>Ga0209336_10000009_pt1 | contig 126379 bp, 164 predicted proteins | sample LinPmetageLP32_FD_184042 | JGI IMG/M metagenome (GOLD analysis project Ga0209336, IMG submission 184042) | Marine viral communities from the Pacific Ocean - LP-32 (SPAdes) (version 2) | ecosystem: Environmental > Aquatic > Marine > Oceanic | place: Pacific Ocean | collected 2009-08-23
ATGTAAGTACAACAAGTGTTTACCCACAGACAGATAACGCAGTAGATTTAGGCTTTAACTCCTCTGCTCATCGCTTCAAAAACCTCTACCTTTCAGGAACCATATCTAGTGGTGCTATTACAAGTACAGGGGCTGTAAAAGCATATGGTAACTCTGACACTGTTGCGGCTTTAGAAATATATTCAAATTCTACTCATGGTATGCGAATATTGCATAGAGGTACCGATGGTGATTTTAGTTTTGAAAGAAGGGTTGCCGGCACGAACACAGAGTTTTTAAGAATTGGCAGAGGCAATGGAAACGCTACCTTTGCAGGAACTATCTCTAGTGGTGCTATTACAAGTAGTGGAAATATTGCTATTACAGCAGGTTCAGGTCAACGTTATATAGAAATGGGGTCAGGTACTTCAGGCGCAAAAACATATAGAATCTATAATGGTATTGCATGGAATCCCGATGCTTTATTAATTTATAATCATACTGATGATTCTACTGTTCTTACTATTGAACCAGGTAAACTTGGAATCAATAAAGGTGCAAGTAGTTTAAGCCATACCTTAGATGTTGGTGGTAATGTTGCTATATCAGGTACAGAAATTATTTCAAGTGCTAGAAACCTAACTAACATCGGCACAATCTCTAGTGGTTCTATAACGAGCTCAGGAGATGGATTCTTTAATGGAACAAAACTAGTAGGCGATAGCAAACACATGATTAGTTTTGCTGATACCTGGCTAAGATTAAATCCTGATAATCATTTTACTAGTGGTATATATGCCGGTACTGGACTATTAAGAACAGATGGGCATTTCCAGGTTGGAGCTAGCGGAGCTAAATTTAGTGTAAATGGTATAACAGGCAACGTTACTGTTGCAGGAACTATTAGTTCTACAGGTCAACATTATGTTGGATCAAATGTTGTTTGGAATGCCGGAAATGACGGTAGTGGATCAGGTTTAGATGCTGATGTGCTTGATGGACAGGAAGGTTCCTACTACCTTAATTATAATAATTTAAGTAATAAGCCTACAATTACAACACTTAGTAATGGAGCAAACAATAGAATTGTAACTGCTACAGGTACTTCTAGTCTTGATGCTGAAGCAAATCTTCAATATGATGGAAGTGCATTAGATATTTACACAGGAAGTATTGCAGTAACAGACAATCATGCTGGCCTTACATTCAGACAGACAGGTGTATATGCTGATGGAAGATACGAACACAGATTTAGAAAAAGAGACGAAGGCGGCGGAATACCACTTTATATAGACAAAACAGATTCTACAGCTAACGCGCATACAGCAATTGCAAGATTTGGTAGTTATACAGGTAATACCGACGAATTTGAAGTTTATGGTAAAGCGAAAGTAGCTGATTTACATATTCACAGTGGTACAGGCGGTACAAATACACAAGGCCTACTCTTTACGCTTACGGATAATGCAGATGCTCAAGCATATATTAAGAAAAGTGCTTATTATATGCACTACAACTCAAACCAAAACGAAGGCCATCATTTTACATATTCAGGAACTCAGTCGCTACTTAGGTTACATGGCGGAAATAATGTAACAAGACCTCATTCAGTAGATATTACTGCTGATAACGGTCTTTACATGAATAACACACAGGTCATGACTCAAGCTAGAGCATTGACAAATGTCACAACTGCTACTGCGGCAGGTGGTACTAATACTACAGCACTTGCTAATACAGCCTTCGTACAACAAGAAATTACATCATTAGTTGGAGGAGCTCCGACTGCATTAGATACTCTTAATGAACTTGCAGCAGCTATTAACGATGACTCAAACTATAACACAACTCTTACAACAGCATTAGGAACAAAACTACCAAAGGCTGGTGGAACAATAACCGGAAATTTGACAGTAAATAATAACCTGTATATAGGTGATGGTAATGATGGTTATTTTTATAATGACGTTAACGGTAGAACTGCTTTTCGAAGCGGTGACTTCTATATTCAAGATACTGTAAGTAATTTTTATAACTATGCAACTAACCAATATTATGGAGATAGTAGTGGAGATAACATACACTTTAGAGGGAATGTTCTTGATGGTACAGGCTGGCAAATAAATGGAGCAGGAATGCTCACCACAAGAGATCATTTACTAAATGCAGGATATCACTTACAAAGAGCAGATCACCATTCAGGTCATTTAGAAGGTTCATATAACAACGTAGGTGCAAACGAATCTAAGTCAAATCCAATTTATACTATTGGTTCGAGCTACAATCCGAACTCTACTACGTTGGGTAATATGTACGGTGTTGGATTTTCTTATTCAAATGCCTCATTCATTAACTTTTCAGGTGGAGCGGGTTGGGGAATGTATGTCGCGGCAGATGGCGACGCGCGAGTATGGCTAAATGGTAGTGCTGGAACTATTGCCAGTACAGGGCAACATTATGTTGGTTCAAATGTTGTTTGGAACGCAGGCAATGATGGCTCAGGTTCAGGTCTCGATGCCGACTTGTTAGATGGTGTTCAAGGAGCAAATTATGCAAGACTTGACCAATCAAATGTATTTGGTGCTGGTACACATTCAAATTACTTTAGAAGAAACAACACATCAAATTATACAGATGCACCTTTACTTGTAGAATCCTATGGAGGTTCAAGTACAACCACTGGTGTTGGTTTTCATATCTCAGGTTCTGTAGGTAGATACCTATTTATGAATAATTCTGGCAATTTATTTTGGAACAGTACAGCATCACAAATTTGGCACACAAGCAACGACGGTTCAGGATCAGGACTTGATGCAGATTTACTTGATGGCGTTGATAGCACTAAATACTTTAAATCTCCTGGTAATGTATCTGCTTGGGAGAGAAATAACGCTAACTTCAGTGTCCAAGGAGGAGACGCTAGTAATGTTGGACTCCACATGGAGCAGTCAAATGGCGTTTTCGGATTTCAACTTTATAGTGCGAGTGGCACATACGGCTTCCTTGATGGAGAGTGGGCAAACTGGGATATCCAGAAAGTGGCAAGTGGTACGTTCAAAGTTGACGAAGGTAGTGGGTTACAAAGAGTGTGGAACGCAGGCAACGATGGTTCAGGTTCTGGTTTAGATGCTGATCTACTTGATGGACAAGATAGTTCTTACTATAGAAATGCAGGTAATATAAATGCTGGTATTCTTCCTATAGCAAGAATACCAACTTCTCTTATGAGAGCTACAGGAACAGAATATACTAGTGCTACAAATTGGAGTAGCGGAATATTCCCATTAACTTCAGATAATGTTCTTAATTGGAGTACTGTACATAATTCTACTTCATCTTGGGGAGATTCTCCACAAGCAACTTTTTCCAGTGCATATACTTATGGTGGAGTGGAAAATGTAAAACTTGGATCTATGCAAATTCAAACATATTATCCTCATAGCGGATCAGCTGGAAATGGAGTATATTATAGAACTGGATGGGAAAGTTCAGGTTCTTCACCGTACTTTTATTCATGGGCAAAATTTTATGATACAAATAATGACGGTTCAGGCTCAGGATTAGATGCTGATTTACTTGATGGTGTACAAGGTTCTTCATTCCTAAGAAGCGATGCTACTGATACAGCAACAGGCAGTATCAGTCTAAGAGGGGGAGGAAATCATTTAGGGAATCATGAATTTGCAGCTTCAAGCACAGGAACAGCTTATTCAAGTGCGGCTATCGAACTCAGAGAAAGTAACTATACTGGAACCGGTTCTGCAACTCCTCCGCAAATAGGATTTCACTGGGGTGGTGTGGTTGCCTCTAATATATCTATGGATTCTGCTGGTGCTATTCTAATTAGGAATAATCCAGGTACTGCATACGAAAACTTTAGAGCTAATAATATATATGCAAATGGAACAAATTTAGTCTGGCATGTAGGTAATGACGGAGCAGGTTCTGGTCTAGATGCTGACTTACTTGATGGTGTACAACTATCTGGTATTGCAAGATTAAATTATGATAATACAAATGAAATAAGAGCTACAAACTTTAAGGCAAATGCTGGCGGAGTGTATTATGCATATACTGCTGCTGGAAATCTTAGAGGGTATATGTATGCCACAGATACTAATGATGAACATTTAGTTTTACGAACTTCTGGTGGCGAAGACATAGCATTTAAAGATGACACTACTAACAATATGATTGTTCGTGGTGATGGTAATGTATGGATAAGAGGTGCAATAGTAAATGGTACTATTCCTTATTCACAGGTAACAGGAACACCAACAATACCAACTAACAACAATCAGTTAACAAATGGTGCAGGTTATATTACCACATCTGGTAATGCTGCTACATCTCATGCTGTTACAGGTTCTGCCTTTGCCACAACTGGTTCACCTAGTAGTGTTTTAGAATACCAACAAGCATCGGGTCAAACTGATACAAGATTGGCTCCTTCAGGCGACTGGCATAATACTATTCGTATGGGTCATGGTAATCCATATAATTATTATTCTAATACTATTGCAGCAAGAATGACAGGAACAGGGCCTGGTGATTTATATACTCAATCGATTTATAATAACGCGGCAGGAGGTTGGAGAAAACTTTGGAGCACAGGTAATGACGGTTCAGGGTCAGGCTTAGATGCTGATCTACTTGATGGAATACACGCTGCTTCATTCTTAAGAAGTGATGCTGCTGATACAGCTGGCAGTAAAATTACATTCTCTACTGGACTTGCAAGGAGTGACCATCATGTAGGACATCTCGAAGGCTCTTATAATAACGTTGGAGGTAACGGCAGTAAGTCAAATCCAATATACACAATTGGTAGTGCTTATAATCCTACTGCAACTGCCCTAAGCGATATGTATGGTATTGGGTATTCTCACCCAAATTTCTGGGGTAGTGGCAAAACTTCTGATTGGGGACTGTATGTTGCAAATAATGGTGCCGTAGACGCAACAATTGGTAATGGAACAACAACAGCATGGTTTAAAACTAATGTTATAGTTGGAGGTACTATTACTTCTCAAGGTAATCTAGTATGGAATGCTGGTAATGATGGCTCAGGTTCAGGTCTAGATGCAGATTTACTTGATGGTGTTGATAGCACTTCATTTCTAAGAAGCGATGTATACGATACTGGCGTAGGACTAGCTTTAAACGGCGGAACTTCAAACCATCCCCATGATTCAACGTTATATGTAACAGCAAGTAATAGTGCTGACTGGGGTATTACAATTGCTGCTAATTCAGGTAAAACTGAATACGGTATGCAAATTCAGATGCCCTCCTCATTCAATTACGCACTTAGAATTTTAAAGAACGGATCAGAGCACTTTAATGTTAATTCTACTGGCGCAACAATTAGTGGAAACTATATTTGGCACGCTGGTAACGACGGTTCTGGATCTGGCTTAGACGCTGATTTGTTGGATGGACAACACGGTTCTTACTATGCCCTTGCTGGTGGAAACGATGAATTAAGAGCTATACCAAACAGATGGTATGCGAATGCAAATGCTGTTCAAACCCTAGATTATTACCAACACAATTATGCTAAAGCCCACATGGGTAACACCTACAAGTACACAACTTCTCGTCCAGCAATTACTTCTGATTCGAATTATTGGGTTGGCTCGATGGGTTGGGGACAAGTTGATCTTAATACTATACTGTCTTATGGATCAGGTTTCTGGGACTCTTGGGGAACCCCTGCAAATCGGCCGTCTACTTATACCACCCATTGGACTGGTTTAAATTCGATGCATTACTCAGCGTCTTCTACTTATCATCATGGTATGCAGATGGCGATGGGCGCAGGAGATCCTTCTCATACATATCTTAGAGGTTGGTGGGCAAACGGTGGCTCTGGAAATGCTTGGCAGAAAATCTGGACATCAGGAAATGACGGTTCAGGTTCTACGCTAGACGCAGATTTACTTGATGGACAACAAGGTTCTTACTATGCACAAGCGTCATTATCTAATAATAAGACATATACTAATTCAGCTAACACTGCTGGCTCATATTTAGGTGGTCATTATTCTTCTGGAGGAACTGAAAAACCAAATTCATCAACCTTTGGGTCTGGTAAACTTAAAACCGCTATGCTTGGCTCAGGAAATCTTGGGTTTGGAGGATCATGGAATGATGTTCTTTGGATGTCAAGTTACAATGGAGGTGATGTTAAAAAATCAACCGCCATAGTATCGAGTAAATATAATGATGCTGATATGTGGGTTGTAAAACAGAATTATGATTCTTCTTCTTGGGGAACTGGCTATAAAATTTGGAACGCAGGTAGTGATGGATCTGGCTCAGGACTTGATGCAGACGTACTTGATGGTGTTCAAGCTGCATCATTTGTAAGAAGTGATAATAATGATACCCTTTCAGAACAGTACACATTTACTAAAGTCAATGACCACGCAATAAGAGTGGGAACGATTCGCGGAACTGTTGTTGGCAGTAATAGCGGTGAATACATACAAATGTATGAGCGAGTTCATATTGGCTCTCCTGCTGGTTGGGGTTCAAGAGGTGCGCCTAGTTACGGATTATCCACTTATGGTGGAGCAAATTTAGCTACAGATACAGGTAGCGTAACAATATCAGGTAGTACTGCTTGGCATGCAGGAAATGACGGTTCAGGTTCTGGTTTAGATGCTGATTTACTTGATGGAGGACAGAGCACCGACTATGCTAGAAAGGGTAATGTTGGGTATCAACAAGCTAGTGATCTTTTTACATTCCCTTCATTTAACGATGGCAACTCTTCCTCAGGAGATCAATCATCAGTACAAATTTATAACGGCAATGCTCAAGAAGATGCTTTTATAGCTTTTCATATAAGTGGAGATTACGCAGGTTACTTTGGACTAGATGGAACTACAAATGACTTATTCTGGGGTGGCTGGTCTGTAGGAAATAATAAACATAAAATTTGGCATGCAGGCAACGACGGTTCAGGTTCAGGTCTTGATGCTGACTTACTCGATGGTATGACTTCTGGCGCTAGTGGTAGTAGTATTATAATGAGAACTGAATCCAATGGATATTCACAATTAAATAACTGGCAACAAGTTGGTGACGCTGGTTTATATTCAGCAACTACAAACGGCGCACATTGGTATCCTAACACTGCTGTTGCTTACGGCGTTTGGCGAAGTAATGGTTCTAGAGGTGGTTATTCCGGAATATACCATAATAATGGCGGCGTTGTTAGCGGTATGTATGATTCAGGAGGTAATGGTGGTGACTGGAATGGTACAAATGGTTGGCAATGGTACTGGCATAGAAGTAATTCTTGCTTAGCTGTTGCAGGGTCTACTACTTCCTCTAGTTATGCACTTTACGCAGGAGGAGCAATATACGCGACTGGAAATATAACTGCATATTCTGATAGAAGAATTAAAGAAAATATCGTTCAAATAGATAATGCTTTAGAAAAAGTAAATAAGCTAGAAGGCGTGTATTATAACAGAATTGACGATGAAAGTAAAACAAAAGAAATTGGTTTTATCGCTCAAGACGTAAATAAAGTTGCACCTGAGTTGGTAACTTATGCAGAAGACGTTGATCAATACGGAGTCAAGTATGGAAATACTACTGCATTACTAGTAGAGGCAGTAAAAGAATTAACACAACAAGTAAAAGACTTGAAACAAGAAATAGAGGAAATAAAAAATGTCAAGTAAAACAGTAACACATATAGCATGGCACCCTGATAGAACAGTGCCAACTGAAACACCTGCTGCCATGCAAATAGATTATAGTGATGCTTCACAGGACATCTTAGTCGCAGGAGCAGATGTTAGTGATAAGTTACAACTAGTACAAGATGCATATGCTGTATTATTTACAAGTTAAGTAAAAAACTATTATAAATAGATATAGAGGAATAACCCTCAAGTCACAATTATTAGGAGAAAATAATGGCTATAACATATGAAATCGTAGACGCGTTTACAGGTAAAAGAACGCAATCTACTCCAGATCCCGACAACGAGGGACAAACTATTGACACTGAAATTGATGTAACTGATGTTGAAGTAAAATTTACTGATGATCAATATACACCTGACAAAGTTCACACACGTATGGTAAATGTTTGTTTTGATTCAGACGGTGCTTACGACAACACAGCTACATTAGCTAGAGTTGAAGAAGTTATGGCTGGAGTAGAACACAAAATGGCAGTTGGCGTAATAGCTTAATAGAGGATTAAAAAATGGCAAAACCTAACTCAAGAACAACATTAATTGATTATTGTTTAAGATCATTAGGTGCGCCTGTTATTGAAATTAATGTAGATGAAGATCAAATCGAAGATAGAATCGATGAAGCTTTTCAATTTTACAATACATTTCATGCAGATGCCATTGAAAAAGTTTTCTTAAAGCACCAAGTAACTGGAAGCACGTTAACCTTATCGGCAGCTGTTGCTGAAAATTTTACAGTAGGCGAAACCATTACTGGTGGAACATCTGGAGCTACAGCTCTAGTTCATAACACTACTGCAGGTTCAAACATAGTATATGATTCACTAGGTAATCCTAACGCACCATTCCAGGCTAACGAAGTAGTAACTGGAAGTACTTCTAGTACAACCGGAACTATATCTTCTATTACTTTAGGAGATATTGAAAATGGCTATCTTCCTACTCCAGACTTAGTTAAACAAGTAACAAGAGTATTTCCATTTAATGAGAATCACACTACTGACATGTTTAGTATTGATTACCAATTACATTTAAATGATATATATTCATTAGGATTTATGGGGAACTTATCAGAGTACTATATGACACAATCTTGGTTATCTCTATTAGATTTAATAGTTGATACAGACGATAAACATATAGATTTTAATGTCCATAGAAACAATCTAAGAATAGATATGAATTGGAAAACTGAAGTTGTTATTGGTTCATACATTATAGTAGAATGCCAGAGAGTTTTAGATCCAGATACATATACTGATGTATATAACGATTACTTTCTCAAACGATACGCTACAGCATTAATTAAAATGCAATGGGGTATCAACCTATCAAAGTTTGAAGGAATGGTAATGCCAGGCGGTGTTACATTTAACGGACGACAAATCTTAGAAGACGCTAAGGAAGAAATAAAAGAATTAACAGAAGAAGCTCGCTTGGTCTGGGAAGATCCAATCGACTTTATGACAGGATAAATAAATGCCAAGAAGCGTTTACTTTTCTCAGGCTGTAAAAACTGAGCAGAATTTGTACGAAGACTTGATCATAGAGTCTCTTAAAATATATGGTCAGGATGTGTATTATTTGCCTAGAACAATGCTTAATAGAGATGATATATTAGGCGAAGATAGTGCATCTAAATTTGATGATGCGTATATGATTGAAGCTTATATTGAAAACGCAGAAGGCTTTGAAGGTTCAGGGGATTTATATTCTAAATTTGGATTAGAAATTAGAGACGAAGCTAATTTTATTATCTCTAAAAGACAGTGGGAAAAACTTATCGGTTTTTATCAAACAAACGATGTTAATCCTACACCAGAATCTGGTGATCTTTTATTCCTACCAATGACAAACAAGTTTTTTGAAATTATGTTTGTTGAGCATGAGCAACCTTTCTATCAATTATCAAATTTACCGGTTTATAAATTACAATGTAGCCTATATGAATATAGCGATGATGATTTTGAAACAGATATTGCTGCTATTGACACAGTTCAAGCTAGGAACTCATATGTACAAACGATGTCCGTATCTTTAACTGGTGGTAATCACTTTAAAGTTGGAGAGACAGTATCACAAATAATATCAACTGGTCCTACAGTAACAGTAACTGGTGAAATACAAACTATTATTAAAACTTCAGATATTGCTGCTGATATTAGTGTAAGTAATATTGGAGTAACTGGTTCAGAGGGTCAAGGAAAGAACTTCCTGGTATCTCCTACATTAGGTCTGGTTGGCGGAACTAGTAGTAACACCTGCTATATAACTGACATTGTTACTATAGGGGATAAAGATGATGCTAATACATTTGCATCGGATAATCAAGCAGAGAACGTACAATTTGAAATTGAAGGTGATAACTTTATAGACTTTACCGAATCTAATCCATTCGGCGATCCATCGGAGACTTATTAATGTTTGGAGATCATTTCTATCATGCTACATTGCGAAAATCAGTAGCAGTATTCGGAACTATATTTAATAATATAGGTATTGTTAGAAAGAAAAGTGATGGTACTGTTATTAACCAAGTTAAAGTTCCATTAGCGTACGGACCTAAGCAAAAGTTTTTGGCTAGATTAGACGCTGATACCATGAACGATGCATCCTTTGCAATTAAACTCCCTAGAATGTCCTTTGAAATAAGCAGCCTTGAACAAGATTTAACTTCAAAGTTAAATAAAAGGGCACAGATTACTGAAAACCATGCTAGTGATTCTAATAAAAAGAAAACTGTCAAACAACAAACTACATATTCTATTGGAATGCAGTTAAATATTATGGCTAAAAACCAAGATGATGGTTTACAAATTATAGAACAAATACTTCCGTATTTTCAACCAGAGTACACCGTTACAATCAAACCTATTGATGGTTGGACTACATATAAAGAAGATGTACCTATTACGTTAACTAGTGTTGCTATAAATGACGAATACGAGGGCGATTTTGCTAGTCGTAGGGTATTAACATATACCTTAGACTTTACAATGAAAATGAGATTCTTTGGACCAACACAAAATCAGTCAGTTATTAAAGAAATTGATATTGACTTCTTTGATAAAGATAATACTGGGCAATTCTTAGAAGGAATAAATCTAGCAGTAAATCCTAAAACTGCAAATGAGTCCGATAACTATACTGTAACTACAACATATGATTATTTAAATGTTCCAGATAGTTTTGTATTATCGTTAAATAATATATCAGACACGTTCCTATTAGGAGAAACTATTACAGGAACATCATCAGCATCTACAGCTGAAATAACCGCTATAAGTGGTTCTACTATTACAGTTGATACAACAACTGGATACTTTTTTGAGGATGAAACTATTACTGGATCTGCAAATAGCGTAACTGCTACTATTTCTAGTTATACATAAATACTATTATGAAGAAAGATAAAATGATGGATAGTTTGGCAAAAAATTTACCTCAGACATCTGAGAATAAATTGCCAACAAAAGATCAAATTGATACTAAAGATATTAAAGATGATTATGAATTTTCCAGAAAAACTTATAAAGATTTAATTAATACGGGGATGCTATCTCTGGATTCGCTTGCGCAATTAGCTCAAGAATCTGAACATCCCAGAGCATTTGAAGTATTATCTAAGGCTATTAAAGATATTGGTGACACTACTGATAAACTAATGGTATTACAGAAAAGTAAAAAGGATTTGGTTGATAAAAAAGGACCATCCCGCGAAGTGACAAACAATAACTTATTTGTTGGAAGCAGTTCTGATTTACAAAGGTTATTATTAAAACAAGATGAAAGTAAAATTATAAATGAGCCAAATAAAGAATAACGAATTCGGCTATTTAGGTAATCCTAATGTAAAGCGAGACGGAGTTGAGTCAGAGTTTAGTATTGACGAAATCCGTGAGTATAAAAAATGCATGCAGAATCCAGCATACTTTGCAATAACCTATGCTAAGGTTATATCACTTGATAAAGGTTTAGTACCATTCAATTTATGGCCATATCAAGAAGATATGTTTGACCACTTTCATAAAAACCGATTTTCTATTGTTTTAGCATGTCGACAAAGTGGTAAATCTATATCATCAGTTATTTTTTTACTTTGGTTTGCATGTTTTCACCCAGAAAAAACCATTGCTATATTAGCTAACAAGGGTGCAGTTGCTAGAGAGATGTTAGCACGTATTACTTTAGCTTTAGAAAATTTACCTTTCTTTTTACAACCTGGCTGTAAGGCTTTAAATAAAGGATCAATTGAATTTAGCAATAACTCTAAAATTATTGCTGCAGCAACCTCTGGTTCTTCTATTCGTGGTCTTTCTATTAACTTATTGTTTTTAGATGAGTTCGCTTTTGTAGAAAACGATGCACAGTTTTATACATCCACATATCCAGTAATATCTTCAGGTAAGGATACTAAAATTATTATAACATCTACCGCAAACGGTGTAGGCAATGTGTATCATAAGCTATGGGAAGGTGCTGCAACTAATACAAATGAGTTTAAACCTTTTAGAGTCGACTGGTGGGATGTACCAGGAAGAAACGAAGAGTGGAAAGAACAGACTATTGCCAATACTTCATCGCTTCAGTTTGATCAAGAGTTCGGTAATTCATTTCATGGACGAGGAAACACTCTTATTCCAGCTAATGAGTTATTAGCACAAAAGGCTTTAGATCCAATATCATTTACTGAAAATATATTCGTATATGAAAATCCAGTAGAAAATCATCAGTATATAATGACAGTCGATGTTGCTAAGGGCAGAGGATTAGACTATTCTACGTTTACAATTATAGATGTATCAGTGGATCCATTTAAACAAGTGTGTGTATTTAGAGATAATAACATATCCCCAATACTATTTCCAGACCTTATATATAAATGGGCCAATCATTATAATGAAGCATATACTATTATTGAAAGTAATGACCAAGGTGCAGTAGTTTGTAATGGTTTATATTATGATTTGGAATACGAAAATATGTTTGTTGAGTCAATGGTAAAGCGTAATGCACTTGGTGCTACAATGACTAAAAGATTAAAACGAATAGGTTGCTCAGCAGTAAAAGATCTAATTATGGAGAAAAAACTTCATATCATCGATGCTAATACTATTATTGAAATGAGTACATTTGTAAATAGAGGATCATCATGGGAAGCTTCAGGCAATAACCATGATGATTTAATGATGAATTTAGTATTATTTTCTTGGTTTACTACTACTGATATATTTCATGGTATAACCGATATAGATATGAAAACACTTTTATATAAAGAACAACTACAGGCTATACAAGATGATATGCTACCATTTGGTGTATTTAGTAGTGATGAAAATAACAATAAGGAAGTTGATAAAGAAGGTAATGTTTGGATGGAAGTAGACAAACACCAAGGGCTTTATTAGAATGTTAAAACATATAAATAACTATGATTGAATATAACCGTATTATGAGAACATATTAACTAACTCAAATTAAGAGGATAAAGCGATGGCATTTCAAGTATCACCAGGCGTCCAGGTCAAAGAAATTGACGCAACGGGCGTTGTTCCTGCCGTATCAACCAGTATTGGTGGATTCGCAGGGTCATTTAATTGGGGTCCAGTTGACGAAGTAATCACGGTAGGTTCAGAAAAGAATCTAGCTGAAATATTTGGTCAACCTACAGACGTCAATACCGCTAACTACTTTTTAACTGCTGCTGGATTTTTAAAATACGGCAGATCATTAAAGGTTGTTAGAGCAACCAGCGGTCACTTAAACGCGACTTCTGGTACATCAGGAGTACTAATTAAAAATAGTACTGATTATGAAACTAACCATGACGATGGTGCACCTGCTGCAGGTAACACTAACGCTATGGGAGGCTGGGCTGCAAAATACCCTGGCACACTAGGTAACAGCCTTAAGGTTGAACTTTGTGGACCAACAGGATTTGCAGGCTGGGCATATAAAGGTAGCTTCGATTCAGCACCTGGAACATCAAATTACGCGGCAGACGTGCTAGGTAAAACTAGTGCATTGGACGAAGTCCATGTTGCTGTAATTGATACAACAGGCTTATGGAGCGGAACTCCAAACACAGTTTTAGAAACTTTCCCATTCGTAAGTGTGGGATCAGACGCTAAAGCAGACGACGGCACAACTAACTATTACGTAGATGTTATTAATAACAGATCAAGCTACGTTTGGTGGTTAGCGCATCCAACTATTTCTAGCTCAAACATTGGAGCACCTATTGCTTCAACAGCAGCATACGTAGTTGGTTCAACAGTACAAACTAGATCATTAGCAGGTGGAGCTGACGATAACGCACCAACAACTGGTGAAATATCAACAGCATACGATCTTTTAGCAGACGGAGAAACAGTAGATGTTAATTTACTATTTGCTTATCCAGATGCTAGTGGAGCAACAATTGCTAATAAATTAGTTGCTATGGCTGCAGCAAGAAAAGACTGTATGGCTTTTGTTTCACCTCCTGTTGTTTCAACAGCAGGTATTGCACCAAGTACTGCATTAACTAATGTAACTACATGGGTCGGAACAGTAACTAAGAGTTCATACGGATCAGCAGATTCAGGTGCTTTATATGTGTACGATAAGTACAATGATAAGTATCGTTGGATCGGTGGCGCAGGTCACATTGCTGGACTATGTGCTGGTACTGATTTAGCAGCAGATGCTTGGTTCTCACCAGCTGGTTCGACTAGAGGTCAACTACTAGGTGTTACCAAATTAGCATTTAACCCTAATCTAGCACAAAGAGATGAGTTGTATAAGGCTAAGGTCAATCCACTCGTATCTTTCCCTGGAGAAGGAACAATATTATTCGGAGATAAAACTTTATCACCTAAACCTTCAGCATTCGACAGAATCAACGTTAGACGTTTATTCATCGTATTAGAGAAAGCAATTTCTACAGCTGCTAAGGGACAACTCTTTGAGTTCAATGATGAATTCACTAGAGCACAATTTAGGAATTTAGTAGAACCATTCTTAAGGGATGTTAAAGGCCGAAGAGGAGTTACAGACTTTAAAGTAATCTGTGACGAAACCAATAATACAGGACAAGTAATTGATTCTAATAGTTTTGTAGCTGATATCTTTATCAAGCCATCAAGATCTATTAACTTCATTACCTTGAACTTTATAGCAACTAGAACAGGCGTCGATTTTTCAGAAATCGCCGGCTCTAATTAAGGAGAAGTATAATGGCAATTTTAGGTATAGATGATTTTAAATCTAAGCTGACAGGCGGTGGTGCAAGACCTAACTTGTTTAAGGCTACAGTAAACTTCCCAAGCTATGCTCAGGGAAATGTGGAATTAACTTCATTCTTGTGTAAAGCAGTAGCTATCCCATCTTCTGTAATCGCTCCCATTGAAGTAAATTTCAGAGGAAGAAAGATGTCAGTAGCAGGTGATAGAACCTTTGAACCAGTTTCATTAACTGTTATCAATGATGCTGCATTTGAAGTTAGAAATAGCTTTGAAAGATGGATGAATGGAATTAATCAGCACAACGCAAATACTGGATTATCAAACCCAACTGAATATCAGTCGGACGTAGTAATCGAGCAATTGAATAAGGCTGGAGAAACTGTAAAAACTTATAACGTAAGAGGATGTTATCCTACTAATTTATCTGCAATTGATTTAAACTATGATTCTGAGAACGCAATCGAAGAATTCACAGTTGAGATGCAGGTAACTTATTGGGAATCTGACACTACTTCTTAGTCGTATAAATAATAATATGGCAGGGACAATTGCGTCCCTGCTACTATTGTAAAGGTATAAACTATGGCAGAATTGTTCGGATTTGAGATTAATAGAAAGGTTAAAGAACCTATTAGACCTTCTTTTGTTCCTGACACAGAAGCAGAAGGAACTGGTGTAATTAGTACAGGTGGTCACTTTGGCCAATACCTTGATATTGATGGAGATAAAGTAAAAAACGAAAATGAGCTTATATTTAAGTATAGAGACATTTCCGTTCAGCCTGAATGCGATGCTGCTATTGATGATATTGTAAACGAAGCTATTACTGGAGACTTTAATGCAGCTCCTGTAGCAATTGTATTAGATAGATTAAAAATATCTGATAACATTAAGAAAAATATCAGAAAAGAATTTGATAATGTTTTAGAGCTATTAAATTTTAATAGTACTGGGCATGATATATTTAGAAAATGGTATGTAGATGGTAGATTACCATATCATATGATTATAGACGATAAAAACCCTAAGGCTGGTTTAAAAGAACTAAGATATATTGATCCTACTAAAATTAGAAAGATTAAAGAGATTGAAGAAGAAACTGATCCTAAGACGGGTGCAAAGTTAATTACAAAATCTCATGAATATTTCATGTTTCAAGATGTACATATGGATAGAGCGAATCAAGGACTTAAAATTCATCCTGATTCTATAGCATACTGCACATCAGGTATGTTAGATCCAAGCCGTAAAAGAATTTTATCGCATTTACAGAAAGCTATTAAGCCTGTAAATCAGTTAAGGATGATGGAAGACTCATTAGTTATTTACAGAATATCTAGAGCTCCTGAACGAAGAATTTTTTATATTGATGTAGGTAATTTACCTAAGGGTAAGGCTGAAGAGTACTTACAGAACATCATGAATAAGTATCGTAATAAATTAGTATACGATGCTAAAACAGGTGATGTAAAAGACGACAGAAAACATATGTCAATGTTAGAGGATTTCTTTTTACCAAGAAGAGAAGGTGGTAGAGGTACTGAAATATCTACACTTCCAGGTGGAGAAAACCTAGGGCAAATAGATGATATAATCTATTTCCAAAAGAAATTATATAAAGCTTTAAATGTTCCTATGAACAGATTAGAGCAAGAAGCACAATTTAGCTTAGGTAGAGCTACTGAAATAAGTAGAGATGAAGTTAAATTTAAGAAGTTTATTGATAGAATAAGAAAAAGATTTTCTGATATCTTCATGCAGGTATTAAAAACACAACTTTTATTAAAAGGTGTTATTACTAAAGAAGATTGGAGAAGCTGGAAAGAATATATAGCATTTAATTACATTGAGGATAATTACTTCAGTGAATTAAAAGAATCTGAAATCATTCGTGAAAGATTTGAAATGTTAGCTACATTAGATGAATATGTAGGTAAATATGTATCACACGAATGGGTACGAAAAAATATTCTTAGACAAGATGATGACGAAATCGAGGCACTTAAAACGCAAATGGATGCAGAAAAAGATGCTGGCGATGACGATGACCTTGATCTTGACTTATAAAAACTTATAAATATATAAACAAGAGGAACTGAAATGAGTAGTATAGAATCATTAATTGATAATTTAAAAGGTAACGATACTGTTAAAGCTAGTGAAAACTTTAATAGCATTATAGCCGATAAATTAAAAGATGCACTCGATGCAAAAAAAATCGACTTAGCATCAACAATGACCGATCGAGCTTCTAAAGCTGAAGAGTCATAAAGGAACAACTATGAAGTTAATATCTGAATATACCGATAGTAATATCGAATGTTATACAGAAGCTACCAAAAATGGTGGCAAACAGCACGTTATCGAAGGCGTGTTTATGCAGGCCGATCAAAAGAACAGAAATGGTCGCATATATGAAAAACAAATCTTAGAGGCTGCGGTAGAAAAATACGTAGTCGAACAGGTGAAAAGTGGACGAGCAGTAGGGGAATTAAATCATCCTGAAGGTCCAACAATTAACCTAGATAAAGTTTCACATAAGATTACGGATCTCAGATTTGAGGGAAGTAATGTTATTGGAAAAGCATCAATTCTTAAAACCCCTATGGGACAAATCGTTGAAGGTTTGCTCGAAGGTGGTGTTAAGCTTGGTGTATCAAGTCGTGGTATGGGTAGTCTTGTACAGAAGAATGGTACTAGTTACGTGGGCAAGGATTTTATGCTTGCAACTGTAGATATAGTCCAGGACCCTTCCGCTCCAGAGGCATTTGTCAATGGAATTATGGAAGGTGTCGATTGGATATGGAATAACGGTATCTTAACTGCACAAGAAATTGAATCAATTGAGACTGAAATAAAGCGTACTCCTAAAAAGCATTTAGCTGAAGCAGAGATCAAAGCGTTTAAAAATTTCCTCTCTAAACTTTAATTCTTAATAGGAGAATATAAAATGTCATTAGAAGACGCAATTAAATCCACTGCTGTTGCAGAGGAAGAGGCTGTGTTAGACATCTCTGAAGATGCTGAGCTAAATTCTGAAGAAGAGCTCGTTGAAAACGAAGTTGGAAACGAGGAAGAAGCTTTAGAAGAAACAGTAACAGAAGCAAAGGTTAAGGAAGACGAAGATGAAGACGAAAAAGACGAAGAAAAAGTCGAAGAGTCTGCACCTGTAGTCCCTAAAACTAAAGCTGGTGTTATTAACGCTGCATTGGAGATGTTTAAAAAGGCCAAAAAAGAAGACGCGCAAAAGCTATATGCTAAATTGACAAAAGTAGAAGAATCAGAAGACGATGGATCAGTTGATAAAACAATTGATGCTGTTGCTAAAGATAAGAAAGCACCTAAAGCTAAGCTAGAGGCTGCTGACTATTCTGAAGATTTGGATATCTTAGTAGCTGAAGAAGCTACATTGTCAGATGGATTCCGTGTTAAAGCTGGTGCAATTTTTGAAGCTGCTTACGCAAGTAAAGTAGGTGCTGAGATTGATAGGCTAGAAGGCGAATACGCGCAAAATCTTGAAGAAGAAGTCGCTGATATTCAGAGCTCACTCGTAGAAAAGGTAGATTCATACCTTAACTATGTTGTTGAAAACTGGATGAAAGAAAATGAAGTAGCAGTAGAGACTGGACTAAGGTCTGAAATCGCTGAAGACTTCATGAATGCACTTCAGGTAGTATTCAAGGAACATTACATTGAAGTTCCAGAAGGTAAAGTTGATCTAGTAGATGAGTTATCATCACAGGTTGCTGAGCTAGAGGAATCACTCAATAAAACCACAGAAGAAAATATTCGTTTATACGAGTCAACTCAATCTTTAGAAAGAGCTGAAATCGTAAGAAGACATTCTTCAGGCTTGGCTGAAACTGAAGCTGAGAAGTTATCATCATTGGTAGAAGACATTGAATTCGATAACGCTGAATCTTTCGAAATGAAAGTATCAGTTGTTAAAGAGTCATACTTTAAACAAGATGTTAATGAATCAGTTGACGAAGTAAATGCTGCAATTGGAAACGAAGAAGCTGACGAAGTTCAGTCTATCTCTAGTTCAATGGCTGCTTACACTCAAGCTATAACTAAATCTATTAAATAAAACATAAACCTAAGGGGAAATAAAAAATGTTTAACGCAGATAAAAATCTAGTAGAGAAATGGACTCCTGTCCTTGATCACGAAGATGCTCCAAGCATCGGTGACAAGCACAAGAGAGCTGTTACTGCTAGACTCTTGGAAAACCAAGAACTCGCACTACAAGAAAACAGAGCACATTCTGATTTTCAAATTAATGAAACCGCAGCTAACGCTACTGGTTCTAACATTAGTAACTTTGATCCAGTATTGATCTCTCTTGTAAGACGTGCAATGCCTAACCTTATCGCATACGATATCGCAGGCGTACAACCAATGAACGGACCTACTGGTCTAATCTTCGCAATGAAGTCAAGATACACATCGCAAACTGGTGCTGAAGCATTCTTCGACGAAGCTGATACTGATTTCTCAGGAACTGGTACACATCAAGCTGATCCTACTGGATTGGTCGGTGTAGCTGATTCTGGAGACGCAGGTACTTCTATCGCTGATGAAGCTGATACTGTATCTACTTTCGGTTCTGCTATCACTACAGCTAATGCAGAAGCTAAAGGTACACACGTACCCGGTTCTGCTATCTCAAGTGCTAACCAATTCGGTGAAATGGCTTTCTCAATCGAAAAAGCTCAAGTACTAGCTAACTCAAGAGCTCTTAAAGCTGAATACACTATGGAACTTGCTCAAGATCTTAAAGCAATCCACGGTCTAGATGCTGAAGGCGAATTAGCTAATATTCTTTCTTCTGAAATCCTTGCGGAAATCAACAGAGAGATGGTTAGAACTATTCTTACTAAAGCTAAAATCGGTGCACTTCAAGCAAGTGTTGCACTTAAAGGTGTATTTAACGTTAATACTGATTCTGACGGAAGATGGATGGTTGAGAGATTTAAAGGTCTCATCATGCAACTCGAAAGAGAAGCTAACGTAATCGCTAAAGAAACAAGAAGAGGAAAAGGTAATTTTGTACTTTGTTCTTCTGATGTTGCTTCAGCACTAGCAGCAGCTGGTCTTTTAGACTACACTCCTGCTCTTTCAACTGACCTAAATGTTGACGATACTGGTAATACTTTTGCTGGTGTTCTTAACGGTAGAATGAAAGTATATATCGATCCTTATGCTACTAGCGATTTCGCTTGTGTAGGTTACAGAGGTTCAAATCCATACGACGCAGGTATCTTCTATTGCCCATACGTTCCTTTAACTATGGTTAAAGCGATTGGGGAAAATGATTTCCAGCCAAGAATTGGATTCAAAACTAGATATGGAATGCAGCAGAACCCATTCGTGGGAACAGCTACAGGTGCGGGTACTAACCGTGTCAACCCATATTTCAGAATCTTTAGAGTAGACGGAATTATGGTGTAAACCGTAATTAGTTAATTCTAATTCTGATGAAGAGGGGTCTTAGGATCCCTCTTTTTTTGTCTGAGTTCTATGCTAAAAGACTTATAAATAGTATTAGGAGATTATTATATGGCCACACTAACTTCAAATAAAAACTATTTAAGTCCTGTTGGATTTAAATTTACTATTGACAATCAATTGTACCCTAATTTAGAATACTTTTGTACTGCAGTATCTTTACCATCAATTAGTATTGCTGAAGCACCAATGCCTTTCAGAGGAGCTAATGTAGGGTTTACTGGAGACAGAATTACATTTGATGATTTAACTGTTAAGTTTAATATTACTGAAGATATGGATAACTATAAAGAAACCTTTGATTGGATTCATAATATAGTTAATGTTGGAGAGAAATTTAAATCTGATGCCATTTTAAGTATATTAACCTCACACAATAACGTAAGTAAAACTATTAGGTTCTCAGATGTTTTTCCTATTAGTTTAAGTGGTGTTGAATTTACAACAGGTGCTACTGAAATTGAATACTTACAAGCAGACGTAACTTTTAAATATACCTCGTTTGAATTTATATAATAACTACTATCATATATAGTAGTATAGGAAATTAATTATGTTAGATATTGAAAAAATATTAGAAATGTGGAAGAAAGACTCAAACATTGATGGAATGCAACTTGACGAATCTTCTAAAGACTCAGCAAAACTTCACGCAAAATACCTCGAATTTGTAACACACAATCGTTTAGATCTTAAGAAAAGAGAAATGGAATTTAAAGTCTTACTTAAAGATAAGTGGTTACACTACAACGGAAAAATGTCTAGAGAAGATATTGACGATAGAGGTTGGGATTACGATCCATTAAATGGATTAAAAGTATTAAAAGGGGATATGGATTATTACTACGATTCAGATCCAGATATTCAAAAGGCTCAAGCACGAATTGAATATCTTAAAACTACTGCAGACACATTAAAAGAAATATTAGATAATGTTAAGTGGAGACATCAGACTATTAAAAATATGATTGAGTGGAGAAAGTTTACTAGTGGTATTTAAATGGATATAGTGACAGTTAAGAAACTTAACGAAACCTTTATACAGATACTAACTGATCCTGGTATCGAGCAAGAGTTAACAGAACACTTCTGTTTTTACGTTCCAGGGTATAAATTCATGCCAGCGTATAAAAATAGGATGTGGGATGGTAAAATACGCTTGTACGATCTTAGGCGTAAGACGTTGTATGGTGGATTGTTCCAATACCTTAATGAATTCTGTGAAGTTAGGGACTACACCCTGAAGATAGAGGAAGATGAGTACTATTCAAGGCCTGATATTGAACAAATTATTGATATTGAAGGGTTTATGAGTGAATTACGGCCTAGCGTGAACGGTAAGGGTATTATCCCCCATGACTATCAACTTACGGCACTCTCGCTCTTGCTTTCGAAAACTAAAAGCCTTCTACTATCACCAACGGCTTCTGGAAAGAGTTTAATCATATATTTAGCTGTTAGATATTACCTAGAGACATATGATAACAAAGTCCTTTTAGTAGTACCAACAACGTCACTTGTTGAACAGATGTATTCTGATTTTAACGACTATTCTCAACTTGAGGATTGGAACGTAGAAGATAACTGCCATAGAATATATTCAGGTAAAGAAAAATATAATATAAAACCTAGGGTTATTATTACTACATGGCAATCAATTTATAAAATGAACCATGAATGGTTTGAACAATACGGCATGGTTATAGGCGATGAAGCACATTCATTTAAAGCTAAATCATTGACGTCAATATTAGAAAAATGTACTGAAGCTAAATATAGAGTAGGTACTACAGGAACACTTGATGGAACATTAACTCATCAGTTAGTTTTAGAAGGTCTGTTTGGACCTGTACATAAAGTTACAACAACCAAAGAGTTGATGGATAAGAACACATTAGCTCAATTAGAGATACAGGTATTGCTTTTAAAATACGCTGACGAGTATTGTAAACTTGTAAAGAAAATGAAATATCACGATGAGCTAGATTTTATCGTAAAGTACGAACCACGAAATAATTTTATTAGTAATCTAGCTTTAGATCAAGATGGAAACACACTTATATTATTTCAATTTGTAGAAAAGCATGGTAAACCATTACACTCGCTTTTACAAGATAAGATAAGTAAACTACCTCGTTCCGAGGAAAGGAAACTATTTTATGTCTCAGGAGAAACCGATGTCGATACTAGGGAGAAGATTAGATCAATCACAGAGCAACAAGATGATGCAATTATTGTTGCTTCCATGGGTACTTTTTCTACAGGGATCAATATTAAGCGTTTACATAATATCGTATTTGCTTCACCAAGTAAGTCTCAAATTAGGGTTCTCCAAAGTATCGGAAGAGGATTAAGAAAGAGTGCTGATGGTATAAATACTAAAGTGTACGATATTGCAGACGATCTACATTGGAAGAACAAAAAAAATTATACATTAGAACATGCAGGCGTACGAATTAGCATATATAGTAAAGAGAAATTTAATTATAAAATATTTGAGATAAAAATTTAATGGACATATCAGTAAGACAATTTAAATTATATAGTGGCGAAGACATTATTGCTTTGGTTAGCAAAGTCGATGGTGAAAATTATATTGTCGAAAGACCATTTAGACTTATTCAAAACTTGATAGGTCAATACCAATTAACCCCATGGTTTCAATTTTCAGACCAAACACTATTTAAAATATTACGATCAAGAATTATTCATTCAGCTGAAATAAGTAAAGAAATAAGAGAAGCCTATATTAGTATAGCTTCACAGAAAAGAACTTTAGAGACGCCTGTCGGCGATTCGGACACTGAAGGTTTAGAAGAATATGTTAAGATGTTAAAAGACATCGATCCTAATAACGATATAGAAGATTCCCTTGATGATGAACCAAAAGAACGAACAATACATTAGCTTTATATTACCCTCCCTCGGAACCACTCTATTATTATACCACGTTTTCTGTAATTTGTACAGGACTTTCTGCAATAAAAGGCAATTAAAATGATATATAAACCTGATCAAAATGAGATGATGTTTTGCGATTATAGAATACATCGAAAGAATAATGCATTAGTAATCGATAAAGATCTTAACATTCAAAAGTTTTTTAACTTTAATGATGGGGACACCCTACGCGTTAGCGTTAATGAAACAGACGATGGATTAATGCAAACAACATTCACAAAACTATGTACAAATGAATGATTTTATGGTATAATAGTACCTATACAACATTAATAATGGAGATTTAACTATGGCAGATCCAAAGCAAAAGCCACACTATATTAATAACAAAGAATTTTCACTCGCTGTAGTTGATTATGTTACTAATAAAAATAAGTTGGAAGAAGAAGGTAAAGAAACCCCTAAGGTTACTAACTATATTGCCTCTTGCTTCTTAAAAATATCAGAAGGTTTATCCCACAGACCAAACTTTGTAAGATACACATACAGAGAAGAAATGGTTATGGATGCAGTAGAAAATTGTTTAAAGGCTATTTCTAATTACAATATTGAAACAGCAACAAGAACTGGAAAGCCAAACGCATTTTCATATTTTACTCAAATTTGCTACTTTGCGTTTATTCGTAGAATTACAAAAGAGAAAAAGCAACAAGATATTAAATTTAGGTTTATTGAAAGAATGGGTATTGAAGATTTTGCTCAAATGGGAATGGATGATGCAGGTGCACAACAAACCATGGAGTATATCGATACATTAAGACAAAGAATTGCTAAGGTTAAAACTTCTGACGAAAAGATTAAGAAGTTTGCTAAGGCAGAAAAAGATTTAGAAAAACTAGAATTATTTATGGTATAATATGAAAGTAGCTATTTTAAACGATACACATTGTGGTGTAAGAAATTCATCAGATATATTTTTAAACTATCAAAGAAGATTTTATGAGGAAATATTCTTTCCTTATTTAAAAGAACATAATATTAAACAAATACTTCACTTAGGTGATTACTACGAACATCGTAAATTTGTTAATTTTAAAGCTCTTAACCAAAACCGTAGAGACTTCTTAGAACCAATGAGAGACGCTGGTATTACTATGGATATTATACCTGGTAATCATGATGTGTACTTTAAGAATACTAATGAGCTTTGTTCTCTAAAAGAATTACTAGGCTATTTTACATCTAATGTTAATATCATTATGAAGCCTAAAGTATTAGATTATGCTGGTTGCGGTATTGCAGTAATACCATGGATTAATAATTCTAACTATGCTGAATACACAAAGTTTCTTAAAAACTGTAAGGCTTCTATAGTAGGAGCTCATCTTGAGTTAAAAGGTTTTGATATGATGGCAGGTATATCTAATCCTCACGGTATGGACTCTGATATATTCCAAAGATTTGAATTAGTACTCTCAGGACATTTTCATACTAAATCATCTAGAGGACCAATTCATTATCTTGGTGCACAATTTGAATTTACATGGGCAGACGTCGATGATCCAAAATATTTTCATGTAATAGATACAGAAACGAGAGAGATTACACCAGTGCGTAATCCTATTACAATGTTTAAAAAGTTTGTATATGACGACGAAAATCATGATTATTCTAACATTGATATGGAACAATTTAAAGAAAAGTTTGTTAAGATTATAGTATTAAATAAAAATGATCTATACATGTTCGATAAATTTATCGACAAGTTGCAATCTATTGAAACATACGAATTAAAAATAGCGGAAAACTTTGAAGAATTCTTAGGAGATAGCGTTGAGGACGATAAAGTTTCCCTTGAAGATACTACTGTTTTACTAGATTCATATGTTGAAGCTGTCGATACTGATTTAGATAAAGATCATTTAAAAGTTGAATTGAGAAAGCTTTACACTGAAGCTCAGAACCTAGAGGTAGTATGATAAATTTTAAATACGTAAAGTGGAAGAACTTTTTGTCCACTGGAAACGAATTTACAAAGATACAATTAGATAAAACACCATCAACACTTATAGTAGGATCAAACGGCGCAGGTAAATCTACATTACTAGATGCATTATCATATTCCTTATTTGGTAAAGCTCATAGAGATATTAAGAAAGACCAATTGGTTAATTCTATTAATAAAAAAGGCACCGAAGTAGAAGTTGAATTTGAAATTGGCGGAATAGATTTTAAAGTTAGAAGAACTATTAAACCTACTAAGTTTGAAATATACCAAAACGGAAAAATAATTAACCAAGCAGCAAATGCTAGAGATTATCAAAAGTTCTTAGAACAAAATATACTTAAACTTAACCATAAATCATTTCACCAGGTAGTAGTACTTGGTAGCAGTTCCTTTATTCCTTTTATGCAATTACCACCATGGTCGCGCAGAAAGGTTATTGAAGATTTACTAGATATTAACATTTTTAGTAAAATGAATGGTTTATTAAAGGAAAGAAATTCTAAAATAAAAGATGAACTAGTAGATCTAGATCATAACCTAGAACTAGTAAAATCTAAAATCCAAAGCCAAACTAAATATATTAAAGATCTTCAAGGTATTAACCAAGATATGATCGATGCTAAGTATTCTATGATGAAAGAACATAAAACAGAAATACAAGGATATATTAGTAAGTCTTCAGAGCTTGGAGAAAATTTATCTACAAATCTAAAAGAAATTAATAGATCATATGCAGTTACTGATTCTGATATTAGACAGCTTCAAAGAAAAGAACATGAATTAACTGATAAAATAAAAGGCATGGTAAAAGAAGCTAGATTCTATGAAGACAACGATCACTGTCCTACATGTGATCATGCCTTAGAAGATAGTTTTAAAGAATCTAAACTTACTCAGATTAAAGAAGAAGCTAATAAAATTCAAAATGAAATGTCCAAGGTTGTAAAACAAGTTGGTTTCTTAGAAAAAGAAGCAACTGTCGCAAAAAAGACAATCGAGAATTTACTTAAAAGACAAAATCAAATAACTACAAATAACGAAGCTGTAAGTTTACTACAAAAAGAAATTGATAAAATCCAAAAAGATATTAGAAGTCTTAATGGCCAATCAGGTGATATAACAATAGCAAAGACTGATCTATCCGACCAAAGAGAAAAGAAAGATACTATGACAGAAAAGAAATTGTCATATGTAGAAGAAAGAACATATAATGAAGTCATAGGAGAAATGCTTAAAGATACTGGAATTAAAACTAAAGTAATTAAACAGTATTTACCTGTAATGAATAGATTTATAAATCAGTATTTGCAAACACTAGATTTCTTTGTAGCTTTTCATTTAGACGAAGCTTTTAATGAAACTATTAGGAGTCGTCATAGGGATGCATTTAACTATTCATCATTCTCAGAAGGTGAAAAACAAAGAATCGATTTAGCCTTATTGTTCACATGGCGAATGATAGCTAAAATGAAAAATTCAGCTGCTACTAACTTATTGGTTTTAGATGAAACATTTGATTCATCATTGGATCTTGATGGTATTGATAACCTTACTAAAATCCTAAATACACTAGAGGAAGGAACCAATGTGTTTATTATATCACATAAGGGCGATGTTCTAGAGAATAAATTTAGGTCTAAAATAGAGTTCTATAAAGACAGAAACTTTTCTAAAATAAAGTAATTTATATAAAAGTGTAACATAGGCTAATTATTTTGCAAATAAATGCAAATAACCCTGTACAATCCACCATGATCCTGGTATAATGGTTATATAGATTAAGGAGATAAGGATTATGAAACAAGGTTTAATTTTACACCACATCGCTACAGGGATCATTCAAGAGGTTCCTTTAAACGGCAAAGAGATGCAATTGGCTATGGATAAAGGCCCTACTATAAATGATAGCTGGGACTTAATGGTAGCTTCAGTGGCCTCTAGGTCAGACATTACAATCAACGACGGCAACTGGGATTTAGAACAAATCGTAGTTAATGGCGTTTCAAAGGTAGCACATTAATGAATAATAGTTTAGCAAAACTTCTAGCAACAGAAAATATCACGGTACAAGTTGGTAATTATAATACTGCTTGGTTTGATATTAAATCCAGAGTACTAGGTCTTCCTGATTGGAAGGACATGTCAAAAGACGTTGAAGATCTTTTTATAGGTCACGAAGTAGGTCATGCATTATTTACTCCATACGAAGGCTGGCACGATAGCCCAGAAAAATTAAAGGGATGTCCTAGGTCATACATTAATGTAGTTGAAGACGCTAGGATCGAAAAAAACATTAAATCAAAATATCCTGGATTGGTTGGACCAATGGCAAGAGGATATACTTCATTAGTAGCTAAGGAATTCTTTGGTGATCTTACTGATATTGATTGGGATAATGTAAAACTCATTGATAAAATTAATCTTAAAGCTAAGATTGGTACACTATTAGATGTTCCAATGAATTCAGAAGAATCAACATTATATAATGCTACAATGGTTACTGAATCATTCGAAGACGTTTTAAATGTTGTTAGAGATATCTTAGCTTATACTAAAGAAAACCAAGAAGATCTAATTCAAAAACCAGAGTCGCTTCCAGACTTTGATGAAAGCGATACTGAAGAAGAAAATAACGATCCTACTAGTCAAGGTCATGATGATTTTGAAGAAGATGAAGAAGATAGCTCGAGCTCAAACGATGGTGATAATCCAAGCGAACAAGACGAGAATACTCCTTCATCTACTTCATCTAACGACGAAGCAGTAGCTTCTCCTTTACCAGTGCATAATGATGAAGATGTATCTATTACAGATGAAATCTTTAGAGCAAAGGAAAAGGATTTAATACCTGAGTCAGCAAATACATTTTATGCTAATGATATCAAGGACGTTACACCCTTTATTATTCCATTTAAAGATTTAATGGTTGAAAGAAAAAAGGTATTAGAAAGTTTTAATTATGAATTCGACGATGGAACTGTTAATAAAAAACAACTTCTTACAATGAAAATGGAAGTAGAGTTTAAAAAGTACTTAACTAAAGTTAAGAAAGCAGTTCAACCAGCAGTAAAGGAATTCGAGCAAAAGAAAGCTGCGCATCAATGGCAGTATGCTACTACAGCAAAAACTGGTAGACTTGATGTTAACAAATTACACTCATACAAAATATCAGAAGACATTTTTTCACAAACGACTAACCTAGCCAATTCTAAAAATCATGGAATGTTTATGTTAATTGATTATTCTGGATCAATGTCAGGTGTTTTAAGTAATGTACTAGAGCAATTAATTCATAGCATTATATTCTGTAAATCAGTTAATATACCATTTGATGTATATGCATTTACAACTGGTGGAAATCACAGCTATGAATCTTATAGAGATGGTGATTTTAATATGGATAATCTATCAATGCCTCAGCTTATTCATTCAGATCTTAAAAAGAATGATTTTGAATTAGCTTTAAAATATCTTTATGCTAGAATGGAATGTGCTAGAGGATCTCATGATTATTCAATATATGCTAGATGCGAAGAATGGGGATCAACTCCTTTAAACCATGCTCTAGTTTGTTCACACAAATTAATTAGAAAATTTAAAGCAATAAAAAATCTAGAAAAAGTTAACCTTATGTTAATCACAGATGGCGATACAAACAGATTGAGTATTATTGAAGATAGATCTCTTAGTGACAAGAAGCTTCCTTCTTCTAACTCATACTATGGTTATGATGCTGCAATTAAAACTACTATTGACGGCAAAAGAGTAACACTAGCTGGAAGAGGTGTTACTGGTACTAAAAGTCTTTTACAAAATCTTAAGAAAAGATACGGAGTTAACGTTATAGGATTTTATATTGCTGATTCTAGAGGCGATTTAAATAGTGCTATATTCTCAAGTTATAGAGATCAAAATAAAGATGCTAATGATTGGGATACTAGTTTTGATAAGCATAAGAAAATCAAGTTAAAGGAAAGAAACAAAAATAAATGTATCGAGTACAAAAACAGTAAAGGCTACGATAATCTTTATATTGTGTTAGACAAAGAGTTTAGTACAAACGAAGACGAATTTGAAGCCACTTCTGATCAAACTAAAAGCCAAATAACAAGAGCATTTAAAAAGTATAGCTCAAGTAAAAAGGTTAATAAGAGTTTGATGAGTAAATTTGGCCAAGCAGTAGCATAGTGATACTTAGGCTAATTATTTTGCAAATAAATGCAAATAACCCTGTACACTGTGCACTAGCTATGGTATAATAGTTATATAAATTGATAAGGAACTATATTATGAACGTAAATACAAACACAATACTAAAAAGCTTAATGGAAACATATCCAGATAGCACTGTCTTTAAAAAGGCAGAAATCGTATCCATAGCAAATTCGCTAGGATTTAAAAAGAGTGATTATTCACCTCTAACTTTAACTGATAACAGGACCGATGTCAGAGGTCAATACGATCTTTCAGCTGTTATCATTCCAATGAGGGAATCTAATACAATGGCTAAAACATCACCAACAGTAGTTGGAATGCAATCAATAGTAAATGAAGAGAAAACATTCGCTTCAGTTGATCCTACATTCGTACCATGGGGTGCATATTCAGACGTCGTTAAAGTCGTTAAATCTGAAATGTTCTATCCTATCTATGTGTCAGGTTTAAGCGGTAATGGTAAAACCTTTATGGTCGAACAAGCCTGTGCTAAAGAAGGTAGAGAGTTTATTAGAGTGCAAATTAATCCAGAGACCGATGAAGACGATTTAATTGGTGGATTCAGATTGATCAATGGCGAAACGGTTTTCTCCAAAGGCCCAGTTCTAAAAGCTATGGAGAACGGAGCAATTCTTCTCCTAGATGAAATTGATAGAGCTACTAATAAGATCATGTGTCTTCAGGGAATCCTAGAAGGTAAGCCAGTCCTAGTTAAGAAAACTGGAGAGGTAGTTAAACCTACTAATGGATTCAATGTAATAGCAACTGCTAACACAAAAGGTAAAGGGTCAGACGATGGAAGATTCACAGCAGCTTCTATCATTGATGATGCTTTCCTAGAAAGATTCACAATATCAATCGATCAAGCATTTCCATCAATATCAGTTGAAAAGAAAATTGTTAATAACCACATGAAAAAATTTGGAGAAGTCGACAGTGATTTCGCTGATAACCTAGTGGGATGGGCCGACATCATAAGAAAAACTTTCTATGATGATGGGGTCGATGAGGTTATTTCAACAAGAAGGTTATGTCATATCGCACAAACATTCTCGATCTTTAAAGATAAAATGAAATCAATCGATTTATGTATATCAAGGTTTGACGATGACACAAAAGCAGCATTCCTAGATCTTTACAGTAAGGTCGATGCAGGTATAGAAACAATTACTGACGAGGATTATAATGGCGAAACAGATCAACTATAAATTTAACGAAGGAGCTCTAATTAAAGAGCTTCAAGCGTATATCGATTCTACGTACGATGCACATTATGGGCAAGGGGGATTACAATCCTCTGAGGTTATAGTGGATCGTGGACATGGTCTAGGATTCTTCCTAGGTAATGTCGATAAATACAATGCAAGGTACGGGAAAAAAGGTGATGTGAAAGACCACCGAAAGGATCTTATGAAAGTATTGCATTACGCATTACTTGCTCTCTATGAGCATGATAGGATTAATTCAAACTAACTATGTACATTATGCTAAAAGTATGGTATAATATACTATTAATTAAAAAGGTAATATTATGAATATAACAAACGATACTCTCAAGGTATTGAAAAACTTTGCTACCATTAATCCTAACATTGTGATTAAACCTGGTGGTCAACTAAAAACAATTTCTGAAGCTAAAAACATTATGGCTATCGCTGATGGCACTGATGATTTTCCTACAGAGTTTGGAATCTATGATCTTAATGAATTCTTATCTGTTTCAAATTTGGTACAAGATCCAAACTTTGATTTTCAAGATAAAAACGTTAAGATTACTTCAGGTGGTAACACTGTAACATATTTCTTTTCAGAACCAGAGATCTTAACATCTCCTTCTAAAGAAATTACAATGCCAGACACTGAAGTTGGAATTTCCATTACACAGGAAGTTTTATCACAGGTTCGTAAAGCAGCTGCTGTACTTGGACATACTGAAATGTCTATTAAAGGTAGCGGCGGTAAAGTAACACTATCAGTAGTTGATAGTTCAGATGCTACTGCTAACTCATTTGATATTGAGCTCAACGACAATAACGATTGTACTGAAGAGTTTAATTTCATCGTAAATATTAATAATCTAAAATTGATCGAAGGTGATTACTTTGTGAATATCAGTTCTAAACTAATTTCACAATGGACATGTTCATCAATGGCAGTTAAATATTTTATCGCTTTAGAGAAAGCGTCAACATTTGGCGTATAAATATAATGGTATATTATATACGCAATAGGAATTCTCATAAATTTTATGAGGATATAGTGTAAGATGCGGATAACCGGTCTTACTAATTATAGTCTAACTTTGATCAAAGGAGAAACAAAATGACTAATCAAGTAGAAACTCAAGCTGGTGAGCAACAAGAACCAGTACAACTAAGTCTTCAGGACATCTCAACTTTTGTGCAGATAATTGATATCTGTTCTAAAAGAGGTGGCTTTGAAGGTCAAGAAATGGAAGCTATTGGCGGTCTTAGAAATAGAACTGTCGCATTCCTAAATCAAGCATCTGAAGCCCAAGGCAAAGAAGCTCCGGAAGGAATGGTTCCAGAAGCAGATCCAGAAATGGTAACTGCTGAAGAAGTAGCAGAATAGTTGAAAGATTAGCCTATTGCGGAGGTGGCTCCTCCGTATTTTATTAATTTTATTATGAAGGATTTATTATGGATCGCAATGAAAAAGCACGCTTAATCGAAGCACTAAAACGAGGTTCTGTTACAGTAACCTTTCAAAAAATTGACTCAGACGAAATTAGAGTCATGCCATGTACTCTCAACCCCACAGTTCTAAAAGCTAATGGAATTCAATCTGTTATCGAAAACATCGATCCTAACACAGATCACATCGCTGCTTGGTCTCTCGACAAAGACGCATGGAGATCGTTTAGATTGGATACTGTCCTTGGTTGGGAGGTACTATGATGCAAGAATTTCTTTGGGTAGAGAAATATCGTCCACAAACAATTAGTGATACAATTTTACCAAATTCAATTAAGAAAACTTTTGAAGATATTGTTAAAGGGGGTGACTTACACAATATGCTTCTTACCGGCTCAGCCGGCCTTGGTAAAACTACAGTCGCTAAAGCATTGTGTAACGAGTTGTCATTAGATTTTATTATAATTAATGGCTCCGAAGAGGGTAACATTGATACTCTCAGAGGTAAAATCAAGCAGTTTGCTTCATCGGTATCATTACAGGGTGGCTATAAAGTAGTTATCCTTGATGAAGCAGACTACTTGAACCCACAATCAACACAACCAGCTTTGCGTGGATTCATAGAAGAATTCTCAGGAAACTGTAGGTTTATATTAACATGCAATTTCAAAAACAGGATTATTGATCCACTTCATTCTCGATGTACAACCATTGAGTTTAATGTACCTAAAAAATCAATGCCAAAACTCTGTGATCAATTTCTTAATCGCTGTGAATATATTCTAAAACAAGAAAATATTACTTACGATCGTAACGTTGTTGCAGAACTTATTATTAAACATATGCCCGACTGGCGTAAAGTTTTAAATGAGTTACAGCGATATAGTACCAGTGGAACAATTGATACTGGAATACTTGTAACGCTTTCTGATGTATCTATTAGTGATTTAATGGAACATCTAAAACTTAAAAACTTTAAACTTATGCGACAATGGGTTGCAGACAATATTGACACAGAACCAGCTTCACTCTTTCGTAAAGTTTACGATAACATGAATGAATATGTTGATCCTCAAAGTATACCGCAACTGGTACTTATTTTGGCCGATTACCAATACAAGAATTCATTTGTTGCTGATCACGAGTTAAATATGGTTGCATGTTTAACTGAAATAATGGCTGGAGTAAAATTCAAATGATTAAACCAAATTTATTTAGAAGATCTACAATGTGGATCGTAGATAGCTGGAGAAACGTAATGGATGTTAGATATAATCCCTTAAAGTATGTTCCAGACCCAAGCTTACAAGCATATTTTATGTTAGTACTATTTGTAATGTGGAGTGCATTCTTTGGCTTAATAGCTATATACTATATAGGATTTATTAACTATAGCATTGTTGCAAGTATTTTAGTTCATGCCGCAATATTAATACCAATCGTAATAACTAATGCAATCTTTGTAGATGCCGAAAGAGATGGACATGCATGGTTAGCTGAATGGCGAGAAGAACAATCAGTTTACAAAATATTTCTAAGTAGAACTTCTAAGGGAGTTAGAATACTTTGGGATATTGACAAGGAAGCATAATGAGTAATCCCTTTGATTATCTAAAAGCAATTAATAATTCTAAAAAGAATATTATCGTAGACGACTTATCTGAAAACGAGTATAATGCCTTTATGGTAAATAGAGGTTTATCATTTTTTCCTGATACTGTTCTTATGGCTAATGAAATGAATATATCACATCATTTAGATAGCAAGCTTCAATTCGATTTTCTTATAAATATTATTAAGAAAAAGAGTAGATTTACTAAATGGTCTAAGAAGACTGACATAGCAAATCTTGAAGTAATTAAACAATATTATGGATATAGCAATGAAAAAGCTAGATCTGTTTTATCATTATTCAGCAATGACGAAATTGCTGATTTGAATCAAAGGATTAGTAAAGGTGGAAGAACTAAATAACAGCCCAATACAAGATTGGACACCTGGTTCGATGCTAGAAGTATCACTCAATGAACCAGACGATTTTCTAAAAGTAAGAGAAACATTAACCAGAATTGGAGTGGCTTCTCGCAAAGAAAGTAAACTATATCAATCGTGTCATATTCTGCATAAGCAGGGTAGATACTTTATTGTACATTTTAAAGAATTATTTCTATTAGATGGAAAACCATCCAATCTATTAGAAAACGATGTTCAGCGACGCAACACAATTGCAACGCTGTTATCAGATTGGGGGTTGGTCTCTATGATTGAACCTAATCTGTTTAAGGACGTAGCACCTTTGAGACAAATCAAAGTGATACCACACAAAGATAAAGCTCTTTGGGAATTATGTCCAAAATATAACATAGGAAACACAAACTAACTTCCTAAGTTGTATAAATAAACGTGGATGCCGAATAATCGGGTCCATATATTAATCTTGCTTTAAATAGGAGAAACTAAAATGGTAAGAAATGCAATGAACGTGCCGCGTTCCCTCTTTATTGGATTTGATCCAATATTAAACGAACTTGAAAGAATCCACCAAGCTGGAAGATCTCAAGATAATTACCCTCCACACAACGTTGTGAAAATCGATGACGATAATTTCAATATCGAACTTGCAGTTGCTGGATTTTCTAATGATGATATTTCATTAGAAGTAAAGGACGGTATTCTTTTAATAAAAGGTCAACATAATGAAGACGATGAACGTGAATATGCACATAAAGGTATATCATCCCGCAAATTTGAGAAGTCCTTCCGACTCTCAGAATTTGTCGTAATAGACGGGGCTAATCTAGTGAACGGAATACTTGTGGTTAACGCCAGAGTTGAGGTTCCAGAAGAGAGGCGTCCTAGGAAGATCGAAATCGGGTCTGCTGGGGCATCAAAGAAGAAGGAATTTATTCAAGAATAGATTCCGGTGAGCAGCGAAAACTCAGTGGATTGTTTAACAATTTACTGGAGTCAAATCATGGGTTACATACGTAAACACAAGGATGGCATTAGGACTGGATTCGAATTAGTGTTAATCATGGCTGGGATATTTGCAGTATCACCAATCATAATTTATCTGCAATTGAATTCATATTAATGACTAAGCTTAGTCGGGGGAGTCATCTCCCCCTACTTTTTTCATTTTACATGTGTACATATGCAGTAAAGTATGGTATAATAGACTATATTATCAAAGGTGAATGAATGAATTTTTATACTAATGTCGGCCGATATGGCAATATGCTACTCTATCGTGGTATCGAAAACGGTAATCGAGTAAGCAGAAAAGTAAAATACAAACCAACCTTGTACGTCGCTACAAGTAAACCTACAGATTGGACAGCATTGGATGGAACACCAGTTGCACCAGTCACACAATTCGAATCTATGCGTGATGCTAAAGATTGGATTGGTTTAAACAAAGAAGTTTCAGGCAGAAAAATATACGGAAACAACCGTTATATTTCTACGTTTATAAACGAAAAGTTTCCAGGAGATATTAAATTTGATCGTAACGCAATTAACGTTACTACAATCGATATCGAAGTCGCATCAGATGACGGGTTTCCTGAACCAGATGTAGCCTCAAAAGAAGTTACTGCTATCTGTATTAAAAACAATATTGACAATACTTATTACGTGTGGGCATTAAGAGATTACGATGTAAATCAATCTATTATGCAAACAAATCGTGTCGTGTATAAAAAATGCGATACTGAAGGTCAACTACTTCTAGACTTTATAACACATTGGTCATCACCAACACATTGCCCAGATGTTGTTACTGGTTGGAACTCAAGATTCTTTGATATTCCATACCTTGTAAACAGAATTAATAATTTACTAGGTTCTGACTGGGTTAAAAAGTTATCACCTTGGGGATTAATTGATTCACGTGATGTTACTATTATGGCTCGTAAGCAAACTGCATACGAAATTGCTGGTATATCTCAACTTGATTATATGGAACTATTTAAGAAGTTCGGTTACTCATACGGTGCACAAGAATCCTATTCACTTAATCATATATCACATGTTGTTCTAGGCGAGAAGAAACTTTCTTACGAAGAACACTCAAGTTTATTTAGTTTATACTTAAACGATCATCAAAAGTTTATTGATTACAATATTAAAGATGTTGAATTAGTCGATAGGATCGAAGATAAACTTGGTCTTATTACACTAGCTCTAACTATGGCTTATCGCGGTGGTGTTAACTATGGTGATACATTTGGAACTACAGCGATATGGGATTCTATTATTTACAGGGATCTTTCAACTCAGAAAATTGCAGTTCCATTTCAAGAAGATAAAGTAAAAACACCGTATCCTGGAGGATATGTTAAAGATCCACAAGTTGGAATACATGATTGGGTAGTATCATTTGATTTAAATTCACTATATCCATCGTTAATTATGCAATACAATATGTCACCAGAAACAATAGCCTCTGGTGAATTATCTGATTATGATGTTGACAGTATTCTTAAAAGCAATACAATTGTAGATAACAGAGGAAAGGCTGTAAGTGCAAATGGCCAATATTTTAATATCGATAAAAAGGGCATCTTGCCTAAAATCATTGAACAGATGTATGGAGAACGTGTTCAAATTAAAAAGGCTATGATTAAAGCACAAAAAGAATTACAGAAGGTAGATAAAAATGATAAACAAGAAGTATACAGAATTGAAAGGGATATTGCAATCAACGAAAACAGGCAAATGTCTATTAAAATTCTCCTTAATTCTCTTTATGGTGCTCTTGGCAACAAGTACTTCAGATTTTTCGATCAACGAATTGCCGAAGGAATTACACTCTCCGGACAACTTACAATACGATGGGCTGAAGAAGCTATCAATACATATCTCAATAAAGTGCTCAAAACGAAAAAAGATTACGTCTTGGCCATCGACACCGATTCGGTGTATGTATGCTTAAACGACCTAGTTAAAGCGGTTAACCCTAGTAATCCTATTGATTTTCTAGACACAGTCTGTAGAGAAAAGCTAGAACCTGTTCTTGAAGAAGCATATAAAAAGTTATATAGTATCATGGGTGGTATCGAAAACAAAATGGTCATGGGACGAGAAGTAATTGCTGATCGTGGTCTTTGGACAGCAAAGAAAAGATATATTCTTAATGTGCATGATAATGAAGGTGTACGATATGCAGAGCCTAAACTTAAAATTATGGGCATTGAAGCTATTAAATCTTCTACACCAGCACCATGTCGAGAAGCACTAAAAGAAATATTTAAAGTTATTATGCATTCATCTGAATCTGATGTACAAAAATCTATTGAGCATTTCAGACAATACTTCAGAACACTAGAACCAAACAATATTGCGTTCCCTAGGGGAATAACCAATCTTACATCGTTTCAAGACAGAAACACAATTTACAAAAAAGGCACTCCAATACATGCTCGTGGCGGAATACTTTACAACAAATTAATCGATGATCTATCGCTAGGTAAGCGATATAACAAAATCAATAATGGCGAAAAGATTAAATTCATTTATCTTAGAACGCCTAATCCTATAAAGGAAAATGTTATATCATTCCTAGATTATCTTCCAACGGAGTTTGGATTGAATAAATATATTGATCACGAAACCCAATTTCAAAAAACTTTCCTAGATCCTATCGAACCAATACTCGATGCGATTGGTTGGTCTTCAAAAGAGGTATCTACGCTAGATGAGTTTTTTGGATAAACACTGTACATTTAATATAAAATATGGTATAATAGTACCAAAGGAAAATACTTATGAAAGATGAATATAAATTAGTACGACTATCTTCTGGTGAAGAAGTGGTCGGTAAAGTTACACAAAATGAAGAATCAATTACCATTACAGATGGTTATTCTTTGATTCCAGCAGGTGAAGGTAAAATTGGCTTCATGCCATTTATGGCTTATACAAAAGCAGCAGAAGGTATTACTATTCCAAATAGTTTTATTCTATTTACTGTTGATCCAATAGATGAACTAGTAGATCAAGTTAAAGCTATGAGCAGTCCAATTCAAGTGCCAGAAAAGCAAGGAATTATTACAAATGTCTAAGAATTGGGTAGAAGATATTCATTTAATGCAAAGCAAATATCTTACTAGACAATGGGTTGAAAATAATCCTGAGAAACTAAAAAAGTTTCTTGAGTTTAGAGTTGAGTTTTTAAAAGAAGAACTAATGGAAACAAAAGCTGCGGTTACTAATAATGATCCAGAAGAAATAGTAGATGGTTTAATTGATCTATGTGTTGTTGCTATTGGTACACTTGATGCATTTGGTGTTAATCCCTATAAAGCTTGGGATGCTGTACTAGAAGCTAATATGAACAAAGAAGTAGGACAAAAGCCAACTAGGCCAAATCCACTAGGAGTTCCAGACCTAATTAAACCTGAAGGTTGGACCGCTCCATCACACGCAGAGAATCATGGTAAGTTTAACGATATTTAACAGTATATACGATAACAAAACTGATAAAAGCATTACATATAAATCATTTGATGATTTTGAAAAAATATTGTATCAGTTATCGGAAAGTACTAAATATCCAACTAAAAAATCAGCACCATTAATATCTCCAGCAACTTATGTACCGGAGACAACTCGTGCAAACGATAATGTTCTTAGTTGGGGTGGTTTTGGAATCGTAGATGTAGATGATTATATTGGAAGTATCGATGATATTTCTGAGGTGTATAGCGAATACAAATACGTATGTTATTCCACTGCTAGCTCGACTGAAGAACACCCTAAGTTTCGTTTAGTATTTCCACTAACAAGAGCTATAAATAAAGATGAAATCAAACATTTTTGGTACGCATTAAATAAAGAGATAGGAGATATCGCAGATGCCCAAACAAAAGACCTCAGCAGAATGTATTACGTCCCAGCCAAATATAAAGGATCTTACAATTTCATATTCTCACACGATGGATCTACCATGGACCCCGCAAAACTTATGGAAAAACACAGATACGTCGTACCAAATGAATCGTTTTTCGATAAGTTACCAGAAGCTATTAAAAAAGGTCTTATACAACATCGACAAGCAAAACTCGATAACACTAACTTTTCATGGACAGGATATCAAGACTGCCCTTTTATAAACAAAAAACAAATTGAAGAATACAAAACTTTATCAGGTGCTGGCTGGTATTACAAACTATATCAGATAATGGTTTCAATAGCAGGTAATGCAATGTCTAAGGGTTATCCAATAACATCTAAAGAAATTGAATATATCATTAGAGATCTCGATGCAAACACTGGAAATTGGTACGCAAAAAGACCAATTAATAAAGAAGCTGAAAGAGCTATTGAATTTATTTTTAAAAACAATATATAGGAGTATATTATGGAACAACTTTTTCACAAACACATTATTAAAATAACAGGTATTATTTGTTTACCTTTATTACTAGCTTTCTTTTTTTCAAAAGTTCAAGCCGAAGATCATAACTATACATGGCATGGTCATACTATGGAATTAAACCCAGAATTACAAGATTCACAATACTGTTTGGCCAAGAACATTTATTTTGAAGCTGGTAATCAACCAGTTGCTGGTAAAATTGCAGTCGCACAAGTAGTTCAGAATAGAGTTATAAACAAAAATTATCCAAATAATATTTGTGATGTTGTATATCAAGCAAAATTAAAAGAAAATTGGAAAGGTAATCTTATTCCAGTTAGGCATATGTGCCAGTTCAGTTGGTTCTGTGACGGTAAATCAGATGATCCAGTTGATAGTGCAACTTGGATGTTTTCTTTATTAGTTGCTGATTCCGTTATGAATGGAGAGTATGGCGATATTACCGAAGGGGCAACTCACTACCATGCAGACTCAGTATATCCTTATTGGGCTGAGTCTTTAAATCAAACAGTTATAATCAACAATCACACGTTTTATAAATAGATAATAGGAGAATAATTATGAAAATGATTGGAACAAACGTCTTAGTAACAGAGACAGCAAAGGAAGATACTACTGCAGGTGGTATCATTTTAACAGCAGATACGACCAAAGGGTCTAAACCCGCACTAGTACTTTTAGTAGGACCAGATGTAGTTGATGTAGCCAAAGGAGATAGAGTATATCTTGATTGGCCAAATGCTATGCCAGTAGATATAGAAGGAAAGGCCGGTGCAATAATCGATATGGAACATATCAAGGCAGTAGTATAATGTATACTTATAACGTAACAGTAACAAGAATAGTAGATGGAGATACAGTCGACGTAGATGTCGATTTAGGCTTCGGAATGGTTTATAAAAAGCAAAGAGTAAGAATGCTAGGTATTGATACACCTGAATCTAGAACTAGAAATCTAGAAGAAAAGTATTACGGTAAACAATCAAAGTATTTCTTAGAAAGTTTATTAAAGGATGCTGATGTAAGATTAGTATCACATGATAAAGGAAAATTTGGTAGAATTCTAGGTGAACTATTTATTTATGGAAACATGGATAAATCTGTAAATCAGATAATGATTGATAACTATCATGCAGTACCATACTTTGGTCAATCCAAAGATGATACTGAACAAGGACACTTGTGGAATAAGCAAGCTCTAAATGAACAAGGTATTATATATCAACCAAAATAATCAAAAAAAGTGTGTACAATTGAATAAAACTATGGTATAATAGTACTATAAACAGAAAGGTTATATTATGAAAGAATCACTAAAAGTATTACAAGAATGTGCCGAACTTCAGGCCAAGAAAAGTAATGACTATCAAAATCCAAACTCCAGGATTAAACAAGCAGATTATTACCCTCGCGGTGTAGCTTCAATCCTGGATATTATCCATGCTAAAACACTCAGAATGTTCTCAGTACTAGAAGCTATGGAATCAGATCCCAATTACAACCCTAACTTTGAATCACTAGAAGACTCTGGTAAAGATTTAATTAACTATGCTTCGTTTATGGTTGCATATATGAGAGGTGGAATCGACGGCCAATCAGAAAACAATGACTTTTTAAATAGGAACAAAAATGAATCTTGAAATAGATCAATTAAGAACTTACTTTAGTAACGAACTTCGTAATGAAAGATTTACGGTGGACAGAAATGGTAGTAAAACAATTGAACTAATTGGTGCTTCGTTTTATGCTGATGAACCAGCTATATATGGTGTTCCAAACAAAGCTTATATTGATGCAGAACTAAATTGGTACAACAGCCAATCTACAAACATTAATGATATCTATTTAGATAGCGATAAAGAACCACCAGCAGCATGGAAGATGACTGCTAACGAACACGGTGAGATTAATTCAAATTATGGTCATTTAATTTATTCTGATAAGTATGGTGCACAGTTTGATATGGCACTAACTGAATTGTTACAAAATCCAGATTCACGTAGAGCATCAATGATCTATACACGACCAAGTATATGGTGTGAATATAATGAAAATGGTAAAAACGACTTTATATGTACAAACTCTGTTACATACTATATCCGTGAAGGTAAACTAAATTGTGTAGTACAAATGCGATCTAATGATGTTATCTTTGGTTATCGTAATGATTATGCATGGCAAAAAGCAGTACTTGATGATATGGCAGGAATGCTAACAATATCTCCAGGCGAAATCGTTTGGCAAGTACAAAACTTACATGTATACGAAAGACATTTTGATTTGGTAAATGCATGAACAATAAATGGGACAATAGATACTTAAACCTAGCAAGGGAAGTTTCAACTTGGTCAAAAGATCCAAGTACTCAAGTAGGTGCAGTAGCAATTGGAGAAATGGGGCAAGTATTAGCACAAGGTTACAATGGATTCCCTAGGGGTGTTAATGATTCTCTTGAAAGATATAACGATAAAGAAGTTAAATACCGATACGTAGTTCATGCAGAAATGAATTGTATCTATAATGCTACATTTACTGGAGCATCTCTAAACAATGCTACAATGTATGTTTGGGGTTTACCAGTTTGCAATGAATGTGCAAAGGGTTTAGCTCAAGTTGGAGTTAAGAGAGTAGTATCACCTAAGACGATTGCAGATGTACCAGACAAATGGAAGATATCAGCAATTAACACAGTTGATTTATTAAAGGAGGTTGGTATAACATATGACTTCATTTAATGAACAATTACTGTATAAGAAAAATAGAAATAACTCTAAGTTTAAAGATTATACTAAGGAAGATTTAGAAAATCGTATCGAAAATTTTCAAAAAGATTTAGCTAGATTACACGTACTTAATGCTCCAGAATCAATAAAACAAAATACACAAAATATGCTTGGAGAGATTGTAAAAGAATATAAGCTGAGATATGATAAAGGTGAATTTCAATACACAGGAGAAATCTCAAAAAATGGTTGATTACACACAAGAAGAATTAGCTAATTCTAAAAGAATTTTTAAATCGGCAACACCTAAGTATACTTTAGATTGGTATATTAAATGGGTAGCATCAATTGTGGTTTTAGCTGCAATGTCAATACGAGGTGTCGAAGGATTTCAAATATGGGACTTAGGTCTTAGTGTCATAGGAATATTTCTATGGTTAATAGTATCGGTTTTATGGAAAGATAGAGCACTCATTTTATTAAATGGTGCTGGATTATTTTTATTAATAAAAAACTTAGTAACGCATTTAGTAAACGGAGGATAAATGGAACACTTAATTATACCTACATTAGGTAGGATGGATAAACAAAGAACTTACGATAACTTACCAGAAAAGTATCAAAAACTGGTAAAATTTATAGTTCAAGATCATGAGTACGCTCCTATGAGAGAGCGATACGGAGATGCTGTAGTAAAACTACCTAAAGAAATTTCTAGGTTATCGCCAACACGACAATGGATATGGGACGAGTTTTATAGCACAAAGCACATGGTCTTAGACGATGACTTTGAGTACTTTAAATATAAAGGCCCAGCACCTGAAGGTATGGACACTAAATGGGAAACCAAGGATATGACAGAAGAAGAGTTTGATGATGCTTTTGCCACATTCGACAAATGGATAAAAGAAGAAAAAATTTATCATGGCGGATTCTCAACATCTTGGGTTGTACCAGATCTAAAGTATTGGCCACATCAAAATAACGTAAGGATTATGACCAACTGTTATTTTGATTCTAAAAATTTACCAAGAAATCTTATATGGGATAGGTTAGAAACTTCTCAAGATTTTGATGCTAATCTTCAATTGCTTACTCAAGGGTTTGCAAATAGGATTACCACGAGGTATCGTGTTAGCGTAACAGCAACTAACACAGCAGGTGGTTGTTCAAATTATAGAACAATTGAATTAAGTAATAAAGTGCATCAGCAATTAGCTGAAATTTATCCAGATTATGTTGCTCTAAAAAGCAAGGTATTGGCTAACGGACCATGGAAAGGACAAGACAGAATTACTTGTCATATTAGCTGGTCAAAAGCTTATAAAGATGCAATTAAAAAACAACAAGAATCAAGTTTGGAGACATTTTTCGGATGAAACACGCAGGTATAGTACCACTAATTGGTGGTGAAATTTTGGCATCAGCAGATGCTTATGGAACAGACCCAGAATATTTAATGACATATTCTGGATTTATGGCTAATGAAACACACCTTTTAAATTATTATAAGGAACAAGGAAAGGATATTCCGTATCATGTTTTAGATGAAACGTCCGAAAAAATGAAGAATGTGGACATTGTTTCCTCAGTTTGTCCATGTGCTGGATTAAGTACTTATCATAACTCACACGGTGAACAGAACGAAAACAATCAGTGGATGGAAAAATCATCTGAATATGTTTTAAAGGAAGTTAAACCAAAGGTATTATGGGGAGAGAACGCACCAGGATTATCTGGAAAGATTGGTAAATTTATGAGAGAAAAGCTCTATAAGATCGGCCAAGATAATGGATATAACTTTTCAATTTATTTAACTAAAAGTTTACAGCATGGTAATCCACAGTACCGTAAAAGAACATTCTTTTTCTTTTGGAAAAAAGATGAATTTAACGATAGGATTCCATTATTTAATTATTATAATAAAGAAAGACCTATGATTCAAGATCTAATTAAAGGCGTTGATACTAACTTTCAAACACAGGTATTAAATACTAAAACACCTTCGCAGGATGATCCATATTATAAGTACACCTTAGAAGTTGAATCTAAATGTACTCATGCTGAATTTGTTGAAAGACATTCACACGAGGAAAAATCTATTAATGTAGAATCTAGGTTAATGAAACTTGGTCATGATCATCTTAAACTTGCTGAATGGATGGATCAATATCCTCAATTTGAAAGAGAAGCTGCAAAGGCTAGACGTAAAGCTGGAAAGATTGCATCAGGCGGTGGAATCATGCTTAGAGGTACAATTATTCCAATTAATTACATTGGTGCATTCGTTGTACATTTACCTAAAGTTATTGCACACCCAACAGAAGATAGATACTTAAATGTTGCTGAAGGGAAAGCTATTATGGGATTACCTTTGGATATGGAAGTGCTAGATGTTGAAAAGAATTATAATCATATTTGCCAAAACGTTCCATTTGCTACAGCAAGGGATATGGCAGTAGAGGTTAAATCAGTATTAGAAGGTAAAAGAGATAGTGTTGAAACTACCTACTTATTCCAAAATAATTTAAACAGAAGTTATGATTATAAAAGAGAAGAAAATAGTTTAGAGGCGTTCTTATGAAAATCTTATTAACAGGAAGCAAAAGCGGGCCAAGAAAAGGTTTTATTGCAAGTAGATTTGCTAAGAAATTTAAAGATGAATATGATATTGTAGAGTACACTGCAGACATTAGAAATGCAGAAGGTATCATTGTAAGTGATTTTGATTTAGTAATACATCTTGCAGCACTAGCTGGTGTTAGAAGATCTCACGAAATTCCTCAAGAATATTGGAAAACAAATGTAACTGCATCTAAATATATTTTTGAAGCTTGTGAAAAAGCTAATGTTCCAATCATATATGCTTCATCATCTAGTGTTTACGAATGGTGGTTATCTCCTTATGCTTCTACTAAGTATGCTATGGAGGCTATAGCACCTAAGAACTCTATTGGATTAAGATTCCATACGGTATACGGTCCTAACAGCAGGCCAGATATGTTATACGATGCACTTTTAAGAAAAGATCCTAAGTTAACTTATTTAACTAATCACACAAGAGATTGGACTCATGTAGATGATGTATGTAATGCTATAGATATTTGCATAACATATTTTGATCGTATAGTTCATCATAAAGCAATTGATGTTGGTAATGGTAAACCTGTTACAGTAAAAGAAATGGCTGATAAAGTTTGGCCAGAGAATAATTTACCACTAAAAGAAGTTACTGGTGAACGACAAGATACATGTGCTGATCCATCAATTTTAACTAAATACGGTTGGGTTGCTAATCACCATGTATTAGAAGAAACAACAAAACAATTAGAATTAAACTCGGAAGGTATTATATAATGAAATTAGCAATTATAGGACATGGCTTTGTAGGTAAAGCAGTTGATTATGGATTTAGTAATCAGTTAGTAAAAAAGAAAATTATAGATCCAAACTATGGCCATAATAATAACGATCAACGCAAATTAAAAGATTGGAAACCTGATGTAATTTTTGTGTGTGTTCCTACACCTATGGGCAACGATGGTAATATCAATAGTAGTATTTTAAAATCTGTAATGGATAATCTTGATGAATGTGTAAAAGAAACATTAATTGTAATTAAATCAACTGTTACACCAGATGTAATAAGTAACTATAAATATTGGAATAACGTAGTATATAATCCAGAGTTTTTAACAGAAAAATCAGCATGTGAACAATTTGTAAATCCTGAGTTTCATATCTTTGGTGGTGAGTCATATAATACTGAAAAGTTAGAAGAATATTATGAAAAATATAGTTTATGTACTCCATGCCCATCTTATCATATGAACCATGAAGAAGCTTCTTTGGTTAAATACTCAATCAATTCATTCCTAGCAACTAAGATTACGTTTTTTAATCAACTCTACGATCTGTGCAGAATTAACGGCAATGTTAATTTCAATACTATTATTAAAGCAGTTGGTGCTGATAATAGAATTGCACCATCGCATACTAAAGTTCCAGGATTTGATGGAAAGCAAGGATACGGCGGTGCATGTTTTCCTAAAGATACTTTGGCTTTTGCAAAATTCAGCAATGAACTTTCTCTCTTAGCTAAAGCAATTGAGATAAACAATGATTATAGATCTCAATACGAAAGAGACGAAAGAGAAAAAGAACAAAATATTCAATTTAACCATGTACATTCAACCAAAAGTATGGTATAATAACTATATTATTAATAAGGAGAAATATGCCAAGCGTAGATTTAAGACCTCGTAAGAGGCACCCAAAAGACAAAAGACCATCAACCGAAATGCCATTCGATGTTGCTCTTAGAAAATTTAGAAAAGCAGTTGAAAGAGCTGGAACTCTTCAGGATATAAGACGAAAAGAGTTTTATGAAAAGCCAACTGCTAAAAAGAAAAGGAAAAAAGCAGAAGCCTTAGCCAGATGGCGTAAAAAAGAACGCTCCATGCAATTAAGACCAGAACGTGGTCGAGGAAAATAATAATGGGAATAATGGATAAACTTAAAAAGAACTCTAGAATTAAAGGTACTGATATTCTAGAAAAGTCAATATACTTTGGTGAAAAGGATATAGTTACAACAAGTGTACCAATGATAAACGTCGCACTTTCAGGAGATGTCGATGGTGGTTTATCATCTGGTCTAACAGTTTTAGCAGGTCCAAGTAAACATTTTAAAACCTCGTTTGCATTACTAATGGCTGGAGCATATATGAAAGAACATGACGATGCTGTTATGTTGTTTTATGATTCAGAATTTGGTTCACCACAATCTTACTTTGAGTCCTTTGGAATTGATATTTCAAGGGTATTACACACACCAATCACAGACGTAGAACAACTAAAGTTTGATTTAGTTAATCAATTAGATACGATTGAAAGAGACGATAAGGTTATTGTCGTAATCGATTCTATTGGTAACTTAGCTTCTAAGAAAGAATTAGAAGATGCATTAAACGAAAAATCAGTTGCTGACATGTCAAGAGCTAAAGCACTAAAGGGATTGTTTAGAATGGTCACTCCTTATCTGACTATGAAGAACATCCCTTTACTTGCTGTTAATCATACATACCAAGAAATTGGATTGTTTCCTAAAGCAGTTGTATCAGGTGGTACTGGAATTTACTATTCAGCTGATAACATTTGGATTATTGGTAGAAGGCAGAACAAGAAAGGATCCGAAGTTAAAGGATATGATTTTGTTGTTAATGTTGAGAAATCAAGGTTTGTAAAAGAAAAATCTAAGATTCCAATTAGTGTAACATGGGAAGGTGGTATTTCAGAATACAGTGGCCTACTTGATGTAGCACTAGCTGGAAATTATGTTGCTAAACCAAGTAATGGTTGGTACTGTAGAGTTGATCAAGAAACCGGTGAACTGCTAGAACCAAAGGTAAGAGAAAAAGATACTCTTGATCAAAAATTTTGGAATCCAATTTTTGAAGGAACCGATTTTAAGAAATTTATTAAAGGTCATTACCAAATTGGCCAGAAGCCATTAATTGCAATGGACGAAGATTTCACTGTACTTTCAGAGGAAGATGATGTATAATATATCAGATAGCGATTTTACACTAGTAGAAAATCCTGAATCAGATTTCTACGGTGTAAAGCTTTTAACCGGAAAGTACAAAGACGTTACAGTTGTTTACGGAAAGGTTTCAATAAAAGAAAATGAAGAACTTGATATTGGAACCTTAGAGTTTACTTGGACATGCATTGATCCAGCTGAATTTAATAATAAAGAACTTAATAAGAATGAAGAGTTTAACAATCATTTAGGCGACGTACTTCAATATATTATATCTGATTCATTGGAAAAAAAGAAGGGACAAATTGGACATATCAACACAAATACCAACACACGTACTAAATCATCTACTTAATGATGAGTTATTCTGCCGTAGGGTAATACCATTTTTAAAGAAGGAATATTTTGAAGGCGAACACCGAGTAGTATTTGATCTTATAGTAGATTTTGTAAGTAATCATAATAAATTACCTACAAGTAAAATATTAGAAATTGAATTAACTGGTGTACAAGCACCAGATGATTTACTCAATAGATCATCACACTTAATCACAGAAATTAAAGAAAGATCTGACATTGAAACAGAATGGCTAATTAAAGAATCAGAAAAGTGGTGTCAAGAAAAAGCAATCTATGGTGCAATCATGGATTCCATTCAAATCATCGATGGTAAAAAACCAGAGTTACAAGCAGGTGCAATACCTGATATTTTATCTCAAGCATTAGGCGTATCATTCGATCAAGATATCGGTCACGATTATATTGATAATTCAGAAGACCGTTATGAGTTTTACAATAAAGTCGAAGAGCGTATACCATTTGATCTAGGTTACTTTAACAAAATTACCAAAGGTGGTTTACCAAAGAAAAGTTTAAACATATGCCTTGCTGGTACTGGTGTAGGTAAATCACTCTTTATGTGTCATTGCTCAGCAGCTAATATTTCTGAAGGAAAGAACGTATTGTACATTACAATGGAAATGGCTGAAGAAAGAATTGCTGAAAGGGTCGATGCTAATTTAATGAATTTTCCAATAGAACAATTGGATACTTTACCACAGAATGTATTTAATCAAAAGATTGAAAAGATTGCAAAGGGACACATTGGTAAATTAATCGTAAAAGAATATCCTACAGGTGCAGCACATGTTGGCCATTTTAGAGCATTGTTAAACGAATTAAAGCTTAAAAAGAACTTCCGTCCCGATATAATCTATATTGATTATTTGAATATTTGTGCCTCTTCTCGTATGAAAGGCCTTGGTGGAAACATAAATACTTATTCATACATTAAAGCAATCGCTGAAGAGCTGAGAGGTTTAGCAGTAGAGTTTAATGTACCAATCGTGAGTGCGACTCAAACCACGAGATCTGGCTTCAGTAATACTGATGTTGGATTAGAAGATACTTCGGAATCATTCGGTCTACCAGCAACGGCTGATTTAATGTTTGCGTTAATATCAACAGAGGAGCTTGAAGAGTTAGGACAAATACTCGTTAAGCAATTGAAAAATCGTTATAATGATCCAACAAAGTATAAACGCTTTGTTATTGGGGTCGATAGATCTCGTATGAAACTTTATGACGTAGAGGAGGAAGCACAAACTGATATTATGTCAGATATGGTTCCTGATAAACCAATAAACAAATTCGGGGAATCTGAAGGCAAAGATTTTTCAGAGTTTAAAATATAGAGGAAAAATATATGTTAAATACAATTAAAACTTACGTAAGTGCAAGACTTGGGGAAAGAACTACTTGGGACGGAACTACACTATGTGTTGTTTGTGGATCAGTAATCCTATTCGGCGGAGTTGCTAAATTACTAGCATGGGCTGGATTTGCATGGGGTGTATATACTTTAGTTAAGAAAGAATCTTAAAGAAATAAACATGAACGTGAGTCTTATATCATATTCGCAACCCTCAGAGGACCTCGCCCCGACAAAGGGCGGGGATCTTCTTCAATTAAAACCATTCTCTTATACCGAAACTCTTCGGAGTGATACTTAGGCTAATTATTTTGCAAATAAATGCAGAAAACCCTGTACAATTGAGTCTGGACATGGTATAATATACCTATATTAAATGATAAGGAATCAAATTATGAAGAACAAATTTCACGAACAGAACGTCAGCGAACTAAGCGGATACCTCAGCAGAATCAAAGCTGATTACCACAGATGGCAAGATAGAAGCCTTAACGGGTGTACCAAAATCAAAGACCAAATGTTTGACGATTTTTGTGAAAACTTATCTTACACTGTAGGAAGAAACTATATTAAAGTTATGGCTGGCAATTCATGCCATTCATTCATCGTAGCTAAACCTACTAAAGGATTTAAAGAAGGTGATATATTAATGGCTAAATCATGGAAAGCACCGGCCACTAACTTTGCAAGAGGAAACCTCTTCGAAGATTATACAATCAGATGGACAGGAGCTCTATAATGAATTTAGAACAAACAATTAAACTACTAGCTGAAACAGCAGTAGTAGACGGAAAGCAAGTACTTACAGAAGATCAGATAAGATCTATGGTAGGTGCACCAACGCTGGAAGAATCTATAACTTGCATATGCGGTAAAAAATTATCAGAAAATAATGATGACTGCTATGACCACATGACAAACGGAGTATAATATGAGTAGAACTAATTCTTATGTAATGACAGCACATGTTAAATCAGCTGGAGACATGCTTGAACTTCAAACAGTAAGAAATGCTGTTAAGACTATTAATAAGATGGCTAGACAAACTGATAAAATAAATCAATATCGATATGAGTCAGGTTGGAATGATGTTTCAAAACCTTTAACTCCAAAGTATCGTGTTAATGTTATGCCAAGAGGACCAAGAACAGCTGCAGCAATTGCTGACGGTAGGCATCCAAGAGCTTATGATTCTACTCTTCCAATACGTCATGCTGAAAGACTTGATGTATATATTCATAGACGTGAAGAGAGTTATTGCTAATGTTAAGAGCCTTTAAAGAAATAACTAATTGGGATGACGTAGGATATAAAGTTCCTAATCATACTTACATTTTAAATGAACAAGGCCAATGTGTTGGGTTTAGAGCTACTGGAACTAAAAAATATACTCAATTTAAATCACCTATGAAGCAATTTTCAAAATCTCGTAGAAAGTTTATTGAGCTCAAACCAGCAGAAAAATATATGAGGACTGGATAATGGAACGTTGGAAGAGCTGGAAAGTTATTGCAGTAGATGAACATAATAATTTAGTAGCAGAATATGTATTTGCTATTGAAGAAGAAGCTTTAGCCTTCTATACTGATATGCTAAATAAAGATTACGAAACAGTATGCTTTAAGGTTGAAATATAATGGAATACGTATTCTTTATTTTAATCATTGGTGTAGGTTGGTCTTCTTATAAGATTGGAATACGTGAAGGTTCTGAAAAAATGATTGATAAACTTCACGAAATTGGTGTTATTACATACGACGAAAAGGGAAGAATTAAACCAAATCCATTTTTTGGCGACTAATAACTTATAAATAGAATTGTATTTTATACAGGAGATTTTATGAAGAAGTTCATACATAGTTTTAAAGATGGATTTACCGAAGTTAGAGAAGGCGTTGCCTTAAGTCAATCTGAGTTACAAAAAAATAATAGTAATAGCGGTGAAGCTAGAATAGATATTCTTAAAAAACTCATTAAAAATCGTGATCCAATTCAATTATTAAAAGGCGGTACAGCAATTGTAACCGACATTGAAGACGCTCTCCAAAAATTAAATGCATTCGAAAAAGCACCATCTAACATTTCATTTGTTTTTGGCGGTAAAATGATTCCACTATCTCAACTTAAAAAGTCAGAGGTATTTGGTGGAGGAGCATCTGGGGCAGGTTCTGGTACTAAAGATACTGCTAGAAACGAATGTCATCAAGCTGTAATGTGCCAAGCAATGCTTGACCATGGGTTACAAGCTGAAGAATTTTTTACTCAAGATATTCTTAAAGAAGCATACAGAAAGGTAAAAGTAGACGTTGATTTAAAGACTATACTTTCATCACCAGATGCTTGGGTATCGTCATCATATAATATTGCAAAAATGATGATTAAGGAAGGTTATATTAATAAAAGTATGACATTCCATAGAGGCGATGCTAAGATGATTAAGATATATGCACTTAAAAATCAAGCATATAAAAACAATGGATTTAAACCTTTAAAGGACGATAAATGGAACCCAGGCGATATGTGGGCGTTATCAACAGATTTTAATATTGATAAAGAACTACCAACATCATCAGTTGGAGCTCTAAATAAAGCAATATTAAAACACTTTAATGACAGAAGATTAGTTGGTATATCACTTAAAGGGCCAATGACAAAGTTTCCTACTCCATTAAAAGAATATAATAATGAGTATCCACCTGACACAGATAACCATAAACTAAAAAAGGTCGCCTTAGAATCAGGCAGAGGAAGCTTTTGGTCATCAAAGAGTGCAACTATTGAGTACGATACAGGTGCATTAAACCTTAAGGATAACGCTAATGGTGAAGCAGTAAAGGCTGAAATCAAAGGAAGTAAAGCAAGAGGCGGTGGATTATCGTGGGGTGTTATTCAAGAGTTTATAAAACGTGAAACTGGTAAAATAATACCTGGTCATGCTAAAGGCGTTAAGAAAATAGCACAAAAGATTAAAAAGGGAGATAAAAGATCTATTAAAATATTCTATACAATGTTTAAATACTTTTATCCAAATGTTACTGATAAAGAATTTTTCGCAGAATTAGATCAAAAAGATTGGTTCTGGGTATCTGCTAAACTTGGTTCATTATATGTATGTTACTATATTGATACTAATACTGGAAAAAAGGCTAATGCAGTTGTAACTCAATTTGTGAATTACGCTGGATCCTCAACACTAGATTCAAGTACATACGTTAAATTAGGAAAATAGAATGAAGACACTTAAACAAACCTTATCGGAAGCCGCAGGTAAGAACACTCATATGACACATATTGAAGATCTTATTTTGGACGGTGGAGTTAAGGGAGCACGCCAAGCAATCCTTGCCCTAAGATCACTAAGGGATATGTTAAGCGGTAACGCCAAATCAGCTGTAGACGTTACTGTTAAATGGGACGGTGCTCCCGCCGTATTTGCTGGTATTGATCCAGGCGATGGAGAATTTTTTGTTGCTAAAAAAGGTATCTTTAATGCAAACCCTAAGGTATATAAATCACATGCTGATATTGATGCTGATACTTCAGGCGATTTATCTACAAAATTAAAATTAGCATATGACACTTTTAAAGATCTTGGAATAACTAATGTTATACAAGGTGATTTTATGTTTGATAAAAGCGATTTAAAAACAGAAAACATTGGTGGTATAAAACACATAACGTTCCATCCAAATACAATTGTATATGCAGTACCAGTTGGTAGTCAACTTGCTAAAGATATTACATCTGCAAAGGTTGGAGTAGTATGGCACACAGTTTATACAGGTGCTACATTTGAAACAATGTCAGCTGAGTTCGGAAAAGAAATAGTACCTAAATTAAAGCCATCTAAAAATGTTTGGATGGTCGATGCAACACTTCCTGATATGTCAGGTACAGCAACATTTACGGCGAAGGAAACTGAACAAGTAACTTCACATTTATCTCAAGCAGGTAAAACATTTAAACAAATATCAGGTTCTACATTAAAAGAAATAGAATCTAATAAAGAATTAAACCTTGTGATTAATACATTTAATAACACAAAGGTAAGAGCTAACGAAAGAATTAAAGATACTAAAAGACATGTATCAGAATTAATAGTATGGGTTAATAATAGATACCAAAAGGAAATTGATAAAAGATCATCTCAGAAGGGTAAAGATACTCAAATCGCTAAAAGAAATGAATTATTAAAGTTTTTTAGTAAATCTAATCAAAAAAACTTAGAAAAAGTGTTTAATTTACAGAATAATGTGGTGGATGCAAAATTAATTATTATAAATAAACTAAATGGTCTTAACAATATAGGAACGTTCCTTAAGACTAAAACCGGATTTAAAGCAACCAACCCAGAAGGTTTTGTTGCAATAGATCGTATGGAAGGTGGCGCGGTCAAGTTAGTTGACAGATTAGAATTCTCAACTAATAACTTCGACCCAAATATTATAAAAGGCTGGCAGAATCCAGGCTAATGGGATACTTACCGAGGAAACATGGAAACTTTTAAAGAGTTCACATCAAAGAATGAAGCTATGTCTATTGCTACTCGTAATAAGATGAAAGCTTCAGCTCGAAAAAACAAAGCTAAAATTATGCTTGGTAAAAAGAAAGCAGCCAAGAAATTAGCATCCCCTGAACAGCTTAAGAAAAGAGCTGAAAAACAAGCCAAAAACCTAATAATTAAAAAGATTCTAAAGAACAAAACTAAAGCTGATTTAGGATTTGCTCAAAGGGCTTCACTTGAAAAACAAGTAGCCAAAAAGCAAGGTGCAATAAAAAAGATTGCTAAAAAACTATTTCCTGCTGTTAAACAAGCAGATAGAGATAAGTTAAAAAAACAAAAAGCTGAACAATCAGTATTAGATAAAATGGGGAAGTGATGGAAATTAAGTCGTTTAAAAGTTATTTAGTAGAAGATACAAAGGATATTACCTTTGTGTTTGGTAGGTTTAATCCACCAACTACAGGGCATGAATTATTATTTGATAAATTAAAGAAAGTATCAAAGGGTTCATATAGAATTTATGCATCACAATCACAAGACGCAAATAAAAATCCGTTCGATTTTAAAACAAAAGTTAAGATATTAAGAAAGATGTTTCCTAAACATGCACGAAGTGTTATGGCAGATAAAGGAATAAGAACAGCTATGGACGTAGCAGTATCATTATATGATCAAGGTTACACTAAAGTTTCTATGGTTGCAGGAGATGATCGAGTTAAAGAATTTGAAATACTATTAAATAAATATAACGGCGTTGATGCAAGACATGGATTCTATCAATTTGAAGGTGGCCTAAAAGTTATTTCTGCAGGCCAAAGAGATCCAGATTCAGATGATGTATCTGGAATGTCAGCTTCTAAAATGAGAAAAGCAGCTAAGGACAACGATCTTAGTTCATTCTCTAAAGGTGTTCCATCAAGTTATAAGGATGTACAAGGCCTATTTAATATGTTACGAAAGGCTATGGGATTAAAAGAATCTAATAATTTTAGACAACATATTCAATTAGATCCAGTATCAGAAACCAGAGAAGAGTATATTGACGGAACTTTATTTGAAGTAGGAGATACAGTAATAGTAAAAGAAACAAATGAACAGGGCGTTATCAAAATGCTTGGTTCTAACTATGTTACAGTTCAACTTGAATCTGGAACTAAAAGAGTATGGCTTGACGATATTGCATTAGTTGAAAATTGTGGTGGAGTTGGAGAAGACAAAGTTACTCAAAAATACCAAAAGATAACTCCAAACGAAAAAGTTTCAAAGAAAAAGAAAAAGAAAAACGGAATGACACAATTAACATTTAGGGATTTTAAAGATGAACTTTAAACAATTAAGATCTAGGTTATTGGAAGGAACAATGGAATTTGGTATATTTTCTGATAATCCAGATGAGGCCGAAAAAATAGCACAACAGCTTGTAATGTTCATGCGAAAAAGCAAAGATATAGTAGTAGGAGACGATAAATCACAAGCCTATTTAGATACTATTGCAGGGTTCATTTACGATGATGAATTACTAGATGATTTACATCCAGAAACTGGAAAAGTCGGTAAGGATGCAAATGATATTGTCGTAGCAAGACTAAAAAAACTAGGGGTTAACATACACTAATGAAAGATTTTAAAGCGTTTTTTAACGAAGCTGAAGATAAAGATATTGGAGACCGTAAAGGAAGCCAACCTAAAGCATACTATGCTAAAGATGCTAAAGGCGATGAAATGGCTAAGTCTACCAAGCAAAAGAGGGCAGCTCATTTTAAGAAAAAATCTAGTAAGCCAGCTCCAGGTGATAAATCTGCAGAAACAAAACCTTCACAACATACTAAGAAATTTAAAGATATGTTCGGTGAAGCTTCAGCACCTGACAAAGCTCTTAAAAATAAAGCTGATAAGTCAGGTATGCCATTAGGTATATTAAAGCAAGTATTTAATAGAGGAGTTGCAGCTTGGAAAACGGGACATAGGCCTGGAACAACTGCAGTTCAATGGGGATTAGCAAGAGTTAATTCATTCGTAACAAAGTCAAGTGGAACTTGGGGTAAAGCTGATAAAGATTTGGCTGCCAAGGTTAGAGGGTAATATGAAAACTTTTAAAGAAAAATCTAATCTTGACGAAGCGCCATTAGTGATGTCTGATATGGATATGATTGATACACTGTTTAACAAAATAAAAAGTGATATGATGAAAGCCAAAAGAAAAAACCAAGGTGAAAAAAACTGGCCAGCGTTACAACAACTAGCAAAAATGGCTGGATATGGTATTACTAAATCAGGCCAAGCTAAAGATAAATCATTTAGGTACGATCTTAAAAAATGAAAACATTTAAAGAACTCAGAGAAAAGAAAAGCGAATCTTGGGAAGCAGGATATAAAAGAAGAGTTGTAAAAACAACTAAGCCTGAGCACAAAGAAAAAGGTTATGAATGGAGAATTAAAGGTAAAGAAAAAGATCATTTATCTATTAAGTTATATAAGACTAAACCATCACAATCAGAATTTAATAAGCAAATGAAAAGAGTTGCAGGCCATGAGTTCGGTGGATAGTTTTAAAGAACATTATAATATTATGGAAGGTATTAATGATCCTTCTATTTTTAAAGCAGTATTCCTAGCAGGTGGTCCAGGTTCTGGAAAATCATTTGTTGTAGGTAAAACATCATTAGCGTCATTAGGGTTTAAACTTATAAACACAGATACTAATTATGAAAATGCTCTTAAAAAGGCTGGACTTACAATGGAGCCAGAATCTATATTTTCTGCTCAAGGCCAAGCATTAAGAGATAAAGCTAAAGCTCTTACTGGTAAACAGTTAACTTTAGCATTAAAGGGAAGATTAGGAGTAGTTATAGATGGAACTGGTAAAGATTACGCTAAAATAAAAGCTAATGTTGATCAGTTTAGATCTATAGGATACGCTGTACATATGATATTTGTTAATACTGATTTAGAAACTGCATTAATAAGAAATAATAGCAGAGAAAGAGTATTACCAGATGATCAAGTAGAAAAAATGTGGAAATCAGTACAGAAAAATATTGGTAAATTCCAAGGGCTTTTTCGTAATAGAATGACAGTAATAGATAACTCAACGGATGCAGATATTAACACATCCACCTTAGAGGCTTATAAGAATATACAACAGTGGGCTAAGAAACCACCAGAAAATTCATTAGCAGTTAAGTGGATAAATGGACAAAAAAAATGACAAATAAAGAAAGAAACAAAATCGTATCATCATTTAATTCTAAATGGAAATACAGAAAAGATAAAGAACAGTACGGCATGGCTGATGCATGGAAAATTATATATTCACCCGATGGCGAAGGAAAATTTGTAGGAGACTGCGAAGATTATTCTCTATCCATTCTTTACAGATTATGTGGTGAAAGTCATATTAAAATGTGGTGGATGTTATTAACTCACCAAGCTGGTATATGCTGTGTTGGACCAAGCAAATGGAAAGTATCACACGCAGTTTTAAGATATAAAGGTGAATGGGTGGATAATTGGACTAAGAAATTTGGTCCTAAATCAGAAATAGAAAAGAATCATACATTCCATATTTTTTACGGATATGGTTGGGCATACTTTACTGCTATTAAAATGATTATAAGTAAAATAATAAGAACTATTAAGGGAAAATAAAAATGAAAAATTTTAAAGAATTAAGGGAAAGCCAAACAATCTTAGAAAGAATATTCAAAGCTACATTGGATTTTGATATGGGTGATCCAAGAGACCACGAAGTAGACTGGGAAGATGACGGAGTTTACATCGACTCTTGGGATAAGCGAGAAATGGAATTAGTTGTCATGAGTAAAGATAAAAGAGGTTTAGAAAAATGGTTAGTAGATGTATATGGTCTATCTAAGAGAGACGTAAAGGGGATGGTAAAATGAAGCAATTTATAGAATTAAGAGAAAAGACGCGTCTAGCTATGCGTGGTATGAACTTAAAGCAAATAAAACAGAAATTTAAAAAAGAGATTGACGCTTATCAGAAAGGTAAAGAGCTAGACTGGAAAGCTGAAGCTGCTTTACTGGGATGGGCAATTGGAGCTGGCGAAATTAAAACTGATGATCCAGACGAATTGGATAATTGGTTAATGAAAAACGTTGAAGATAAAAAGGATTTTGATAATCTTAAAGAGTCTGTAGAGACAGTTGACGAAGCTAAGCCCCCAAGAATGAAAGGACTATCAATATACGGTTCTGAAATTAGTGGATTAAAATATAAAAATGGTACCTATAGTGCTCAAGCAGTAGTATATGGTAGTAATAAATTAGGATATAGAGTCAGAAATGAGTTTGGAGATTTTGAAACTCTTGACCTTAAAACATTCGCAAAAAGATTTGGCTAATGCATAAATTTTTAGAGCACATCGATGAAAGATTTGGACTATACGAAGGTAGGAATGTTCCATTAGAGCAACCTATGATTGAAGCTCCTGAACCAACGCTTAATAAGCCAAGCAGAAGCTCAGGCCCAAAGAAATATGTTGTATATGTTAAGAATCCAAAAACCGGCAATGTAAAGAAAATTAATTTTGGTGACGAAAAGGGAGGTTTAACCTCTAAAATAAACGATAGAGATGCTGCAAGAAACTTTGCATCTCGTCATAACTGCGATACTAAAACGGATAAACTATCACCAGGATACTGGTCATGTAGACTACCAAAGTACGCAAAAGACTTAGGACTTAAAGGTGGCGGAAACTATTTTTGGTAATCCATATATCGATAGTGTATTAAACAGTACTACTATTGAAAGATCATTCTCCTTAGATAGAGAGGACGCAGAATATGTTTGGCACACCGATAAAGAATTAAGAGAAGTAGAAATATTAAATGGTGAAGGATGGCAATTCCAATACGAAAATTGCTTACCATGGTTAATAGAAAAGGGAATGGTGTTTTATATACCATTAGGAGAAAGTCATAGACTAATAAAAGGTAAAACTACCTTACATTGTAGGATTATAAAACATGCCAAATAGCAATACCGCATCGCAACAAAGAGCTGAAGCTGCTTTAAGACTCGACAGAATAGAAGAAAAAATCGATAGAATGTCTGAAGCAATTATAGCACTTGCTCGAGCTGAAGAAAAAATTCAAACCCTCACATCATTTTCTAAACAACAATCAGAGCAGATTGTTTTACTTATAAATAGAATAGACAAAGTGGAAAACATTGTAATAAACAATGCAAATACAATTAATATAATTAATAAAATATTTTGGATAGTAATGGCTGCAGCTGCAACCACTATTACTGGAATGTTAATAATGCAATAAAATAGGAGAAAATATGAAATTGCAAGATAAAGAAACTCTAAGCGTTGCAGCAGCAGTCCAGAACGTATTAGAAGGTAAAAAGCCTGCAGTTAAGGAAGAACTAAAGTATCCACATGCGATGTATCATCCTGAAACTGGCAAAGAAGAAACTGCAAAAAACGAAGAAGAGCATAAAGCTTTATCTGATAAGGGTTATACACATGAGAAGAACGAATCTCCTGAAGAACCTAAAGCTAAAGGCGAAAAAGATTTTAAAGCTAAGCATGTAGTTAAGAAATCTGGTGCAAAATCTGATGGTTCAGTAGTAAAAGAAGATGTTGACGCACTTCATGAAGAAGCTATTGAAATGGATAAAGAACTTTCTGAAGGCTTTTCTCCATCTCAAGTTAAAGCTGCTATAAAAATTGCTACTAAAATGGGTGGTAATATGACAGGTGCTATTAGAAAAATCGAAGCTATGAAAAAAGGTTTATCTGATGAAAAAGCAGTTAATGATGCATTACGTGCAGCTAACGAAGGTACAATGTCAGAAGAAGAAAAATCTGCAAAGCAGAAAAAGTACCAAGATTTCTTTAATAAAGCACTTAAAAAGTTTGGTGTTAAATCACCTGCTGAACTCGACGGCGATAAGAAAAAAGAATTCTTTGATTATATCGATAAGAATTATGAAGCTGACGATGAAGAAGATGAAATCGTATCAGAAGGTAAGGTTACAGTTGATGTTGACTGGATTGGCGATAGCAAAGTAACTAAAGATGCTGAAAAGAAATTTAAAGTAAAAATTAAAGTAGACGCTAGAAAAGGTACTGCTGATGTAACTGGTGATAGTAAGCAAGTTGTTAAAATGTTAATGGATAAAGACGTATACGGATTAGATAAAGGTGACATTGAAGACATGTTCCCAGGCCTTATGAAAGGTAAATTAGAATCTGTTGATGAAAGCATGAGTTTACCTAAAGCTCCTTTAAAGGGAATGCATTTAACTGGATTTTCTGGAAAGTTTAAATTAAACCAAACGTCTGGCCATGAAGATAATTACTCTCCTGAAGTTCTTAAAGATGTAAAAACTGGTTTAAAAATAGTAGAGAAACATCTTAAGAAACAAGGAATGAGATTCAAAGAAGAAGAAGTTCTAGTTGGGCCTAAAAACCATGCGAAAGAACATGGCTTTAAGGTTGGAGATTTTGATTCCGAGTTTGCAATAAATATCTTTCCAGGATTTCCAGGCAAGAACCCAGATCTACCAAAGGGTAAATCTGAAGATGATATTAACTTAGATGATATGGTCAAAGACCTAGGTAAATTAAAATCATTCGGTAACTTTAAAAATGATTTCTCAGATAACTGGGGTGGTCGTAAATAAGACCAAATAAGCTCTTATAAATAACTATATGATGAAATTATTTGATAAACTGACTAGTAGGAACTTTAAGCTATTTGCTGCTAACCATTATAATAACCCTGAATGTATTTCAGTGGAAGAATTTATAGAGGATGTAAGTAGATTTAAATACTTAAAACGATTGTTGAAAAGGTATGAGCAATCAGGTGATTTACAGGAAAGATTAATCCTAAATCATCTGATTGTAATATACAATGTGTTTGGCATTGAAGCTGCTGATAGAATGGTTTGGTTCAAAGTGAACGAAGCACACTATCCAGCATTGAAAACCTTTTTAGTATTTTTACATTTTATAAAAGAAAACGATAAGGTAGAAATACCTGTGGACACTAACATAGTGGAAAGGTTAAGAAATATATGAGAACTGTATTAAATAAACGAAACGAAATAAACGAAGGTTTATTGTCTCGTGGTGCAGATATGGTTTATGCTATTAGATTTCTTAAACTTTTAGTAACACCATTTAAAAAGACAGAGGCTTTTAAACAAGGCCTTGTTGATGAAAATGGTTATAGAACAGAAATACCAATTGAAACTAATGACCAAAGATCGGCATTTACAATATTTCATAGATTGGTATTTAATGTTAAAAAATTAATGGCTAAGGTTCCATTTGGTAAAACCAGACTAGCATCTTATGCTGCAGCTTTATTTCTTGTTAAAGAACACACTGGAATATCAAGTGAAAGATTAAAAAGTATATTAATAGAATCTGGAGAAACTGATTTAGATATTATTAATGAAAGTGCTTGGTTTGAAAACAATAATAAACTAAATAAAGGTACTTATACATTAGTTAATGATATTGCTTCACCAGATACTGCTGAATTTATAGCTAGAAAAAACACAAAGGTAATAGTAACAGAAGTAACAGAACCAGCTGATACATTATTTGATATAAATATATACAAGGTTAAACACTTAAATACCAAACAATTTGTATATATAACAAATATGGATATAAAAAGATGAAATATAAAAGTTTTAAACAATGGGAAGATGCTGCTGCTAATTCTGTAGCAAGTGGTGGAGTCGATATGGCTCCAAACGCTATGGGTAAAAAAGCACTTCTTAAAAGAAGAAAAAAATCTGAAGGTAAATACGACGGCCGTACCAAAGAAGGTAGAAAATTCGTAGAAAGAATGTTAGCAAAGAGGTTGGCCAGAGAAGCTAAAAAAATAGAGAAATAATATTATGTCGAAAATTTTGATGGGAATTATAGGAGCTATGGGACTTATAGGGTTTATGTATTATAATTTCTCTGTAGTACCTATGAAGACTAAACTAGAAGAACAATCCAAAGTAATTATAGCACAAGACCTAAGAGACCAAGAACAAAAGGCCACAATCGAGGCCATTCAAAATAATCTTCAAAAAACTTCACAAGAGTTAACAGGATTACAAGTTAGAAATCAAGCATACGAAACAGAAATGAATGAGTATATGGATATATTCAGACGTCATAATCTGTCTAAATTGGCTAGTGCCAAACCTGGTATGATTGAGAAAAGAGCAAACACTAGAACAAAGGAGGCATTCGATGCGATTGAAGCAGATAGTCAGCGTATTAGCACTCTTAACGATTAGTGGTTGTTCACTACTTCAACAAGCTCCAAGAGAAGTTGAAATAATAACAAAACCAGTTCAGATAGATATTGTTCAGCCAGTAATGCCTAGAGCAATAGATTTAAAAGAACCTAAATGGTATGTAGTTTCAGATACCAAGATAATAGAAAATTGTCTAAAAGATCCTGAAACTAAAAAATCAAACTGTAAATTAGGTAGAGAAGATTTATACCCAGAAGGATATACATACCTTGATAAATTTATAGATGATATAAAGAAAAACCATGGCGGTGATATTGTATTTGTTGCTATGACTGTTGATGATTATGAGTTAATGTCTTATAATACTCAAGAAATTAAAAGATATATTAATCAGCTCGGCGAGGTGATAGTTTACTATAGGAATGTAACAATAAATGATGAAAATGCTGCAGCAGTTGAAATTAAACTGGAGAAAAAAAATGGCAACGACTAGAATGAAAGAAACAATGACAGTATGGGAAAGAGCAGAGGTAGCAGCTAAGCTATCCGCAATCGCATATATGAATCCTAAACCTGCAGAAACTGCAGCAAAAAAGCTAGGGTTTAACTCAGCAAATCTAATTAGTAGAGACGGAGCAGAAGTATTGGTATGTAAAGACCGTAATGATATGTGGTTTGCTTTTAGAGGAACAGAACCTTCAAAACTAAATGATGTATTAGCTGACCTTAAAGTAATTAAGAATACTGCTAAAGCTGGTGGTAAAGTTCACGGTGGATTCCAAGAAGAAGTAGATGACTTATGGATGGATATAGTAAAAGAACTTGATCATAATGACCAGTTAAAAGTAAGAAAAGATGTTTACTTTACTGGACATAGCTTAGGTGCAGCCATGGCTACTATCAGTTCAACTAGGTATCAACCAGAAGAACTATTTACATTTGGTTCTCCAAGAGTTGGCGGAAAGCATTTTATAAAGAATATCAAAGCTGATCATTATAGATTCATGAATAATAATGATATTGTATGTAGAATCCCACCAGCATGGCTAGGATTTAGACATCATGGTGAAATGATTTATTTTGATAGATTCGGTAATAAAGCACTTAAGCCAACATGGGCTGATACGTTGTATGGTATATGGAATTCATGGAAAAGATTTAAATTCTTTGATGGAGTTGTAGATCACGGAATGCCTAATTATGTACAAGCAATTAAAAAGCTTGCAAAAATTAAGGAATAATCATGAACTGGCTTATCATACTCACACTTAAATCAATTTTATCTTCAATCATTGGTAGTTCATTTTACAAATGGTTTGAAGGTACTACTGTAGGTATCTGGTTTCAAAAGAAAGTAGATACGTTTATGCAATATCTTGCTGTAAAGTATGATATAGAATTAGCTAAGAAAGATGCTAAATTTAGAAAACAATATCCACTTGTAGCCGAAAGACTTGATTATGTAGAAAGTATCGCACATTGTAAATGCGGTATTGAAGAGTTCGACGGCTATAAACCTCTTATATCTCGAATTGAAGAAATTGAAAGAAGACTCAAAATAAAAAAATAACACAAACTGGTGTACATTTGTTGAGTTCTATGGTATAATAGATATATTAAATGAAACACAATATGAACAGGGATAAACATTATGGGCATAAATGTCACTAAGAGGGACGGCACTCTCCAAAGCTTCGATTTAGAAAAAGTACATAAGGTACTCGAATGGGCCGTAGAAGATATATCAGGTGTATCTCAATCAGAGATAGAACTAAAATCAAATATTCAATTATACGATAAAATACCCGCTTATGATATACACGAATTACTTATCAAAAGTGCATCTGAATTAATATCTGAGCATACACCAAACTATCAATACGTAGCGGCTCGATTAATCAATTATAAATTACGAAAAGAAGTTTATGGCGAATATAAACCATGGTCTCTTGCTCATCTTATTATTGAAAATGTCTCACGTGGGGTATACGATGGCGATATTATGAAAAGCTACACTCGCGAAGAGATAGATCAATTAGATACATATATAAAGCATGACAGAGATGATCTATTCACGTATGCTGGAATGGAACAGTTCCGTGGTAAATACCTAGTACAAGATAGAAAAGAAAAAATCCATTATGAAACACCACAGATGCTTTACATGATGGTTGCGGCAACTCTATTTTCAAATTATGCAAAAGAAACTCGAATGAAATTTGTAAAGGATTATTATGATGCAATTTCCCAATTTTATATATCACTCCCTACTCCAATTATGGCAGGAGTGCGTACACCAACCCGTCAGTTTTCAAGCTGTGTGCTTATCGAATCTGGCGATTCTCTTGACAGCATTAACGCTACTGCCACCTCTATCGTAAAATACATTAGTAAGAAAGCAGGTATTGGTATTGGTGCTGGTTCTATTAGAGCCAATGGTGCTAAAGTCGGTGATGGTTCAGTTGTTCATACTGGATTAATTCCATTTTTAAAATATTTTCAAGCTGCGGTAAAATCATGTTCACAAGGTGGTGTTCGTGGTGGTGCAGCAACTGTATATCTACCACTATGGCATTATGAATTTGAAGACTTAGTAGTACTTAAAAACAATAAAGGAACTGATGAAACTCGTGTACGACACATGGATTACGCGTTCCAATTAAATAAGTTAATGTACGAAAGACTATTAACAGGTGGTAATATAACCTTCTTTGATCCTAATGATGTGCCAGGGTTGTATGAATCGTTCTTTGATGACCAAGACAAATTTAAAGAGTTATATGAAAAATACGAAAGAGCTTATTCTGTGCGTAAAAAATCTTTACCAGCACTTGAAGTATTTCAGCAGTTATTAACTGAAAGAAAAGATACTGGTAGAATTTATATAATGAATGTCGACCATGCAAATGAACATGGAGCATTTAAACCAGATAGAGCACCAATTAGAATGAGTAATCTGTGTTGTGAAATTGATTTACCTACAAAGCCATTACAATCATACAATGACGATGAAGGGGAAATTTCACTATGTACGTTATCCGCAATTAATTGGGGTTTAATTAACCATCCTGGAGAATTTAAAAAGTACTGTGAGTTAGCAGTAAGAGGTTTAGATGAATTATTGGATTATCAGGCATATCCAATTCCAGCTGCAGAAAAATCTACAATGGCTCGTAGACCATTAGGTATTGGTATTATTAACCTAGCTTATTTCTTAGCAAAAAGAGGATTAAAATACGATGAGTCAGCATTTAAAATTGTAGATGAATACGCAGAATCTTGGTCATATTATCTTATAAGAGCTTCATCAAAATTAGCTAGAGAAAAAGGTAAAATATCTGCAATTGATGACACAAAATACGGCTCTGGAGTACTTCCAATTGATACATATAAAGGTGCAGTAGATAATTTAATAGAGCATAAAGAACGCGTACCTTGGAAACAATTAAGAACTCACTTAAAAGAACACGGTATTAGAAACAGCACTTTAATGGCATTAATGCCAGCTGAAACATCTGCACAAATTAGTAATAGCACTAATGGTATTGAACCACCTAGAGCACTTGTATCTTATAAACAATCTAAGGACGGTGTATTAGCTCAGGTTGTTCCAGGATACCATCATTTAAAAAATAAATATGATTTATTGTGGGATCAAGAAGGAACTGATGGATATCTCAAGATATGTGCTATCCTTCAAAAGTATATTGATCAGGGTATTAGTGTTAATACTTCTTACAATCCAGAAAAGTTTGAAGACAATAAAATTCCTATGTCGTTAATGATACAGGATCTTGTTAATGCGTACAAATTTGGATTAAAACAACTCTACTATTTTAACACTCATGATGGTGCAGGAGAAATGAAAGACGATGACCATCATACATACGATAGTGGAACAACTGAAACCCAGTCAGTAATTATTGACGATGACGATTGCGAAAGCTGTAAAATTTAAAGGATATATAAAATGGCAATATTGAAGAAAAATAAAAAATCACATCTAGCAAAGAACATGTTTTTAGATGAAGCAGTAGATATACAAAGGTTTGATACTTTAAAATACCCACAAATAGATAAAATTACAGAAAAACAGCTTGGATTCTTTTGGAGGCCTGAAGAGGTAGATATTTCAAAAGATAAAAAAGATTTTGAAGGATTAACCGAACACGAAAAGCATATTTTTACAAGTAATCTTAAAAGACAAATTCTTTTAGATTCTGTTCAAGGTAGAGCACCAAACCTAGCATTTCTACCAATTGCAAGTTTACCAGAAATTGAAAACTGGATTGAAACTTGGAGCTTCTTTGAAACAATACACAGTAGATCATATACACATATTATTAGAAATATTTATCCAGATCCTTCAATAGTGTTTGATGGCATGCTTAATGTAAAAGAAATATTAGATTGTGGTAATGATATTGCAAAATATTACGATGACTTAATTACATGCAATCACGGACCAACAAATAAGATGGATCATAAAAGAGCATTATATATGTGCTTAATGTCAGCTAATGCATTAGAAGGTATTAGGTTTTATGTGTCATTTGCATGTTCTTGGGCATTTGCTGAACTTAAAAAAATGGAAGGTAATGCAAAGATTATTAAGTTTATTGCTAGAGATGAAAATACACATTTAGCAGGTACAACGGTTTTAATTAAAAATCTATTAAAAGAAGATAAAGATTATATTAAAATTGCTAAGGAAATGGAAGACGAAGTAGTAAAATTATTTACTAAAGTTATAGAACAAGAAAAAGAATGGGCACATTATTTATTTAAAGATGGCTCTATGATTGGACTTAACGAAAATATTTTAGGTAGCTATATTGAATGGATTGGTTGTAAGAGAATGAGAGCATTAAGTTTAACATGCCCTTACACTGTTCCTAAAATAAACCCATTGCCATGGACTGAAAAATGGATTGGTGGTGGTAATGTGCAAGTAGCTCCACAAGAAACTGAAATTAGTTCATATGTTACAGGTGGTGTTAAACAAGACGTTGACCAAAAGTCATTATCAGGATTAAGTTTATAGTGAATAACGAAGTACGGTGGTTTAAAATAATTAAACATGCACTCGGGTCCTTTGGTAAGGACGATGGGTACGACAGTGATAACGAAGTTCTTATTACATATGTTCGTATGTCTATAGTAGGTTCTAATCTACTATGTGTATGGATAATCATTATAAACATTATTTTAGGATGGATACAGTGAAACCTGAGAAAGTTTTACAGGTAGTAAACTTAGCCCCAAGTGAAGCTTGGGTAGAAAAAATAACAGAAATACATCCAATGCGTCAGATATTTTGGGCAACAGTAATTCAAGCATGTGTGTTTGGGTTTATGTTACTAGCGTTTTGGATAATTAACGGAGCAGTAAATTGGTTATAGAAATTTATAGTAAAACACAATGTCCATTTTGCGACATGGCAGTACGTAAAGCTGAAGCTATGGTACAAGAGTCAACCAACATTACATATGTAAAATATATGTTAAATGATGATTTCACACGAGAAGAGCTATTTGAGAAGTTTCCAACAGCAAGAACGTTTCCTCAAATAACAATCGATGGTGAATCAATCGGAGGCTGGGACCAATTTAAGGATATAGTCTAATGTCAACTACAATAATAGAATGCAATGTGTGTTTTCATGCTTCTGAAATTTATTACGAAATTGATGAAGACGATAACCCAGATCTACTTCCAAAACATTGTCCATTTTGTGGTTATAAAGAACCAGAAGAAAATTTTGATGAAGATTGGGAAGATATAGACGATACATAAATATAATTATGGAATGGTTATATAAAGGTAGAGTGTTTGTCCCACCAGAGAATTTTAGTAGTGATGATTACTATGGCTTTGTTTACGAAATAACAAATCGTTGCAATGGTAAAAAGTATATAGGAAAGAAATTTTTCTGGAGCCAAAAAACATTGGCTAAAACAAAGACTAGAAAACGTAGAAAAAAAATATTAATAGAATCTGATTGGAGAAATTATTTTGGATCAAATAAAATTTTATCTGAAGAAGTTAAAACTCAAGGCGAAAGTATTTTCCATAGAAATATTTTGCATTTATGTAACACTAAAGGTGAATGTGCTTACCTGGAGGCTAAAGAGCAATTCGATAAAGAAGTATTAATGTCAGATAAATATTATAACGGTATTATCAATGTTAGACTTGGCGGAAATGCAGTAAAAGGGCTAAAATAACACTGTACAATCAATGGAATATATGGTATAATAACACTATGAAAGCAGAAAAAAGTAATGTAATTCAGTTTCCTACAGAACGTAGATTAGCTGAAGTAGAGGAAGAACGAATGGATATCATGCTTCAAAACGAAGATGATGCTATCAATGTTGCTCATTACATAATGGATTTAATACAATCAGCATTAGATGAATTATCAGTAGAATATCCAGATCTTAATATTGACATGTCAGATAATGAAGATGTTAACTATAAAGATTTTATGGTTATTCTAAATATGCTTGTTAGTTTATTTTTCAGAAGAGCTGGAATGGATCATATCTTACATGAAGATTTAGAAAATTCATATGCAAAATTAGCCGCTTTAGTTGCTTTCAGACTAGAAGATTACCAATTAACAGTAGAGGACGTTGAAGACGAAGATGATATTACTTGATTATAGCCAAATCGCACTATCAAATATTATAGTGCAAAAACTAAATGATGAAAAAATGATTAGACACATGATACTAAACAGTATCAGAATGTATAATAAAAAATACCGAAATGAGTATGGCCAAATGGTTATATGTGCTGACGGTATGAATACTTGGAGAAAAGAATTTTTTCCAGAATACAAAGCTCATAGAAAAAAGAAGAGAGCAGAAACCGATTCAACTATGGATTGGACCGAAGTATTTAGAATTTTAAATTTGGTTAGAGAAGAACTTAAAGATAATTTTCCATATAAAGTAGTACATATGGAAGGTGCAGAGGCTGATGATATTATTGGTGCTCTAGTACAAAATACTCAAGAGTTTGGCAATCATGAACCAGTAATGATTATATCTTCTGATAAAGATTTTATACAATTACACAAATATTCAAATGTAAAACAGTTTTCACCAATTCAAAAGAAAGCTGTTTCAGATAAAAATCCTAGGACATATTGTTTTGAACATATATGTCGTGGCGACAAGGGAGATGGTATACCAAATATACTATCACCTGATAACTCTTTTGTTGATGAAATAAGGCAATCGCCAATGACACAAAAGAAAATAGCTTATTGGTTAGAAAACTCCGATAAGCTACAAGAAGTGATGACAACTGAGGAATTCAGAAATTACCAAAGGAATAAAAAACTTATTGATTTGGAAGAAATCCCGTTTGATCTATCTCAAACTATTATAAATAATTTTGTAGAGCAAAAGCCAGCTATGCGAATGAAAGTTTTAAACTATCTAATTAAAAACAGATTAAAGAATCTGGTTGAATGTGCGGAGGAATTTTACAATGGCTAATTTATTAATCTCTGAGGTATTAACTAATACCGGTAAAAAAAGAGGAAAAGCTGAGAAGCAAAAATATCTAAAAGACAACTATTCGGTTGCCTTAATTACAGTACTAAAAGGAGCTTGGGATCCCATTGTAGAATGGAATCTTCCTAAAGGCGTGCCACCTTACGTAAAGGACGATGCACCTATAGGACATAGCCCTAGTAGTATACATTTAGAGCAGAAAAGATTACCTTACCTTGTTAAAGGTCATCCTTTAGCAAAAGGATTATCACAGAGTAAGGTAGAAACAATGTTTATTAGCATGTTAGAATCAGTACATCCTGACGAAGCTGATATTCTTATTGCAATGAAGGACAAGGCATTTACTAGTAAGTTCGGTGGTGTTACTAAAAAAATGGTAGCAGAAGTATGGCCTGACCTATTCAGTGATATGGTGTTAGATGACGCTATTGTTGATAAAGCAATCTAATTAAAATTAACTTAACAGGAGAACCCAATACCTATATTATGTTTTTTTAAATTTTAACTAACCAACAAGGAGAATCCATGCACGGTATTCATCGATTGAGGCGAGATATTATTGAAACTAAACATTATAGAATGAGATTAATTAAAAAAGGCAAAGAAGTTCTGGCATATAAAATGGCTAAAAAAGTATTATATATGGAAAAGAATCTTCAAGATCTTGAACGGGTATATATGGGGAGGTAAACCATTGGGTTAACCTCAGACGTGGGGTTAACTTTTACTAAAACATGCAAATACATGTGTACATTATGTCTAAAATATGGTATAATAGCATATATAAACTAATAAAAGAAGTATATTATGAATGAATTTTTAATTGAAAAAAACGTATACAACGGTGGTATACAAAAGGTATTTAAATTTCCTAACGGATATGGTGCAAGTGTTGTAAGGCACAAAGGTAGTTACGGCTACATGAAAGGCCAATGGGAAATTGCTGTTCTTGACGAATCTGGTGCTATATGTTACAGCACTCCAATTACAGATAATGTAATTGGTTACCTCAATGATCCAGAAGTTGATAATCTATTAGGCCAAATCTCTAGATTATGAATATATTTATCTTAAATAATGATCCAGTGAAAGCGGCACAAGACCAGTGCGATAAACATGTGGTCAAAATGATTGTAGAATCAGCACAAATGCTTTCTACAGTACATCGTATGCTTGATGGCGTAATGGAACGTAGGCCATCAAAGTCTGGTTCCATGTTACAATACTTTAAACTCAATGACGAAAGAGAAGACATTCTTTATAAGGCATGTCATTTTAATCATCCATCTACAGTATGGACCAGAGAATCAGTACATAATTACAAGTGGCATTATGAACATTTTGTAGCCTTATGTGATGAGTATACATACAGATATGGTAAGATACATTCAACAGATCGTAAACTTAGAGGAGAGTTATATGACATACCAGATAATATTCCTCAAATACCAATGACTCCATTTAAATTAGCAATGGCTTCATTTCCAGAATGTATCTCAGAATGTCCAATTACGTCATATCGTAAATTTTATGAAACAAAACAACATAGGTTCAATATGGCTTGGACTAAACGAGAAGTACCGGAGTGGTTTAATTATGCCAATGTATGATTTTAAAAATTTAGAAACTGATGAAGTAGAAACCAAAATGATGTCAATTGCTGACATGGAAGAATATGTTAAAGATCCAAATATTCAACAAGTTATATCTCCATCTCATATAGGTCATGAAGGAAATAAATCTATATTAACAAGAGCTGGAGGCGGTTGGAAAGAAGTTCAAGATAGAATTAAAAGCGGATTGCCACCAAAAGATAGGGATAACATTAAAACAAAATGAATAAGAAGCCATCAAAACTTAGGATTGAGCACTTAGCCAAATTAGAACCACTAACAGAAAATCAGAAATTAGCATTTGATTCATTTGCTTCTGGTAATCATATGTGTTTAGATGGTTCAGCAGGTACAGGTAAAACCTTTATATCATTATACCTCGCATTAGAAGCTGTCTTAAAGAAAGAATACAGTAAAGTTATTATTGTACGTTCTGCAGTTCCTACAAGAGATATGGGATTCCTACCAGGAACGCAAGAAGAAAAAGAAGATGCATACACTGCACCTTACAAAGCTATTGTTAATGATTTATTTCAAGATAACGATGGATGGACCAAAATGATCCAAAATAAAAATATAGAGTTTCTTACAACTTCGTTTATAAGAGGATTAACTATTAAAAACGCTATTGTAATAGTTGATGAATCTCAAAACTGTAATTACCATGAGCTATGTTCAGTAATCACAAGGTTAGGAGAAGACTGCAGATTTATAACGTCAGGTGATTATTATCAATCTGATTTTACAAGAAATGGTGATAAAGACGGAATTAAAGAATTTATTAACATTATTAAAAACATGAAATATTTTGATCATATCGAATTTTCATGGGAAGATATCGTACGAAGTGGATTCGTAAGAGACTTTATTATGACAAAGGAATTATATGAAAATGGGAAACTTTAAACATGAACCAATTGATCTTGGCTATACAGACCTTAACGCACAATCTACTGGCTCTGGGCGAGAGTACACCGATCCTGATAATAATAGGTATCCTAGTGTTACAACAGTACTTTCAATATTAAGTGAAGATCATATTCGTGCTTGGAGAGCACGTGTAGGAGAAGAAGAAGCCAATAGGATATCACGAAGAGCTTCTACAAGAGGCACTAAAGTACATGCAGTATTAGAAAAGTATGTAGATAACGATAAGGATTATTTAGATGGTGCAAATCCAATTGTCACTTCTAATTTTCTTGAAGTTAAAAAGATTTTAGATGAAAGATTAAGTTTAGTTTATGCTCAAGAAGCAGCATTATATTCTAAACACTTAGGGTTAGCTGGAAGAGTTGATTGTGTAGGTGTATGGGATGGAAAAAACTCAATTATAGATTATAAAACAGCAGCCAAACATAAACGAAAAGAATGGTGTGAAAACTATTTTATTCAAGAAACCGCATATGCTATTATGTGGGAAGAAAGAACAGGAATGCCAATTACACAATTGGTAACTGTAATCGCAGGAGACGAAGGCGCACAAGTCTTTGTTGAAAATCGCGATAATTGGAGCAATAAGTTATTAGAGACAATTGCTGAATACAAAAAACGTAAGATTTTCGGGAGATAAGATGAAAAACTTTAGAGATCAGATGGTAAAAACGTCTATGGATTATATGCAAGCTCAGGCTGCAAAACACAAAATGAATGCAGATATTATTCTAAGCAATCACGTATCTGTTGGTGAACATTCAGACCAAATGGAAACACTTGAAAAAGAGCTTGGTATGATGGTTGATTACATTGACAAATACGAAATTTTAGAAAAATATTTTAAATAATGTTAAAGTGGTTACAAAATCATGAATCAAAGGGCCACGTAGGTATTACATGTGGCGCCTTTGATCTACTTCATGCTGGGCATATTACAATGCTAGCAGAAGCTAAAAATGAATGTGATTATTTAGTAGTAGCACTTCAGTGTGATCCTACACTTGATAGACCAGAAAAAAACAAACCTGTTCAATCAATAGTTGAACGTCAATTACAAGTTGCTGCAGTTAGGTATGTCGACGATGTAATTATCTATAATACAGAAGAAGAGTTAAAGGATATATTTCTATCACTTCCAATAGATGTAAGAATTATTGGATCTGATTACTTAAATAAAGACTTTACTGGTAAAAACATATGCGAAGAAAGAAATATTCGTATAGTTTATAACACTAGAGATCACTCTTTTTCTTCTACTTCCTTACGAGAAAGAATCAAAAAACAAGAGAAATAATGCAGAAAACCCTGTACAAATGTGTATAATAATGGTATAATATACATATTAAACAAACAAATAAAGAAAGATGAACGATAAAAAGATGAAAGAAAATATAATTTTAGTAGATTGCGATGGAGTATTATGTGATTGGGAATACTCATTTACGCAGTGGATGAACCATAAAGGTTATCCAACAAGTGATTACACTCAATATAATGTTGCTAAAAGGTTTAATTTAACTCAAGAGTTTAGTAAAAAGAGTGTTCAACAATTTAACGAATCAGCTGCAATTGCTTTTTTACCACCTTTAAGAGATGCTGTCTATTACATGAAAAGACTTAATATGTTACATGGTTATAGATTCCATTGTATTACATCCTTAAGTGATAATAAATACGCTCAGAGATTAAGAACTCAAAACCTAGAATTACTTTTTGGTAAAGAATTATTTGACGATTATATCTATCTACCTTGCGGTGCTGATAAAGATAAAGAACTTAAAAGGTACGAAGGTACAGAATGCTTTTGGGTAGAAGACAAAGTAGAGAACGCAGAAGTTGGAAAGGCCTTCGGTCTTAATTCAATTCTTGTGGCTCATGAACATAACGCTTATTATGAAGGAAATATTCCAAGGTATTGGAAGTGGAAAGACATATATAAGCATATAACTGGAGAAGTATAATGCCAATGAAATTTAAACCAAGTCAATCCTTAAGAAGTAAAGCTTCAGGAAAAACTACAATACAACATTTTTATATGAAGTCAACACCTTTAAAGGATTTGACTGAAGCGTTGGAAAACCGCAATACCACAAGTAAGAGAAAACAAAAAATACGTAACGAATTAGTAAGAAGAGGGACGTGAAGAAGTGGTGGAGAATCTGGGCTAAAAGCCTAGGAGAAAAAGTTGGTGAAACTGACACTCAAGCTAATACTGTAGCAAGCATTAGAACTATTTGGTGGATAACTCACATGGCAACATGCTGGTTTATCATACTAAACGCTATAGCAAACCACGGTTGGGGACTTATAGGATTCTGAGTATTATAACCTGGTGTTTTCTATAGTGGTATTACAGCAATGGTGTTTTATAACTCTGTGTAATCTACCTGACTTCATCATCTTATGAAATTTTTTAAAATATCTTCTTAACATACACTACTATTTATAAGACTTATGGCAACAAAAAACGAAATAACAGGCGACTCTATTAAAAGTAAGGGTCCAAGTAAAAAATACTCTGATAACTGGGATGCAGTCTTTGGTAAAAAGAAAAATGAGCTTAGCGAATCAGAAATAATGCAGGCCGAGTTAGAACCTATTCCTACAGAAAAAGAAGGAAGTTTCTATGGTTATAAACCAAAGCATGATAACTTTTATCCAGAGTTAGACGACTAATGAAAGAACTATGGAACGATTACATGGGTAATCTAAAAAGATGGCAGGATAACTCAGACGGTTGGGTATCTACCATGAATGTATCTAAAGAGAATAAAGAAGAATACCAGAGGTATTTAAGTAAAACATCAAATCCAGTTCCTTATAGAGACTGGCTGAAAGAGGTGCAGCGCTCTTAGCTCAGCTGGATAGAGCAACAGCCTTCTAAGCTGTGGGTCCCAGGTTCGAATCCTGGAGAGCGTGCCAAAAAAATATATACTTGAATATATACTTGAATGTATATTAGAATGTATATTAGAATATATAATTATTAACTAAAAAAGGAAAGTGAAATGAGTAGTATTATTATACCATCGTCGGATGCAGACAAAAAACGTATCAGAGAAGCAATGCAAGAAATTAGTAACTCTTACATTAGAATGGAAAGCGAAAGAGCTTTTGTAAAAGAAGCTATTGAAGCATTAGAAGACGATGTGGAAGTACCAAAGAAGATTCTTCGCAAAATGTCAAAGGCCTTTCATAAGCAAAATATATCTGAAATTGTTACAGAAGTTGAGGATATTGAGGCATTAATGGAAGCTACTAAGTAAAAAATCTTATAAATAGTAGTATGATTAATTTTAATGGCTACATCACAGAAGAAATAGAAAAACGCGGAGTCACAGAAGTTGTGGTATTAGCACTAGATGCTGATGAAGGAACTGCTGCTGATATAATCTCTAATGTTTGTGAGTTTAACGATGTTAAATGTACAATTATACATACCAACAAAGCATTCCTAGCGGATAGCGATGTAGAACTAAGAAAAGTTGAAATACATAATATTGATGGTGAAGGTAAACTTATATCTTTAGACATTGATAATACAATAGTTTTTGTTAGAGCAGGTGCTGTAGGAACTTTAGTAGGGCAAGCATTAGTATCATCTTTACAGACAGCTGGATTCTTTTTAATAAATGATTTAGAATCCATGATGTTATGTAATAATAAAATGGCAACAAGTATTGCATTACAAAGAAATAATGTGCAGATACCTAAAACAGTTATTTTAAATAATGAAGAATCTATTGATTTAGCTGTAAAAAGCGTTGGTGGTAAATATCCATTAATCGTAAAAACACTTACAGGAACACAAGGTATTGGTGTATCTAAGATCGAATCGTATGATTCATTAATCTCAGTGTGCCAAACATTATGGAAGTTTGAAGCACAGCTGTTATTGCAAGAATATTTAGACATGAAATCTGATATTAGAACACTTGTAATAAATGGCCATATTATGGCATCAGCTGAAAGAAGACAAACTAAAAAATCTAAGGACTTTAGAAAAAATGTTCATAGAGGTGCAGAAGCAATTCCATATAAACTATCTGAAGAAGAGGTAGAAGTAATACTAAATGCTGCTCGAGCAACTGGTGCATATTATTGCGGAGTTGATCATACAGTAGTTAATGGTAAAATATATGTTGTTGAAGTAAACGGTTCGCCTGGTGCTAAATCACACTTTATGGGTTATGATTTAGAAACTAATAAACCTACTAAACCTTTAACTGCTGAGAAAGCAATTGATTTAATGATTAAACATATATTAGAACCCTACAATAGAAAAACATGGTTTAGACAAGAAGCTGGTTATATAGAAACTGTATATATCGAAGGTTATAAACTACCTGTTAGAGCTAAATTTGATACAGGTAATGGTACAGATGCTTCCATGTTACATGTAGATAAAATAGAAATAAAAAATGATAAAGTGTATTGGGAAAAGAATGGTCAAAAATTCGTTAACAAATACCTTGGAAAATCAGTAGCGGTTAGAGGTCCTACCACCAGAATCGAAAGAGCTAAGGTAGAACTTACGATTAAATTTAATGGTAGATCATATAATGCATTTGTTGGTTTAACTGAAGAAGATTCAGCAAGTGAAATGTTAGTTAATAGAGAATTAATGACACTTATGAGAATAGCAATTAATCCAAGCTTAAGGTTTGGTATTAGTGATTGGACAAGAAAGAACGATGAAACTGATGTTTAATAATAGAAATATAAAAGTTAGGAAGATAGTTCCAGTGCATGCTTTAACCAAAATCCAGGAAGATAAAACTAAAAAAATTCCTAGGAAAGAGAAGCATAAGCATATAAATAGTTACGAGGTATAAAAATGGCAGATATAAATTTAGATTTTGATTTTGGTTTTACAGCCGTAGATGAAAATGAATTAGAAGCAGTACAGAAAGTTACGACACAAGCTTCTGATACATCAGCTAGTTTACAAGAAGCTGAAGAAAAATTAAATAAATTATATAATGCTATATTACCTTTGCTAACTAACTTAAAGAAAAATCCAGAAAAAGAATATATTCTATGGCCAAATAGAGTTGACAAAATAGAACAATTCGAAGATTTAATATCAGGAATTATAAAATGACAATAATATCGTCTGGACAAATAGCTTTACAAGATGGAGGAACTAATCCATCAACCACAGTAGAAAATAAGTTATACGATAATACTATGACATCAGGTGTTGATGCTTTACTTGAAATAATAAGAAAGTACGAGCTTCCTGGCGGTGATAGTTTTGATGATTTCGATGAATGGCGAGGAGATCTTTATGGTTTTAATTCAAGTTTTATTACCACAAGTCTTGCAGGAAATAGTATATTTAACTTTTTAGGTCAAGCTGGAAGTGGAGTACCTGCAGGAACTTTTCGAGGGTCGTCAGTATCAAATATTGGAACAGCCACAACTGCTTTTACAGATGGCGGTGGAACTTCTCGTACTATAAAAGGTATAATGTGGGGAATACCTGACGGATCTCCATCACCAAATAACACTAGTAAATGGTTAATATTTGCTCTTTCTGGAACTGGTATTTCTAATTCAGATACTACATTTAAAAGTATAAAAATTACTAAACCTAGTGGATCACAACAAACATTTACAAGATCTAGTGCATCAGAATACAGTTCAACTACCAATGGTTCTACTGCATGGGCTTGGGAAGTTGAGAGTTCTGGTACAACTACTATCGATAATTTAGGAACTAGTGGAAGTGGATGGGACATAGAAATATTTGGTTCAGATATTACAACGACATTAAATAATGGTATTGCGGAAGAAATGGGCGGTGATGATAGTTCTAATGTTAAAATGTCAGATTATTATAGCCCTGGAACATTTATAGGTTCTGGTTTATCAGGTGTACCATCATCTGGTCAAATTAAATTTTCTGATTTTTACGGAAAAACACACATAGGGCTTGTAACATCTGCGGTTGAGATACAACCAGCTGCCAAGTATGAACTTATTAGCGGCCCTCGTGGCTATAGTTATGAAGCTATTCTTCATGGATTTGGACAAACGTATTCTAATACTTACGATAGTACTATTGGAACCGTCAATAGTAATATATCTAGTTCTATTAAAACAGACTCAGCTCAAGGCAGTGTTATAGGTAGTCCCGATTTAACTCTTTGGGGGCCAGCTGCAGGTACAATAGGCACATTAAGATCAATAATGCACTCCTCATCAGGACCTAATCAATCAACAGATAACGTAATAATGATAGTAGAAGGTACAGGAAGTAATAGTAATGCTGGATTTACCAATTTAACAGCAACACGAAGTGGTATGACAACATTAACACTTGCAAGAAGTTCTGCTACTTACTATTATTCTTCAACCAATACAACAAGAATATGGTTGTGGGCCGACGTTAATTATGCTACAGGTACCCCACTTTCGTTTACTGCTACTCATGAAAGTACATTGTTTCCAGGAGGAGCAGGTAGTGGTAGTGCAAATACAACAACAACTGATCGATCAACTTGGACAATATCATAATGTCAAATACAGCATACATAATAGTAGAAGATTGGGATACTCCAAACAGTACATTAAAATGGGCTCAGTTTAGCTGGTCAGATGGATCTGCACAAATCCATGCAGTATTAGATTCAGAAGATAATACACTTATTGATGAAGCAGCAACACAATATAAAGTTAATGAATGGGTCGAAGAACATCTACCATGGAATGAAACAGTATGAAAAATTGGATAGTAAATAGAGTATTCGATTACGCAATCGATAAAGAAAGAACTGAAGCATATTTGGAATTTATTAAAGCAAATGTTTCAGGTAAAACAGTAGTTGAACTAGGAGCTGGTTCAGGAATTATGGCATGGTTATGTGTTAAACACGGTGCAACACATGTATATGCATATGAAAATAATAAAAGAATTATTAATTGGCTTAAAGTTTTGTTTAAAGACGAGGCCAAAGTAACTATTGTAGAAGAAAATGTATCTACAGCAACATTACGAGATGCAGATATATATTTACATGAACATTTTTCATCAAATGTTATTACGGAAGATATCTTAGGTTTATATGCTAACCTTAAAGCTCAAAATTTAGAAGATAAAACATTCCCAAACAAATTAAAAATGCAATACGGAACATATGATGTAAGTAAAAATACAGATACAACGGGCGCAGATAGATATGCTGAAATTGATGATGCAGATATGCTAGAGTTTTTTGCAGCGTGTCCAATGGATGAAATAATGCCAGGTCTTGGATGGTTGCACAAACAAGTAGATGAAAGTGAAGTAACAATTAATGGAACTTTATTTGATGGAGATATAAAAGATTTAACACAGTTTACGGCCTCAGATACAAATGATGAATTAGTATTTTGGGAAGCTACATTTAATGGAGCACATACTTTAAGTAATTGGAAAGGTAAAACTCATTGGAATACCATACCGATTGATAAAGTTGTGAATATGGAATAATGACATTACCATCAGCTGGAAACACAATAAGTTTTGGACAACTTCAAACGGAGTTTGGGGGATCTAACCCTATATCTATGAATGAGTATGGAGATAAAATTGGTTTAACTGTCGGCACTACCTCAACTCATGATATGGCTGATTTTTATGGCCTTAGTAATAACTTAGGAACTATTGGTATTACTCCAGGTAGTAGATTTGTTGGTAAAGCAAATAGACGTCATCATGGTTACGAGTCATCTCCTGCTAACGGTTCTATTCAGACATCAACTCCTGTTAGTATGAATGGAGCTACTATTACTCCAACACAAATGAAATGGATAGATGTTATTGGTTGGAGATTCCAAGCTACAATTAATAGCGGAACGTGGAATACAACTGCTTGGACAAAGTTCAGAGTTATAGATGATAATGATGACGAAAGTGATGTAAATTTAGAAAGGTCTACAGTAACTTCTCAGTCAGTAGTTGGAAGTCAGCTTGTTATCGTCTGGCCAGCTGAAGATCAAAATGTCTATGGAGGCACTCTGACATGGGAGTTAACATAAAATGAAAATATTACTTGTAGGTATGCCAACAACATTTGATTATTTGGTAACACCCCTTACTGCGGCTGGACATACTGTACGATTAATTGATGGCACAGACCAAGATTTTTCTTTATTAACTAATGCAACATTAGCTAAGGATTATATCCTAGAACAAATTGCTGCTTTTGTTCCAGATATGGTAGTTAATGCAATTACACCGGTAGTTCTTCCTGTATCATCAGATTATACTTATGTAGGTAATACTGCAGCAAGTGCGAAATTAGAAACTCATAAGTGGGAAACAAGAACAAAGGCTGGAGAGTTAGGTTGGTCATTACCTACAGTGTTAGAAGAATGTAATATGAATGCTGTATCTAATTATGATAAAACAGTATATGTAAAACCTAAAGGCGACTGTCAATTAAGACAAATATTTAAAGTACCTGCATCAACAAATAATGAACTACATAATTTAGAGATGACTGCAGATGCAGGATATGTAGAAGATGGTGTTGACTATGAAGTTGAAGCTTGGTGCTTCTTTACTATATCTAATGGATCATATTCTATAATAAGAACATTAGGTTGTACTGGATATGGAAATGATAAATTAGTAGATTCAACAGGTGACTGGAGACAAGGTGATATCACTCTGGTAGATTTAACTGACGCTCAACGAGCTGCATTCATTACAAAATGCGAAGCATGGTTAGACTATGCAGTAACCTTAGGTGGAAATTACGAAGGAACCTTAGGTGGAGCAATTACTGACGATAATACTGTATATTGGTTTGAACAAAACAGTAGACCTGGAACGTATAACATAGGAATGTTACCTGGGACAGTACAAGATTGGATTGATGGACTAACCACCGATTCAACTAAATCTGTTAATCAAATAACGGCAGCAACGATAAGATCCGAAAAGGGATTTGGCTAGATATGACTATAAATTTTAAAAATACTTGGAGACCATTACCAAGTTGCGTAACTATAAAGGAAAGTACAATAGATGGTTTAGGACTATTTGCTGTTGAGAATATACCCTTAGGCACTGACTTAGGATTAATGAGATTTATGTATCATGATACATTTGTAAGAACAGCTCTAGGATCTTTTTCTAATCACTGTGAAGAACCTAACTGTGTTAACATGAGCAGTATTAATGAGCATGGAGACGAAGAGTATACTTTAGTTACTAATCAAGATATCAAAATTGGAGATGAGTTAACGCTTTGTTATCAAATGAAGCAGTATTATATAGGAGAATAAAATGTTTTTTAATAAAAATAAAGATATTGATGTAGATCAATTAAGAGAACAATTAATAATAGACGAGGGTCAGGTAAATGAAATATATCATGATCACCTTGGCTATGCTACATTTGGCATTGGACATTTGGTATTGGAAGGAGACCCAGAATTCGGGTTGGCGTTGGGTACTGCAGTCTCAGAGGATAGAGTTATATCATGCTTCGCCAAGGATGTAGAGACAGTCATAAGTGATTGCATAAAATTACACAACGGGTGGGATGGATATCCACAAGAAGTAAAACAAGTCATTGCGAACATGATGTTCAACATGGGACTTACGCGCTTAAGTAAATTTAAAAAGCACAATGCAGCGCTGCAGTGTGGTGATTGGCCGGTAGCGGCTATTGAAGGGAGAGATTCAAGATGGTACAAGCAAGTAACGAACAGAGCAGAAAGACTTATGGGAAGATTAGAGGCCCTTTAAAGGTCGAATCTAGTATTCCACAAGAGAAACAAGAAAATAAGGGTTGGTATTGGTGTCATGAAAAGCAAGGTCTTTTTAGACACTCAGACTGGCATAAATCAATAAATGAACTTAATTTAAGCAGTTCATAATAAGGAGAAAGAAATGGCAAGTACAATTAAACTTTTAGGATCTCAAACAGATCTTACATCAGCTACTACAGTAGGAGAAGCCACAGTTGTTAGAGTATTAGCAACTGCAGCTGGAACTATAACGCAAAAAGCAGCAGCTGCTGGAGCTACCATAGGTACTATTCAGATGTTAGCAAATACAGAAATCGTATTGGCTAAAGCACCTGCTAATACTTTAGAAGGTGGTGCAACATTTAAAGTAGTTAAAATCGCTTACAGCAATTAAGTTAATGCCGTATGATAGATATAACCGAGATAGCACATGAAAAACTCGTCGAAAAGACGCGCAAAGCTGGTAACAATATTATCAGAATTGGGCTACTTCCTGCTGGTTGCAACGGTTGGAAATACCAGTTTGTATTTGTTACTGAGAGCGATCCAGACGACCACATAATAGATTATGGCGATTATATCTTAGTTGTTGAAACAGGCCAGCTTCATAACTTTATGAATATGACCCTTGATTATCAAACCGAGGGTCTAAATTCAGAATTTAAATTCTTAAATCCAAACGAGGTCGCGTCCTGCGGCTGTGGACAATCAATATCGTTCTAAACAATTAATCTTATAAATAGATTATATGGAAGATTTGTTTACTTTAATTAGAGATGTCGGCGTGCCGATTGCAGCTGCAGTATCATGTGGTGTCTTTGTATTTATAGTAATTAAACAAATATTTAGTGGTGTATTAGATCAAATAACCACATTAACAATATTTACCAAATCTCTAGAAAATAGAGCTAGATCTATGAATAACGAAATTATTAAAATTGATTTATTAGTATCTAGTGCTTTAGAGTTAACCCCACCTATAGACCGAGTGGCTCGAGCTGAAAATTTTGCAGAGGACGGGAAAATCGATACAAGAAGAGACTAGTAAACTATGGACATAGCTGGATTAATTATAGAATTCGGATTTGAAACAATTGCTTTAGTAGGTCTCGGATATTTTGTTTTTTATGTATGGCAATTTGTATCAAACGACTTGGAACCAAAGATTGAAGAAATGCATTTCGGTTTAATACGTTTAATAGACCAAGTTAGAATGCTTGATCAAGATATGATTAGATTACAAGAAAAGGTTAAAGTTGTACTAGAGTATAGAGAAAGACAGAAAATATTAGATATGGAAAACAAAAATGAAGATTAGAAATATAGCATTCATAGGAATGGTAATATCATTTTCAGTATATGCTGATGAAATTAAATTTGGATTTAAAAATCCATCGTTCAGTGGATCTGGAACAGGAGCACATTATTTAACGATTGAGAACCAAGAACATTCTCGTAAAAAGGCGATTGAAGATGCTTTAGAAGCTGCAAGAAAAGCTGCAGAAAGAGAAGCTGAAAACTCTACAATGGCCAAGTTTATTAGAAACTTGGAGAGTAGAATATACTCTCAGATGTCAAAACAATTAGTTGAATCTATGTTTAGTAACGATGGGTCAGTAAGATTTGGTTCATTTACATTAGAAGGTAATGTAGTAACATACGAAGTACTTATTAACGAAGACGGTACAGAATATATTAAAATGACCATTGTAGATTCAGATGGAACTACAACCGTTATTGAAATACCAGTAGGAACTGGCAACTTTGGGCAAGATCCAGATGTTGGTTAAGTATATTTTAGTATTGTTAATGCTTAGCGGATGCGCATCAGTTCCGCAGTGGAGTCCAAATCCTCAAGATTGTAATGACCTATCAGGAAAGTACGCTCAAGGTTGGAAAACAGATGTTGATAATGATGGTATTATAAATGATACTGCCTGGGATGTAGCTAAACAAGGATATATGGGTTATAAAAAGGCAATGGCAAGAAAGTATATTTGCGTTGATGAACCCACTGCAGTTAGATTACCTGCATATGTAGATTTATTAAATCTACCTCCAGCAAAGGATATGCCGGTTGTTGCAGTATACGCATTTAAAGATCTAACAGGACAAAGAAAATCAGTAGATAATATAGCATCGTTCTCTACTGCAGTTACCCAAGGCGGTACTGAATTATTAATAGATGCTCTCAAAACTGCAGGTGGCGGAACCTGGTTTAGAGTAGTAGAAAGACAAGGGATTGATAATCTTGTAAGGGAAAGACAAATTGTAAGATCGACCCGACAAGATGTTGCTAAAGCCGAAGGGACTGAAGCACGAGGAGTTGGACCTCTCTTATTCGCTGGAATGATTATAGAGGGAGGTATTATTGGTTATGATGCTAATACGGAAACAGGTGGACGCGGCGCACGAACACTTGGTATAGGTTTTAGTAAAATGTATCGTAAAGACGTTGTTACAGTTTCTGTGAGAGCAGTATCTGTATTAACGGGTGAAGTTTTGTTAAACGTCCAAAGTAAGAAATCGGTATTATCTTACGGAAGTGGTGGTGACTTGTTTAGATTTATTGAACAGGGAACACAACTTATAGAATATGAGGACGGTGTAGGTAATAATGAGTCAGTAACATATGCAGTTAGAGCTGCTATTGAAGCTGCAGTTTTGGAATTAATCTACCAGGGTCATGACCGTAAATTCTGGGATATAACCGCGGGTCATCGTCATCCACATCAATTTGATGGCAAAAACGATAAACACGCAATTAACGAGGAAAACGAAAATGAATAAACTTTTAAGTATAGTTGTCTTAGGACTATTATCAACATCGTTTGTTTATGCTGCAGCTACTGATGATAACGAAATTAGAATAGATCAAACTGGTGACACTTTAATCTTATATATCGATCAAGTAGGTTTTGGTAACAAAATAGGACTCACCGATTACTCTGGAAGTCCTGCAGATATGACAATAATAGGTTCAAGCTTAACATTTAATCTTGACCAGATTGGTAATCAGAATTTAATCTACGGCCCGCTGAAGCTAGACTCATCTTCTTTAACATTCAATTTAACTGGAGATTCAAATAAGGTAGATTGGGATATAGGTACAACAGGTAGTTCTGATACTACTAATTATGCCTTTGCTGTTACTGGAGATAGTAATACATTTGATATAGACCAAGGTAAAGTTGGAGCAAGTGCTGAAAGATTAGATGCTGATTTAATATTAATTGGTAACTCAAACGTATTTGATTTAGATTTTGAAACCGATGATGTAACTTGGAATTTTGAAATTACTGGAGACAGTAATAATGTTAATACATTACAGAAAGATGGTTCACAAAAAATAACGCTTGAATTAGTAGGTGATAGTGCAGATATTGATATTAATCAATTATCAGGTACATGTGCTGCTAGTGGCGGAGGTTGTGCAACTCCTAATGCAATTATAAATTTAGATATTACATCAGACAATGCTAAGATTCAGATCAACCAGAAAGATTCTGGTAGCGACTCTTAGTTTACTATTCATCACTGGAATCGCCTATGCTGATTCCATTGGTGACATAGTAGAGTCAACTGGCATCGGCCAGATTGTTCGTAATAATGAACAAATAGTAGTAGCTAATGCATTAGCAATAGAACTAAATGATGAAGCAAAAACTGGTAACGGAAGAATGCTTATTGAGTTTTTAGATAAGGCTCAATTATCCTTAAAGGAACATTCTGAAGTACTAATAGACGAAATATATTATGACCCTGATCCTTCACTCTCAAAAATGAGTATGAAGTTTACAATGGGAACGGCAAGATTCGCATCTGGAAGATTAGGATTAGTGAATAAAGCCAATATTGATATCAAGACTCCTACGGCCTCAATTGCCGTACGGGGAACTGATTTTACAACAACAGTAGATGAGTTAGGTAGAAGCCTAATCATATTACTACCAGATGAGAATGGTGACCCATCTGGTGAGATAGTAGTTTCTAATGAAGGCGGAGTAGTTACATTAAACGAAGCCTATGCCGCAACAATGGTATCATCATTAGATTCATCACCAACACAGTCAATCGTAGTGAATGGTATTACACCAGCATTAATTGACAATATGTTTATTGTATCACCTCCACCGGCAGTTGCTGAAAGAATACAAGAAGAAATGGCCGATGAAGCGAACGAAGACCAAGGGCTATTAGATATAGATTTTTTAGAGTTCACTGAGTTAGAAGAAGATGAGTTAGAAGAAGATGAACTTGAAGATTTTACCGAACTGGATATTGATGAATTAAGTGTCGATTTTTTAGTAGATGTATTAAACGCCATAGACAATTCAGATGTTCTAAATACAATAGGCGAATTTAATATCAAAGGTGCTAGTAAAGGATTTAATATTAAATCCCAATGGAATGTTTTTTTACAAGATGGCGATTTAGTATTGTATAGAAGCGTTAATGGTGTTATAAGTGTTAAAATAGGTGCAGCTGGTAATTTTGCATTAGAAGCTATAACTCCAACTTGGGACGGACTAATAACTGGAAACGAGGGTGATGATATCCTCATTTATATAAATCAGGTGAATTAATATGTTAGATAAATTAGAAGAATATTCAATGAAAGCTTTAATATGGGCAAGTGTTTTATTTTGGCCTATTATTATATTGTCACTACTTTTAGCACCACTGTTTGCAAATGCTGATGATAATATTATTACTATGGAACAAACAGGTGATACCTTTCAATTAGGTGTTGATCAATTTGGTTATAGTAATGAAATTAAAATGCTAGATGGTAATTCATATATTACAGCCACAAGTTTAGATATGTATTTAGTCCAGGTTAATACAAGTACTGGTGCACTTCCTAATAAAATTACATTCGATGAAATAAGTGGAACAGGTAATCAAATGAAATTAGCTCAAGGTGTTGCATGGAATACTCTTGATTCTGACACTGATTTAACTTGGTCGCATGATAGTTATGAAGGGGGCGGCCATGAAATTGATATTATTATGTACGGTGACAACAATAAATTAGCAGTTCAACAAACGAACCAAACTGGTGCAGCCGACGGACATAACTTTGATCTACATTTAGCTGGTGATAATAATGAAGTTAAAATAAAACAACAAAGTAATGGTTCTAAGACTATTGACCTAACAATTTACAATGATAATAACGATGTGTTTATTCGTCAATATGGTCAAGGGTCATCACACAATGCTAATATTACGTTAGATGGACTATATAACACTGATTTAATTTTAAAACAATTAGGTACATCAGGTTCCAATGCATACACACTTAACCAAAACTGTTTTACAGTTGGTGGTTGCTCAGTGTCAGTAACTCAGGAGTAATTATGGCATATTCAGACGAAGTAGTAAAGAGATTTGAAGCGGTTCTAGCCAACCCTAAAAAACATTCTGTTGGCTCATTAGATAGAAAGGATCCAAAAGTAGCAACCGGTCTTGCAGGAGCTCCTGCATGTGGTGACGTAATGCAATTACAGCTATTACTCGATGATGATGAAAAGATTATCGATGTTAAATTTAAAACATATGGTTGTGGGTCAGCAATTGCATCTTCATCATTGTTTGTTGATATGATGATGGGTCTAACTATCGAAGAAGCAAAACTAATTAAAGATAAGGACATTGCAGAGGTCTTACAACTTCCACCAATTAAATTACATTGTAGCGTATTAGCAGAAGATGCTATTAAACAAGCTATGGTAGATTACGAAACAAAAAACGACAAAGACTACACACATCCAATTTTAGACCAACCTAAATCTATGATAGGTCATAATAGACCACCACTCGAAAGAGAGGACTTCATAGAATGATAAAAAATTATTATAGATTTATAAGAATGAAGTACGGATACAGACTTGCATCTAAAGGAATTTTAGTGGATATATACGTATGACAATAGAATGCCCAGAAGAATATTATGAGTGTCTTACCGAAGAAGAATATGATGAAATATTAGAACTCTTCGAAGAGAATGAAATATCATTTCCAGATTCAATTCAACCAGAAAGCGTAAGCGATGCACAAGCAGTAGCTGATTTTACGTGGCAAGTGCTATTCTTATCTCCATGGGAATTAGCTTATATAGCTTTACCAATGAGCGTATTAGCCTTTTATGGATTAACTATATACGCTATTTTTAAATGGGTCCAGAGAAAATTTAGCTAATGAAACTAATAACCAGTATTTGGACAACCATAATACTGTCACTTATTCTTATAGGTATAAGAATAATTGATCCTAGCTTTGTTCAGCAGTTAAGATTAAACACTTTTGATCAATATATTTCTACCATTCCAGAAAAGAAATCAGATATAGTTCTACTGAATATAGGAGAAGAATCCTTAGGTTTATTAGGACAATATCCATTCCCTCGTCAAACTTACGCACAATTAATATCTGATTTAAGGAATGCTAATGCAGGATTAATTGGATTTACTTTAATGTTTCCAGAGGCTGATAGATTCGGTGGAGACGAAGTGTTTGCTTCTTGGGTAAATGATAATGGTATTATCTTATCTCAGGATGCAGATGAAAATGGAAGAAGTACTAAAGCACCCTATGTTGGTTCAGTAACATTTGGTACAGGTGATCCATTAGATTGGGCTATAAGATATAAAGGATTAGTTACAAATATAACTGAAATAGAACAAGGTGCATGGGGTACTGGATTAATAAATGGCATGCCAGAAGTCGATGGATTAGTGCGTAGAATACCTTTGTTAAGTCAAATTAATAAGGAACTATACCCATCGTTTGCACTAGAACTTCTTAGAGTATCTAATGAACGATTATCTTATACTGTAAAAGTTAATGATGTAGGTATAGAAGAAATAATTATTAGGCCATTTAGAATTACTACAGATCCTAATGGATCATTCTGGATTAACCATAATTATACCTTTACGGAAATAGAGGTCGGGACCAAGCTACCTGATCTTCAGGGCCAAACAGTTCTAATTGGACTGACAGCGAAGGGATTAGCGGCCCAGATTCCAACTCCTGCTGGTCTTCAATCAGCTCATCATATTCAGGCTGCGTCCATCCAGTCAATAATGGATGAAATATCGATATCTCGTCCTCTCTGGGCGGATTTAATTGAAATCCTGGTAATGCTAATTGCCTCGGGACTCTTAATCTATATTGTGTATTACCGTTCGATTCGTTCATCAGCCATAATCTTCGTTGGGATTGCGATCTCGACCGGAGCTTCTGTTGCATACGTCTGGAATGAATGGGGAATTCTCCTTGATATTAGTTACTTTTCACTATTATATATAATAGTATTCTCATCAGCAAGTTTTAATAATTTTTATAAACAATATATGTTAAGGCAACAGATAAAGAAACAGTTTGAGACCTATTTAGATCCTAAACAAGTATACCTATTACAGAAAAATCCAGGTTTATTAAAGCTTGGTGGAGAGCGAAAACAGATGTCGTTTCTTTTTATGGATATTGTAGGCTTTACTCCTATATCAGAACACTATAAGAACAATGATGATCCAGAAGGATTAGTAGAATTAATTAATGAATTTCTTAATGCAATGACAAATATTATTCTTGCAAATGGTGGTACTATTGACAAATATATGGGGGACTGTATAATGGCATTTTGGAATGCTCCATTACCCTGTGAAAATCACGCTGAAATGGCAGTTAAATCAGCGATAGAAATAGAGACTAAAACAAATGAACTTAAAGAGTTATATTCTGCCAGGGGTTTGCCTGACATTAATGTTGGTACTGGCGTTAACACCGGTGATTGTATTGTTGGTAACATGGGTAGTGAATCCAGATTTGACTACTCGGTTATTGGAGATGCAGTCAATCTTGCCGCGAGGCTTGAGGCTACCGCTGCAAGGCATGAATATATAGAATATAAAACCATCATTTCTGAGGATACTTACAGCAGGTTACCCTCTAGCCTAAAATGCACAAAAATTGGCCAAATAACTGTAAAAGGTAAAAAAGACCTTATAACCATATATTCTCCTTCGTTATAACCTTATAACTAAAAAGTATAAAAAACACTGTACATTTGGATCCAGCCATGATAGAATATACCTATATTAACCAATCAGGAAATTTATGATTTATTTAGAGATTAATGGTCAAATAAAGAATAAAAAGGCGATATATGTCTACCTAGAAAATCTATCTAGGTCGTTAAATATACACAGATTAAGATCTAAAGCGATTTTCGTCAGGTTTAGTAAAGAGCTCGACGATGGTAACCAGGGTAATTGCTGGGGTGATCGTAAAGAAGGATATATAACTATTAATATAGCCAAAACCTGTGAAGGAGAACCTTACTCAACGGCCGAGGTGATGCAAACTCTAGCACATGAGATGGTTCATGCCAAACAATATTTACGAGGGGAACTGGACGGCTACAGTGGATCTTGGAAGGGTCGTAAGCCACGTAACTATAAGTACCTTAATCAACCATGGGAAATAGAAGCTTATGGAAGAGAAGAATATCTATTTGGTACATGTTGGTCACATTAATTGCAAAATAAATGCAAATAAATGCAGAAAACACTGTACATTCAACCAAAAACTATGGTATAATATACATATAAATTAATCAAACAAGGAATATATTATGAAAATCATCGCTCAAAGAACATCACCAGTAACAGGTAAAGATAACCAAATGGTAATATTTGCCACTAATGAGCAGTTAATTGCTTGGCACGAGGGCATGCTTATTCAGGACGCAATGCCTGAAGCGACAGTGGATCAGAGAGAGTTTCTGATCTCTGGCTGTACACCACAGTGCTGGGCCTCAATGTTCGGACCTGAGGACGATTCATAATGGCTATGTCAATGGCTTACTGCGACTACATCGCACATACTATAATCAAACCTGGTCTCGATAAAGATTCTTCTCACTCTAATGGATTACTTGTTAATGTAGATAGAGTAAAGATGGATCTACACAAGGAAGGTTGGATGCAAACTACCACAAAAACTATTGAATGCTCAGACATCCATGGCAAAAGCTATAGGATTACTGTAGAAGAAATTTAAAAATAAATGCAGAAAACACTGTACATTTGGTTAAAGACCTGGTACAATATACATATAAAATAAAACTTGATAAGGAAACTACATTATGAAAAAATCAATTATTAACGCAATAGATTCAATCGAAACAAGTTCAGAAATGAATGAAGTTATTGAATTAATCAAAATTAAACAGAAACAATTACGTGCAGTAAAGGCACTTAATGTTAAAAACAGTATTAGTGTTGGATCACCAGTACTTGTAAACTCAAGGTCAGGTACCGAAGAAGGTACTGTTACTAAAATCAAACGTACTAAAGCAGTTGTTGAAATCAACGGCCGTCTTTGGAACTGTCCTCTATCAATCTTAAAAGCAGTATAAGGAATAATATAATGACAGACACTAACAGAATTGCACTTATTAAAGCTGCAGCAGAAAAGGCTCGAGAAAAAAGAGAAATGAAGCGTGTAATACACACAATGGATCTTCGTAAAGCTAAGATTAAAGCTGAAACAAAAGCAGCTATGAGGTTGCATAAAAAGCTCACCAAGCAAGTATTAAAAGCTGGTGATAAAGCACCGTCATCCTTTGAATGTAATAAACCAGAAAATATGTATTACTCTGATACAGATACTCAAGCATTTATTGCTGGATCTACTATAATGGATGCATATAACGAAGGTAAAAATGACTGGGACTAATAGAACAATACAAAGAGCTATAGCTCTTAGAACAGCTCGAGATAAAGCACAAAATCCAGAGTTTAAACAACTCTGGGATCAGAAATTAAGAGAGTTAATAAGGCTAGCAGAATTAGGAAGGAGTTCACATGACACAGTACACTGATGCAGTAGAGTACCAAAGACGTAAAATGGCAGTTGAAAAATGGTCAGGTCAAGTTGAGTACATTTTAGGACAAGATGGATATGTTGAAAAGGCATATAACTCAGGATTGGTTACACGTGAATATCGTGATGGTACTTTTGAAGTAGTAACAGAGGAAAAGCCAATGTCAGAGTTACTTATTGAAGCACCAGGAAATGTATAATGGCAGTAACTAATTTTTATGCAGGATCACTTAGGTATGGACCTAACGGCAAAAAGCGTAAGACCAAATCTATGTCTAAACCTAAGATAAAAACAATGGCCGACTTTGATTGGTCAACACCAAAACAAAATTCAGCAGTAAGGCAAACAACACACTATCCTTCTGCACCATTAACTCCAGTAAACAGTAAGGTAGAAGACCAAAGCTGGAAGCTCGAAGAGAGTAAGAAATTCACAGTCGCACCAGCATATAATAAAGGTGCATATCAAGTCATACCAAAGGGTGACGTTAAACATATAGGGAAATAAAATGGAAATAGTATTATCAATAATAGGATTATTTGTTTTTGTTTACTTGTGCACAGGTGCTATTTTATTAGTTCAAGACTCAGAAACAAGACATAGTATTCGTAAAGAATTAAAAAATAAATACCCAGATTTATCTAGAGATCAAATAAGGGTATTATCATATATAAAATTAAAAGAAACGTTGGAGAAGCAAAATGAAAAATGAATACATGCTATTAAGTTCTTATCGTGGCGATGGAAAGTTTAAAAACCGTAAAGTAGAAGTTTTACGAACCGTTGGATCTAAACATAATTTTGGTATTAGAATGTATATTAACGATAATGCATTAGGAATAGAATGGTTTAATGGGCATAACGAAGCGTATGCAGAAAGCGCTGCTGAAAATTATGTTCTAGGTATTAAGGACTATAAGCGATTAGGTGAATAAACACTGTACATTATATTTAAACTATGGTATAATGGTTATATTATTACAAAAGGAGTATTAAATGGCAAAAGCTAAGCGTAGAGGACCTTCATTAGAAGATAAGCATTTAGGTAGTGAACCTAGTTATCATGGTGTTGAGTTTAAAACTAAAGAAGAGTTAAGGACTGCTTATCATAAAGCATCTAACTATTTTAACTATTTTAATAATGCAAAAACTAATGCACCTGCAGTAATACTATATGCTGAAAAGACACTAGGATTTTCAAAGAAAGATATTCAAGCACTTAAAAAGGTAGAAAACTGGAAACTCAATCAAGGCATTGGTAATATTATACGATGTATTAATTCAGGATTACCATTAGATAAATTTACTGATGGCAATACAGTTAATGATAAAATTCAAGAAAGGCTAAATGAACTTCTTAAAGAAGGTAAAAAACTAGTTGCTATTCAGAAAGCTGAGCCTCCTAAAGTTATTATATCACCTGCAGAAAGAATGAGAACAAAAATCTCACAAACTATTATGGGTGATTTTGATGAGATGGTTGTAGATAAATGGATGGATGGAGAGTTCGATAATATTAAATTCCCTGCATATAGTTTATTAGCCACACACAAAATTAAAGGTGCAGGAATAAAAATATTTAGAGAAAAAATGCAGTTTGAACTTGACTGTATTAGTGATGCATATAATAAAACATGCGAACAGGCCGAGGAAGCTTATTCACATATCACTAAAGGTAATAAGAAGAAAATGATTACCTTGCTCGAAAAGACTATTGACGATATTGATAGACTTAAGGCTAATAATAAAACAATTAAAGTACCTAGGGCTAAAAAGCCAAAGGCGTCTGATCAACAAGTTGCAAAGCTTAAGTTTAAATCAGATGACATTGAATATAAGTGCACATCTATTAATCCAATAATGATACCAGGTAAAAATACCTTATATGTATTTAACACTAAGACAAGAGCTCTAGCAATGTACATAACCGATTCGCCTAAAGGATTTGAAGTTAAGGGTACATCTATTAAGAATTTTAATCCCGCACTAAGTAAGCAGACAAAACTTAGAAAACCAGATGAGGTATTACCTCTTATTATAAACAAAACAATCATTCAGTCAATGAAAGTATGGGATACTTTTACTACAGTGATTAAAGAACCTAATGGTAGAATTAATGATGATTGCATATTACTTAAGGTGGGAGACATCAATATACAATGATTGATCTTGAACAGAAAATAATGACTAAAAAACGATTCACTACAGCAGTTGAAATGTTAGTCGCAAAAAACAATATGAGTTATATAGACGCTATGACTTATGTAATAGAAGAAAGAGGGATGGATTATAGTAATATTAAGAGATTACTAAGTGATGCACTTAAGGCCAAATTAGAGGCCGAAGCATCAGGTTTAAACCTTATTGAAGCGGAGAAAGGAAATAAACTACCTATCTAGAATGAATGATCCATATGATGTTTATAAGTTATATCAGTCTTTAAAGTTACACTTTGAGACAGACGGCTATGATGCCATAAAGTATAATTTTAAAACATCTGTTAAACCTCAATCATTTTTTAAACGAAGAGATAAATTCTTCTTTGCCAAATTAGGTAAACACTACGGTAAAGATATCACTGAATACCTCATTGCAAACTTTGTTAATGACGTATCATACGTTGGTGATATGATTAATACCGATGGTGAAAGGAACTACCTTGAGCATAAAAGAATAAAAGAATCACTGCATCGTGTGTTTTCAATTGATATAAATATACTTGCAGAATACTCAGAGAGCAATGATTTAACCTTTGATGATTTATTAATCGTTAAAGAACATAATCAACCACCTCTGATTATAAAGCTTTGGATGCAAGAAGAGATATCGTTACAAACGGTAGCTATTCTTAATTCCTTAACTGGGTTTATGCAAGGTGCCCAAAAGAGTATAACAGAAACCATTTCATGGCCTGGTATATTCCGAAAGGTTACCAAGTATCAACCCTTCGTAAAGTACGACCCTGATAAATGTACAAAATTAATCAGAAAGTCCTTTACAAAATCATAGAAATATGATATAATAGATATATATTATGAATAAAGTGGATAAAATAGAAAAGGTCTTAGACCTTAATACAACGCAATACGGAGAAATACAATGTCATTTGCAAACTTAAAGAGCTCACGAGGCTCGTCAATCGACAAACTCGTTAAAGCAGCTGAAGCTGTGTCATCACCAAAGTCAGAATCAAAGGGTTACGGCGACGATAGATTTTGGGCACCCCAAAGGGATAAAGCAGGTAATGGTTATGCCGTTATCCGATTCCTACCTCAGAAAGAGGGAGAGGATTTACCTTGGGTACGATATTGGGATCATGGCTTTAAAGGCCCTACTGGTCTCTGGTATATCGAAAATTCTTTAACTTCTGTTGGTCAGCAAGATCCAGTTTCTGAAATGAATTCAGAACTGTGGAATACTGGTCGAGATGAAGATAAAGCTACCGCTCGTGATAGAAAAAGACGTTTACATTATGTGTCAAACATTATGGTCGTGTCTGATCCATCTAACCCAGAAAATGAAGGAAAAGTATTCCTTTATAAATTTGGTAAGAAAATCTTTGATAAGATTATGGATGTTATGCAACCACAATTTGAAGATGAGCAACCAGTAAATCCATATGATTTCTGGGAAGGTGCGGATTTTAAAATTAAAATTCGTAAAGTAGAAGGTTGGGTAAACTATGATAAGTCAGAGTTTGCATCACCAGCTGCACTACACGGTGGAGATGAAGGAATGCTAGAGGATGTATACGGACAGTTACATTCATTAGGTGATTTCCTTGATGTTAAGAACTATAAAACATACGATGAGCTAAAAGGCAAGTTGAATAAAGTTCTTGGGATTACTGCCGGAGCAACTGCTGAATCCTATATGGAAACAGCGCCATCAGTTACAACAAATGAGTTTGTACCTGAGGCTCCAGCCACTGAAGCACCTACAGCAGAAGCGTCTTCTGATGATGAAGATACACTCAGCTATTTTGCTAAATTGGCAAATTCATAAAAAGATTCCTTAAGGGAACATTTTTAGGGACCCTAGGGGTCCCTTTTTTTGTTTACTGATTGGCTAGGTTTAGATCTCTACGTTTTCTAGAACCTCTAGTATTACTGAATGAGGTTGTAGTAGTAGTTGAATTGGATTGATTATTAACTTGTTGTACTACTATTTCTTTAGTGTACTCTTCTTTAATAGATTGATTTTCAGTAGATGTTTGATCAAGTTGTTCACCTGTCATAACCTGAGGACCAGCTCCTTCGATTTGATCAGTTGGTTCTGGAATTCTTGCACCTGTTTCTGGATCAAGACCTGCAAATTCGTATACTGAATCAGGAATAGCCTTTTGAATAAGATTCATTGGGTTATACCATTTTCCATCTCCTGCAGGGTCAGGTAGAATAAGTCTAAGTATAGCACCATAAAACTTTTTCATCATATTACCTACTCCACTAACAAGCGATTTAAGTGCACCCATTGGATTACTAAATAGTGTTCCAAACCAATCTATAATACCAAATACTGCCTCTTTAATTTTATCAAAGAGTTTACCGATCATATCTTTAAAGGAAAAGCTTTTAAGAGCTTCAGCACTATCGTCGAATCCAAACTTACCCATTAACCATGCAATACCATCTTTAAGTAAATCTAAAGGCATACCAATTAATCCTTGTAGTAGTCCACTGATTCCACCGAATATACCAGCCATGATCTTTTTACCAAGGCCACCTTCTTGTTCTGTAAACCCTTTAATAGCACCTTTAACAGTATCGACAATACCCATTATAATTTGTATTGGTAAGAATAATTTACCAATAACTCTACCAAAGGATTTAAACGCTGTAAAGAATGTTTTGAATATTGATGTTATAGGTTTAAGGAATTTCTTTATAGGATCAAGTAGTTTAGATCCTTTAGATAAACCACCTAATGCGCCTTTAAATCCTGCAAATGCATTTTTAATAGCAGCAAATGCTTTAGTAATACCTGTAAATTTACCTATGGATTTAAGTGCATTAACACCTTTAGCTAAGAGAGCCCCTAACTTACCAAAGAATCCTAACTTACCAAATGCACCTACTGAAGTTCTAAATGTTTTTAAACCAGCAAATCCAGCTTTAAATGCTTTAGGTATATCCTTAAAGAAGTTTTTAAAAGTTTTAGCTGCAGCAGTAATGGAGGTTCTAATACCTTTTAATAGATTGGCTGTTTTAGGAAAAGCTTTAGCCAATGATGCACCAAGCTTGGTAAATCCAAGTTTAAGTACTTTAGCAAAACCACCAAGAATTAATTTAACATTACTTAAAAGACCAGCTGCGATACCTACGCCTAATCCTAATAGTGCGCCACCAATAGCTGCAACAAATCCACCTGCAGCTTGGCCTATTCCATCAAATGTAATATTTTCTGCTTTAGGAATAGTGTTATCGAATATACCTTCAAGGTAACCAAGCATTTGGCTAAATATATTTCCTGATTCTCTATCGTTTTCTGCATCTTTACCTTTTTTAGCCAGGTCTGCATCTCTTACTTGATCTTGAATTTGTACACTCTTTTCAGAAGCAACGGTTAACGCTTCAGCTGCAGCAACCTGATCAGCATTCATGTTTAAACCTACCTGTAACAATGCTTGTTGCTTAGCCGATTCATCCTTAATGGATTTATCAGTAGTGTCTTGAGTCTTATCAACCTCTTCAAGCTTTTTAACAACCTCGGTTAATAATCCTGGAACTGTTTTACCGGTATCTTTTGCCATTTTTTATTCCTATTTTTTACCGTAAGCTTGTGCACCAAAGAATGCTGCAACAATACCTGCGACAGCTACAAAGTATGTTGGAGCCATACTTCCAAGAGTTTTTTGTGCTTCGTCTAGTCCAACCAAAGATGCGAGTACTACCGCAAATGGGTATAACAATAATCCACCTAATGCAAACCAAGTCATCTTGCGCTGTGCATCTCGCATAGCATCTTGATCATCTAACTCTTTTCTTTTAAACTCTAAATACATATCATGCTCTTCCTTGGAAACTTTTCCATCTCCATTGGTATCAGCAGGATGTGATTGATTTTTAATTTCTTCTTCCATTATCGGTTCCTTTTTTGTTGCTCTTTTTGCAACCTTTCGTTCTCTTCTTTAATATGTTCCTGTAGGAGAGCGACATATATCTCTCGTTCCCACGGTACCATGTTGTCAAGTTCACTTAACCTATATCCGTGATGTTGCATCATCGCGAAGTTAGTTTTATAATGGTTTACTAAACTATCGTGAGAGAGGCTTATGTAAAAAAACTCTGCAGTCCTCTCAACTCGATTTCGTTCTTCTTATCGCACTTAATACAATTAAATTCTATCGTATGTTTTAACACCGGTAGGTTTTCAAAGAACGTTGTAAGTGCACCAAATTGCACATTGTTTAATCCATCTAAAAATTCTGTTAACGACTTATCCGTTTCATCTTTAGCTGGGTAAACTTTATCATCATCGTATATACCATCAATACAACTTTTAATTAATTTAAAAGCACCATCAACAGTTTCTAATTCACCTTCTTTAAATTTCTCTAAATCAGCTGCCTTAGGGTAATTAAACTTAACACTAATTGTATCAGTTAATTCTACCATTCTGTTGGTGTTAACCTCAGGTGGTTGTATATCGCTTAAGTTAATTGTGTAAGGGTTTATTGTTTCACATTCACTACATTTAGAGTTAAGTGATACAATCTCTCCTACAGATTTAGCTCTTAAGCTTAAGAATAAACTTTCTATATCAAATATAGCTAGTTTTTCCATGTTAATATCATCAAGTACACATGCCTTAATTACATCTTTTACAGCTCTTAATACTTGTTGTTGGTCACTAGATTCTAATGCAATCATTAGTATCTTTTCTTCCTTAACCAAGTATGGTCTGTATTCTATAGTTTGTCCTGTTGATGGAACTATTGTTTCATACCTAGAACTATTCAGTTTTGGTAAAGCCATTATATATTTCTCCTAATATAAATTATAATCCAAGTGCAGCACCGGCTCCGGATATAGCACTTGTTAACCCATCTTCTACAACATATTTATCGTATGAAAATGTCACGGTCAGTTTGTTTGGAGTATCAGCTGTTTCATTTGAAAGAGCAACACCTCCAATTGTTGTTGGAAATGCATTTTCCAACTTCACTCCATAAATAGGAATGTTCTGTTTGTTCAGTTGCTGTATTACAACATCTGTAACAATATCTTTTTTATAAGCAACTCTGTATGTTTCTAGGTCAATGATTGATTGACCCCATTTATCAAACATGTTCTTAATGTAATAATCATTGGTAAGCAAGAATGTCATAGTGACCTCTTCTTGTATTACTGCGTATGGTATCTTAACACTTTGTTTTTCTGCAATATGGTCAAGTGTAGTTATCTGTGAGCTTGGTAGATTAACTGATTCTGCAAGGAGTGATATATCCCTAGGATCGTTTACAATATTTGAGAGTCCACCACCAGAAGCCAAGCCACCAATAAGAGTAGCAGGGTCACTATTTAAAAGAGATCCTTGTGGGGGTGTGAACATTACATTAAACCTGTTGGCCTGTGATAATCCACCTTTTTTACTTATTGTAGCTTTTAATTGGTCAATTGACATAAGTTATCCTGCGTATTGTTTCCTTGAGTATCTCCATACTGATTCTTTCTTAACTTTCATAAACTGTTCAGTTGGTAAGAATACTGCGATTTCCCACTCTGGCATTGGTACTCTTGCCATCCTAGATGCAACATGGCCCATCAGATAATGTTTATAACATGGTTGAAACTCTTTGTATTTTGCAACACCAGTCAGTAGTTTATACCTCATCTTGGTTAAACGTGTACTGTCTGTCATTTTCTTTGGTGCTAATTCCATTAACTCATCAAGGAATTGTGCTCTTACTCTTGGTGAGAGATAATGTAAGTTTAACCCATGAAATCCACCCTTAGCTGGTTGCACCATAATAGTTAGAGGGAATCTATCGTAATATGGTAGAGTTGCTTTGGTCTTAGGATCATAGAAGTACATCATCATATCACCAATCTGTGGCTTTGTTGTAGGGTCTAATGCTTTATCTTTAAGGACCGTCCTTGGTGATACATCTCCTAATTCCTTTACCTTACGCTCAAACCATTGACTCGATTTTTTGGTCCGTGCTTGGACTCCAGCTCTAAAAGCGCCTGTTTGTAATGTGTTAAATAAACTAGCCATAATACTATTTATATCAATTCTTTAGTAGTTTTATGCCTAAATTCTTTAAAGTGTCCTCAGTCCATACCTGAAATTTCCATCCTTTCCTTTGTGCAAACTTATCAGCTGCAGTCCATTTGGATGTATTTTTGATATAGGTTGTGACCTCGTTGATATACTTCTTAGTTTTTCTTTGTTTCTTAGGTGCAACAGTATGTTTCTTTGGCTTTATTTCAACCAATATACACTCACCATTATCCATTTCAATAAAGAGATCTATAAAGTATCGATGTAGTTTCTGATCTGTCTTGCACTTATAGGGTATAACAACCTCTTCACTGTTCCATTTTACTATTCTAGGATTGCTTTCACACCATTTCATGGCCTGGCGTTCCCACATAGAGCGATATGTTACCTTGGTTGAATCACCAATATACTTTGATTTGTTCTTTACTGTGTATTTACCCTTGTAAGCCATATAAATAGATATACCAAATAAGTTATTTAATACTATTTATACGGACAAAAACATGAAAATTTTAACGTTTCCAAAACATTTAAGAAAGCAGATTGATGATGGCAGTGCAGCTCATATATCATTTCAAGTGTTTCCAAAAGATAACCCTGAAGGTGGTGCAAAAGTACATCTTTATATGCCATCTGGTATATCAGTACCAGACTCAGCTGGTTATACATCAGTAGATCTTGGTGCAATTGGTGCTGCAAAATCTGCAGGTACTGGAGAAGCTGAGATGACTGAAGCTGATATTGCAATCGGTGGCCTTAATCTACTTAAAGGTAAAGGCAGTACTGCAGAAGCTTTTTCAACAACTGCAGGATTAGAGAAGGGTATTGTATCTAATCCATTTACAAATATTGCGTTTCAATCTACAACTGTTCGTACATTTGCATTTACATTTAAATTAGTATCAGAATCTGCAGATGAAGCTGAAGAAGCACGACTGATTGAAAACTTTTTTAGAAAGAATCTATACCCTAAGAAGTTAGGAGTGTTTGCATTACAATATCCACCAACATTTAAGATCAGAATGTATACATCAGGTTCAGAGGAATCTAAATTTCTACCATTTATTCAAGATTGTTATCTGGTAAATGCAACAACTTCATATAACGAAACTGCAAACATATTCCATGCAGATGGTGCACCGGTTGAAACCTCTATTGCACTATCATTCCAGGAAACAAAAAACCTTACACGTGATGACCTATATGGTACAAGTGAAGGGTACGATCAGATACGAGGTAGATAAACATGTCATTCTTTAAACAATTTCCAACACAAAGCTATGATTTTAACCGTGATGGTATTATACAACAGGTAGTTGACATATATCGATCAGTCAGAATTGAAGGCTCAAGCATTGACAACCCAGCCTTATACCTAAACTATAACATTAAAGATGGTGAAAGGCCTGACATTGTATCTCAAAGGTTGTATAATACACCAGAATATTACTGGACATTCTTTGTCATTAACGAAATATTGCATGATGGCATGAGAGCATGGCCAATGAGTCGTAGTGTAATGGAAGATTACCTTGCAGAAGAATATAGCGGTGTCGTTATTACAACAAACCCTGTTACAGTAACCAATACTGACCTTGGTGTTACAACATTTAGAGACTCACTTGCAGGTAGATTTAGATTAAATGAAACAATCACAGGCCAGGCGGCTTTACATAACAACAATCCACCAACAGGTACACTAGTTAAAAAGGATATTGACCTTAATCAATTAGTATTAAAGGACGTAACAGGTACATTTATTGGTGATCCTGACCTTACATCTAACAGCTCTGAAACAATTTCTGGTAATCTTTCTAATGATAGTGTCAACACCTTTAGAGTATATCCCTACAGAGATGCACCACATCATTGGCATTTGATTACTGATACAGATAAAAGACCAACAGACAATGGTGTATATGTTAACGGTGGTACATCTATAAACGATATTACATACCAATCTAATCAATCATTTGTATTTGATTTAAATGAGAAAAGATCTAGCATTCGGGTCATATCACCACAATATATCGATAGATTCGTAGAAGATTTTGAGACTATGATTAATGAGTAATCAACATTTCATACAATCAGGTACAAGTAAGAGTATTATACCCTCTTCATATCAGTTAAAGACTGCAACAATTGTATCAAATAGTGGTAAGGAGTTCAATATAATCGATCTGGTCGATTCATTTACTGTCCTAGAATCACTCTATCAATCGTCTATTACGGTCAATCTAGTGATTGCAGATGGGGTTTCATTCCTTGAAGCTGCACGAATAACAGGTAGCGAAGAGATTATATTAGGTGTAACGCATACTTCTTTAAACGATAATAAGAAAAAACAATTCAATTTCTCAGTGTTTATCTCTGAGATCTATAATCATTCCAAGCCTAAGCCAGGGTTACAGGTATATGAGATAGAAGCATTCTCTGAACACATGTACATTTCACATACAAAACGAATGGTAAAACCCTTTGGAGGAACACTTGCATCATCAATCAAAGAGTTGATACGAGACGCAGGAGTGTCAAGAACTCATATTGTAGAGACAGATTCAAAGAGTACTGTTGAAGGTATATACCCTAGATTACATCCATTAGAGGCGATATCCTGGTTAATGCGTAATACATTTGATAAAGGAACACCATATTTCTTTTATGAGACCGCAAAAGATGGTGTCAGTCTACGCTCATATGCATCTTTGTTAAATGACGAAGTGTACGATACCTATAATCATTTTCCATACTTTAAATCACAGATAGGAGATGAAGAGTATTATGAAGAAGCACGTAAAAAGATACAAAAGCTTTCATCTGATTTAGATCTATCGCAACTTGCAACACTGGCTTCCGGCGGTTATTCCTCTACATTAACAGATATTGATATTGCAACAAAGACAGTAACAACTTCTGTGATGAAAGCAGACGATAATGCAACACGATTAAATGAACATCCGGTCTACGCCGATGCATCACAATTTGGATCTGTATTATTAAAAGAAGCCACTGATTCACATCACCATTATGTATCAACAAATAGTAAAGCATTTGATTCAGATAACTATTCAAATGCATCATCACCGACCGTAATGAATCAACAGGCCACGCTACAAACTTTAGATGCATTAACGCAACGGATTACACTGGCTGGCGATCTAAATCTTACTGTTGGTAGTATCATATACCTTGAGATTCCTCGTACACAAGATCCAAGTGAAATAAAAGGTAACATAAAGATGGATAAAATGCTAAGCGGTAGACATATAGTAACACAAATAGAACATTCTTTTGACGAAGAGTATAACATGACCGTATATTGCAATAAAGATTCTTATATAATGGACATGAATGGAGAGACAGAGTAATGATTAGCCGTAAAGAAGATCAATTCATATCACCAGATAACAACTTTGTATGGTTTACAGGTATCGTAGAAGACGTAAGTGATCCATTATACATGAATAGAGTACGTGTTAGGTGCATTGGTTACCATACAACTGACAAGGGAGTATTACCTACAGATAAACTACCATGGGCTACAGTGATGATGGGTAATGACGTTGCAAGTGTTGCAGGGGTCGGAAAAAACCATAGTTGCCGGGTTGATTCATGGATCCTAGGCTTCTTCCGAGATGGCAAAAGCGCACAGGATCCAATCATATTAGGGACCATAACAAGTAGCACAGGAGGCGTATCCGATATTCCACCAGAGGCGCATGTCAATGGTAACACAAATCATGTACATAGAACAGAGGCAGGTCATCTAATAGAGTATGATAACACTCCTAATAACAATCGGATTAATATAACGCACTCTAGCGGGACAACTATTAATATTAATAACGCAGGAGATGTGGAGATTAATAGTGTATCTGATGTTGTTAGTATAGATGGCAACACTACAATCACTGGTACACTGCATGTAACAGAGGCGACTACTTGTGCAGAAGAGATTACAGCGAAGAGTACAGGCGAAGAGAGTGTTACACTAACAGGACATACACATACAGAAGTGCCAGGTACAGGTGGGGCAAGTTCTCCTACACCAGCAACGGCACAGACTAAGAAGCCAACGGCAGGTACATAATGAGTACTACCTCTGCCCCCCATAGAACCTATTATATTATACCATACTTTCGAGCAAATGTACAGTGTTTCCGGAGATTATATGAGGCATCTGTGTACGCATATTGGCCATTATATACGAGGGGAAATGCATGCAGCGGTGGCGGGGGGCTAGTACATGCATGTTCTTCGATATGAATCTGAGTTTTGCTTCGATATGCATTATATAAAAAAAATTTCTCGAGAAAAATTTCTTCCTAGAACCTTGTCAACTATAACACAAAGGATATAAATAGATACATGGGAACAGTTAATAGACACAATGCAGGATTCGTTATATCAGATAGTGAGACCTCTTCACGTACCTCTCGTAAGAAAGGATGGGCTGACCTTGATCTATCTCTCTATATAAATGATAAGACAAAAGATCTTTATATACCACAGGATGAACAGGCAATACGTAATGCAGTAAAGAACTTATTGTTATCTAACTTTTATGATAGGCCTTTTGCTCCAACACTTGGTGCGAATATGAGAGGGTTGTTATTTGAACCTGCTGATACCATAACAAAGATAGCATTAAAAGAGAATATAGAGAATGTATTGCGTATACATGAGGGAAGGATTGAATTATATAATGTGTTTATTGATGATCTGGCAGATGATAACGCATATAGAATAACCGCACACTATAATATAAAGGAGTACGATATAGAACAAGAAGTTGAATTAGTACTTCGAAGACTAAGGTAAAGAATTATGGCAACAAATTTTAAAGTAACGGAATTAGATTTCGACCAAATTAAAAAGAATCTTAAGAACTATCTGAAGACACAGTCGACATTTAATGATTATGATTTCGAAGGAAGTGGTATGAGTGTACTCTTAGATGTATTAGCATATAATACACACTATAATGCAATGGCTGCTCACTTCAGTTTAAACGAGGCCTTTTTAGACTCAGCACAGATACGTGGTAATGTAGTCTCTCGGGCAAGGTTGCTTGGATATACTCCAAGGTCTAAACTCGCTTCTCGTGCAGTTGTTAATATTGCGGTCACAGGATTTACTGGTGATCAGGCTTCGAATAATCCTGCGAACCTAACACTGCCACGAGGAACACAATTAGTCACAACTGTTGGCGGTAGAGAATTTTCGTTCATTGTTATCTCTGCAGATAACGCAACCATTGATTCAGTTACAAATAAGTATACCTTTAATAATGTGGAGATCGCAGAAGGTACACTTAAGACGTTAAAGTTTAGAGTAGACAATGATTTAACCAATCAGAAGTATCAGATATCAGATAAGGATGCAGATACATCTACACTACGTGTTCGTGTACAGGCTAACGATTTATCTTCTGCATTCGATATCTATACTAAGTATACTACGCTACTCAATGTCGACGCTGCAACTCGAATCTTTCATCTACAAGAGAATGCAAATGAATATTACGAAGTATACTTTGGCGATGGTGTTATTGGAGCTCGTCCTCAGTCAAATAATATCGTAACGCTCGACTATGTGTATACAAATGGTAAGGATGTAAATGGTGCGACGAACTTCGGAATGGGATCTAATATTAGTATCGGACCATTCAGTGCATCAGCAGTCTCCATAAGCCTTGTCAGTAAGTCGACTGGCGGCGCGGACAGAGAGACATTAGAGTCAATACGATATAATGCTCCGCTAACATTTACTTCTCAGAACAGAGCGGTAACCACAGATGACTATCGTGCTATTATTCAAAGAGAGTTTTCAGACATCGATGCGATTAGTACCTGGGGTGGTGAAGATAATGATCCACCAGATTATGGTAGCGTATATGTCTGTGTTAAACCAGTACAAAACGAAACACTGACAGATGCACAAAAGAATACAATTAAGAATAATATACTTAAAGGTAAGAACGTGGTCTCTATTACTCCGGTCATGGTTGATCCTAACTATACTTACCTAGAGCTAGATGTATTCTTTAAATATAATAATAACCTGACAGACAGAAGTGCAAGTGATCTACTTAGTGTGGTCAGTGATACAGTAGAAGATTATAGTTTTAATAACCTCAATAAATTTGATGGAGTGTTCAGACATTCACAACTATTAAAAGCAATCGATAACGCTGATCCATCAATTGTTAACTCAACTGTACGACCTATGTTATTTAAAACAATTACACCTAGCTTAACTCGTAAGGATAATAATTTTACTTTATTCTTTACAGGTTCTTTCTATGTCAGTGGTAGTAGTACTGATTCAGTTATCACATCAACAGCATTTCAAATTGATGGAGTTGACCACTTCTTTGGAGATGAAGCAGTAACAGGCCAAGCAAATCGTAGAGTATATGTTTATAAAATCGTAGGTGGTAAAGAAACTATTGTTGTAACAGATGCAGGCAGTGTAGATACTACAGCAGGTAAAGTTGTATTAAATAGCTTCGCACCTTCAGTTCTACCAACAGGTGGAATTAAAATTACAGTGACACCAGCTTCATTAGACATTGCTCCTAAGAGAGATCAACTAATTGCAATTGATCCATTAAGGACTACAATTACTCCAGAGATCGATTCAATTGCTGTATCAGGAAGTACTGGTACTATATCATATAACACTACATCAAGACTTAGAGGATAACACATGGCTCGATATGGAGGAGAATCACAAACACCTGGTTATATCGAATCAGTTGCTTCAAGTAAGCGTAAGACAAAAGAAAATCTTAGACTTGATGAGCTCATACCTACTAATATTCTTCAAGATCAAATTGGCGATGGAGATCAGTCTAATCAAAGAGGTATTAAAGAATTACTTAAATCATATTATGAATTTAATAATATGGAAGAGTTTATATATCAAGAGACTGAAGTATTCCTTGATACTGTTTTAACCAAACAAGCTATCTTTAGAGTTAAGGATCCTGAGAATTCAAATGATCATTTCTTCTCAGACTTTCAAGGAGCAAGTAGTACATTATTAATTAAAAATAATACCGATGCTAATATAACATTTAACAGCGTTGCATATACTCCTGGACAAAGTATACCTGTTCCTCTTACCGGTAGCGGTGCACCGCAGATTAATATTACTAATGGTAACGAACTTCCTGGGTCACTTAAAAATAATACTAACCCTCATGGTAAAACATTTAGAATTGTTTTTAGTGATAATACCTTTAATGGTTTACAAGCTACTCTTACAACTGTAATTAAATATTGGGTAGGTCCTGGTCCATCATATGTTCTTAATGCGATTGAAGAAGCGTTAGACATTGATGAGAACACAGAAGATTATTTAGAGATGATGCAGAAAGAAGTAGCCGCGGCTATTCCTAGAGACTTATCTAATGTAGATAAAAGGTCTCTTTATAAAAAGATAGTCGACTTCTATAAAGTTAGAGGTGCTTCAGATTCTATTGAAATATTCTTCAGACTATTATTTAATGAAGAAGTAGAAGTTGCAAGACCTTGGGACAAAACTTTAATACCTTCATCAGGTGCATGGGATTCATCACAAAGCCAGTATTTAGATCATAAAGGCTGGTTATCAGACCAAATTAAACTACAAGACAGCGACTTTTATCAAAAGTTTTCATACCTTATTAGAACTGGTAGGAACGTATCAGATTGGTCAGCAGCATTTAGCAAATTAGTTCACCCTGCAGGATTTAAATTCTTCGGAGAGATTCTAATATTACTGCAGTTAACAAGAAAGGCTTTAGGAGATAACACAAAAGCTATGTACGAGGTTCCACACATTGGTGGACCGAAACATGGTCAAGGTACAGGCCAGTTCTTTTATGGCTATCCTAGAATTAACAGATTAACTTTATCATCTATGCCTGACCGACAGCCTGGTGTGATTGGAATAGAAGATGTTCCACTCCTAGTTAAAATGTTTGCTTCAATGTTTGAACCAAGACCATCTGCACTTATTAAAAGAAGTGGACAGATTAGTATTAATTTACAACCAACGACATTACCGAATGGCCAAGCTAATACAAATGCTGGTAAAATACTTTCAGCTGAGATTGCTAAAGCGGGCTATGGTTATCCAGTAAATCTTAGTACTGAAACAATAGTTAATGGCGAAAAGCTTTATGCAGGTCCTACTGTTACAGTAACAGGAACGGGCGGATCAGGTGGAGCTCTTACTTGTAAAGTTACAGCTAATGGTTCATTATCACCAGATGGATTTGTTATTACCAATGTAGGATCAGGTTATACTGGAATTGCGGCTTCAATACCAGCAGTAAGTAATCCTGGAACTATAAGTAAAATATTTTTACATGGCGTTACAGGCGCTAATCAAAAATATAGAATTCCACCTAAGGTAGTTATAGATGCACCAACATCAAAAAACGCTTTAGGGGAACCACTATCAACTAACATTCAAGCGACAGCGACACTTTTACTTCAGCCAACAACGATTAATAATATACAAGTAGTAAATACTGGTAGTAGTTATTCATCTGCACCAACAGTAACAATAAGTGGTGGAGGTGGTAGTAATGCTACTGCAGTAGCACAAATGGATAATGGTAATATAAGTAGAATTGTTATGACAAATCATGGGAGTGGTTATACATCAGTTCCAACAGTAACAGTTACTGGTAATGGTAAATTAAGAGCTGAACTAGTTCCTTCGCCATTAGCAGATAGTACAATTTTAGTTCCTACTAATCCTGGTAGGGGATATATTTTAGAACCTGAGATACGACTTGGCTCTGGTGTCCAAGACGAAGTAAGAGCTAAAGACACTACTATGATATTACAATTAGTAATGAATCTGCTTGAAGATACTTTTGAAATTAATCATGATAACAACTTTTATAATATTAAAAAGAACAATTGGTTTTCAACTAGAAAATTTAGAGATAATGTGCCATTAAAAGAATATGGTGCAAATTTACTTACAACTACATCTATAACTAATATAAATAGATATAACGGTATGAGTAGCATAACATATAAGTCTACAACATAATGTATAAACAACGGGAATTAGAAAAATGACAGCAATAGTAACTTCACAGTTTAGAGTAGTAAATGCTCAAAATTTTAAAGAGGACGTAGAAACTAGCAGTGTATATGTTGGCATCGGTAAAGCAGACGTTTGGTCAAACAGCACATCCGATAAAACAGACACTGATGCTTTTACTCCATACGACAACCAAACAAACGTAGCAGAAGCTTGGCAGAACATGATCGGTCTTAAAAAGATCGCGGCCAGTGATGTATCACATGTAGTACCAAGACATAATTGGACTGCAGGTAATAGTTATCAACCATGGGATTCAAATTATAAAGAATCTATTAGTGGTGTGATAACACCTACATCTATCTTTGATTCTCTAAACCCGTTTTATGTTATGACTTCTCAGTTTAAAGTTTATAAATGTATTATTGCTGGTCCTTCAGGTGTTTCAGTTGAACCTGTACATACATCAGAACAGCCCACAGGTGCTGCAGAAGATGGTTACCAATGGAAATATATGTATACAGTTACCGTTGCTGCTTCAGAAAAATTCCTAACTACTTCATACATGCCAGTTAAAACCTTAGCATTAAGTCCAGCTCTTGCGGCTACTGATCCTAATCAGCCACAACAAGCAGCTCAAATAGCTTCAAACAGTAGTGCTAAACGTGAAGGAATCGAAAGATTAGTTATAACTACTAACGGTGTTGATAGTGTTACTTCAGGCTCTGGGTATTCAACAACAAACCGACCTACAGTTACTATCACAGGTGATGGTAATAATGCTGCAGCTGTTGTTAATGCGACTGATATTGATAGTAGTGGTAGACTTACTAGTATTACTATTACTAATAAAGGAAGTGGTTATACAGTAGCAGATGTTACTATAACAAAAAACTCTAGTGATTCTGGAACTCCAGTTATTGCAACAGCTCGAGCTGTCCTTGCTCCTTCAGGAGGCCACGGCGTAGATCCAGTATCTGAACTTGGAGCTTTCTATGTTGGTATTAATAGTTTACTTACAGGTAACGAAGGCTCTGGTAACGACCTTACAATTAATCAAGACTTTAGACAAGTTAGTCTAATTAAAAATCCATCCTCAATCGCAGCTGGCGTTAAGGTTGGAACTATCGTGGCTGGTAATTTAACTACACCTGCAACAGCAACTACGCTAAAAGGAACACAGTTCTTAAAAGTTGCATCAGGTCAAACTACTACTAACTTTAATGCTGATCAAGTTGTATTAGGTGGAACAAGTGGAGCTAAGGCATTCGTAGTAGAAGCACCACAGACAGGAGCCCAGGCTGGTAGAATTTATTATCACCAAAACGAAAAGACTGGTTATACCAAGTTTACAACAGGTGAGACAGTTAGTACTACAGCTGATGGAGGATCAGGTTCAGCCTCATTAGATACTACAGGAAACGGCGGATTTAATTTTACAGCTGAAGCACATAAAGGTAGCGGCGAAATGGTATTCCTAGAAAATAGAGCACCTATTAGCAGAACAGCTACACAGATTGAAGATATTAAACTCATAATTGAATTCTAATATACATTATAAATATTAGTAAGAAGAGAGAAAAAAGATGACAATAAGTAAAAGCCTTAAGAACTATGACACACTACCATATTTTGATGACTTTGATGAATCAAAAAATTATTCGCGAATATTATTTAAGCCAGGGTATTCTGTTCAAGCTAGAGAGCTTACTCAGCTACAGACAGCATTGCAAGCACAGATTGATAAGTATGGTCAATGGGCGTTTAATAATGGTTCGGCTGTCATTGGTGGTAAGGTCTCATTAGATGTTGAATACGATTTTATTAAAATAGAAGATGTATTTTATTCTACTGTTCTTACTGGAAGCGGAGCTTCATATAATTCTTCTACTAACATTGCTGACTTTGTTGGAAAGACAATTACCGGTAAAGGAAATACTACTAATCAAGTTACAGCTAAGGTTGTAGGATTTAGTACATTTGTTAGTAATGGAGAACCTAATACATTATTTATTAAATATACTAATAGCGGTGGCCCTGCTAAGGATGTTAAAAAGTTTGTAGCTGGAGAAACCTTTGTTAGTAGTGGTACCGCTCAATACGGTAAAGTTGGTGGAGAAGCTTCAGCAAGTGCTACTGAATATGTAGGTACGACTGCATCAACAAACTCATCAATAACAGGCGATAAAATAGGAAAAGGTTCATCAGCATATTTAGAAGAAGGTGTATTCTTTTTACATGGCACATTTGTTTATGTACCAGGACAAACTTTAGTTTTAGAAAAATACACTAATACTCCAACATATGCACTAGGATTAAGCGTAGTCGAAAATGCGGTAACGTCTGGAACTGATGCATCATTAACAGATAATGCTAGTGGATCTCCCAATCACACAGCACCTGGCGCAGATAGATACCAAATCGTCGCCACATTAGTTAAAGATAATATACTAGAAGCTAGTCAAACAACTGTTAACTTTATTCCATTAACTAAAATTAAAAATGGTATTACACAATCTGTCACCACTGACGACACTAATGTTGCACTTACTGAAAGATTTGCAACTAGAACATTTGATGAAAGTGGAAACTATGTAGTAAGGCCTTTTGTTCTAGACATTAATGAACATTTAAACGATGGTGCTGGAAATAATGGTTACCTACTACTTGCAGATGGCGGTAATTCTAGTAAGATGGCTATTACAGTTGAACCATCAGTTGCTTACGTACAAGGATTTAGAATTGATAAAGGTGCTACTGATCCTGTTATTATAGATAAGCCAAGATCAGCAAGTGATACTGGTTTAGCATCAGGAGCAACTACAGCTATACCATTAGGCAATTATATTAAATTAAGACCTACAGATATTCTAGGTATACCAGATGTTGATGATTTAAAGTTAATTAATTTAACAGATACCGCAGCCGGTGCTGGAACTGTAATTGGTACAGCAAGGACACGAGGATTAGAATATATTAGCGTTGGTGATGCTCATTATAGATTATATATATTTGATGTTGTAATGGGTACAAATCGAGTATTCACAAATGTCAAAGGTGTTATACAAGCAAATAGTGGAGTAGACTTTAAAGGTACAGTAGGCAGTACTGCCGCGGCTTCAACGTCAGCTACTATTTTTGATACTGGTAATAACTCATTAGTATATAGGTTGCCATTTGACACAGTAAAAACTTTAGAAACTTCTGGTTCAACTGTTGGTTCATATAAGGTAAGACAGAAAGTTTCAACTACAATCAATGGAAGCGGAAAGGCAATATTTACTATTTCTAGTGGTCTTCTTGCTAACAACGATGATATCTTCGTATCTATTGCTGATCATCAAAGTGGTAAGATTATTCCAATTGATACAGTTGAAACTGGTATTAATGCTTCTAATTTTACATTAGGCACAGCTGATACAGGTGTTACTATGACTAATGGTGTAGCAATTCAAGCAATAGTTACAGTTCTTAGAAATAATTTTCAACCAAAATCGAAAACATTAGCTTCAGGATCTGTAACAAAAACATTTGCAGTTAATACCGCACGTTATCCTCTAGGCGTAAATGATGTTAGTAAATTAAATGATATTAGAGATGTTAATAATAAGTCGGTTCTTAATAAGTTTCAATTAGATGATGGACAAAGAGAAAATTTCTATACACAATCGTCTATTATATTAAAGGGTGGTGAAACAGTACCAGCTGGTGCAATGGTAATTACATATGAGCATTACACACATGGACCTGGTGACTACTTCTCAGTAGATTCATATTACACACCAGGCTCTCCAAGTGGTACACCTACTACTGCTGAAGCTGCTAAGTACGAAAGAATACCAACATTTAAAAGTTCTCAAGGCGTTATTGATCTAAGAGATTGTTTAGACTTTAGGCCAGTGAAAGCTGTTGACGGAACATTTTCGGGAGGTATATCCTCTATATCATCTCCAGTAGCTCCTGATAACTTTGCTACTAATAATATTAGTGTATATCTTCCACGTAAGGATAAACTCTTTATTACTAAACAAGGCGAATACAAATACGTTACAGGTGTCTCTAATATTGATCCAGTAGCTCCTGAAAATGTAAAGGACGCAATGCCGTTATACACATTAGAAATTTCTCCTTATGTATTTAATAAATTAGATATTAAACCTGTCCCTTATGATAATAAGAGATACACAATGAGAGATATTGGAAAGCTAGATAAAAGAATTAAAACATTAGAATATTATACTACGCTTTCACTATTAGAAAAATCAGCGCAAGCAACACCACTATTAGATGCTGATGGTAACCCAAGAATTAAAAATGGATTCATCGTAGATAATTTTACAGGACACAATATAGGTAATGTATCTAATTCAGATTATCATGTGGCGGTTGATAAATCAGCTGGTCTTGCTAGGCCAATGTTTGATGAAAGGAATGTTAACCTTATAAGAAAAACAGGTGATTCTGGAGCATGTGTTAACTCTTCAGTTGAATTTGGAGTTAAAGGCGATGGTGTTGCAAGAAGAGGAGATATTGTTACTCTCCCTTATACATCAGGTCTCTATATCGATCAACCATTTTCAACTTATGCTGAATTTGTAAATCCATATGATATATTCGTATGGGAAGGAAAAATTGAATTATCTCCTGGTTCAGACGAATGGAAAGAAGTTGATGTTAGACCAGATATTATAATAGATGATAATAGCATATACGATCAATTTGTAGCCATGGCTGAGGAAGAAGGTATTCTTGGAACAGTTTGGAATGAATGGGAAACAAATTGGGCAGGTAAAGAACAGACAGGTGAAACATCAACTCAAAGATTAGTAGGAAAAAATGTTGCACAAAGTCTAGGTTTAGGCCAAGCTCCACGTAATACAAACGCAGCTATAATTAAAGAAACTCAAAAGGCATTTACAGAAACTGGTACAGCCTCTAGATCTGGATTAACAACTTCAATTGCAACTGATACTCAATTTAAAGAAGTTGGAGATTATGTTGTAGAAACAAACTTTATTCCATTCATGCGTTCAAGAAGAATATATTTCCAAGCTGAACTTATGAAACCAAACAGTAAGTTACATGCATTCTTTAATGGTACTAATGTAACTGCATACTGTAAAACAGAATCAAGTTTTGTACAATTTTCAACTCGTACTGGTGTTAAATCATATAGTGGAAAAACTGTATGGGTTGATTCTAATGGTGCAACCTCTGGTTCATCTGGATCTTTAACAACTGACGCGGCTGGTAGATGTACTGGATCATTTGTTATTCCTAGGAATGATGTTCTTAAATTTAAAACAGGCTCAAGAGAATTTAAATTAACTGACAGTTCAGCCAATGATTCCAATCTTGCTGATACTTATGCATCAACAACATTTTATTCTCAAGGTTTACTTGAGGTTCATCAGAAAACAATTATTGCTACTAAAATACCAAGATTGGTTACTAGAGAAGTTGGTGAATCTAATTCAGTTACTAGGACAACGTTTGAAAAATCAGTTGAATTAGTAAGATGGACTGATCCTGTATCTCAAACGTTTGCAATAACAGATCCAGATTCTACTGGTTCTGGTATATTTGCTAATAGTGTTGATATATTCTTTAATGCTAAGGATGCTAATATTCCAATAGAAATTTCTATTAGAGCTGTAGAGAATGGTTATCCTACACAAAGAGTAGTTCCTGGGTCAGACGTAGTTGTATATCCAGCTAATATTTCTACTTCAGCTGATGCTTCTACAGCTACTAATGTTAAATTTAAATTCCCAGTATACCTAGAAAGAGATACAGAATACGCTATAGTATTAATCGCTAACTCAGCTGTTTATAAAGTATACGTAGCTGAAGTAGGCGGAATGGATTTAACAAGAACATCTATAAGAGTTAACAAACAACCATATAACGGAGTGTTCTTTACATCTGCAAATGCTTCCACATGGACAGCTGAACAAACTAAAGATCTTAAGTTTAAGCTTAATCGTTGTGTGTTTAGTACTAGTGATCAACATATTACTTTAGTTAATGATGCTATTGAACCTTTTAAATTAAATCCAAATTCACTAGAGTTTCTTACAGCTACTAAAATTAGAGTTCACCATAAAAACCATGGTCATTACGGAAGCGTTGCTCATCAAGTTGTCTTAGCTGGATTTGTTGCTGAAAATGGTATTACTGATATTAGTAAGATCAATAAGGCACATGCTATTACTGAGATAGAACATGATTCATATGTTATTACACATACAGGAAGTGCTACTGCTGTTGGTATTGTAGGCGGTGGAACTGAAATGACTGCTACTGAAAACAGAGCTTATAACACATTAAGGTTATCATTAGAGAATACTCAAGTGCCAGGCACTACACTTACTACTAAATTGCTTCCAACAGCTGGTTCTTCTATGGACTCTTCTACTCAATCACCATACGGTATACAGTCAGAAGTTACAATACTTCCAAATAGTAACTTTAGGCCAGATATTCCATTATGTGTAATGTCCCCAGTTGCTAATGGAGGATCTACTTCACTTACTGAAGTTAAATGTATATTAAGTAATAGTGGTAACGATAGAATATCTCCAGTACTAGATATTGAAAGAACATCTCTAGTAACAGTTCAAAACAGAATTAATGATGCTACTTCAAATTCTTCAGCTTATACAAGTAGAGGAACTTATATAGCAGAAACTGCACCAACAGGTACTTCTAATTTAGCTAAATATATAACTAAGAAGATTGAATTAGAAAACGAAGCTGATATAATTGATGTATATACATCAGTACATAGACCTACAGATTCATCAGTAGATCTATATTATAAAGTTCAAGGTTCCGGTGATGATGGAGACTTTTCAGAAATCCCGTGGGTACTAGTTAATCCATTAAAGGCAATACCAATATCAGATTCTGGAATGAGTGAAGCGCATTACGAAATTAATCCTACAGCTGTGCTGGGTGGAGTAACTTCAGCGTTAGCATTCTCAAAGTTTGCAATTAAAATTGTATTAAGATCTAAAAACAGCTCGAACGTTCCAATGATTGGCGACTTTAGAGCAATAGCAACAACGGCGTAAATTATGGCAAAGAAGAAAATAGTAGAAATAACAGATGAACCTAACCTAGTTAAAGATCTAACATCTGGTGCAGTTATAAATACTAATAGGTCGGCATATGAAGCAAGGATTGAAGCAAGAGATCGTAAAGCCAGAAAGGCTGAAACCGATCTTCAGCAAAGTAAAGATATCGATTCATTAAAAGCTGATATGGCAGAAATAAAGAAATTACTAAAAAGTATAGCGAGTAAATAATGGCTAATAAAGAAACTAGAGTATTACAATCAGATTCATTAGAGGGTTTAAGACAGAAGGGTAACGAAGTATCTCTTCACCTAGGCGATAATGAACAGCTTAATTCTAATTTAAAAGATAAAACATATCTATTTGATAATGTTACTGCAGGTGATACACTATACTATGGAAACGATGATGGTAGTAAAACTGTAAGGTTTGAAATTAAACCACAAGAAACAGTTGATAATACTGGTGGCTATATTATTCTTAAAGGTAATCCTACTATTCCAGCATCGTTTGTATCTGGTGTAGAGATGACGCAGACAGGCGGATTCACTTGTACAATCGTATCTATTGACAGCACTAAGATATTAGTTAAAAATACTACTGGTATATTTAATGCTTCAAGTAAACTTACAGCTGACGGCTCAGATATTGCTGCAGCTAAGATTGTTAGCAGAATTGGTGAAGCATATCCATTAGGTGTTGTAAGAGTTTATAAAAATGGAACTGAACTTACACAAAGCATCGCTGCAGTCAATGGATTCCATGCTATTAATTTAAGAGCTAGGGTTCCTTTAACTGGAAGTCCTACTGTAACAGAATTTGTTGAAGGACAAACTGTTTATATTCACAGCAGTCAATTATCTACACAAGCAAGTGTAGAATCAACTGCTTCTTGGTATGGTACTATTTTAAGAACTACAGCAACTGAAATGCTACTTAAAGTAAGTAGTGGTTCATTTGTTGCTAGTGATGATATAAGAGTTCTTGGACAATCATCAGTAATTGCTGGTAATAAGCATGGTGCTATTGTCAACTATGATACATCATACGGAAATGGTATTGAATTAAATACTCCAGCTGCAGCTAATGACGATATTAAAATATTTAGTATGGATGTTATTGCTGCTATTAACGAACTTCAAGATGACGTTGGTGTTACTGAAAACTTAGCTACTGCTGCTAATGATTTAGTATTATCAATTAACGAACACGAAACAGATTTATATGGTACTACTAATGTATCATTTACCGGATTATCTTCTGGCGGATTCCAAGATGCTATTGAAGAGTTAAGAGCTGAACTTGGTGATCACAATGATATTAATAATGCTGCAGGATATTCTTCAACAACAGCTGTTACCGGTATTCAAGAAATTCAAGGCGACATTGGTGATATTACTGTATTAGGAACAACAGTAAAATCTTCATTGGTTGGATCTATTAACGAAATAGAAACTGCAGTAAGAGGTAGTTTAGGTAACTATACATTAACAACTGCACAGACTGCTCACGGATTAATTGGTGCAGTTAATGAAATCGAATCAGTATTCGACGCATCAACACATGAGATTAGTGCAGGTTCAAATACATTTACAATCAATTCAGACAACTTTACTGTTAATTCAAACGGAACTATTAAACTTGATGCAGAAGATGGTATTATAAATCTATTTGATAATACTACTCAATATGGTTCTTTAACTAATTCTGGTGGTAACTTAGTAATTAAATCTGGCACTTCTACAATGCTAACAGGCAGTGGAACTAATGCTACATTTAATAATAATCTTACAGTAGAAAATAATTTAGAAGTTGATGGCACAGCAGGAATAGATGGTAACCTAAGAGTAGGTACTAATAAATTCAATGTTGATGCTGCAACCGGTGATACACAGATTGATAGAAATTTAGAAGTAGACGGAACAGTTGGTGTCGATGGTAACTTTAGAGTTGGTGGTACTCAATATAGTGATGCTACTTTCAAGGTAGACGAATCAAATGGTAACACACAAGTTGCTGGAACATTTAACGTAGATAGTGCTACAACATTAAATGGTACAACCATTGATGGCGACTTAGATTTAAACGGCTCAGTAAATGTTTCAACTAATGCTGTTATTACTGGTACTGTTAATATTGATGGTGCTACTGATATAGATTCAACGCTTGATGTACTAAATGGAACTACACTTAGAAGCACATTGGACGTAACTGGTAAAACTACAATTACTGGTGTATTAGATATTGGAGACCTTAATGGTAAATTTACAAATACTAATAATATTAAGTTAGCACTTAACGAGTTACATGACGAAGTTGGTGTTGGAGGTAACGCATTTAGTTCACTTGCTAATCACTCAACAAATGGTCAAACAAATATCACAAACGCAATCCTAGCTATCGTAGCAGACCTTGGAGCAGTTAATACAACAGATGGTATTACACATAGTGGTGGAAATCACGCACATAAATCTTCTACAATATTTGGAGTATTAGATAACCTAAGTGGCGCTATTGTTGCTAACGATACAGAACTTACTACTCTTAGAGGAATTACTTTATCGGGCGGTAGCGGTATTACTACTACTATTGGAAACCTAACAGCGAATAGATCAATATCAGTTGATAACACAGTTGTTAGAACTTCAGGAGCTCAAATAATTGCTGGAGCTAAAACTTTCAGTGATGCAATGACAGTTAATAACAATTTATCAGTCGATGCTACTACAATAACTTTTACTGGTAATATGGACATCGGTGAAAATGAGGGAAGTGATAACATTGTATTTAAAAATGGAACACAAGTTGATTTCTCAAATGCTACTGTATTATTCTCATCAGCAGGTGGAGTTGCAAACTTCGGATCAGCATTCTTAAAATTAGATGCTAACATTAATACTCAAATGGGATTAGAGGTAGATAGAGCTCATATTTCTGGTAGTAACGATCACGGTGTTAAACTCCAATGGGACGAAACAAAAGTATCAGCTGATCCATCAAGAGCATGGACAGTGGTTGGAATGAAGAACGATGGTACTACAGTAACATCACCTCTTGTTAACTTCTATAACGCTAGACATTTAATTAGCAGTAGTGCTAGTAATGGACTTACTGCAACCTGGACAGAAACTGGTACATCACCAGACCTATCTGGTTATTGGGATCTTGATGTTAAGCTTAATGGTACTTCACTTGAAATTGATAACGATGGTTTAAGAATTAAAGCACTTGGTGTTGCGACTGGAATGATTGCAGATGATGCTATCACACTAGATAAAATTGCAGACGATGCTGTAACCCTAGGAACTAAAACATCTGGTAGTTATGTAGCAACTATAGCAGGAACTTCAGCAGAGGTTGAAGTTACAGGCTCTGGAACAGAAGGAAGAAACGTTACAGTTGGATTACCAGATGATGTAACAATCGCAAACGATTTAACAGTTACAGGTGATCTATATGTTAATGGAACTGAAACTAAATTAAATGTTTCAACACTAGAAGTAGAAGATACTTTAATTTTAGCTGGTAACAATTTAGGTTCAACTGAACCAACAAGTGGCGGATTTGGACTCGAAACAAAACCATTCGCTGGTGTTCATAGTAATGCAGCCGGTGGAGTAACAGGTGCTCACTCAATTGTATATAACTTTGCAACTGATAGATGGGAAGCAGATGGATCATTAATTCTTTCTACTGCGACTCTTTCAACTCCTCAAATTGAAGGATCTGATTTTGGACCTGGTGATAATTTAACATTTACTGCAGGAACTGGATTAAGCGAAAGTGTATCAGGATTTGCTGTAACATATAATAACACCGATAGAGGTTCATCACAGTATATCTGGAAAAATATTGCAACTGATAATGGTACAGCTGTAGCAAATAGTAATAATGATACACTAACTATTGCTGGCGGCACGATGGTAGATTCAGCAAGATCTGGCGATACGATTACAATTCATCACGCTGATACTTCCTCATTAAACGGAGCATACGGTAACCTTTCAACACAGAATGGTATATATGTTTCAGGACTCGTTGTTGATGACAGAGGCCATTTAACAAATATTCAAACAGGAAACTTCGATACTAGATATATTCAATCATTCCAAGTAGAAGACGGAGATGGTACTGAACTATCTATTACTCAAGGTAAAGAATGGAAATTCGTTGAAGGTGCTGGTTCAGGTGCATCGATCGATATTAATTGGACAGACACTTCACCTGGTTCAGATGCAGATCCATTTGATCTCACCTTTGCTGTTACAAATACTGATAAAGGTTCATCTCAAAATATCTTTAAGAATGTACAATTAAGAAATGCTGCACATAGTGCTTTAGGAACCTTGGTTGCTGATAGTAACAACGATACATTAATCATCGATGCAGGTAACAGTGGAATCACATTAGTTGTTGATGACGTTTCGGGTGATAGATTCTCTATTCACCATGCTGATACATCAAATCAAGCTGATATTAATAATTCTGCTAATACATTTATACAAGATTTAACCTTTGATGCCTACGGCCACGTAACTGGTGCATCTAGTGGAACAGTTACAGTTGGTGACGGTGTTACAACTGCACAAGTACCTTCAGCTGCAACAACTACTACTCATGCATCAGGTATTGTTCTTACAGGAGATACTAACTGGTCTGCTAATCAGACAGGAGCAAGTCAGTTTCAAATTGCTCACGCGAATACCTCAAGTCAAGCCAGTGTTGATAATAGCGGTAACAATGTAATCCAAGATATTACACTTGATACATTTGGACATGTTACAGGTCTTGTCAGTAAAGAAATTACCAGTGTTGGTCATGCAACAAATGCTGATAACATTAATATTGACGAATCAAATATTAGTAGTGATTACCAAGTAACATTTAGTGCTAACAGCAATGTCGGATATAATAGACAATATATCGATACTGATAATGCTCACTTTAACTATAATCCAAGCACAAATCACCTTCATGGTTTTGCTGAAATCACAGCAACAAAATTTGATGGTGCTCTAGAAGGAAATGCTGATACAGCTACTTGGGCTGATACAGTAGATGTTAATGATTCAAATGCAAACAACAATTATCGTATAGTATGGCATAGTGGTGATACTGTTTATTCTACTGATGGAATTACATTGCATCCACTTAATAACACAATATCTGCGACTACATTTATTGGTGCTTTATCAGGTAATGCTACAACTTCATCAAGCTGTAGTGGTAATGCAGCAACAGCCACATACGCTACATCAGCTGGGAGTGCTACAACAGCAACAACTGCTACCAACTCAAATAAAATTAATATTCAGACAACTGCTGGAAATGCTTCATACAGATTAGTATTTAAAGGAGCTGCAAATGAAACTGCAGGCTATCACGAGTTATATCAAGATAGTGGAGCAAGCTTATATTATAATCCATCTACGAATGTATTAACATGTCCTACATTTTCTGGTGCTTTAAGTGGTAATGCTACAACAGCAAGCTCGACACCTATTGCTACAAATGCTGATAATATTAATATCGATGAAACAAATAGTAATGCTAATTATCAAGTATACTTTGGTACACTCAATGGTTCATCGTATCAAAGGCCTTATATCGATACTGACAATAGTCACTTTAATTATAATCCGGCCACGTCTCACCTTCATGGCTTTGCTGAAATAACGGCAACAAAATTTGATGGAGCTTTAGAAGGAAATGCAGATACTGCTACGGATATTAGAGTAGTAGAAAGAACAACTGAGAATATAAATTATCATATTACTGGTGTAGGTGCTACTATTGCTGGTACTAGTAAAACAGTTAACGGCCATGCATCATTTTATTGGAATGGTAATTCCACTAAATTACATGCACCAAAATTTGCTGGAGATATATCAAGTTGTACTGGTTATGCTTATAGTGATTTAACAGGTGCACCTAGCATACCTACTGTAGGCAATGGTACAATTACTATAACACAACCTGGAATATCTAATCAAACATTTACTGTCAATCAGTCTGGCAATACAACAATTGCCTTAGCAGATAATAATACAACATACTCTGCAGGAACTGGTTTAGATCTTAGTGGTACAACATTTAGTGTTGAACCAGATTTAAGAGGTGAAGTTACTAGAATAGGATATAGCAGTACAACATATACTAATATGTCGGCCAGTACTTCTACCCAGTGGGTCTTTGGTAACCTTGTTCAAATGATTTTAGAATCTGATGGTGATTTATTTGCTGATGGAGATATCACTGCGTTTTCTACTTCTACTAGCTCAGATAGAAAACTAAAAACAAATATTGTTACTGTTGAAAATGCACTTGATAAGGTATGTCAATTAGACGGTGTTACTTTCGATTGGATTAAAGATGGTAAAGAATCCGCTGGTGTTGTTGCACAGAATGTAGAAGATGTATTACCTAGAGCTGTTAAAGAAGTTAAAGAACTTAATAGCGATGATACTTATAAGACGGTCGATTACAACCAATTATCTGCATTATTCATTGAAGCAATAAAAGAATTAAAAGAAGAAAATAAATATCTCAGAGATGAGATTGAAAATCTTAAAAGTATAAATAGATAGGTAAAAGTTAATGGCTATATATTCAAATTTAAATATTGACCAAGGTAGTACCTTTGATATAAAAGTAGATATTACTGATGCGGAAGATGCTATATTAAATTTAACGAATTACACTGTAGCAGGACAGATTAGAAAAAACTTTAGTTCCTCTACAGCTGTAGCCTTTGTTGCAACAGTATATAATGCTAGTGCTGGAACTATTAAGTTACTTCTAGATGCTTCTACTACTAATGCTATGAAGGCTGGACGATATGTATATGATGTCGAAATCACATCAGCTGCAGGAGTCGTTACAAGAGTTTTAGAAGGACAGGTAGAAGTTTCACCAGGTGTAACAAGATAAGGTAAAGAATAAATGGCTAACATGAAGGCAAAAATTCAGACAGGCGGAAGAGTTAAAGGTAAATCTAAAGCTCAACAAGAAATACAAGCTAAGTCTGTAACAGTTGGTAATTTCGATTTAACATTAGGAGATCTAACAGATGTAACTGTTAATGGAAATCCTGATGGCGGAATGCTACAAAGAAATGGATCTTCGGGTAAATACGAAGTCGTAACAAGTTTAGAGAATCAAAATCTCAATATAATTGGAGGCACATACTAGTGGCTAATTTAACAAGAATAAAAATCTTAACTACGGGTGCAACCACCAATGCCCCTAGTAATATTAAAACAGGTGAATTAGCATACTCATATGTAGCTGGTACACAAGCAAATAATGGTGATAGATTATACATTGGTACTGGAACAGAATCTGGTGGGGTTGCTTCTAGTGTCGATTTAATTGGCGGTAAGTATTTTGTAGGATTACTCGATCATGTACATGGTACTACAACAGCAAGTTCTGCGTTAATCGTAGATGCTCAGAAACACGTAACAGAATTAAATATTGGCTCTCTTGCTCTTGAAGCTTCTGGTGGTTCAGGTCAAGTAGTAACAAGTATTTCTACTTCAACAACTTTAGCTGGAGCTTCTAACTCTCAGTTAGTTACAGCATTAGCCGCTAAGACTTATATTGACGCTCAAGTCACAGCTCAAGATTTAGATATATCTGGTGACTCTGGTACAGATTCAATTGATCTTGATTCTGAAGTATTAGACTTTAATGGTCTTACTGGTATTACAACCTCTGTTACTTCTAATACAGTTAACATCGATCTAGATGATACTGCGGTAACTCCTAACAGTTACGGATCTAACACACAAATTCCAACCTTTACAGTTGACCAACAAGGTAGATTAACAGCTGCTGGTCAAGTTGCTGTTGCAACAGCATTAACAGTTGATGGCGATACTGGTGCACAAGATGTAAATATTCTAACAGATGATTTACAAATACTTGGAACAACCAATGAAATTGAAACAGCTGTAACTAAGGTAGGTTCAGATGTAAAAGTTGTTGTTGGATTACCTAATGATGTTACTGTAGGAAATGATTTAACAGTAACAACAGATTTAGTAGTAGGTTCAAACAAATTAACAGTCGCAGGTGCTACTGGTAATACAGTTGTTGATGGTACATTACAAGTTAATGGTAACGTTAGCCTTGGTAACGCAACTTCAGACACAGTCGTAATTGCAGGTAACTTAACAGTTCAAGGTACTACAACAACAGTCGAATCAACTACTGTAACATTAGACGACCCGGTTATTGCTTTAGCAGATAATACTTCTTCAAATACGTCAGATGGTCTTGATCGTGGTGTAAGATTTAAATGGGGAACTGGTTCTGCAGTTGCTACTGGATTCTTTGGATTTGACATCCAGTCACAAAGATTTGTATTTACTAAAGATGAAGATTTAAGTGGTGGAGAAAACGCTTCCGCACCATGGAGTGATGCTGAATTTGGAAACATTTATGGTACAGGTGCTGATCTTGGTAATATCACAGTTGGTATTGCTGATGACCAAACTATTACCACAACGGCTGGTAAGTTAGTACTTGATTCAGCTACTAATGAAGTTGAAGTAAATGCAGACCTTGACCTAAATGGTAATCTAGATGTATCAGGAACTGTAACACTTGGTACTGATCTTGCAGTTCTTCACGGTGGTACTGGTGTATCAAGCTTTACAGGTAACGGTGTATTTATATCAAACGGTGCAGGTACTGCTTTATCACAAGTAACTGGTACTCAAGGTAAACTTATACAGTTTAATGGTTCAGGTGTTCCTTTCGCTTCTGAAGTAATTGATGGCGGAACTTACTAAAACATAGCAATTGGCTTCCTAAACATTATAAATAGATATACGCTAATATATATTAGCAGAAATTTTATTTTTAATTAATATCTCTTATATAAGAGTTGAAACATAGGAGCCAACATTGGCCAGATTATCAGACATTCGTTTACGACGCTCAGCCGTCAGTGGGTCTATACCCAGCACATCTAATTTAAACCTAGGGGAACTCGCACTTAATACTGCAGACGGTAAAGTCTACATGAAGAAGAGCGTAGGCGGTACTGACAGTGTTGTAGAGATTGGTGGAGCAAATTCAGGTATTGCATCAACATTTACTGCTTATGAATATACAGCAACTGCTAACCAAACAACATTTTCTGGATCAGATAATTATTCAAACACCCTAGCCTATAACACAGGCACTCCTCCTAAAGTTCAAGTCTTTATGAATGGTATTCTTCTTGATGAAGGATCTTCAGCTGACTACACAGGAGCAAACGGAACATCGGTTGTATTAACTACAGGAGCTGATGCTGGCGATTTAATTCAAATTCATGCTTATAAATCAGACGTATCTGTTAGTAGTAATATTAGTTTTGGAGATAATAAAAAGCTACAATTTGGTGATGCACAGGATTTACAAATTTATCATGACGGTTCTAATAGCCATATAAAAGATACTGGTACAGGTGATTTATTAATAGAAGGTTCAGATAACATTTGGCTTATGCAGTCAGGTGGTGCAAAAGTATTTTTAAATACAATAGATTCTAACGCAATAAATCTATATTTTAATAATTCAAAAAAACTAGAAACAACTGCTAGTGGTATACGGACAACCGGAACTGTAAATGTAAATGGTGCATATACATTACCAACATCTGATGGTTCTTCTGGACAGGCTCTAGTGTCAGATGGATCCGGTACATTAAGTTTTGCTACAGTATCAGGAGGAGCAGTTACTTCTATGTCTGACTCTGATGGCGATACAAAGATACAAGTTGAAGAAAGCAGTGATGAAGATAAGATAAGGTTCGATACTGCTGGTTTTGAGCGAATGATTATTGATGCATCAGGGCGCGTAGGTATTAATAATACTTCACCAAGCTCACAATTCTTTAATAACCTAGTTGTAGGTGATAATAGTGCAGGTGACAAAGGTATAACAATAAGAGCAAACTCATCAAATAAAGGCGTGTTA
>Ga0209336_10000010_pt1 | contig 116265 bp, 114 predicted proteins | sample LinPmetageLP32_FD_184042 | JGI IMG/M metagenome (GOLD analysis project Ga0209336, IMG submission 184042) | Marine viral communities from the Pacific Ocean - LP-32 (SPAdes) (version 2) | ecosystem: Environmental > Aquatic > Marine > Oceanic | place: Pacific Ocean | collected 2009-08-23
AATATTATTATAGGTAATCCTACATAAGGCCCCCACCCTTCTATTCTAAACAAATTAAAGCCAATATTCATAATGAACATAAGCAACAAACCTGCAGTAAATGCATTCTTTTGTTCTTCTGTTTTATATCTACTCATTGGGTAAATGTTTAGGTGCTTCATAATAATGCATAAGCCAGTCAACAAATAGTATGCTTTCTAGTCCAGATTTATTATTTTTACTTTTATACTCATTGTACACTGATATTAAGTTTTCCCAGCCTTTTGTGGCTTCTTCTTTTTTTCTTTTTAGTTCTCTAAAATGTTCAAACGTTTCATTATCTATTGCCATCTTCTTTGGTTTTTAATTTATTATAAATTGATTTTTCTGATATACTTAATGATTTATAAGTATATTCTTTATCAGATAACATTTCTTCCTCAGTTTTTATATAAGGTTCTTGTTTACTACCTAATCTAGATTTTATGGAAGAAAGTTGATCTGTCCAGGTTCTACCCTTCTCTTTCTTTACCTTCATTATTTTGTTTTACCATAAGATATTTGATATATAAATCTTTATCAAAATGATCCCAATGTGCTATCCAATCTGCTATATTAGTTCCCATTTTCAGCTTCTTTAATTAATATTCTAATACTTGCAATAAGTATTAATTGTTTCTTGATGTCTTTACCATCACGAATTAATATTTCCAAATCTCTCAGTAAATCATATGCTTCATTCATAATTATAAAATTAATAAAAAGGGTAGTATTATACCAGAGCATTTATCTCAGCCTAGTTGCTTTCACAAATCTTTTTTCCATAGATGCTTACCTCCATGATTAGTATAATACTGTGTATTAGGGTCTATGCCTATTCTATTACCAAATAGGACTCAACACTTTGCCTCCATGTACCCCGCAGGTTGCTCATCTGTCTCCATGCTTAACAAGAGAATTCAACATTACTACTATTACATTTGTAAGTCCATCTCTACTACACTTCCTAGACCTTAACATAACATTGCCGTTGTGGAGTAACACCCTTAGTACACCCATTAGGAGTCGAACCTAAGACCTACTGCTTAGAAGGCAGTTGCTCTATCCATCTGAGCTATGGGTGCAAATTATTAGGCACATATATATTGCACTAATAAACTTAATAAACTTAGAAAATATACCTTATTGTGTCTAAATCAAAGTACTGTGAGTATAGTTCTTTAAACTCCTCAAGTAACCTTGTTTTATGTTCCAAAGGATATCTCATTACCCCTGAGCTATTTTTTACTTCTCTAGATAATTTCATAAACTCTCTAGCTTCTTCAGAAGATTTAGCCATTTGATTGGGGTGATTAGTTAATGCTATTACTTCACATTTATTTTCTCCAGCTATATCTTTTACCATCTTAAACAACTCACTGTAGTCTTCTTTCCATTTCTTATAGAAAACAAGAGGACTGTAGTTAACGTGCACTTCCCAACCAAGATCCTTAAGTCTATTTATCTCAGGGATCCTTCTTGCAACCTTCTGCATCTTAGGCTCCAACACGTCTGCAAACCTTTGTGGCATAAGACTAACTCTTACCCTTGGTTTTTTGTTGAACTTTTTAACGTCAAGTTTCAACAAACTAGGATACTTAGTTGCCATAGTTGAATTCAAGGTGGGGTGATTATCATATCTTTTAAGATAATCTATTAATGGCTCAGGTAAAAACTTCTGCATTAACACTAAATCAGTATTACATGCAACATCTACCATGGTATATATTGGATCCTGCTGATCAGGGATCTTGGTAAAACCTTTCTCCCACTCTACAACAGAGTTAAATATATCATCTACATTTTCATTTACAAATACTCTATGACCATTATATCTTGACATATAACAATAAGTATCTACACAGCCTCCAAAACAACCATATACTAGGTTAGGAGCTATGCAATTTGCACTATTATTATTGTCTTTGGTAGCTAAAGTTTTTGTTTTCTGAACTTTAATTGCCCCACTCATTGTTTATATAAACTTTATTAGAATGGTTCTTTTTCTTTTTGTTTCTCAACCTCTTTCGCATCTGCAATGAGTTTAAGTTCAGCTTCTGTATAAGTGCTTCTCTCCTTTTTGAGATACTTTTCATATTCTTCCCAATTATAAATTTCTAATTCTTTCATTCTTGCAACATCACCTGAAGTTATATTTTCAGGTAGTTGGCCTTCATTGGCATTACATATTTCTGTAAATAATTCTTTCATTCTTCCCATAACATTTCTGTTAAATTAGTATCCATTGTATTTAATGCTATTGCTATCAACTTTCTTACAGCTTGACCTTTTTTAAGACCCTTATCATTTGCAAAATCTTTAATTTTACATAGTTCTTCATTAGTTAATGTAACTGTTACGTCTTTATTAAAGAACTTTACACTATTGGTCTCTGGAATATTAAAAGGAAACTTTTTATATAATACTGAAATATTTTCTAAAAATTCAGCATCTCCTACATTAGACATACGAGTAGGTTGTCTTTTAGCATGGTTAACTGTAGATCTATCAATACCATGTTTACTAAGTTTAAATATATTAGCAATCATCTGCTCACTATAGTTAAACTTGTAATATAAAATACATATTAAATAATTTCTTTTATCAATAAAAAGTCTTTTACGTGTTTTACGCTTAGGAAGAATAGCTTTAAGAGTTTTTATAACATCTCTTGGTGTATAATCTTCCATATTTTAAATAAAAAATGGCCATAGCAGTCCTTTAAACTCACCTACTATTGGTCCTATGATTAAACTTGAAATAAATCCATGTGACTGTGCCCATAAATACCAAAAGTATAAAGCACAGATTTGTGATGCAATAAAGTATAATACTAGTGAAAACATCACTAGTTGAAAATTCATTTTACCCATAAGTTTTAGATTAAATCAAAGTCTGCAGGCTCCATGAGCTCTTCTTCTTCCCTTTCTTCAAATACTTCTTTGAGAGAAATATCAAATATTATTGCAAATCTTTCAGCATTATAATATTCATAGGGTGCAGACTTATCTGTTAAGGCTACTTCTTCTAGGTCATAACCTAAACCGTCTTGTAAGCCCATTTTTTTTATACCTATTACAGTATATGTTTGTCCTTCCTCAATCCATTCGTCTTGAGAAATTATATCTGGTTTATTTGTATCATCTATGCATACTACCTGCATACTCTTCAATTTCTGATTTGATAGTTAATGTATCAAATCTATTCTTTATTTCATACATTTCAAAAAATGGACCAGAAATAATATCACATTTACCAGTAGAATGTGCTATTAAAGCACACTGCTCTGCCTGTTCCAATGTGTGATCGCAAAATCTTATTAGACTTGCCATAATATATTCAAATGATAACTTGTCATCATTATATAATGTAATTTTATGTGTTTTTAAACTAATGTCCATATATTAATATACTAATTTATCTTAACATTAAAGTCATTCCAGGTGATCTTACTTTGATCAAAACCTTCTAATGCATCCTTTACCCACTTCTCATCTATAGTATTCTTATAGCATAAAATATGAACAATAGCTGTATCATCAGGATTTAATCTTAGTAAACGTCCTATACGTTGAGCAGCTTTTCTTTCATTACCATATGCATGCATAATAATACCTTGTTTTAAATCAGGGATGTTTACACCCTCACTCAGCTGTAATACGGAGGAAAGTTGCTTTATTAAACCTGACTTAAACATTTCTAGATTTTCATCAGAGTCTATATTATTACTATGATAGCTATATTTACATAATCTATCAGCTTGAGATTGAGTATTAGCAAATAAAATACACTTATTATCTTTAGACGCTATATCTGCAAATAATAATTCAGCGTAAGTTTCTTTACTTGGATACTCCATCATAGCTTTCATTCTCATCACTCTCAACATGTGAATATTACCAGCTGCTGTATCTAATCTAGTACCCCAATAACTATAATTTTTAGATTCACTAGTCATAAATGACTTAGTTTTAGTTTTTACCTGATAATTATTAGCATCAGATAATTCTAACTCATGAACTATAATCTTATAATCATTAAGAATACCATTTTCAATTGCATCATCAGCTTTAAAAGTAAATACTACAGGGCAAAATTCACTAACCATCTTACCTTTTTCAGTCCAATTACGTTTAGGTGGTGTACCAGTAAGTCCTAGTATTTTACCTTTAAATAATTGTAAAAATCCTCTATGTGAATCTAGCAAGCTATGACACTCATCAAGATATACAGCATCAAAATCATTTGGGTTATGTTTATTTAAACTTAAATAAGTAGAAAATGTAATTCTATCTAATAAATCTTCCATTCCAAACTTTTTAGCATCATCTTCCCAAGAGGTAAATATAGACTTCTTTGGTGCTACAACTAGTGTTCTCATTAAAGATGTTGTATGCTTAGACATATGTTTAAGACCAACAACAGTTTTACCAACACCTGTACCTAGTACCACTGTACATCTTGTTTTTCCATAAGTACTATCTAGTGCTTTGGATTGTATTTCATCTTTATTCATCTGTCTTGTATTTTATTTCTATCTACCATAACTTATTTGTTGTTTATCTTCTAAAAAAGTGACCACTTTATACCAATGAGACTTTGCACTTTCTCTTGCTAACTCTTTAGCTGTAACAATTGCTGCTTGTAAAGCCTCTCTGGGATACAATTTATCTCCAACTACACCTTTAGAAGGTGAATCAAAGAGTAAATGCGTATCTATTAATCTTTGTGCATCATCTTTAACTTTAGAATAATTTGTATTAGATTCTTGTTTGTTGTAAATCATTGTAAATATTTTAATGTCCTTGCTTGTTTTGGGTTGTTATGAATCCAGTTATGACAATTTCTACATACAGGGATCCATGTACTTTGTACTAAATAAAAAGCATCACGGTTACTGCCTGCATAAGTATGATGTATATCTGTTGCATTTTTAGTACATCCTGTAACATCTACTTTGCATAAATTATTTTCTTCTAGAAATCTATTCCTTAATTTAGAGTATTCTAAATCTTTTTTCTTTCTTTTGGCAGAAACACGAGGAATAGGTACTTTTGGTTTCTGTGACTTATTAGTCTTGCTTTTGTGGCAACTCCAGCAATATTTACAGTACCTATGACCCTCATGATTCTTCCATATAATAGTCATCTTTTGACAACCATCACATTCTTTTAGTTTGACCTGCATTTCTTAATTGTGGTAAATTATTTGGTGCTGATTTTAAACTTAAAAAGTTTTTAGGTAAAACACCTTTATCAATAAAGATAGTGATAATTTCACTTTTATTAATATTTAAATCTTTAAAATTTAAAGTATTTCTAAAGTTTTGATCAGTATAGTTTTCCTTTAAAAGAAATGTAGTAAGCTTGGTATCAGGGAAAAGAGAGCTAAAAAAATTATTAGTATATTCTCTAGTTTTTTCTTGCTTAAATACATTTATAACATCTTGAGCTCTTCTATATACGTTTGTTATCCTTTTTCTTTTCTTTTTACACATCTTTACTACTTCCTCTTTAGGAAGATAGTTTAAACCTTTTAGAGCTCTATTATATAGATAGTTCTGATATTGTGTATATGTATCAGTTTCATAATTCATATAGGTTTTTTGATGTGTTAGATTATTACTATAATCTTTCAGTGCATCAAACTGGTAATTTTTTATTCTGTTTTTTAACTTTTCCATAGTTTAAATTTTATAGGTTTAAATAAAAGGGCCAATTTCTTGACCCTTTTAAGTCAGTAATTAACTAATAACTGTTATGATTTATCTAAATCAAAGCTTGCTCCTGCAGCATTTTTAATTGCAGAATTAGACTTTTGAGCTTCATAAGCTGCACGTAGTTCATCAATATTATCATGTTTGATAAGTGAATCACTTGAAGTGTTATCAAATGAAAGCATAGTACGTCTGTAAATTGGTAAACCACCAATAGTACATACAATACCTGTTTCACCAGCTATTTTCAGATCTCTTTCAGGTGTCTTTGTGTTAAAAGGCTCTAAAGCTTCTTCTACTACAATTTTACCATCTAATTGCTGACCAGCATAAAAACCTGCATCTGTTAATTCAGATACTGTACCTGGTACTAATGCAGAAATAGATTTTCTACGCAAGAAACCATTGTCATCAATCATTGTTCTTTGTTGCTGTACTCTAATAAAACCATAATCTGAATTGTTTTCAGATACATTTACTACAGCTCCTGTTGTTTCGTCTGATAAGACGGTTACTTTTGAATTCATAATTTGAATTTTTAAAATATTAATAAATAAATTGTTTGAGTTCTCTATACTATATCATTAGTCACTCTTCTAATTGATAAGTTGTAATACCAGAACGGTATTAAATATACATGTAGATCTACTATTAAGATAGGTCATCAAGTGATAAATCACCTGATAAACCCTCACTGTCATCATCTAAATCCTTAAATTCATCAAAGTCACTAGACTTTTCTGATTTAGATTTATTAATAACAGAATTTTTAAAGGGATTTATTATATGGTCTCCATAATCACCAGCCATGAGATATTGTATATCCTCATGAGTTAAGTTTAGATACTCTTCTACAGAGATATTTATAACTTTGCCATTTGGCAGTTGGTACATCATTTTTAAACATATATAAGTTAGGTAAATATAATATAATTTACCTTTTATTAAAGTAATGTTTAAAAATATATGACAATATATAGCTAAAGCCAAGTAGAGGAGTTAAATTTATCTGTCCAACTCCTCTATCTCCGCTTGGAAAAGTATATTAACAGAAATATACTATTTTAAAATTCCTTATAAATTATTAAATCTTCTCCTTTAACAGTGGTCAACTTTTTTTCAAGCTCATCACCTTTTTTACAATAAAAACTAATCTCATATTGAAACGGTGTATGATAACCACAAAACTTGGTTATACTAGCTAAGATTGTATTATCTTTCCTAACTCTTCCTGTGTTCTTGACATCATCAATATCTACACCCCATCCTAATTTATCAATACTTATATATACTGAAGTATTGTTAGGTATAGGTTCTTCTAAACCATTTCCTGTAAATATTTTAGTAAATAACTTAAGTGCTGGTTCACTTGTACAAAGCATCGGAGTTAAAAGTTTTACAAAATCATCCTTGTAAGGACTTTTAATAATACTTTCTAAACTTTTAGCAATTTCAGTATCTTTGTATTCAACAAAAATGCTTATTGGCTTATCATTAGTAGACATTTATAACTCTTATGTCACTACCTTCATCTGCTCTTTTAAAAGCAAGATCTTCATTAGGTGTAAAGTATTCTTTACCCATATGGATATAAATATAATGTTTTACTTCTTCAATCATAATTTTTAATAAGTTTAAAATAAACAAGGTCCGCTAGGTGTGTTAGTAGGATTTTTTATGTACTGCCGCATCTTATGTGCGTTGACTTATGTACCACCATACCTTGTTTGTATGCTTAACATCACTGACTTTACAGTGCCTAATAGTGCAGCGTAGAACTTAATCTTTCTGATATTAGATTTTAAATAAATAAATAATATTTACAAATAACAAATAATGTAAAGCCTGCAACTATAATCATACTACCTTTAATACAATTAAGTTCAAATTCTTCAGCCATCAATGCATTTTCTAAATATCTTATTCTAGATTCTAATCTTTTTGATTTTTCTTCTTCATCATCTATTTCTTCATCAAAAGGGTATAATGTTGAACAATAAAGATATATATCATTTGAAGTTTGTTCTTGCTTTAAATAATTTATTTCTCTTTTAAGTTGTTTAATTCTTTTTACTACTCCCATAATTTGTTTTTTAAAAAGGTAACCCTTTGATTTCTGTAGCTAATGCAATATCAAATTCATTAAAAAATCTTTCACTTAAAGTGTGATCAGAACCTATTAATTTATAATTATTAATATCTGTATCTGCTTTTTTCATTTTCTTATGAAATGCACTAAAGATTTTCTTAAATTTTTTAATTTGGCTAATGTTAGCTGTTGGGTTTTTAAACGCTATTCCTGGAGAAATGTATTTTACTGTATACATACAGTATGTAGTATTAACACTCACTTCTAGTTTATTACCGCTTCTTTCTATTTCATTATTAAAATAAGTTTTAAAATTAAAAATATTAATCTTATCAACCAAGTTTTCTAGCCATTTAGGATTTTCTTTTACCCAATGAACTAATGTTTCTGTTTGATTTTTGTTAGCATCATACTTTTCAGTTACTGTAACATCCCAGTAAGCATTATGTATTTGTATTGCACTATTTGTACTTTGTGCTGATACAGCATGTCCTTTATAAATAGCACCTCTCTTAGCTTTAATAATATTGTTGTCAAAATACTCTTCCATTTTTTTTCTTTTAAAAACAAGAGAAGGTTAATCCCTCTCCTGTTTATGTTCAACATTAGCAACATCATTATTAAGTTGCAAAACTTCTTCTTGTCCATACGCATCACAATGCACTCCACTGGCACAACTATTAAATGCTAATGATATTAATATAGCCATTATAGCTGATATACCAACTGCTATAATTGGCTTCAATGTGTCTTGGTGTATTCCTCTAAACTTTTTCATATCTTTTTTGTTTTTTGTTTTAACTTTTTTCATTTTTATTTTTCAACTTTATAATAAATCTTTTTTGGGATATCATCAAGATATACTCTAGTTACAGGACATAACCAACCCTTCATACCTTTAGTACCAGGATTGTTACTTTTTGATACATGATACCAACCACCACCTGAATCAGGTGCATCTAAGGTTAACTCATCACATTCTGGAAAACTACTAAGACTAAATATAGCCTTACATGATTTCTTATTATGATGTAGGTATGAGCTAATTATCTCTGACATACCTAAAACAAAAGGCTCTGCTTTAATACCAAAGGTATTATCATCAAATTGCCATGTTTTTCCTGTTCTATATAGGTTCAAATGCATCATTGCATTTCCTGGCTTATCCCATTTCTTTGATATACTATTTATAACTTTATTATATATTTCTGCTAACTTCATTTCTTTGTTTTTTTTTCATTTCATTATTAAATAAATCAACTCTTACTTTCATTATAGTTTCTCCTAACCAATTCATTCCTTGCCATAGTCTTCTGTCATGGATATCTTTATTATCTAAACCTAATCCTATACCCCAAATTCTATCTGTTGGAGAAGCTTCAACAATCTCTCTATCACCATAACTAATTAACTCTATGCATAACTCATCATTTTGATCAAATTTTGCATAGTTAGCATCATAAACATGCTTTCTAGCTACTTTTTCCCATTCTTCTTTGTTAAAATTTTTAACAGCTCTACCAAAAGCCTTTTGCCAACTTGGATCATCAGTATCCATTATAAGATCATAATGTTCTTTATCTTTAAATAAATCTGCTTTCTTAGCCATCATATACTGTTCAGCACAATTGTACTCTATACCATCAATAATAAACTTTGAGGGATACCATTGACTACATATTCCCCCATAGAAGAATACATATTTATCTGTTACTACCATTTTTCTAATGTTAAATATAAATTAATAATGATGCTTGATTGATTAGGTTCAAGCATCAAAACCTACACTGTGTCTTGCATTACTCAACAGCCCGTGTACAAACTATCCCGTGTACATAGGATTATCACTAGAAAGCACCAGGTGCTACCTGCAATACACGCAAACCTAGTGACCTCCACATCTCAACAACTTGGTCTCTGTCATCAATGACAAACTTAACATCATACTTAGGTCTGATATGATCCATATAGATCTCTGACTTAATGATGTTATCTTTTCTAAAGTCACCTGCTTTTCTGATGTAAAAATCATCAAAGCGTACTCCATTATCCTTCAACCATTTTCTAGTTGCTTCTTCACAAACACCATCTCTACCTGTAGTAATAATAATTTTGTATTTATGAGGCATATCAACTAAACTTCCATCAAATTCAGCATAAATAGGCTGACCCATTCTTGCAAAGTCTTGAACAAGTTCAATAACATCTTGATGAGGTTTATCAAGGTGGACTTTGTCCCACTCAAAAGGTCCTCTTACACCTCTCATATCTGCTAACGTCCCGTCAACATCTACAATAATTGCTAATTCTTTTGTCATAAGTTAATTAATAAGTTAATAGATAAGTAAAACCTGTTCTGACCCTTATAGTCACCGCAGACTATAGTTAATTAAAACTCAAGGGTCAGTTACAGATTAATAAGATGCAAGCAGTGTCAAAGGTTACGGTACTGAGCTTTCCATAAGTACTAACGTTCTTGTAACCACCATTAGAAGTGACTATTAAACTCTTCTTATTGTAACAACAGCTGCTTGCAATGTTTTAATCTTTTCTTTTAGGTAAACCGTGAAGCATAATTTGTTCTACTTTTTCATTAGTTGCCCTAACAGTTCTTCCTATTTGTGTTATATCATCCCACATATGGTGTTGAATTTTATAAAGACTTTTGTGGTACTCTTCCTGTTCTTGTCTTATGTATACTAACAGCAGGCAATTTACTATAAATGTTAGTATTATTAATATTGCTGTAATCATTTCTTTTCTTTTTTTTACGCTAAATAAAAAGACACCAAGGGAGCCCACTAATGAGCCCCACAATTAATGGTGTCTAGTACCTAAAAAGGGACACTTTTACATGTCCCTAGTAGTCTTATGACAATAAGCTAATTAAAGCTGACTTGTCATCAGTAAGTTTAACATCTTCTCCATCAGGAGATGTTTTATCCATGTAGTCATTTAATGTCAATGTCATATCTGACATATCAATTTGACTTTGAATAAGATCACGTGTAGTAATACCTGCTCTAGCAACTCTACCATTGCCAGTAGCTCTATCAGTAAAGATAAATCTACCATCAACATAGATAGCCATAGACATTTGCATACCTGTCATCACCATAGGAGTCTGAAATATAATATCATCTGGATGTACCATATGATTTCTATCAAAACTCTCTCCTTCAGGAAGTCTAGCAACGATAAATGTATACTTTGACCCTGGTTCAGCACAGAAACTATTGCACATAAATACACCATTAGGCATATTATCACGGAACAATAAATATTCTGCAGCTTCAGGATTAGCAGATGTCATATCACCTGAATAAACAATGTTGTTACCTTCATCAGTGTATGAATTACACCAAGAAAAAGTATCACCATCTATATTAGTAAATGACAAATCAAGATCTCTTGCACCATCCTCACCTTTCCAATAAATCCCAACAATGAGATTATCTTCAGGCTTAACATCAATATAAGAACCAACTGGTAACGTACCAATAAAGTTTTTCTCTGATGTAGGAAGAGCAATTTTCAAATCAGAAGGAATAATAATATTCTTCCAATTAAGTCTTGACTCAATGTTTTTACGGATCTTTGCTTTCAATGTATAAGTAATTGAATTTAAATTCAAATCACCATTAACATTCAAATCCCAAGAACTCTTCTTGACCCAACTTTTACCATTTCTGATATTAATTGTATCAACAAAGTTACCTTTGATTCTCTTCTGACAAGCATTATAGTACTTGACCAGCTGGAAAGTAGACATATCATTGATATTTCTCTGCAACCATTTTAGAGTCTCCATGTTCTCAATATTACTATTTAAATACTGAGGAGTCAAGAAGACTGTACTCATAGGCATAACAGTAGGAACGTGATGCTTCTTAGATAACTTAGATATCTTGTTAATCACAGGTCTTAACTCACCATTTCTCAAAGCAAGAAACAATGGCTTGTATCTATTAAAGATACCTGCCCATTCAAATAAAGAATGTGAATTAAAAGATTCCCTGACATATTCAAGATCAGTATCTTTAATACCATCATGTTCAACAGAGAATAAAGCATATTGTGATATAGTTTGCTTATCTTTAACAATACAAGCACTATCAGTAATTACAAAGTTAATTGCTTGCAATGTCTCTTCAGCTGTATCAAAAGCAATACCTTTAGCAATACGGTATCTAATCAAGAACTCACGGTTCTTAACATCAGACAAATCTAACTCAATCTGAAACTCAGAAATCAATTCAAAGATATCATTTAAAGTATCATTCTTAAGAGCAATACCTGAATGTAGCATATCCTGGATCTTACCTGTAAGTTCAGCCAATGTAATAGGCTCAATAATCTTACATTCAGTAAAATCAAGTTCCGCAGGATTATCATTAGGAACATAAGGTGTACCTGTATGACCTGTACCATAAGTAGAAGCATAATGCATACACTGGTCTACCCACAATGCTTCTCTACTTCTATTAATAACATCATTAAATGACTTATAGAAAGTAGTATTAAAATTGTTTGGTAATGAGTTCATGTAAGTCATTACTCTTATAGCATCACAATCAGGATGCATAATATATCCTCTCTGTGCACAATTTCTAATAAGTACAGAGTTAACTGTATTAGAATCATTGGTATTTCTCAGTGCTCTACCAAATAAACGAAGTTCAGCAAATTTTGCCATAATAAGTATAAGTTTTAAGTGAATGAATAAGTAGGTTGTAGAAAAGAATCAAGAGAGATGAAATGTAGGTTCTTTTTGGTTGTGTAAAAAGGAACATTTTATATCTCTCTATCTTCTTAATGGCTTACTCTAAACGGGATTTTCAGCCTTTAACTCCCATAGCGACACACTAACTAATAGAGACCACAGTAAGACGGTCAGTAATAATTGTCTGATTAACTCTCAAACTCTATCAGCATGTATGTGTCTTTCTCTGTTTATGGTTAAACAGGAACTGACACTTTGGTTTTAATTAAGACGGGAAGTAATTCTTTTGTTTGTTATAGTTAAAAGGAACTTCCTATGTCTTTAGTGGTAGGGTTTAGGTGATCAATCCCGCGTTATAACTACCATACGCTCATCTTAACAATCATAAGGGTCAATCATATCATCAAAGATATCATTGATCGCATCATCTGCAAAATTAGACTCAATGTTACCCAAAGGGTCTAATCCCTGTATTTCCATTAATATACCCATAGAGGTCATAATGTCTTTATCTTCTGGTTCTTGTTTTGGTTCTACCATAACTGCTATTGATTTTATACTGTGACCACACTAGTGCTGACAGTAAGATAATAATTAAAATTGTTTTCATTTCTTTCTTGTTTGTAATTTAAGAACATCTACTACATTATTGTAGGGAAGATTAACATCCACAACAACTCCTCCTAAATCAATAGTAGCAGCATTCATATTATACCTTTCATGTTCATGTTGGTATAAAGGTTCTACTTTTACTATATGATCTATGTTAATAGCCACAGGTTGTTTGTCCTCTAGTGTGACAAATGAAATAAATTTACTCATGTTGTTTGGTTTTATGTTTAAGTTTTCTATAATATTTCTTCTTGTTTCGGAACACCTGTTTCTTACAGGCTTCTTGAATCTCTTGTTGTGTAACTACAATCTCTTTCATAGTAATCTAATTTAAATCAGTAAATGTATATCCCTTCTTTTGGTAATATTTAACAGCTTCTTCTTTAGTATCAAATCCGCACATAACACTTCCATACTCACAAATATCACTATAAGTATTAGGTAGCCACCAAAGATCATGATTCTTAGCAATTACAATTTTATCTGTTGTAGTTAACTTTCTACCATCTTCATAGTAAGTAGCATCGCTCATCTTAATAGGCCATTCAACTTTATAATCTTTGCTCATATGATTTAATTTAAAGGTTTCGGAAACTAATATGCTCTTTCTATAGATAGAGAGTATACTAATGTACTATAGTAAAAACACTGCTTATTCTGTCTCACGTTAGCTATATATATTATATAGTATTAATATATAAGAGGTATAAATAAGTAAAGTAATGTATAAGGTAAGAATAGTAGTAAAGTATGACTATACATTAAACGTTCTTACACAAACACTTTTTTAATTATTTTTTGCTAAACAAGTAGACATCTTACAAGATATGTGTAGTAATGTACAAATAGTAGTAGGCTATTGTCTGTTTGTAGTAAGTAGTATGTAGTATCTACAAAAAAATAACTACATATTGCCACAAAAAAAACAACAAAGGCTTTAGCCTTTTTGCTCTATTCAAATAGAGGGTTAGAATAAAGAGGGTTTACTACAAATTAAAAACACCCTATCATATTTCTATGATAAGGTGTCTTGATTAATACTCTATTACAGTTCTGCAATATCTTTGTCCTTCTCTGCAACTTCTTCTACAGCATCTACTGCTGCTATTGCTGTTGCATTTACTTTACCTGCAAGTTTGTCAACAAGTCTCTCTGCAAATTTTGCACCTAAAGATGGTGACACTGCATCCAATGCTGATGCTCTTGCAAGGTCTTTTCTTGTTTCTGAACCGTCCAATGTAAAGTTCCCGTCCTGCTTCTTGTACAGTGGCAATGTATCCTGCAATGCGTCCATATACATTGTTATCAACTGTGGCGTTCCTGTTACAGGATTTGTTCTTGGGTAAGCCTTAAACTGTGGAGATGTTGTATACTCTTTAAGTTCTGCTTTTGTACCATTGATACTGTAAACGTGGAATGTTTTACCTTTCCCTGCTCCTTCTTTGCTCTGCACAAAGTTACTGTCATAAGTTGCTGTTAAGCCCATATTGTTAAGTTTTATAATTAATACCAAATAAGTTAAGGGTTAGAAAAAAAGAGGGTCTTATGTTAAAAAGAGACAGCTGTTATACTGTCTCTTTCTATGAACTTTAAACCTACCTACTCTATGAAAACTAAGCCTTATCTAAATCTATGTGACCTACCACTTTTGGTGATATATTACCTTCTCCCAACTTGTTGACATCTATGCACAACTCCAAGTACTCAACTTGGTCTCTTAATAGTTCAAGAAGTTCATGCACACCTGGTGCATCTACTTTGTTATCAGTTAATACTTTAATCTGATTTATAAAGTTATAACCCTGTGTTCTTGTCCACCCAAGTTCTGCTTTACTGTCTCCATTCTTTGATGGTTTCCAAGTAGCACCTGCTTTTTGCATTACATACTTTAGTGCTCTTCTTTGAACTCTTGCTGATTGTTGTTCTGTTGCATTTGCTCTGTCAAATGTTGTTGCTGCTAATAATCTCATAGGTTTAATTTAAATTTTAGGTAAATTCAGGGTTAGAAAAAAAAGGGTATTTTAATTTTCTGAACACAGTCTACTGTTATTCAACTGTGTTCTCACCCTTTTCAGCAACGTCTTGCTCTGGACAAAAGTGGTGGATGCCCCTCTACAAATTCAGGGTTAGATAGCCAAAAGAAAAAAGCCCCGTTAGGGGCGTTGTGCTATGACATGGCACCAAGTTCCAGAGACTTCTGGATCTTGTAGACATCATAGCCATTTTTCTGCTCAGGCTCTTTGAAGATGTCAATGACGTAGACATTGCCAGCTTTAAGACCGCAAGCTTTGGCGTAGTTCTTATGCCAATTGATGTAAGTTGGAAACTCATCATTAGGCTTATTAAGAACTATTGCTGAACGCTGACTTTTAATATTGTCAGACTTGATAATTTTACAAAGTAAAGTGAAGTACATAGAATTTATTTTTAAAGTTCTATGCAAGTTCAGGGTTAGCTCTGTACCAAGCAACAAGAACTTTTCTCTGGGACAGAAAAAGTTTTTTTGTGCAGGTAAAAAAGTTTCCTGACTAAAAAAAGAAGGGGGGTACCACCAAATTTTTTTTGGCTGGGGGGTTTTTACTATAGGACCCATTAAAACCTCTAATACAAAACTTTTTTCTATAGGTAAAAAAATTTTGTTATTTTTACCACATGGCAAATGAAAAAGAAAAAATACCAGTACTTAAGGTTTGGCAAACAGAAAATGGTCTAGAAATACAAATGCTAAAGGCTATGGGTAATAATTACCTTATGTTAGGTCTATTAGATGAGATTAAGTATAAGATACTTTCTGGCGAGATAGAAGAGGAGGAGGAAGCTTCCCCTGATAAAGCTCCTATGGGGTCTGGTACATATGATGCATAATTTAATAAAAACCAATAATGATGAGTAAATTTATTTTAAGAGGAAACAAGGTCTTGTTAGACAAGCCTGAGAAAAAAGAAAAAGAAGAAGGTAAGCTAGACCTTATTATTCCAGATAGCATGGAACAAGATGTTGAGAAAGAGATGATGAAGGAGTGGACTCATCTTAATGTCTTTGCAGTGGGAGTAGAAGTTACTGATGTAAAAGTGGGGGATAAAGTATATGTCCGCACTGGTGCTTTACACAATGCTGAGATTATAGAAATTGATGGAGTGATTAAGATGATGGTATTGATTCATGATGTCGTAATGGTATGGCAATAGATTGGTATAAACATATGCACGGCCCCTATGAAAATATGTCTAAAGGTATTTACCCTTTATCTAAACAAAATACTGTTAATGATTCTATAGTAGATTCAATAAAAGAAAAATACCAAAGTAGATCAGAAGTAGGAATTAAAAAGTATAACAAAACTTTAGATAGAGACGATCTTACTGAAAAAGAATGGTTAACCCATTTACAAGAGGAGCTGATGGATGCAACTTTATACATAGAAAAGTTAATTACATTAATTAAAAATAGATAATATGTGGCGTATAATAATAATGATTGTAATTGGAGCTTTGATAGCTTCATTAATAATATTAGGTAGGGCGTTTTCTAAAGATTTAGAAAATTATTATACTAAAGAAAAGTATCCTGACCCTGAAGGAAAAAAAATAGGATATACATTTTATGCAATAGCAGCATTAGTTTTAGCAACTACTTATTTTTTATTAGGTTAATTAAGACCAAAAACCGAAAGAGCCTCTAATTTTTGGATTAGGGGCTTTTTTATATCAAATATTTTTATTATATTATAATTGTATATTTATTAAATAAAAAGAAACAAATGGCAACAGGAATAAAAAGACCTAGTATTATTAAAGAGTTTGCGTCTAGAAGAACACAAGTTTGGCAATACTTAAATGTAAGCATTGATAATTTTCTAAGAGAGTTAGGTTTAAGAACTACAACAAGTTTAGTAGAAGGAGCAACTAGTGACTGGCCTTGCCAAGTTACAAAATGTGCAAATGAGACTTATGTTAGAGGCGGAGTTACTTATGATGTTTGGAAACATTGTGGTAGAGGACCTCTTCAAGCAACTGCACCTGTTGCTCCAGCAACTGATTATACATCTACTACTGAATTAGGAACAATCAATGTTTCAAAAGGTGGTGCAATTGAAATTATTGCAGACAGCAGCTTAGTAGAAGCAGCTGATGGGGCAAACACTGTAGATCGTACACCATTAGCTAATGCTGCTTCATTAGTTGGAGGCGGTATTCCAGGATCAGCATCTCAGTTTGCACAAGCACTTTACTTAACAATTTATAATGACCAATCTCCAATTACAGAAAATTGGGTAAGGGTTCAAGGTGTAAACAATGCTGACTATGATGGCTATGTATACACTGAATTTAAATTCATTGTAGAACAAGGAGCCGAAGTTACAATAAGCGTATCATAAATATTAAATAAGAAATCATGACAAAAATAAGATTAGTCAATACTGCAGGAACACCTATAACAAGAGCTATAGATGCAAAATTAAGTGCAGAGTATGTAGGATATAATACTAAAGAACCAAGTAAAGTAGTCCAAGAAGAGATTGTAATAGAAGAAGCAGACTTTGCAAACGGTAACGCAACATTTGACTTTACTAAGACTCTTGCAAAGATGGATGTAGTTAAAGAATTAAAAGTTACTGCTGATATTGAAAAAATTGGTTTTTATATGACTTCCTCTGTAACTTATAAGGTGAGTAAAGATTGTGAAAACAATCCAAAATATGTAGATTATGATACACTAATAGCTAAACTAAATGGTGAAAAGAAGACTCTAGAGATACAATTAGAAGCAGCAGCGAAAGCTGGAGATGAGGCACTTGTTGCCCAACTGAAGGGTCAAATTGGAAAATTAGAAGATCAAATAACAGACGCTGATAAAGAAAGAGAACAACAAGAAAAGAATGGTATACAACCAATAGTATGTGAAATGAATGGTATCCCTACAAAAATGTCTATTCCTCTTAATCAAATTACACGTACTCCTGAACAGCAAGAATTAAGAAGAAACGAAATTAATGCTGAGATTACAGCATCGGCAGTTAAGAAACTAAGAAAATAAAATTATGCCAGTAAAATTTATACCAGAATCACCAGATCCTTATTTAAATAGAGGTGAAGATATGTCTCCAGCTAAATTTGGTCATCTTAATGAAATATTAAGAATGACTCAAAGAGAATATGCTGATGATGCTGCAGCAATAGCTGCTGGTTTAAAAGTAGGCGAGTTATATAGCAGAGCTAATGGTTCTGTCCACGTAGTAAAATAATAAATTATGTCATTAAGAAATATAAGTAATTTCTTTAATATCATTAAGAAGGGTAGACTTAAGAGTCAACTTTCTGATAATGATATGATACCTGTAGGTACAAGAGATGTTACTAACAAATCTGTATATCAAGATACAGCAGTATCATTTAAAGATTTTAAAAATCAAGTTGGTGGAGCAGCTCCTCAAGGACCCCCAGGAGCAACTGGTGCTCAAGGTCCACAGGGTATTCAAGGTATACAAGGTGTACCAGGTGCGGTTGGTGCAGCAGGATTAAATTTTACAGGTACTTGGAGTGCATCTTCTTCTTATGTAGAGGATGATGTAGCATTCTTTAGCGGATCTAGTTATGTATGTACTACAGCAGTAGGGCCAAGTGCTACAGATCCTTCAGTAGATACAGCTAACTGGGCTTTCCTAGCATTACAAGGATTACAAGGACCACAAGGTGTTCCAGGGTCAGGTTTTAGTGCTTCTGTAGTTAACAGAACAGGTACAGGTGCAAGTACGTCACAAGTTATTCTAAACTATATACTTATTCCAGCTAATACATTTGCTGTAGGAGATGTGTGGAGTTATAAAGCAATGTTTATTAAAGCTGTAATTACAGGGGCCATAGCTAAGATAAAAATGTACATTGGTGATACAACAAATTTAAGTGGTACAAATTATATGCTTCAAGAGCATAGGTTTGAAACAAATTCAAGAGCTATGACTGTAGGAAGAGATTATTATATTGAAGCTGTAGCTACATATGCTCAAGATAGTGGTACTCAAAATGATGACAGTCCCTATTTACAAACAGGAAGTTCCATTGATACTTATGTTATTGATTGGACAGTAGACCAGTATTTTGTAATAACAGCTACTAATACAGGTGGAGCATCCCAAGAAGCATTTAATGTAGGTGCAAAAATTTATTAAAATAAAATAAAATGTCAATAGGAAATTTAAAAACAGAAGGCGGTAAAGGAACTAATTGGCCTTGGCAATATAAAATGCTACTTGGTCTAGATAAGATTGCAGCAGCAATTGTAACAGGGGGTAAAGAGTATGAATCAGATTTAGTATCTATTACTTGTGCAGGACCCGTTCCTCCTGCAGGTACAGTACTAAGATTAGAAGTAAGAGTATTTGATACTACTACTGGAGCATTTACCAGTGTATCTTATTATGAGCCAGGAAGTATTATTGCAGACCCAGCAGATTATTCTGGATGTACTATTACATATTTAGAAGCAGGTGATGCTACAGAAGCTACATTACAAGCTATTCTTACTAAGAATACAGAAATAGAAGTAACAGCCGATGCTATTTTAGCAATGAATACGGATATTGAGGCTAAGACAACTTTAGTTGTAGCTAATACTGATGAAATAAAAGCAGATGTTGGTGATATTTTAACTAATACTTCAGGTATTTTAGCTGACACTACTGGTATTCAAACTAACACAGATACATTAAGAAATAGTACTAATGTACCTACAATGCTTAGAGCTACAGCAGCTGGTCAAGTAACAATTGCAGCTCTTGTAAAGTCAGTTTCTTTTTATAATGCATCGGCTACAGATACAGCACATGTACTTACAGTTGATCTTAAACCAGGAGAAACCGTAAACTTTGATGCAGGTGGTAACGGTAACAAGTTCCCAGCTTCTACATTTACATATGATCCTGATACAACAGGTGGTGGGGCAGGAGATCTATTAATAATTTATGTAGTATAAAATGGCAGGTACTAATATAACGCGAACTTTAGCTGAAAATGCCTTTAATAGAGCTTTACTTAGAGCAACCGTCTTTTCAACAGCAACGGTAGGTGCAACTTTAACTATAAATACAAATGTAATAGGTACTGTAGCTATAACTGCTCAAGATTCAGATTTTACAATTGCACTGCCTACAGGTTCACCTAAAGAAGGTCAAAAGTTAATGATTAGAATAAAAGATGATGGAACAGGTAGGTCTATTACGTATAATGCTATATTTAGAGCAATAGGTATAACACTACCCACAAGAACTATTGCTAGCAAAGTATTATATTTAGGATGTATGTTTAATTCTGCAGAAACTAAGTGGGATGTAATAGCCGTAAAACAAGAAGCTTAAAATGATAATTATTTCAAAAATAGAGTTAGAAGGTGCTGACAATTTAAAGTATACTGATGTAGGATATACAGAAGATACTGCTGTAGCTATTCAAATAAATGAAGACTATGACTCTACTTTAGGTAAATTCTTAGGAGAAAATAGAACTAAACTAGCAACAGGAGAATCTAGTGTGAGTACCTTTTTTGCTACAACTGAATCAGTAAATGAAGCTAGAACAGAAGTAGACACAGTAGAAGGTTTGGGTATACCATTAATAACCAATGTAAATGAGTTATAATGGCAGCACCTGTAAAAGGAAACACTACTAACGCTAATCCAACTCCTGGATCTAACTCTCATTCTATTACTCATAATCAGAATGCTGGTACTAATAAACTATTAGTAGTATTTGTCACTATGTCTAACGCTGGTAATAGAACTTACACAGGTGCAACTTATGGTGGTGTAGCAATGACTCAGCTTTATCAAATTAATAGAGGAGGTCTTAGTCAAAGAATGGTATGTTATCATTTAGAAAGTCCCGCTGATGGGAATAATACATTGCAAATTACCTTTAATGGAAATCAATGGAATCCTATTAGCATACATGCTAGAAGTTTTACAGGGTCTGGAGGTGTAGGTGCGTCAACTAGAACAGGAGGGCAAGCTACTCCTCATAATGGAACTCTTACTGTAGCTGATGATTCTTTAATCATGTTAACATCATGCTCCATTAATCAAATATTAACTCAGCAAATACCAACGGGAACTAATAGAACTTTTACTACACACAATACTAACAGACAGGTAGCTACAGGTGCAATATCCGCAGATGCTAGGCAGAGTGCAGGTACTATAGCTTTAAGGGCTACTTCTACATTTGGAAGCTTAACGTTAGATAGAACAGAAATAAAAGGATTATCTGCCTCTGGATCTGATGATGATTTTATAATATTTATTTAATTATGGGGGCATCAGTAAATATTAATAAAACTCTGGGAGTAGCTGCAGGAACTAGTATTATAGCTCCTCAGACAGATAGCTTTACCAATACTCATAGTATAGAGCTTGATGGTATTGATGCTTATGTAGACTGTGGTAGCAACGGAAGTCTGAACTTTGAAAGAACAGATTCTTTTTCTTTTAGTTTTTGGGTTAAAAGAAATTCAACAGGGACTAATGACGTTATGGTAGCTAGACAAAATGCAACTGGAAACCAAAGAGGATATTATGTTAATTTAAACACTTCTGATCGACTTGTTATACAATTAAGAAGGGATACTTCAAATAATAGCCAAAGATTAAATGTTCAAAGTACTACGTTAATAAACACTACAAATTGGTATCATATAGCTATAACATATGATGGCACAAGTACAGTAAATAGTTTTAAAATGTATATTGATGGAGAAAGAGATGTAATTACAAATAAACTAGGCACATTGTCTGCAAGCATACAAACACCTTCAGCTGTATTTTGTATAGGTTCTTTGCATACTGGTGTTGCGGCAGCTGCTGATGCATTTATGGATGAAATTGCAGTATTTGATTCAGTCTTAACTGATGGAGGAGTTAGCGAAGGTCAAACTGCAGGTGGTGAAATTGCAGAGATTTATAATAGCGGTACGCCAAATGACTTAACTTCATTATCTCCTATATCTTGGTGGAGGTTTGAAGAAGGCTCAGGAACAAGTGCAACTGATTCAGGATCTGCGTCAAATACAGGAACTTTAGAAAATACTGCAACTTTTAGTACAGATGTGCCTTAATAAAATAATATGAGCCTAAGAAAAACTTTTACAAAATATGCTATAATAAAAATAGAAGATCTAACTAAAGTAGATTTTTCTCAAGTAGGAGAAACTTCTGCAGATACTGTTAGAAAAAACCTATTAGATCCACCTACTCAATTTGTATTAAAATGGGATACTCAACCTAGTTTTATTACTGATGGTACAGTTGTACCCGATGCTCTATATACTCATAAAGAATGTTTAGAGTTAATGGCTACAGATGTTTGGTCTCCCCTAGAACCATAATATAAACCAAAATAAAAACTATGAAATTAATTAAACATGCTGGTAATATCCATGAGTTAAGACTTGAGGGTACACACGCTAAGATTGCAATGATGTCAGATTTACATTGGGATAATCCAAAGTGTGATTGGAAACAATTAAAACAAGATTTAGACTACTGTTTAAAAGAATCTATTCCTATTATGATTAATGGAGATATGTTCTGTTTAATGCAAGGTAGAGGTGATAATAGAAAGAATAAATCTGATATAAGGCCAGAGCACAATAATGCTATGTACTTAGATAGTATAGTAGAAACAGCAGTAGAGTGGTTTAGTCCATATGCTCATTTGCTTACTGTTATAGGATATGGTAACCATGAGACTGCAATTATTAAGTTTCAAGAAACAGATATACTAGCTAGATTTGTACAACTTCTTAATATTAAAAATCACACTAATGTACAAGTAGGTGGTTATGGTGGTTGGATGATAATCAATCAAACAGTTAGAAAATCTAAATTAGGAAAGGCTGGCACTAAATCTATGAAAATAAGATACTTCCATGGATCAGGTGGTGGTGGTGTAGTAACTAAAGGAGCACTTAACTTGACTAGAGCGTTAGAAATGTATGAAGACTTTGATGTATTTACTATGGGTCATATCCATGAGAACGCTTCTAGGAATGATGTAAGAGATTCAATAGTACAAGGACCTGGATCATATAGACAAGAGCAAAAACAATTGCATCTTATGCTTACAGGAACATATAAAGAAGAATACGGAGATGGTTCTAAAGGGTGGCATGTTGAAAGAGGTGCTCCTATTAAACCTACTGGAGGCAGAATCTTAACCATTGATTATAAAAGAGTTAGAGATAAAGATTCTGACCTTTGGAAAAGAGGTATAGATTCCTATAAATTTCCTATTTAAACACTACGTGTTTACTGGTATATTTTAAATATTTTTTGTATATTATAGGTATATGTTTATAATTTATACAAGAGAGAATGGAAATTTCAAATATGCAAGTGGGTTTTGATGCTTTATTATCAATCCTATCAGCTTTAGTAGGAGCGTTGACAGTGTGGTTCACTTTAAAAAACAAGGTGGCTATACAACAAATTATACTAGATAGTATGAAAGATAGTTTAGATATGGTTCACAAAAGAGTAGATGGGCTTAAAGATAAGGTTGAGTCTAATAGAGAAAAACAAGAAAAATCTGTTGCGGATATTAGAGATGACATGGCTAAAATGAAAATAGAAATCATTGAAGCTATTCATGCAATTAAAAGTAAATGATAAGAATACTTTTTGTATTAGCAATATTGGGTTTATTTGCCTGTACACCTCAGCGTAGGTTTACAAGGTTAATAGATAAATACCCACATTTACTTACTACAGATACTTTAGTTATACAGGATACAGTTAAAGTTACTGTACCTAAAGTGGTTCATGATACAATTTTTAGTGAGCACTTTTTTCATGAGATTACAAGAGATACATTAATATTACAGAAAGAAAGACTTACTGTAAAAATATTTCACGATACTATAAAGAAGAATATATTTATTCAAGGAAAGTGTGATACGGTTATTGTAGAGAAAATAGTTGAGAGAAAGATCCCAATTAAATATTACGAGAAAACTCCACTTTGGAAAAAAGTAATTAATTGGTTAATTATAGCAGTACTGCTTTATGCAGTATACAGACTGTTTTTGTTTTTAAAAAAAAGATTACTATGAAAAAGTTTTTTAAAGAATTATTAAGTGATGAATTAGGAAATTATTCATCAAAGAGATTAGGTGGTTTACTTTGCGTTTTAGCACTTGTAGTATCATTAATAGCTAATACCTTTACCCATGGTGATATAAAGCCTGCAGAGTATCTTGTAGATGCTGTAGCTTTATTTGCATTTGGATCTTTAGGTTTAACATCAATTGATAAATTTACTAAAGCAAGAAATAAAATGGGGTAAGTGCAATTTTAGTATATTTAACATTCTTTTTAATATATGCCATACCCGCAATAATAAAATATCTATGGAAAAAATTATAACATGCCCTCATTGTCATACTCAATTTGATCTATCAATAAACCCTACTTCACCAGATGGGGGCTCAAATTATCTTTGGATATTTGATAATGGTCATGGTGGTATGATAGATGGTGTTTATCAGACACCAGGTAAAAGATCTCCAGTATGGCCAGACGGGACGCAGCTGTTTGAAGGAGAATTTAATAGAGCTATAGTAAATAGATTAATGGCTAAATGTGAAGCTAATGGCATAAGTGCTGTAAACCTTGTGGATACACCTAATGATGTTAGCTTAACGGAAAGAGTAAATACTGCTAATAGATTAGCTAAGTCTTCAGATAAGAAATGTATATATGTAAGCATACATGCAGATGCCTTTACTGATGAGTCAGCAAATGGTTGGAGTGTATATACTTCACCAGGTACAACTAAATCTGATGGTATTGCTACAATATTATTTGAAAAAGCAGCCAGAGAGTTTACTGGTGAGTATATGAGATCAGATAAGTACTCAGATGGTGATGTAGATAAAGAAGCTAAATTTACAGTATTAATGAATACTAATATGCCTGCTATACTATCTGAAAACTTTTTTATGACTAATTCAGATAACTGTCACAAATATCTTTTATCTGAAGAAGGTAGAGATAGAGTAGCTAAAATACACTTTGAAATGATTCAGCAAGTAGAAGCTGAAGGTAAAATATAAAATTATGAAATTTAGAAACGGTTGGAAATCATATAATAAACAATGGGATAAATTTGTTATTAAAGTTAGAGTGTCCTCATTAGATATATTTGGAATTGAAATAGATATTTCAAGAAAGTTTTATTTAATAACTCTATTAAATTTCACTATTAAAAACAGGTAATCTTATTTAACTCTCTATAGTTTAAACTTTATTTGTATATTTGTTTATAAATAAAAATTTAAACCAATGGAAAATCCAAATGAAAATCTGTCTCCAGAAGAACTTGAACAAAGAAAAGAGGAGATGAAAGTATTTTATGATACGTCAGTACCATATTTAGAATCACAACTTAAATATGAAGAACTTCTAACTAATGTTGAAGAAGCTAGATTTAAAAGAGCTAACTTTCAATATCAATGGCAAATGCTTATGGCTCAGACAGCTATGCAAGAAGAAGATAGTAAAGAAGAAGATCAAAAAGAAACATCTTCTAAACCACCTAAAAAAACAAAGTTAAAAAGAACATAGTATGGCACTTGTAAATCAAGTACGTAAAAATGTTAGGTTGCAAAAATGGGATATTGTTAAGTATCAGATTTTAACTTATTGCTATATAAATAAAATTTTATTAAGTAATGCAGATCTTGAATGTTTAACTTTATTAAGTTTTAATCAACCTATTGAACTAAGTAACTTTTGTTCTGATGCCTCAGTTGAAGATGATTCAATTTTTAAATCTCCTCAATCTGTCAGGAATTCATTAAATAAATCTGAAAAGTATAATTTAATTACTAGAAGTTCTAAGAATAAAAAAATAATTAAATTAAATCCTATTTTAAAAATTCAGGTAGAAGGAAGTATATTACTTGATTATAAATTTTTTGCTCATGAATCCAAAAAAGAGTAAGTATTTTATTAAAGAAATATCAGAGGATTTAGAAGTTAGTCCAGATTTAGTAGAAGACTTAGTTGATTTTTACTACAAAGAATGTAGAAGTATTTTGAGTAATCTTTCACATATTAGATTAAATATTGAAGGTCTTGGACATTTTGTATCTAGACCTAACCTAATGGAAAAGGCAATTAAAAGATATACAAAAGCATTACAAAATCATGATACTTCTACATTTTCGGCTTATTATAATAAAAAAAATATAGAAAAAAAATTAGAATTACTTAATAATAGTTTAATGCATCATAATCAAGAAAGAGATAAAAAAGATAAATTCAAGACGTCAAAGAAAGATGAACTTAAAAAAGATTTGGAATAATAGAAAAGAAATTTATGATGGTATTAAAAACTCAGTCATAAGAGATGATTTTGTTGAGGATGTTGCGGCTAAAAGAATGGTTCTATGTAAACAATGTCCTGAGATAGATTTAGAAGGTTCTAAATGCGAAGTACCAGGTACTCAGCCATGTTGTAGTAACTGCGGTTGTTCACTAGGTTTTAAAACAAGAGCTTTATCTACAGAGTGTCCATTAGGAGAATGGAAAGCTATAATGACTGAAAAACAAGAAGATAAATTAGGAGAATTATGAGATTACTATTTAATGAAAAAGATCACACTTATATTAGTATAGATGACTCTGAAATAAAATGGACAAGTGTTACATCTTTGATTTCAAAGTTTAAGAAAAAGTTTGATGCCAAAAAGGTATCACAAAAAGTTACTAAGAATAAAAAATCTAAATGGTATAATATAGATCCTGAAGAAATTATAAATATTTGGAATAAAGAATCTAAAAGAGCTACAGATTTAGGTAGTTTCTATCATAATCAAAGAGAATCTGATTTATGCTCTCTTTCCTCTATTGAAAAAGAAGGGGTTTACTTACCAATTTTTCCATGTGAACCTTTAAAAGATGGTAAAAAATTATCATCAAAGCAAAAATTAGAACCAGGGGTTTATCCAGAACATATGGTTTATTTAAGATCAGCAGGTGTATGTGGACAAGCTGACTTAGTTGAGGTTATTAATGGTAAGGTAAATATTATTGATTATAAAACAAATAAAGAAATTAAAAAAGAATCATATAAAAATTGGGAAGGTATAAGTGATAAAATGAGTGCTCCTTTGCAAAATCTTGATGATTGTAACTTTAACCACTATAGTTTACAACTCAGTATTTATATGTATATTATATTGAAACATAACCCTAAATTAAAACCAGGTAAAATATTTATACATCATATCTCTTTTGAAAAAGAAGGTGAAGATAAACATGGTTACCCAATTTCAAAACTGGATTATAAAAATGAGCCAATTGTAAAAGATGTTAAGATTATACCTATAAATTATTTAATTGATGAAGTACTAATGCTTATACACCATATAAAACAAACCGCATGATAATTAGACTATTTGATATAGAAAATGATACTGTAATCCCAACAGAACATTGCTATACACTTAAGGCATTAAAGGATATAATGGAGAATTATCCAGATGACTACTTAAAAGTTTATCAGTATTTATTTTATATGACATGTCCTAACCCAGACTTAAATCCTTTTTTTTATACACCAGAAGTTGATAAAGAGTCATTAATATTAGAGCAGGTAGAGGCAGAGTTTTCAACTGAAGATGATGATATACATTCTGCATTAAAATTTTGTGAGAGAATGTATGAAACTCCAACATCAAGGGCATATAATGGTATATCAAAAGCATTAGATAATATGGCTAGATATATGGCTAACACACCTATAACAGATGGGAGAGATGGTAACATTAATCAAATAAGAGCTGTAGCAAAAGATTTTGAAGCAATTAGATCTTCCTTTAAAGGGGCCTTTAAAGATTTACAAGAAGAACAGCAAAGTAGTGTTAGAGGTGGTTATGGCTTAGGATATGATCAGTAATACTATATATGAAAATATACCCACCTGGGATAATGGTGTATGGACTAGTACAAGTTTTGATACTAGAGAAGATTTTGCATCTTTTGTAAGAAACCTTTTTAAAAAACCAGGAGAATATGGTTTTAATAAAATATCTTTAGAATTTAATGCTGAAGCTACTAAGTTTAAAAATACAGGTGTATATTGCACTTCTGCATTTAAGTCTAAGGACTTTGTTAAATACTGGGATGATCAAAAGTTAAAATGCAGAAAAGGTGTAATATTTAAATCTAAAGATAATATCTGGTATATACCACGAGATTACTATATGTGGTTAAACTTCTTACCAATTTTTAATAAGGAAATACAGCAGTTTGGATTTGCTGATATTAGAGATGCTCAATACCATATGGCACTATATGAAGTGCTAGCAGAGTTAAACTATAAACATGTTGCCATACTAAAGAAACGTCAGATAGCATCTTCTTATTATCATATGGCAAAGCTTATTAATCAGCAATGGTTTGAAGCTGGGGTTACTCTTAAGATAGGTGCTAGTCTTAAAGACTATATTAATGAAAAGGGTTCCTGGAAGTTTTTAGATGAGTATGCAGCATTTTTAAATGAACACACGGCATGGATTAGACCCATGAATCCAAAGAAGGTTATGATGTGGCAGCAAAAAATTGAGGTAAGGAAAAACAATAGAAAAAATGAAGTAGGTTTAAAAGGAACTATACAAGGTATGTCATTTGAAAAAGATCCTACAAATGGTGTAGGTGGTCCAGTTAAATACTTCTTTCATGAAGAAGCTGGTATTGCACCTAAAATGGATAAGACATATGAGTATATGAGACCAGCAATGAGATCAGGACTTACTACTACAGGGTTATTTATAGCAGCAGGATCCGTAGGTGACTTATCACAATGTAATCCGCTCAAGGATATGATTCTTAATCCAACATCTAAAGATATTTATGCTGTAGAAACTGATCTAATAGACCATAAAGGAACTGTAGGTATGTCAGGTTTATTTATTCCTGAACAATGGTCTATGCCACCACATATAGATCAATACGGTAACTCATTAATAGAAGAAGCTACTATAGCATTGCAGGATCAATTTAATACATGGAAGGATGATTTAGCTCCAGAAGACTACCAGCTTAGAATATCTCAGCATCCAAGAAATATTAAAGAAGCTTTTGATAATAGATCTGTTTCTGTATTTCCTACTCATTTATTAAATGCTCAAGCTAGAAGAATAGAAGAAAAAGAATATGGTTACGAGTATTTAGATATTAGTACTGATGATACTGGTAAACCATCTGTTTCAAAAAGTAACAAACAACCAATACGTGAATTTCCAGTCAATAAAAAAACCGAAGATAAAACAGGTTGTTTAGTTGTTTGGGAAAGACCTAATAAAGAAAAACCTGATTTTGGAACTTATTATGCATCTATTGACCCTGTAGCAGAAGGTAAGACTACTACTTCAGATTCATTATGTTCTATTTATGTAATGAAAAATTCTGTAGAAATTACAAAAGTAACAGGAACTGAAACTGAAACTTATATTGAACAAAGTAAAATAGTAGCAGCATGGTGTGGAAGGTTTGATGATATTAAAAAAACACATCAAAGATTAGAACTAATAATAGAGTGGTATAATGCATGGACAGTTATTGAGAATAATATATCTCTTTTTATTAACTACATGATTCATAGAAAGAAACAAAGATATTTAGTTCCTAAAAGTCAGATAATGTTTTTAAAAGATCTTGGGGCTAATGCAAATGTATTTCAGGAGTATGGTTGGAAAAATACAGGAACGTTATTTAAGTCTCATTTACTTAGTTATGGGATAGAGTTTATAAGAGAAGAGCTTGATCAAGAAACAAAAGAAGATGGAACTGTGGTAAAAACTACATATGGTATAGAAAGAATTCCTGATCCTATGTTGATAAAAGAAATGCAAGAATATGCAGATGGAGTTAACGTGGATAGATTAGTATCATTTGTAGCACTTGTATCTTTTGTTAGAATACAAGAATCTAATAGGGGATATGCTAAGCAAACTATAAGAGATGATTCAGCTAAAAGTTTGCAAAAGTCAGAAAATTTATATAAATTAAAGAGTAGTCCGTTTAGAAATATGGGTAATAAACGTAAAAAGAGTAAATCAAATTCATTTAAACGTTCACCGTTTAAAAATATTAAATAGTAAATATGCAAGTATTTAATGCACTTCAATTAAGAAAAGGAGCTAAAGCTAAGCAAGATAGAATGGGTACCTTAACCCAACCGCTACAATTTTTACCTAAAAAAGATAAAAACCAAGAATGGGCAGCATGGAATTTAGACTGGCTTGAATGGAATGGTTTAAAACAAGTTCGTAGGAATGCAAGAAGGTTAATGAAAAACTACAAGCTTGCAAAGGGTCAAATTGATAGAACAGACTACATTGTAGAAGAAGATAATGAAATGGTTGATATTATTGACAACCTTCTAACTGAAGACATGTCAGCTTTAGAACTAAGGTTTTATCCTATTATACCAAATGTAGTAAATGTACTTACTGCAGAATTTGCTAAAAGATCTACTAAACTTACTTATAGAGCTGTTGATGAGTTTTCATATAATGAAATGCTTGAGCAAAAAAGAGCTCAGGTAGAACAAACATTAATGGCAGATGCTCAGACAAAAATAATGTCTGCAATGGTAGAGCAAGGATTAGATCCAAACTCTGAGGAAGCCCAGCAACAAATGTCACCTGAAAATATTAAGACGCTTCCAGAAATAGAATCTTTCTTTCAAAAAGACTACAGATCAATGATTGAGCAGTGGGCAGAACACCAGCATAAAGTTGATGTAGAAAGATTTAGAATGGATGAACTAGAAGAAAGAGCTTTCCGTGATATGTTAATTACAGATAGAGAGTTCTGGCATTTCCATATGATGGAAGATGATTATGAAGTAGAACTTTGGAATCCAGTATTAACTTTTTATCATAAATCACCAGAGACTAGATACATGTCACAAGCACAGTGGGTTGGTAAAACAGATATGATGACTGCAGCAGATGTTATTGATAAGTATGGTTTTTTAATGACTGAAGAACAGCATGAAGCATTAGAAGAGATTTACCCAATTAGATCTGCAGGATATAATATTACTGGTCAACAAAATGATGGTAGTTTCTATGATGCTACAAAATCTCATGAATGGAATACTAACATGCCTTCATTGGCAATGAGACAGTATACATCTTTTATGGGTGAGAATGGTTTAGGAGATGGTGGGGATATTGTAACAGATATTATAACAAGTGGTGAAAACTTTGGAAATGATCCTGACTCAGGATTGTTAAGAGTAACTCAAGCATATTGGAAGTCACAAAGAAAGCTTGGTCACTTAGTAAAAATTACAGAGGCTGGTGAAGTTATTAATGAAATAATTACAGAAGATTATAAAATAACAGATAAGCCTATTTATGATGATAGATTATTTAAAAATAAAAGTAAAGATAATTTATTATTTGGTGAACATATAGATTGGATTTGGATAAATCAAACATGGGGTGGGATTAAGATAGGACCAAATATTCCAAGTCACTGGGGTATGAATAATCCAGGTGGTTTTGCACCTATGTATTTAGGTATTAATCAAAATCATTTAGGACCTATAAAGTTTCAATTTAAAGGGGACTCTAGTTTATATGGTTGTAAACTTCCTGTAGAAGGAGCTGTATTTTCAGATAGAAATACAAAGTCAACAGCACTTATAGATTTAATGAAACCATATCAGATAGGTTTTAATATTGTAAATAACCAGATAGCAGATATTCTTGTTGATGAACTTGGTACTATTATTATGCTTGATCAAAATACATTACCTAAACATTCATTAGGGGAAGATTGGGGTAAAGGTAATTTGTCTAAAGCTTATGTAGCAATGAAAGATTTTGGAATGCTACCTTTAGATACATCTATTACAAATACTGAAAATGCACTAAACTTTCAGCATTTTCAAAAGTTAGACTTATCTCAAACTAATAGGTTAATGGGTAGAGTTAATTTAGCAAATCATTTTAAACAACAAGCTTATGAAGTAATTGGTGTTAATCCACAAAGAATGGGACAGCAATTATCACAAATGACTGCTACAGGTGTAGAGCAAGCTGCTAGTGCATCATATGCACAAACTGAAATGTACTTTATTCAGCATGCTGATTATCTAATGCCTAGAGTACATCAAATGAGAACAGACCTTGCACAGTTCTATCATTCAACTAAACCATCAGCAAGATTAACTTATATCACGTCATTAGATGAAAAAGTTAATTTTCAAATTAATGGTACAGATCTTTTAATGAGAGATTTAAATATTTTCTGTACTACAACTGCAAATCATAGAGCAGTTTTAGAACAATTAAAACAACTGTCTATGAATAATAATACTACTGGGGCATCTATATATGATCTTGGAAAAGTTATTCAATCAGATAGTATTGCTGGTTTAAATACTGTACTTAAAGCTTCTGAGCAAAAACAACAACAACAGAAACAACAAGAACAACAACAGCAGCAAGAAATGCAACAGCAACAAATACAAGCTAATCAGGAACAAGAAAAGCTGAAACTTGATTCAGTAGCTGCTGAAGCAGAAAAAGATAGACAAAAAGATATTCTTATAGCTGAGATTAGAGCTGCTGGTTATGGATCTATGGCAGATATTGATAAAAATATGCAATCTGATTATCAAGATGCTATGAGAGATATTAGAGATACAGAACAGTATCAAGAGCAAACCTCTTTACAAAGAGAAAAAGAAGTAAACAGATCTAATAATGAATCTGCAAGAAATCAAATTGAAAGAGAAAAGATTCAAGCTCAAAAAGAAATAGCAGATAAGCAATTACAAATAGCTAGGGAGAATAAAAATAAGTATGATAGAAAGGAATAATAAATAAACTTTACTTAAATAAATTACCGTTAGCTATATATTGCCATTTTTTTAATTTTCATTGTAAATTTATTAAGTTTATTTTAAATATATTTACTATATTATTATTAACACAAAACCAACAACATGAGTGAAGAGCAAAACAATACAAATGATGCTTTGGAAAATGCATCAGCACAAGACTCTACAACTATAGAACAAGTAGAAGTAGATATTGATCAGATGTTTCCTCAACCAGGTGCAGAAAGTATAATGCTACCTGAAGAAGAAACATCTAATGAGAAAACAACAGTTCTTTCTAAAGAGAAAGAATTTGATACAACGTTCATTGACAAACCTGTTGAAACTTCTGGTAAAGAAGAAGTGTCAGATAATCAAAGTGAAGAAGTAGTTGAAGAAACTATAGCTGAACTTGATGAAATGATTACTGCTGAAGAAGAAACTGGATCATCTACTGGTAGACCTAAATTAGATAAAAATGGGTTGATGGATTTAGCAAATAAAATGATAGAAGAAGGAACTCTTTTACCATTTGATGATGATAAACCAATTGATGAGTATTCTACTAAAGACTTTAGAGAGTTGTTTGAAGTAAACTTCCAGCAAAGGGAGGATAAGATTAGACAAGATACACCTAAAGAGTTTTTTGAAGCACTACCTGCTGAATTGCAAGTTGCAGCTAAATATGTTGCTGATGGAGGACAAGACTTAAAAAGTCTTTTTAGAACATTAGCACAGGTGGAAGAAACTATGGATTTAAATCCAACTGAAGAAAGACACCAAGCTGAAATTGCAAGACAGTATTTACACGCTACCCAATTTGGAACTCCTGAAGAAATAGAAGCAGAAATCCAAGATTGGGCAGACCTTGAAAGATTAGAAAAGAAAGCAAAGCAATTTAAACCTAAGTTAGATGCTATGCAGGAAGAAATTGTTGCTAGAAAATTAGCTGAACAAGAGCAAAAGAAAAAGCAACAAGAGACTCAAGCAAAAGCATATCAAGATAATGTTTATGATACGTTAGCAATTGGAGAATTAGATGGTGTGAAATTAGATAAGAAAACACAAGGTCTATTATTTTCAGGATTAGTTCAACCAAGCTATCCTTCTATATCTGGTAAACCTACAAATTTATTAGGTCACTTATTAGAAAAGTATCAGTTTGTAGAGCCAAGGCATGATTTAATAGCTGAGGCACTTTGGTTATTAGCAGACCCAAAAGGATATAAAACAAAGATTAGAGATGTAGGGTCTAAAACAGCTGTAGAAAAAACAGTAAGACAATTAAAAACTGCTGAACAACAAAAATCAGCAGCATCTTCTGTTAATAGACAAGAAGATAAACCTTCAACAGGTAGAAGAACAGTTAGTAGAAGATCTACTGGCAATAAAAAGAACAATATGTTCAAAAGATTTTAAATTAGTAAACAAATAAAAACAAATAAATAAATGGCAACTCCAGTATTAAACAATGGTATCTTTCTAAGGGATACAGCTTATGATGCAAGTTCCCATGTGGATTCGTACCACCTGGTGAATATGCTTAAAGACGCAGAGCCAATGGACTTAGGTCCAGTGGATTTGTGGGCAATGACACAAAAGGTAGAAATGCCTTTATACCAAATGTCAAGTTTTGGTGGTAAAAATGTAATTGAAGTAGACAATGCTCGTGGAGAGTATAAATGGCAAACACCTGTTTCCAATGATCTACCTTATATTATAGAAAATATCATGGAAGACGGGGCAGTTCTTGGTGTAGATGGAACTACTTTCAGAATTAAACTTTCTCGTAGAGAGTTTGGTCATGGTGATATTATTACTTATGACAAGTATAATGGTGTTGAACTTTACATTACAGAAGAAGATATTCTTCCTGTAGGTGATGGGTTCATCTATACTGTACAACTTGTTAATAACAATAGTTCAGCAGCTTTAGACCAAGCATATCTTGCAAATGGTACTAAGTACTTTAGAAAAGGTTCTGCTCGTGGTGAGTATGGTGAAAGATTCTCTGACATCAGAACAGCTACAGGTTTCCGTGAATTCTACAACTATGTAGGTGGAGCAGAAGCACACGTTCACTATTCAGTTTCTTCTAGAGCTGATCTTATGATCAAAGGAGGAATGAATGCAGATGGTACAGTTCCTGTAACTGAAATCTGGAGAACATCAGGTGATGCAATGAATCCTTCTGTAGCTTCATTAGAAGATATGGTAAAAACTATGGGTAAAGATAAAGTTAAAAGAGCATTTGATAATGGTGACCTTTCTAGATCTTTCCTTACTTCAATGGAAGCTGCACACCTTTCTAAGGTAGCAAGTGATATTGAGTCTTACCTTATGTGGGGTAAGGGTGGTAGAGTTAGACAAGATGGACCAGATGATTTAAGATTATCTGTAGGTCTTTGGGCTCAGCTTGATAACTCTTTCAAAAGAGTGTATAACAAAAATAACTTCAACCTTGACTTATTCCGTTCTGAGATTTATAACTTCTTTAACGGTAAAGTTGAATTCCAGGGTCCAGATCCAAGTAGATCACTAGTTGTTCAAACTGGTATGGGTGGAATGAGAATGGTTAATGAGGCTATCAAACGTGATGCTGTTGCTTCAGGACTTGTAATTCAAGCTGCTGATATAGGAGCAATTACTGGTAAAGGAATGGATCTTAACTTTGGTTTTGCTTACACTTCTTATGTAATTCCTTTCTTAGCTAACGTTAAGTTTGTACTTAACCCAGCATTTGATAATGTAAATACTAATGATATTGAGAACCCAATCATTGATGGTTTCCCATTATCTTCTTATTCATTCATTATCTTTGACATCACTGATAATACTAATGACAATATCTTCTTATTGAAGTTGTCTTGGGATAATCAATTAAAGTGGTGGTATCAAAATGGTACAATGGACTACATGGGACGTAGCCAAGGATTCCAGTCTTCTGGTCAATTCAATGGATACAGAGTTATGATGTCACAAACAATGCCAGCTATCTGGGTAAAAGACCCAACTAAGGTATTGAAGATTGTAATGAGAAACCCAATTACTGGAGGATCATTCTAATCTAAACAATAGATTCTTAAAAGGGGGAGGGCTTTTCCTCTCCCTTTTTTTTTTAATAACCAACAAAATAATAACCAACAAAAATAAAACCAATGGCAAAAACAGATTTTACAATGGTGGAAACACCAACAGAAACTAGAAATTCAAAAGTATCAATTAAACCATACTTTGATCAAAGAGTTGAAAATATGGGTTTAGAAAATTATGGGTTAAGTCTATTTGACGGAGTTACTCATCAAGAACAATTAGCATGTATAGAAATAAACGGTATTTCTAGATATCTAACAGGTCTTAATGAGTTTGCACCAGAGTTAAAAAAACTAAACTCAGATATTAGGGATTCTAAAATAAAACAAATTAGAGTTGCTGTTTCTGAATTAGAAAAAGAACTTGCAGCAAATATGATTGATCCAGAAGATAAAGACTTTTGGAACAAGGTAAAATTGCTTAAACCTGATAACTCAGAATTCTGGAATAAGATAGAATTAACTGTAGGAAATACAATAATATTCCTAGATGTAAATGATCCTTATGATAGAATAAAAATGTATGCTATTGAGGCAGGTGGATTTTCACTAGTAGCTAAAAGCTATGAGGATGCAAAAAGTAAAGCAAAGCCTCCTAAGTTTTATTTAGATAAAGATGCAGAAACGGTATCTAGTAAAACTGAATATAAAAAATTACGTAATAAAGCATTAGCTGAATTACAAAAGTTATTTGATAAGAATAGTACTAAGCTAATGTATGTAGCAAAAGTAATAGATGCAAATAGTACTCAATATAAAAGATCCACACCTTTAGATGTGTTGTATGATAATTTAGATGAGTATATACATGGAGAAGGTGCAGAATCTAATATGGAGAGATCTGTTAATTCTTTCTTAGAAACTGTTAACCAGGATATGGAAAATCTTAAATTAAGATCAATTGTAAAAGATTCTTCTTTCTTTAAGTTTATTGTGACTAAAAGTGATGGTCATATTTATCATGGTAAAAAGAATGTAATATTAGGAAGGAACGTTTCTGATGTAGTTGAATACTTAAAAAACCCTCTTAATGAAGACATACTAGATGATTTAAATGAATCATGTGAAAAATATTGGAAAAGTTAAATTTAAAAAATAAAATATAATGGCAAATAAAAAAATGGTAATGGGTCCAGGAGGTAAAATGGTTCCTAGTTATGCAATGGATGGTAAAGGATCTAATGATCTTGTGGTAAAAAAAGCTAAGCTAGGCATGGCTCAAGAAACAGACATGATGCAATATGGTAAAGGCGGGGCTAATAAATATGGTAACGGTGGCTATAAGGCAACAAGAAGAAATAAAAACTATCCAAAATAAAAGATATGGCTTACTATGATAAAATGAGAGATGAAATGCTAGGTAAGAGTAGCCCACAAGTTATCATGGAAATGATGAAACATGGTGGAGGCTGTGGTTGTGGCAAAAGAATGCCTAAGTATTCTAACAATCCTAGAACTATTCAAGGAAGACAACTTAGAAATGGTGGTTCAATGAAGTGTGGTGGTTATAAAATGAAATAACATGGCAAATACTACTGATGCAGGAAAGGTTTTAGCATTTTTCAGAAAAGGAGGATCTAAAAAAAAGAAGAAAAAGACTAAGAGTAAAAAAGACTCTTGTTATTATGCAGCTAAGAAGGCTCATAAGGTTTTTCCTTCTGCTTATGCTAGTGGTATGATTGCTAAGTGTAGAAAAAGGAAAGCTAGAAAGTAGTGGCAGTTAGAAAAACAAAGAAAGGTGCAGCTCTTAAACGTTGGTTCAAAGAAAAATGGACTGATGAAAAGGGTAATGTTTGCGGATCTTCTAAGAATAAAAAAACTAAGAAGTGCAGACCTAGTAAAAAGGTAAGTAGTAAAACCCCTAGAACTTGGGGTTCTATGTCTAAGTCACAAAAGACCAAAGCTGTTGCAGAAAAGAAAAGAGTTGGCATGGGTAAAAGAACCAGTGCTATAAGAAAAAGAAAAACTACTAAAAAGAAGAAATAATGGGAGACATGCCAAGCACTTTATATAAAAAAGGTGGAGCTAAGAAGAAGTTTAAAGTACATAAGATGTATAAAGGTACTAAAGCTGTAACAGCTAAAACTATGAAAGAACATCTAGCTTTAAAAAAGAAAGGATATAATCATACTAAGCCAAAAGCTAAAAAGAAGAAGTAATGCCTGCCAAGAAGAGTAAGAAGAAGGGAGCTATGAAAGGCTGTACAATCAAAAGTGGTTGTAAGTCTAAGAAAGGTGGTCTTACTGCTAAGGGTCGTAAGAGTATTAACCGTAAAACTGGTTCTAATCTTAAAGCACCTCAACCAGGTGGTGGAGCTAGAAAAAGAAGTTACTGTGCAAGATCTAAAGGTCAGATGAAAAAGTTTCCTAAAGCTGCTAAAGATCCAAACAGCCGTTTGAGAAAAGCAAGGAGAAGATGGAAATGCTGATGATTTTTTTGTATATTAATACATGAGTAAAACTTTTAAAGACCCAGAAGAACAGAATGATCAAATTTTTATTTACTGGGATTATTAAAGATGGCAAAAAAGAAAGATAAAAAGTGGATGCAGAAGGCTAGTGCTTCTATTAAAAAAAGAGGTACTAAAGGTAAATGTACACCTATTACAAAAAAGAGTTGTACAGGTAAAGCTAAAACACTTGCTAAGACTTTTAAAAAGATTGCCGCTAAAAGAAAGAAAAAGAAATAATGTTAAATAGTACAATTACCATAAAATTAAAAGAACGTCTAAATAAATTAGATAGTCAAGATTATGATAATATCTTGTGTTTTCAAGTAGTTGAGGCATTTAATAAAGCTCAAGTAGAATGGTCTAGAAGACAGCTTCATGGTATTAATGCTAAGAGAGAAGGTGATGAACAGTCTACAAGAAGAAAAGATGATCTTCAAGTACTATTGGTAGAAACAGATCCTATATTAAGTGAAGAAGATATATATTACTCTGGACCTATTCCTGAAAATTATTTACAATGGAAAAGACTAGATGTAAATGCATGTAAAGGTTGTTGTGATAATAGAAGAATGACAGTATATCTTGCAGCAGAAGAAAATCTAAATCAACTCTTAAGAGATAAATTAAAACAACCTAGTTTTCAGTGGGCTGAAACATTTGCTACCTTAACAGATGATAAGTTTCGTGTCTACACTAATAAGGACTTTGAGGTATCTGATGTATCATTAACTTATTATAGGCAACCACGTAAAATACAAGTTAAAGGTTGTACTGATCCTTATACTGGTTTAGATTCTACTCAAGAAATACTTTGTGAATTTAAAGATGATATAGTAGAACTTATTATTGATGAGGCAGTAAGCATACTGGCTGGAGATATTGAGTCTGGTAATCAGTATTCAAGAGGACAACAAGAAGCAGAAAGAAATAATTAATGATTATTTGATTAATTAAAAAACTTTTCTTATATTATAGTATATTATTTATTTATAAAATTTAAAACAAAAAACAATGGCTTATTTTAACAACGCTTTTAAAAAGACGTTTATTATGACTAAGTATTTAGATGGTACAACTACACCAGTTGCATCAACTACGTCTGCTTTAACAGCAGGTGACTTAGCAATGTTTAACGCAAAAACATGGAAACCTACAGATTTTGCCACTCCTGAGTGCTGTCAATTTGTAATTGCTTCTGGTGCTCCTTATAAAGAGGATAAAGTTGGACCTTTCCATGGAGGATATAAAGAATCAATTAAATCAAAAGGAATTAATCCTAAGTATGTTACTAAAGTATGGACTGCTGATGCTCATGCGGCTCAACAATCTATTCTACATATTGGTACTACACCATTTACTGTAGGTACAGACGGATGTTGCCCAACTTTTTTATGTGGTGAGAATTATCATCTAAGAGTAGATGTTAAAGGATCTGCTGCATTAAGAATGTTAAATCACCAAGCATATCAAGAAGTTACTGCTTATACAGGATGTTGTCCTGATGATTCAGTTGCTCCTGTTGCTGTTGATCCAGCAATTGTAATGATTGAGTGGGCAAAAGGAATTCATGAGAGTGTTATTCTTACAGGAAGTGGACCTAATGGTCGTACTAACCCAAATCCATTTGTTATTCCTGTAGTTACTGTAGCTAGTGCAGCTTCTGTTGCTGCTGGTGAAGTAGATGCTCTTTATTATCCACCTGGTACAGATGCTGCTGTTTTAACTGCTGGTGCTGCTGCAGCTCAAGCTGCTACTACTCAAGCTACTCCCCCAACTGCTGCTATTTGGACTTCATTTACATCAGCATTTGCTGCTGGAGATTGTGCAGGTTTAACATTAGTTGGTGCCTATGAAGAAACTAAGTTTGGAGATTGTACTTTCCAACCTTCTGATTTCTATGCTGTAGAGCCACTAAGATTATATGCTTCTGAGGTAGATTTAAATGGTGATCCATGTGAGTTTACAGGAATCTGTGTAGTAAATGAGTGTACAGGTAGACAAGTACAAGGTTTAGGAGAAACTGTAGCAAGAGACTTTATCTTGTCAGAATCTTACCGTCAAAACCCACTAGCAACTGACTTAAGAATTCGTGAAATTACTCAAGGTAATGACATGATAGGTGGTGGTGCTGGTCAAGTAGACAGAGCTAAACTATATGATAGAACTATGATTCTACATAGTGTTCCAAGATTTAACAACCCATCGGGTACATTTGATAATGATCAATACCTAGTTGAGATTGTTACTGTTTCGGATCTTGCTGGTAAAGCTGAAAGAACTGCTTTCTTAACTGATTTCAATTTTGTTCTTTCATCATGTGGAAATGGTTGTGAAACTCAGGCAGCAGAAGAAGAAGTAGTATGTCCTACTCCATCTTTAGTAGTCGTATAAGCTTAAATAGTTAATTACTCATAAAAGGGAGAGTGAGATTTATTTTCTCCTCTCCCTTTTTTTATTATAAAAAATTATGGCAAATCATGTATTAAGCTTAGAAATACCTACTGTAACTACATCTACTGTTTTGAAAGTATTTGACACAAGTGTGTACTCACCATTAGTTTCTGTTTTTAATCCTAGACTTCAAGTATTAGTTCCAGGTTTTACAAATAGTGTTGAGATAACATTTGTTCCTGAATCAGCACCTTCAATTACAGCATGTGATTTACAGTTACAAACTGAAGGATGCGGACAAGCCTATAGTACTCTACCAGATGGTATTTATAAAATTACATATATTGTGGGTACAGATAATGTAGTAAATGTACAGTATAGTCATTTAAGAATGACATGTGCATTAAGTCAATATGAAAAAATCCTATGTGATATAGATGTAGCAGATTGTGATCCTCCAGCTAGTGTAAAAGAAAAGCTTAGAGAACTTCAATTAATACATATGTATTTACAAGCAGCTAAAGCAAAAATAGAAACATGTCATGAAGATCAAGAAGGTATGACATTGTTTAACTATGCTGTTAAACTTCTTAATAAATTAGATTGTAAACATTGTTAAATAATTAAAACCAACAAATTATGGCAAATACATGTGGACACTGTGGAACTAGAATATCTTGTGGATGTCAAAAAAGAACAGCAACTGACGGAAAACAAGTATGTACTAAATGCGTAGTAAAATATAATGCAAAGTTAAAAGGCCAAGAACTAATAAAACAAATAAAATAAAATGGCAGATATACCAGGTGGCGGGATAATAAGTGATTTAAATGTTACTAGATATAGAGTTACTAGATGTTGTAATGCATCTGAGACTGCTTTGTTTGTTATATCTGACACATTTATACCTGAATTACTACCTAATGAAACAGCAGTTTATCGGAGGTTAGGTTTAAGCTCTACTATTACAGTAGATGGTGTAACATTTGAATCTGGTTATTGTTATACAATAGAAAATTTAGGCCAGGGAGCTCCAGTTTTAAATACTATAAGCTGGACTGACTTTGAAGGTACAGATGTTAATCTTGGATGTCAAGATGCTAAATGTGCTCCTTGTGAAGATCCAGATCCTTTGATACCATTTAAATTAATATGGACACCCTGTTGTGATGCATTTGATGTTATAGAAACAAAAGGTGACAACTATCAAGATTACTTAGGTGTTATAGCACCTCTTGCTGTAACTCAAGCAAGTTTTCCAATTGGTTTAATGCTTAATGAGTGTTATCATGTAACTGTTGAAGCAACTAGCATTGAAATATATAATAGTTTACCTACACCTGTACCGTTTATTTATAATGGACCAAATGCTACAGGTAATAGTTATGTTCCAGTAGTAACAGATCCAGATATTGTAGATCCTTGTTCAGATCCTACAGCTTTAACATTATGTCCAGAGTGTCCTGTAAATTGCTTTAGAGTAGTAAACTGCGAAGGAACTCAAGATTTTTTAGTTGTTTCAAATATTGATACTTATGGTGTACAAGATATTTCTAATTTTGTAAATCAATTTGTCACATTAGTTGATGAAAATGGTGCAATGGCAAGCACATTTTATGTATTAGAAACAAACGAACCTTGTACTAATGCTGTATCTTTTATTTCAGTTGATCCTGTATTACCAACACCTTGTGATTGTTTATGTACAGAAGTAATTTTTAACCCTACTCTTCCAGCAATTGGAACTCCAAGTCCTATCTTAGATAGTACAGATAAGTTTGATAAGCAATATATTGAAAAAGCAGCTTGGCAACAGAATTATGATTTAATAATAGGTATTGATATAGGTGATGTTAAGGATCCAAATGAAGTTACTACAGGTTCTAAAGGATTCACATATGTAGATTGTGACGGTGAAGTTCAATACATATTTGGAAACTCAATTATATGTAGTAGTATTTATCCTGTAGTAACTAGCCCAGCATATAGCACTCTTTATGGAAATGTTATAATAAATCAAAGCGGTCCTTGTATAGATGGGGAGTGTGCTGTAGATTGTTATGCTTTAGTAAACTGTCAAACTAAAGAAATTATATATAGTATTCAGGAAACTTTATTTACATATTATCAATTAGATCAAACTGTAACTTTAGATGGTTATGAGGGTTGTTGGGAAGTAGTTAATGGTGATTGTTCTTGTTTATTAGTACAAGTAGATGGCACCCTTACACTAACAGCTAACTGGGAAGGTGATTTATATAATGACGAAAAATTATATAAGGTTTTAATTCCATCTTCACCTGGTGGAACTCCAGATTTAGAATATGCTATATGGTTTTCTGGTGGTAACTGGGCAATTACTACTGTAGCCACTATAGGTAGTATTACGCTTAATGGTACTTTTGCCACTATAAGTGGGTTAGGTAAATGTCCTGTAAGTAATACATGGACTCCTGGAAAATATTCTGATCTTAGTGATGTAACTTCAGTTATAACAGAAGAAAATGAATCATGTGCAGAAGGTTGTGACTCTTGTCCTGTTAATGTTAATGTATTAACAATATTTGATTCTTGTGCAGATTGTATTGGTGTTATTGCATATAGATTACAAGGTTGTGATAATCCAGCAGATATTAAGTATACAACATCTGATTTATCACAACATGTAGATAGAGTTATTGAGATAGATTGTGGTTGCTATATAGTTGACTTAATAACATATAGGCCACCAACAGATATTCCAATTACTGTATTATATTCTTTTGATGACTGTATTAAATGTAAAACAAAATATTTTAAATTAACAGACTGTAGTGATGGAACTTTAATTCTATATACGGATACAGATTTAACAAGTTATATTAGTCAAGTTGTTAAAATTACTAATTGTGATAATTGTTGGCAAGTTGAGGCAACAAGAGAACCTGGAATTATTGAAACAGTTACGCTTGACTCTTCATACATAAATTGTCCAGAATGTCTTACTTCTAGTGATATATGTGAAGGCGTTGTAATTACAAATGTAAGTGATGATGCTACTACTACTGTAGAATATTATGATTGCAATAGTGAGTTTGTTAGTTATAAATTAGTTCCTGGAGCAACAACTGGAAAAATTTGTGTTAATTATGTAGTTCAAAGTGATGCTTATACTTCTGAACCACCTGTGCTTTATTTAGAAAAATATGGTGATTGTCAACAAGGAGTTTTTCCACAGCCAGTATTTAAAAATAATAGAACAGTTAGACCAGGGTATAATACACCTATTTGTTCTGCAGCAAAGTATGATAAAATAACTTGTAACTTTGCAGATGTTATGTATAAAGACGCATTAGAAAAGAGATATGGTATTAGTAACTGCTGTCCAGAAGATGATCAAAAATGGATAGTAAGTAAGCTTTTAATTGATATGCAAGCATTAAAAGATATTAACTTTCCATCCTCTGGTACTCCTTGCAAATGTGAAAATTAATTAGTATATTATAAATAGACAACAATATGAAACCGTTAAATTTAGATAATAAACCCTGTTCTCCTGTGTCAAGCAACTGTATAGTTTGGCAAGGTCCAGATATTGAATGTATAAAACTTTGTCATGGGGATAGTGTTTCAGACGTTGTACATAAGCTAGCAACTGAGTTATGTAATATTATGACTCAATTAAATGTTTCTAGTTATGACTTAACATGTCTAGGTATCACAGCCGCATGTCCACCAAAAGATATAACTGTACTAATTCAATTATTAATTGATAAAATTTGTGAATTAGAAGGTCTTATTAATACTAGTAATTCTAATAGTTCAGGAGATAGTGCTGACTCAGGTTGTCCTGATTGTATTGTATCTGTAGCTGAATGTTTTGTAGTAGGTACAACCACCACAATGCAATTAACAGAATATGTTAATTTAATAGCAGGTAGAGTTTGTGATTTAATTAGTGAAATTAATATTTTACAAACGCAAATTAGTAATTTAAATATAAGAGTTACCGCATTAGAAGATGTACCGCCTCCAGGATTAACTTTACCTAGCATACCAACAGATTGCTTAGCATCAGTTATCCCAGGTAATCCACTTTCAGCAACTATAGATATAGTTTTAACAGCTTTATTAAGTGACAGTACTAAAGGTTTTTGCCAATATATAGATAAGCTTGGTCTACCAGCAGATATTTACGGGGCTATTAACGGTGTTGTATGTATTACAAGTGGTACAACTTCAGATACAGATCCTACACTTACAATGTCAGGATTATATAATGGTGTTACGGATCCAAAAACATGGGTTGATACTCCAACAACTTTGGTACATACTATTAATAACTTATGGATTGCTATATGTGATTCACATGGTAAACCAACTATTCAGTTTACAGATACAGAAACAGTAAAGTTTACAATGCTATCTGACCGTCCCTCATATAACTTTGAAGCTAATGTAACTAGACAAGATATATTAATAGAACGTGGAGGATTAGGAATAACTCTTAATGGTACTAATGGTGGATTAAGATATACTTATCCAGGTTTTTTACCTAATTCAGCAGTACTTCCGCCAGTAGCGGCTAGTAGTACAAATGCAAGTAGAATAGATCAATTGCAAATGCAAACTGGGGCACTAGGTACATTAACTCCTATATATGATAATTTTATTGCTTCACCTTTTGATGCTACAAGTGGTGTTATAACTGTACCATCTGATGGCATATATGATTTAGGAATGAGAGTTCATATGTCAGCAAACGCTGCTACTAGTATAGATGATGAAGATATTCCTAACGGACCTGCAGACAATGGCTCTTATGGTTATGGTTTTGGTTTTTATGGAGGATATCCTACAAATAGTAATAACTCTGCTACTGATGTTAACATAACTAATGCTGGTAGTACTCCTACAGCTAGTACAACTGCTGGGTATACAGATGGACTTGCATATTTAAATAATTCTAGTAGTGTTGATAAACCATTGGTATATATTACTACTGGTACTAATGCTTATGTAGATCCTGCAAACCCAGGAAATATAGGACAAGTAGTAATTATAACACTTGTTACTGGTGGTTCAGATTTTAACCAAGATGATATAAACAGTTCTAATAACTTTACAATAGTGCAAGCTGGTGCAGATGGTAGTGCAAGAGCTAGGGCAATAACTAATTTATCAAAACCAACCCCTACATGTACAATAATGGCTGGTATAATTGAAGCAACTCCTGGATCTACAGAAAGTGTAAATCATTGTGTTGATATGTTTAATGCTAGTACGGCAATGCCTTATGCAGATCTATCAGCAACTTCTTTAGGGGTTTATTTAAGACAAGGTACATTATTAAAGTTTTATATTGGAATATTAGTTACTGAAGAAGATCCACTTAAACCTGGTACTGGTGAGCCTGATCCTAGATGGGAATATAGCTCAAAACCTTTGGATTATATACAATGGTATTTCAAAAAAGTAGAATAAAATATATATATAAATTAAAATAAAAACAAAAATGGCAACTTCAACAAATTGTAACTGCTCCTCTACTACACAATGTGGATGTACTCCTGGTTCTTATACAGTAGTACCTCCTTGTCCTCCTTCCTGTGCAGAAGTATTTAATTCTTCTTGCATAGTATATACAGGCACGGATTTATTGTGTAATACAGATACGGTTATTTCAAGAAATGATTACCTTGATACGGTAATAACAAAATTAGTAAATTACATATGTAGTACTGTAGCTCCACCAGCAAGTGTGGTAGCTGGTAGTGCATTTATTGATGTAGTACCTACAACAGATCCTGTTACAGCAGTAACAACTTATACTGTATCTGCTGACATGGCTGCATTTGAAATATGGGTAACTCCTATTATTACAAATCAACTTCTAGCAAAGGTATTAGCTGGACCTGGAATTGATGTAGCAGCTGATGGTGTAGCAGGAACTGTTACTATATCTCATGAAGATACATCTACTGTAGTTTCTCCACTAGTAGTTAGTGGCACAGGTAATACATTTCTTAATGGTGTCAGCTTTGGTTTTGATACTTTTGGTCATGTAACAAGTGCTGCATTTACAACTGGTACAGTTACTCATCAACCTAACTTTGTAACTGCTCAAATTAATCCAGATTCAGGATTTGTGTGGGGACCAGATGATGATCCTACAAATCTTCAAACTGCAGATGCTCCTGGTGATACATTAAACTTTGTAGCAGGTGCAGGAATTGTATTAAACGCAAGTACTATTCCTAGTACAGATGCAATTAGAATTACAAACCTTTCTCCAAATGTTGATCAAGATACATGGAAGGAAGTTACAACTGATGTTTCTGGTCCTCTTGTACCAGCTGCTCCTGATTCTACACTAGGAATTGTAGGTTCAGTTGGAATTCAAACTGAAGCAGCATTTGGTAATACAGTAAAAATTAAAAACCTTGCACCAAATATTGTTCAAAGTGTTTGGGAAACAATCACGGCTAAAGATGGTAGTACTGCTGTAGCTAATACTGCTACAGACAATTTAACTATTACAGGTGGTACTGGAATTGATACGGCAATTGTTGGTGATACATTAACAATAAGTACAACATCAGTTGGTTACACAATTCAAGTAGCTCAAGATATTGAAATTGATGCTTCTGGTAATTTTACTAATCCCGCATCTGGTGCAACAACAGCAGTTCTAGATTTTGGACCAACTGGTACTAATGCTATATCTAGCAACTACATGCAAGTAAGTTTAATTGATGCTACACCAGCTTCTCCAACTTTAGGACAGGAAATAGCTATTCCTGGTGGACCATTTACTGTTGAAATGAATGTAGGAGTAGGTAAACTAGCATTAAATAATGTTGGTGGTACTACCGTTAGTAAAAAATATACAATAATCGTTACAGGTCCAGCTACATAAAACATTGTCGCAGTTTGTTGGTTTCTGTGGCTAACAACGGGAGAACCCTCACACTTGTGGGGGTTTTCTTTTATATGTACATTTGTTTAAATCAATTATTTTTACTATATTATTATGAAGGAATTTAAGAAACCAAACGTTAAAGCTCCAAGATTTAGACCATCGTTTTATAATGTTCTAAATAAAGAGTTCTTTGAAAAATTTAAGAAGAAATACCCTAAGTATAAAAACTTAGATAATAGTATATTAAAAAAGATTGTGAAGACATTTAATGAGACTATTTCTAGTAAGGTAATTGAGAATAGAGATGGTATAGAGTTACCTCAACAATTAGGGTGGATTTTCATTGGGACTTGTCAAAAGAGTAAAAAACAAAATGTTGATTTTGCTAAGTCTCATAAATATGGAGTAGAGGTTCAAAATAAAAATTGGGAAACAGATGGTAAGTTAGCAAAGATATTTTTTACAAATTACGCTCCAAAGCATAAAATTAAAAATAGAGAATTTTGGGGATTTGTTGCATGTAGAAATTTTAAAAGGACAGTGGCTAAAACTTATCCTGAAAATTGGAATATGTATGTTGTTGTTGATCCTATACAAAAACTAAAAACATCATATAGTAAGGAGGTTTATAAAAGAGTAAGGTTGAGAAATACACAAAAGGATCTAAAAAATTATAATGAATTTGACATATGACAACAATTGGTGAATCCATATCAAGAGTAAGAAACACACTTAAAGCAGTTAAAGAAGATCCTTTTTTAACTGACAGGGTCATATATTATTCTATAATTAAATATGGAAAAACTCTTTTAAAGAGAGAAGATAATCAATATAGACTTATGAGAATAGGAACTATATTTTCAGTTTTACCAATGGTTGAACTTATAGATGTAGACAAAGTAGAGGCTGGTTGTATGGGTGTGTATTCTGGTTGCTATTTTAAAAGAACTAAAGATAAGTTACCAGATATTTTTGATGGGCTATTTGGTCCAATTATACGTACAGTGTCTTCAATAGATAGTTCAATAGAAGTTTTTAGAACAGATCCAGGGACTTGGACATCTATAACTAAATCATCAACTTTTAAATATAATAAGAGACCATACTTTTGGTATCTTAATGGTTATTTATATGTTCCTAATGTAGATTGGGATGCTATAAGAATTGAGGCTATTTTTGATGGAGATATATCAGAGTATGTTTGTGATGAAGATGAGAAGTGTAAAATAAGACAAGATCAAATTTTACCCTTTCCTGAATATTTATTTTCAGAAATAGAACAAATGACTGTAAAAGAATTAACCATGACTATGCAAGTTCCTCAAGATAACTTGGATGATGGTCAAAATGCACTTAGATAATGGATTTTAATTACACACTTAAATATAGAACTTTTGATCAACTCTTAGAAGATGTATCTATTGATTTAAATACGTTTGCTTTAGAGAATATGATAGAGCCTCAACAACTTATAAAGTTGGCCAGAAGGTTAAACTATGAATTAGGATTAAGGATAAATCAAACTAAAGAAGCTGTATTAGAAGTTAATCATGGTAAAGTAAAATTACCAGATGATTTTTATGTCTGGAATTATGCCATGGTTTGTGGTAATTATCAACAGGCTGTTGGTTATGATGGTTATGCTAGTGGTACTAATATGCAAGAGATGCCTATTACAGGTAGTGAAGTTCCTGTAAGCTATAGTGATTTTCCTGCACAGGTGCCAGATCCATGTGACCTAAATGAGCCAACGCCTTGTTGTGATGATAAAGGAAACTTAGGTCAGTGTCTTACTAATAATCCTAATCAACCATATGGAGATGCAAATATAAAACCTAGAGTGTTTTTAAATTGTAAGGATGAAGCTTATGAATTAGTACAAGTTATAAATTCAAGTAATATTAGAAGTTACACACAGCTTACTCCATTGCGTATGAAGAAGAGTCAGTCAATAGATTGTGATTGTCCTAACCTATATAATAATTCACCAAATGAAGGTTGGTTAAAAAATGGATTTTTATTTACAACATTTAAAACAGGAAATGTTTATTTAAACTACCAAGGAGAAATGGTGGATGATGATGGTAACCTAATGGTTCCAGATCATGAGCTTTTAAATGAATACTATGAGTATGCATTAAAGAAAAGAATTTTAGAGAATCTAGCAATGAATGGGGAGAATGTAGGTCAAAGATTACAATTAATAATGGGTGAACTTAGAGCAGCAAGAAACCAAGCATTGAGTCTTGTAAATACTCCAAACTTTGCTGAGATAAAACAAATTTGGGTTACCAATAGAAAGGCACAGTATGCAAGGTATTATGATATGTTTTCTTCACATTTACCAGCTAATTCATTTCCTTATAACCCACGTAGCGGAAGAGTAGTTTCTTAATAAGAAAATGATATGGCAAGAAAAGGACAAAAAAAAGGATTAAAAAATGTTTCTAAAGACGTTACAAATACTTTTGTCAAAGGGTTAAATAAAGATGCTGAACCTTCTTATGTTACAAGTGGTATGTGGACGCATGCAATTAATGCTACAAACAGCACTGTTGAAGGTGATTTAGGAACTATATCTAATGAGTCTTCAAATTATTTATGTGGTGTGTCTGGAGTATCTATGCCAATTACAGCAACAGATAAAGTTATTATAGGAACAATTTATTTATATTCTGATAAATGGGTTATATATACAGCAGGGCATGATTCTTCAGGAAATCCTGTTACATCTGAGATAGGCTTATTTGAAACTGATACTTGTACATATAGAGAAATTGTACAGGATACATGTCTAAAATTTGATAAGAGATATTTAATATCAGGTGCATCTAGAGAGATGGAAGATTGTACTTGGCAAGTATATTGGTCTGATGGTCTTAATCCAGATAGAGTTTTAAATATAGGTGATAATGCTAAGTGGCCTGACTCTAGCTATCAATGGTTGGGTAATGGCCCTGCTACAATGAATTATTATAGTAACGGTATTGTAGATAATTTATTATGGCCAGGAGTAAAATGGCAGCAAGATATTGATAGCGGCTCAACAACTGCAGAACCATGTGAAACATATGAAGATTTAAATAAACTAGATTGTCCAAAAATTAGACTTGCAAGATTATTAGAAACACCTTGTTTAAATTTAGAGCTGGGTCAGCAAGGAGGTAGTTTATCAAACGGTACTTATTTTGCAATAATTGCATATACAATAAAAGGTCAAAGAGTTACTGATTATTTTTCTCAAAGTAATAATCAAATAATTTATACTCCTCAAGATGAACAGGGATCTTTAACATTACAAATTGAAGCTGATAAAGAAAATTTTGATGAGTTTGTTTTAGTATTAGTTCAAAATGTAAATCAAGGCACAGTTGCAAAACAAATAGGGTTTTATTCAACTAGTGTAGAAAGAATATCAATTGATATTATTAATATAAGTTTAGCAACTATTCCTTTAGAAACTCTTCCAGTTCAAACTCCCATTTTTGAAACATCTGATCAAATTACCAGTGCTAATAATTATCTATTAAGAATTGCACCTAAAAGTAAATTTAATTTTAACTATCAACCTTTAGCAAATCAAATTAAAGCTCAGTGGGCTTCTGTAGAATATCCTGGAGATTATTACATGAAAGGTAATGATAAAACAAATTATCTAAGAGATGAGGTTTATACTTTTTATATAAGATGGGTATATGATACAGGAGATAAGTCATCTTCTTATCACATACCTGGTAGAGCACCAAGAGAAGTAACCTATAAAGATTTTAATGGAGCCACACAAACTACATTTGAAACTGATCTTTTTCAGGTTGAAAACGCCTTGGCTACAGATGATAAAGTTTTTGAAGTAATTAATACAGCAAGTCTTGTTAATGGTCCTTTGACAGGTACAACAACAGATGATGGAGGTACAGTTATTGCAACGGGTGATATGGGATATTGGCAATCTACAGAAGAATACCCTGATGATAGACCTGACATTTGGAATCCTAGTCAATATTGCTGGACTGGTCAATCTGCACAAATACCAGCAGGATCAGACCCTGCAGTTACTAAAGGTATTTTTGATCTATGTGGTGAAAAGATTAGACATCATAAGATGCCTGAGAACTTTTTAAATAATAATCCTACAGATTCATTAGTTCATTTTAAACCTCAAGCAAACTCTGCTAACCAAGGTGCTGATTTTGCAATAAGGCTATTAGGTGTATTTTTTGAAAATATTATTTTACCCAAAGATCAAGATGGTAATGATATAGAAGGAATTGTAGGATATGAAATATTAAGGGGTTCAAGAGAAGGAAATAAAAGTATTATTGCTAAAGGTATGGTCAATAACTTTAGAACTTTTAAACAAAGTGGTTCTGCTAATCAAGCAATAACTGGTTTATATGCTAACTATCCTTTTAATTGTATTAGACCTTTAGGTTCTTCAAATAATTCAAGTGATCATGATTTTGGATTTAATGATCCATATATAAAAAATGAAGACATTTCAGGTAATGTTGCAAATCAAAATATACCAACAGATATATTTTCATTTCATTCTCCAGATACAACTATGAGAAATCCCTACTTAAGTTCTTCAGAATTTAAGTTATATGGTCATTTGTCTGGATTTAGTGATCAACAATTTATTGAACCAAACGGTCATCCAAAAGTAAAATTACTTGCTGGAGCTGCTCTTATACCAATGTTTTTAGGAGGTATAACATCAGCTATCATATCATTTCTTGGTAAGAAAACTCAAACGGGTCTTAATTATACTACAGGTTCTTTACCACCAGATCTTATTGGGGTTTCTTCTGCTGCATATTTAAGTGCAGCAGGTGCTATGCAGTTACCTATAAATGCATATAATCTTTTTATGGCTCAATATTATTCTTCAGGGAACGCATTAGTAGATGCTGCAATATCAATTGGTGCAGGATATGGTCCTACATTTGCTAGTGTTGCTGATCAAACATTTATGACCGCTGCAAATCTTTCAAGTCTTGGAGGTTATAGTTCTCCTGTTACATTACAACAAAGTATAGAATTTGGTGACTGGGCATACTTAGATCCTATTAGTAGAATTCTTGGTGCTGCTAATCAATCGCTATTTTATTTTGCAGAAGGTGCTGATACTGCTTTAGCACTATTATATGCAATGTCTCCATTTAGGCAATTTGCTTTACAACAAGTTTCTTATGGTTTTTACTCAAATATGGTTAAGCCTAATTATAATGATTTATATAGATTTACTCTTGAAGATGGTTTTTATATAAAAGATAATGTTCAAGAGGTTCCAACTTATCAAGATAATACTGGTTCTCAAATCTCATATAGGATTAATAATTTAAAAAGACCTGATACAGTTGTATTAAGAACTAAGTCTGGACCTACTTTCAATGCCGTGTATCCCAATGGTGTAACAGCTGGTCCAAAACTATTAGATGCTGCAGACTCTTCTTTAACCACATTAGGAAAAGTTGTTCAAAATAGCAATAGTCCTTATTTACAACCAGGTAAATTACCAACATTTGAATCTACAGCTAGTCCATTTAGTTTACCAATTGCTAGTCATTATGGTGGAATTAAATCTAGATTAAGAAATCAATATGGTCAGCTTGGATCAGTTTATCAAATAGTAGTTACTCCTTGTGAGCAAAAATTATCTGACTATGATATATTACCTTTATCATATCAGTGTCCAGTTGATAATTCAAATATAAATTATAAACTTTTACAAAGAACTAATCTTATTTTTGGTGGTGATACATACATTAATAGGTATACTGAAAAGAATAGTATGTTGTTTTTCTTTGACTGGTTATTTAAACAGCCTGATGGTTTTGAGTATAATTATTTCTTAAGAAATATGATACCTAATGCTAGGTTTGCTATGAATAGTGTCAGATATGATTCTGGAGATCTTTCATCATTATTTAATATAGATAGTATTGGGGATCCTGGTACTGGGGCTAGTCCTGCTGCATTTTATAATTTAGACTATAAAGTAGGAAATAGTAATAGACTGTATGATTATAGTGATGATACTAAACAAGGTTTTCCAGATAAAGAAAAAGGTGTATTTTCAGTTAAACAAGCATTCTTCTATTTATCAAACTCAGGAATAAAAGATTACTTTGTTGAGAGTGACGTTGTAGTAGACTTTAGACAACAAGCTTTAGAAGTAAAGAATAAACATTATGATCCATATAGGTATACAGATTATAAAGCAATGTTTGATCAAGATCCAAATATTATTGGTGAACAAAGTGGTGCTTTATATGACTATTCTTTGAGCTCTTCTAAATTATATAATCAATATTTTTCTCAAGGTTCATTACAAAGTAAATATTATAATCCAAATGCTGCCGAGTTATGTTATACATATTACCCAGATAGGTTAATCTATTCCTTACCTACACAAGATGAGTCTGTAAAAGATAGCTGGTATATATATTTAATAAATAATTATAAAGCATTTAAGAGTGAAATTAATTCTGTCAAGTCAATAAATGACAGTGGTATATTTATTACATTCAAAAATGAAAGTCCTATGATGTATCAGGGTGTTGATACATTACAGACTGATGCTGGTACAAAAATCACAATTGGTGATGGTGGCTTATTTAGTCAACCAACACAAAATGTTTCTGCATCAGATAGGTCATTTGAATATGGGTCTTGTCAAAGTAGACTGTCTATAATAAACACTCCTGTTGGACTTTACTATATGTCACAAGATCAAGGTAAGATCTTTGCATATGGTGGCGGCCTTACTGAAATTACAAATTCAGGTATGAAATGGTGGTTTATATTATTCATGCCTTATAAGTTAACAGAAGATTTTCCAGATTATCCTTATCAAGATAATCCAGTATGTGGTATCGGTTGTCAATCTATCTATGATAACTCAAGTAACTTACTTTACTTTTGTAAGAAGGATTACTATTTAAGAGATAAGTATAAGGGTAGAGTTACATATATCCCATTAGGAGAAAAAAATGGTGACTCATTTATGCTTGATGAAAATGTAAATTCTGTATTTAAATTAGGTGACCCACTTTTATTTGAAGATGCTTCTTGGACTGTAAGTTATGATCCAAAAAGTAAGTTCTTTATTAGCTTTCATGACTGGCATCCTGATTTAAATTTACCTACTAAAGACTATTTTCAGTCAACTAAAAAGAATGGCCTTTGGAGACATAATTATTTATGTAATAGTTATTGTAATTATTATGGAGAACAACATGGCTTTGAAGTAGAAATACCTTCTATTACTGGTCAGAATGTAGTTACCTTAAGATCTCTCACATATATCTTAGAGTGCTATAGAAGAAATGGTAATAATTGTGTAGATCAACATCATGTTTTAGATTATAACTTTGATCAAGCTGTTATATATAATTCTGAACAAGTTTCAGGATACCTTAACCTTAACATATATCCAAAGAATAATATTACAGAGTCTTTAAAATATCCAAAGGTATCTGGTACACTTAACTCATATGATATTTTAGTATCTAAAGAAGAACAAAAATATAGGTTTAATCAATTTTGGGATATAACCAGAGATAGAGCTGAATTTCCTATAGGTTCAGATTACCCTCCAACTGGACAAACAATTCCTGGTACAACTATTCTACAAGGTAATTATGAATCTAGAAATACATGGGTAACACCACAAAATGGTTATAAGAGAGTTCTAAATGCAGCTAACTTAGATTATTCTAAACCTCAGTTACAACAAAAGAAATTTAGACATTATACAAATTTTGTAACTTTAACAAGAAATGAATGCAATGATATAAATATGATTTTAAAAATCATTAATACTAAGAATCAATTATCACAAAGGTAATGAGCTATAAAATAAAAAATTCTAAAATTGAAGGTAAGGGAGCTTTTGCTAATAAAGCTTATAAAAAGGGTGATCAAATTTCTGATGAGTCAGATTATGCTAATGAGGCAAATCAATCATTACTCTCATTCTTTCATAATCATGATGAAAAGAATGCAAACATGAACTATGTAATTGGTGATGGTGTGGTTAATATGATTGCAAGTAAAGATATTAAAGTTGGTGATGAGCTAGTGTCAAATTACTATGACATGCAGTATCCAGGAAGTCCATATGAAGATCCTAGTGAATTTGAAAAGAAGAAGAAAACTTTAGGTAAAAGAAAAAGAAAGCTTAAAGAAGGTGGTCCACATGATCCTCCTGAGAAGTCTAAAAGTTTAGATGAAGTTACTGTAACAGGTTCTAGAAAAGATCCTCCTAATAAGTATTATGATAAGAATGGTAATTTAATTAAGGATATACCAAGCTATGGTACAATATATACTTCAGATCCAAATGATCCAAAAATTCAAGAGTTTAAAGATAGATTAGATCTTTATAATTTATCTAAAAAAAATTATTTAGATACGCGAAGAGGTGAACTTGACAGTCATATAAAAGGGATGAGAGATACTATAGATTATTGGTATAGTATAAATGAACCTCAAGAAGCTAAAGAACCAGAAGAGATACTAGAAAAATTAATTCAAGACAGAAAGAATATTAGTAGTAAAGATTATTTGAGTCATTATAGAAATCAAAAAGGAGGATATGATGTAAGTGAAACTGATTTATTTGATGATATTCTTTCAGGAAATTTTGATGAATATAAAGACTATGGTAAGATGCTTCCTGATGACATGGGTAATTATACTCAAAAAGAATTAGATAAAATTGCGGGTTTGTACTATTCTGTTGGATTAGATCAAAAGCAGGCAGATATTTTAAAACAAGGTTTAAAATTAGGTTATAAGCCATATGTTGATCATATATATGATGGCGGAGTGACAATAGACTATCCTTACCCATCTCTTACAGTAAGATATGCTAATCCTGAAAAATATGATTGGGCAAAACCAGTTGAAGAAAAACCTGAAATACAAATAGATAGGTTACCTATTATAGAACCTTCATTTATATCTAATCCAGTTACAGGAGAGATAATAACTCCTGAAGAAGATTTTAATAATGACTATAAAGCTAAACGTGTAGTAGATAAAGAAACACACTATAAAGTAAATAAGAAGGGTAAGTTTAGAAGAGGTCCGTTTGGTAAAAAAACTACACGGTCAGTGAGATATGAAATGCCTGAAGAAGAACAAATATATCCAGAAGGTTTTGTTGCAAGATTTAAACACGGTGGTCCTACTGAGGATGAGTTATCATATTTTGTAGATGATGCAGGTAAACCTTTTAAATATAAAGGTAAGACCTGGAGTGATATAGCAAAGTTATCTGATGAAGAACAAGGTGATTATATACAAGCTTTTAGTAATTACGAAAAATTAAAAGGTAAAAGAGACTATGAATCAAATAGAAAAAGTAAACTTGATCCATTTTATAAATTAGATCCATATGGATATGGTAAAACAACATATGGTACTAAAGATGATTGGGAGGCTAAGTATGACTTTAATAAAATGTCTAACAATATTAAAACACTTTACAAAGAACAATTTCCTGATGAAAAATTACCTAAAGTAGAAACACTATCTGACTTTAACAAGGCTTCAAAAAAACTAGGAATGAATGTTTATTTTGTAGATGAAGGTGATGGTGCATTTAGTATCACTGAAAGTCAAGATATTGCAAGTAGAATTTATAATAATGGACTAACTGCAACTCAACTTTCTAAAATGGGATTGGGAAGTAAACAAGAAATTCAAGATTATTTTGCACCTACATTTACACAAGCACAACAAGTTTATGACAAACGTAATTTAGAAAATATAACAAAAGATATTCTAGCTGGTGTTTCAGTAAAAGATGCTATTCAAAAAATTGCAGATAAAAATCAAGGAACAGTAGAAGGCCTTACTAAATTATATGAAACCTCAAGTGTAGATGCACAAAATAAGCTAATTAAAAGATTAGAAAAATATTATAGTGGGTCTAATAAAGAAGGTTTTTTTGGTTCTGATTATGATGAAAAGAGCAAAAATTTCAAAGATGAAAACCTTGGTAAAATGGAAGGTATTTTTGAAGAAATGAGAACTGGTAAGTTTAATCCTAATGCTACAATGGAGGATGCTATGAATTATTATTCAGCAAGTACTGCATTAGATGAAGCTAAAGATCCTTTAAAAAAATTTACTGAAGAAGTAAAAAATAAAGATTTGTCTAACGAAGAAAAGATAAAACTTTATAATAATCTATTTAAAGAATTTGATAAAGATCAACAAAAAAAAGCACAAGAAGCATTTTTTATGAAGCAGAGGGGTAGCTTTAAAAGTGATGAGGAAATGACTCAGCATTTAGAAGCCCAAGATGATATTACTAATCCTTATAGAAAGGCATCTACATTTACAAAACTTTTACATCCTATTGATGCACTTGGTCATTTATCTAAATATGGTAATACAGATCGTATGATGGAAACAAATCCATCAGCTGGGATTTGGAAAGATAATCTTGTAATGCAAGCTTTAGATGGTGCATCATATCTTGCTCCTGGTTTAGGTCAAGTAAGAGCTGCTCAACTTCTTGGTGATGCTGGTAAAGGTTTTTTTGATTACGGATCTCAGTGGGTTAAAGATGGAGAAGCTCCAGATATGTCATATTTAGCTGCACCTGTATTACAAGGTACGTTTGGAGCTCTTGGTGCACGTACGGGTTTAAATTCTCTTAAACCTTATAAAAATATATTTAAACCAAATTCACAAACATTTCTTGCTAGACCTAGTATGACAGGTACTAAAGCAATTAACTTACCAGGGAATAGACAAATATCATATGGTAATCCTTTTAAAATTGAAGGGAATACTTTAACTAAATTAAATAATGAACAATTATTAAAAGGTCAACAGTTTATAGATGATGCTTTTGCTGCAGAAAAAAATGCCTTTAATATAATGGACTTTAACAAAAAGCGTAATGTTATAGGTTCACTTGCAACATCTCCATTAAGTTTTACAGGAACTTGGGATGCAATGTTAGGAACAGGTTCACAACCAAAATATAGAGCAGCAGCAACATCATTTGAAAAAACAGGAGGTGTAATAAAACTACCTAAGAATAAAAAATTACCTAAGCATAATATGCGTGGCATAGTAAAAAATCTTGCTAAGTATTACCCTGATATGGAAGTAGCTGGTTCAAGTTTACTCACCCCAGACTATGTAAAACGTATACAAGATATAGCTAAGCTAAAGTCATTCTTAACTTATGCTAGTAATATAGATAAAAGTCTTGGTAAGAATAGAGAAATATTAAATTATAATATTGGTAAGCAGATTGTTGACGGAAATATAAATCTTGAAGATGTAGCTGATTCTTCTTCATCTTTATTTGATTATGATATAGATCCGCGTCATAAGGCAAGAGATGTTATTAATCAGGAAGGAGTTGAAAGTCTATTACAAAAAATACTTAGATCAACTGAACAAAAAGATTTTTCTCAAAGTAAACCTTTTGGTGACATAGAGAGAAGTGCCTATTCACGTCAGCTTTCAAACCAAAGATATGATCATGAAAAAACAATGTTAGATTTGTACCGTGATCCAAATTATAATCCTGCCGCATTACCTATGGAATCATTAGGAAATGGTTATGATTTTACACCAGATAGAGATTTTAATCAACAGTATTTTGACTTAATTAATTTTGATTATGATATAGCTAATCCTTTTGGTGATAATTCTAAAGGTCTTGGTACTATAAGAGATGCGCTGCCTGTATTTTATGCAAAAAACTTTGAAAATGCAAGACAAACAGCAACATATGGAATGGAGAGCATAAATAAAGCATTACACAGTGCTAGACCTAGAACATTTTTAACAGATGCTGGATCTAAAACACCAGATTCATATTTAATGGGTGCAAATCAATTAATAAAAAGTATGAATACTTATCCTGAAATTTTAGGTAATACTCAATTTATAGGATATAGTAGTTTAAATAAAGAGGCTTTTAGTGACGCATTTTTTAAAGGTAAAGAAAAAGCAATAAATAGAGGTGAACTCAGAGGTCCTTATACAGGAGCTCCTAGAGCTGTTGCTGATAGTAATTTAGAATTTTTTAATAGACTAAGAGGTGACTATACCTCAAATGCATTAGATAAAATTTATGCCAAATATAATTTTGAAGGGTTACCTGCTATAAGGTTACCATTATCTACTAAGATGACCAGTGATATAGCAGGTAGAAATAGAGGTTTAGGTACTGATTATAGTTATAAACCAGGTACAACATACTTTCCAAGTTATGCTGTTCAAAAACTCAGACCAATGAGTTTAGAAGAAGCATTAAAAATTAAATTTGAAGATGGTGGTTATTCTTTAGGAGATGAGGTAGATGAAGCTACTATGAAAGAATTAAAGAAATTAGGTTATACACTTGAAGAAGCTTAATTATGAAAAAATATAAAATAACATCATTACCAAAAAAACGTTCAGGAGGACAATATAATAGACGTGTACTTAATGATCTAGATAGATTCTTAATGGATCCTTATAGTTCTAAAAAATATAGCAAAAGTCTGGCAGCCACTAATAGTGTGTTTGCTGTAAATGATTTATTTAAAAAACCTGCTAGAAGTAGAATATATAATCCTAACGCTAGATACTTACAAGAAGGAGGAGAGTTGCCAAAAGCAATGTTTGGAAAAGGTCTTGGAAAATTTTTTAGAAAAAATAATATTCAAGGAAGTGTTGGTTTTGGTAACACAGCACCTCACTTAAATAATTATGTACCTAAAGTAGGAGTTAATACAATTATGGGCAAGCCAAGAAAAGGCTTTTTAGATCTAGGTTTAACTGCTGGTGGAGATAAGAAGGGATTTGCTGGAAACTTAGATGCTACTTACTATGGTCCTTTTATGGGTGGTAATAGACATTTTCAAGCATTGATTGATTCAGATACATATTATGATCAAGGTACTGTAGGTTCATCTATATCAGGAGGTGGTAATTGGATAGGTGGTAGTAGAAATATTGGAAACAAAAGAAAAGATGGTTTAAGAAAAGGTGATTGGACAACAGAAGGGGGTATTGGCTTACAGATAGGTGCTTTTAAAGATCTTAATGCTGATCCTGTATCATACTATGAAGAACAAAATACTTCATCAAATGCGGGAGCACCTGTACTAAAATATAAGCCTGCACCTATAGGTATAGATTTTGGACCTAAAGCACATTTTAGATTTCAGAAAGCATTTGGTAATAATCTAACATTAGATGCCAAGGCTTCAATAGTAGCAGACCTAGTAAGAAATTCTGTTGAAGGTGCTGCAAAAGGTAATCAAGCTGAATATGTAAATGAATATGCAATTAACCCAGATGCACCTAATTATACAAATAGCAATCAAACAATTCAAACTGGTGATAGTATTTTAGCTAATGAGGCTGTAGAAACAAAATTTAGACCTGACTTTAAACCATCCGCTGAGGTTAAGTTAACATATAACATTCCTACTGGTGGTAGTCTATTTGGAGGTAGAAAAAAAGGTAAAACACCTGATGAATTAGATGAAGAAATATCAGTAAAAGAAAGAAAACCTAAACCTGAAAAAGAGATTAAACCTAAAAAAGAAACTAAACCTGTAGAGGTTGATGAATGGGCAAGACATCCTAGATGGTTACAAGATGGTGGAGAACTACCTAAACATAACTTGAGAGGTATAGTTAAGGGTAGTAAAAAAGCAGCAAATTATTTTCTTGATAATGTACTAGCTACAGCTGAACTAACAGGTAATTTAGCTATGTTAAAAGTACGTAATCCTTTTGAAATGGTGCCAATAACACGGCTTCAAAAAATTAAAATGGACAATATCCAAAGAGATGCTGTAAAACAAGGAGATAGTTTTGTAAAAAACTGGACATATCCAAAAGGTGTAACTAAAGATATGGATGCATCTGTCCAAAGAAAAATAGAAAATATATTTAAAGATTATCATAATTATCCAGTTGATGATCCCAATTTTACAGACTGGGCAAATAAGTATGGCATGCAAACTAATTTTGGTGAATCTAATCCTTTTCAGATACAAGGTGAACCACTATTATTAGGTCAAGATATTGCTACTAGTAAAGGTGCACAAAAGTATTTTAATATGTATGATGATTTTGATCCAATACGGAATCAAGATGTGGTTGATTATTTATCAAATCCAAGTAAGTACCGTGGAGTTCATGGTGTAAATTTTTGGAGCGGTCCAAGTGTTACCACTAAAGGTATGGGTTTTTATAGAAGGGATCCTGAAGAGATAGCACTTACTAGTGCTCATGAAGCTGCTCACACTATGCAAAAATTAGATCATACATTTCCTAATTGGAAATACCCTTTTGATTGGAGACAAATACTTCAAGGTGATGATAGTAGTTTGAGCAAAAGATTTAAAGATGCATTAGTTAAACCAGGTAAAGATTGGGGTTCACATAAATCTTGGCTAAGCAGACCTGAAGAACTTCATGCTGACCTTACGATGAATAGATTTAAAGCATTTCAACAGTTAAGAAGATCAAAAGATTGGGCTAATCATACTGATGAAGAAATATTAGATGCTATGAAAGATCCTAACATCAGTGATGAATTAATGGAATTTATTTATAGCGTAGGTGCTAAACCTAATGTTTTATTAAATAACAGACTTGGTTCGCATTTTAAAAGATCAACACCTCTTAAAGAAAGACTTGATCTATTAAAACTTTTACCAGGATTAGCTACACCATTTGTACTACCTGGTCTTATGGATGATAATAAACCTAAATTACAAGATGGTGGAGAACTTCCTAAACATAATATAAGAGGTATAGTTAAAACTGGTAAAAACCTTGTAAATGAAGTAGCTATAGGTAATACAATGTTTCCAGGATGGAGATCACCAGTAGGTGCGACATTACACCATAATGAATTATTAAAAAACTTAGGTAGAAAAGGAACATTTAGCCAGTTTAATAATATATCTCAAACAGATTTAAACCCTTTGACTGAAACACTTTTAACAGATTATGCACAAAACTCTGGCCCGTATAAGATGAGGTCTAGCACTGAAGGTACTATAGGTGATGGTACAGTAAATTGGGCAGAACCTAATCCTTCAGCTCCATGGCAAACACCACAGGTTTTTGATCCAGAAAGAAAAAAATTATTTCAAGAACAAATACAAGATAAACTTAGAGAAATAAATGTTCCAGAAGAAACTCTTTTTACAAGAGTAGTGGATCGTAGAGATCCTAATCTTTTAAATATTGACAATGGTGTAATAAGAGTAGGTGATAATCTTAATTCATTTACAGTAGGTCCTGCTAGTAATATAATTTCAGGTGGGGCTAATACAGATAGGTTTGTTTTAACTGGTAAAAATTTAAAAGGTTATGAGGATAGTTTTTTAAAAAATACATATCCTACAGTAACTTCAGAACATGCAGAAATAGCAAAAAAGAGTTTATTTCCAATTGTTAATCAAGGATTTAATTCAGGTAGTATTGAAGAGGTTAATAGAATAATGAACCAATTAAAAAAAGAAAGAGAAGCAATATTTACAGGATCAGATCTTAAGATTAAACATAAAGTTAAAAATGATAGAGGTGGTATTGATTACATAGTACGTCCAGTACCTTTAGGTTATACAACTCCGCAGTATGAAAGATTACTTAAAAATCCATATCTTTATAAAGGTATGGGTATTGGTGTAGGAGGGTTGATGTTAGGCTCTGATGATGATAAAAAGAAAATAGGTGGGGTAATTAAGATAAGAAAGAGTAAACTTAACAAGTTTAAACATTAAATTTAAATTTAGTATATTAATATATATAATAAAGATATTATGGATTACATGAATAGCCAGCAAACTAATCAAGGAATGGAAAGGTTTCAATCATTCATAGCTACACGTTTACAAAGTGATGCTAACCCTAAAGATGTATACTATGAACTTATTTCAGCAGGCTTAGGTAAAAAAGATGCAGGTCAACTTTTGTCAGCTACAATTGCTACATTAATTGAACAAGGTTTATTTGATCCTACATACTTTGATGAAGCAGAAGCATATGTTCCAAAAGAAGAAAGAACAGATGTTGTTAATGAAAGTAATATGGCAAATCAAGCTACTCAAGCTGAGCAGGAAGAATATACTGCTAGTTATGATGAGGAAAATGATGCTGTTGCAAATCAATTTTTTGGTAGTGATGTAGATAAAGAGGAAACTCAGGGTATGGTTGGTCAGATGAAAAAGGGTGGTATGCTTGATAGAAGTGATTTACCACAAGAGGTTAGACAACAATATCAAGATAAACAACCTGTATCATTTGATAAAATAGAAAAATATTATAATCCTGTATCAAATATAGAATTTCCTTCTTTATCAGAATATCTACCTAATTATGATACAGTAAGTTGGGATGACATATCTATGCAACAATCAGATAAGCCACAGAAAAAAGATGGAGGATCTTCTAAAAAAAGATTTGTAAATAATGTAATGAATCTAGTTAGAGCTAAAGAAGGAATGGAGTCTGAAAATCAACAGATTGCTAGCGGAGAAAGACAAGATACATTATTAAATGAGGTAGCTGCTATTAAAAAAGATTTTAAATCTGCATTAAAAGGTTCTGCAGATGAAGCTTTGTCAAAGTCAGTATATGATAATGCGTTAAAATTAGGAGACCCTAAACTAATACAAATGGTTCAGGGTATGAATGGGGAAGAACAGCAAGAACAACCTCAACAAGGTATGATGAGAGATGGTGGTCTACCTAAGCATAATCTAAAAGGTATTGTTAAGTCAGGACAACAAGGATCTAATGCCTTAAGTAAGTTTTTTGGCTTTGGTAGTAAAGGTCAAGGAGCATTAAGTATACCTGGTAATCAATACGCATCTGTATTTAATGATGCTATGGGAGGTAATTTAAATTTAAAAACTGATTTTAAAAAATTCTCACCAGATGAAATGGCTAAGCTTTCTCAAATTAGCAAAATAATAAATATGGGTCAAGATGTAAGTCTGGCTAATAATAGATCTGTAAGAAAAATTTTAGAGAATGAAAAAAGATTTCAAAATGTTTCTGATGATGATTTACAAATACTTTTAGGTGCGGATAGAGATGGGTTAAGAAGAAGAATAGATGCTGGGTTTGATGTTTTTGGTGATAAAAGAAATCAAATATTACAAAGACAAGAACGTGCACTAACACCTGGGAATATACCAGATTGGAAAGTAGGTTTTGGTGAAGTTAATAAGAGAAATCTTATGAATGATATGTCAGAGTCAGATGCTATGAAGCTTTTTGAAAGTGATCCATATCTATTACAACAGTATAGAATGCTTTATGGAAAACCTGGTAAAACAGATGTTCATCCTATGATGCATATGTTATATAAAGACAACTTTCCTAATGCTAGAGCAATGACTGAAACTCTAAAAGAAGGTGTAAACTTAGCATATGATCAAGCTCCAGTTGGTAGTATACTTACAGGTGCTACAGATTTAAGTACTGATTCTTATCCAATGACTTATGGTATGATGAGAAGATTTGCTAATAATTCTGAAAACTTAGGTTTACATAAAGATCCTTTACTTTATGGTTATGCTCCTGTATCAGATCATGGTTATTTAGATTCTTATTATTTTGATAAGAAAAAGGTACAAGAGTTTGATGACATAGGTGATATAAAAAGCCCTATGCCAGGAATGTCATTACTTGAAACTCATCAGCAAATGAGAAAAGATTTAAATCAAAAGTATAAAAATATGAGTTCTGATTATTTATTTAATCAGGTTAATCAAATTGATGAAAGATATGGTGATTCTTGGTTAGAAAAATTTGGTGCATTAAGTAACCCTGCTGATGGTAAAACTTATTTTCCTTTAGTTGGAATGGGTAAAACACAAAAGAAAGGTAAGATACTTGAAGAGGGTGGTATGGTAGATAATGAACTATACAAGTTTATATCTGGCGGTGATGATCCAATGTATGCACCAGGTGGTGCTACAGTAGGTTCTTATATGGATGTTGATCCAGGTGGTCCTTTTGATCCTACTGTATATAATCCAGCAGTAAGTAATCTTATTACACCTATAGATACTCCTGAAGTATTAGCGTCATCTATAGAAGAAGGTGGTCAAGATGATCCAGTTGAAACTAATCCAGTAAAAAGATTTGTAAGAAATAGTACTATTAATTATGTACCTGGTAATACAATACATGTTACACCATGGCAGGCACGTAGAATGATGAAAGGTAAAGACCCATTTAAAAGAAGGGGTGTTCTAGGACAGCTAGGTGATATGCTTATACCTGCCAATATAGGAGCAAGATATAATTTTGGAAGTACACAGTACCCTGGGGTTAGAACTACATCTACAGGATATAAGTTTGCACCAGATGCAATGATATCTTTAGATGGTAAAGGTAAGGGTAAGCGTATGCTTTCAAAAATGAAAAATAAAGCATCTGATGTAATTTCTAATGTATCTGATAATATTTCTGATAGTATGTCTGATCGTGATGAGCTTAGAGATAAGATTAAAAATATTAATGATAGTGATTATAGTATGAAATCTAAAATGGCCCTTAGACAAGGTGAAAGACAAGCATACCGTATTGATAAGAGAGCTGAAAGAAATCCAGAAGGAAGAGTTGTAAATAGAACAACTAGAGATAGAAGTGGTGGAGCAGGAGAAAGATTAGCAGATAGACTATTTCCTAATAGAGATCTAGACATGAAAACTAGATTACAAATTGCTGGTAGTAAAATAGCTAACTCAGGTTTATCTAAGTTTGTTCCTGGAATGGCAGAGGGTGGTTTACCTATGGCAAACAATGGTTATGAACTTACTCAGGGAGTTAACTCTAATCCAGTTGTATTAGGAGATGACATAGCGGGACAAATTAATTCAGATAAATTTAATCCAGAGCCAGCATATGCATTTCCAAGTATGAATGAGATGGATCCAACTTTAACAGTTCCAGATAATAGAACGGAAGATGAAAAGTATATGTCTAGTATACAGGTAGACCCTAATCAAGTGCAAGATCCTATGACAAATGAAGATCAGAAAAAAATAGCAGAATTTAAGAAAAACATGGTTAAGACAGGAGAGTTTACAAAAGTAACTGACCCAACAGCTGGTATGTTACTGGGTACTGCTGCTCTTAAGGGTATTGCGGGTAAAATGACTAATTCACAAAATGTAAATGCTGCTCAAGATGCAGCTGCAAATAATCAAATGTATAATTCTATGGGTAGTTCTCCTGTTCAAGTTCAAAAATTCTCAGGTAGAGAAGGAACTAATACTGGACTTATAGGTAGTAGAGAAACAGGTAGTAATACTAGTAGTTTTAATTCTGTTACAAGTCAGTATGGTGGCTTTATGGAAGAGGGTGGTGTTTCAGAAGAATATGATTATATATCTTTAGATGGTTTATCAGATGATGAGATTCAACAATATCTAGATATGGGTGGTGTAATAGAGTATCAATAAAATATTATCAATGAAGGTTAAAAGAAGTAAATACAGAGTAGAGTTACCAGAAGCAAGAACAGGTATGCAGGTAGATTATGGCTTAGATAATGAGGTATCTACCTTTGGTGGTGGAGACTATCAATCTAGTCTTTCAGAATCTAGTTTACAACTAAATAAATATTTGACAGCTGTACCTAGAGCAGAAGCTAATTTAGAAGCGGAGGGTGGTGAAACAGTGTATGGAGATATTAATGGTGACGGTATTCCAGAACATAAAATAATAAAGGGCCCTAGACATAGTAATGGTGGTGTTCCTTTAAATTTACCAGAGGATACTTTTATCTTTAGTGATACAAGAGGGATGAAACTTAAAAATCCTGATCTATTACAAGCATTTGGTAAAAAAGGTAATAAGTCATATACACCAGCAACTCTTGCTAAGCAATATGATTTAGATAAGTATAGAAAAGTACTTCAAGATCCTGACTCAGATATAGTAGATAGAAAGACTGCTGAAATGATGATCAGAAATTACAACCTTAAATTAGGAGCTTTAGCATTAACTCAAGAAGCTAAGAAAGGATTTCCGCAAGGTATCCCAGAAGTAGCTAGGCCATATATGGAAGCTAATGGTATACAAGATTCTGATCTTATGGATACCCAACTAAAAGGTTTAAATGACCAAATAGAAAATAGAATTGAGTCTGAAGAAAAACAAATGGAGGAAGGTAATCCTGAGATGGAAATGGGAGATCCTCAAATGGCTCAAGAAATGAATCAAGGAATGCCAGTGGCCACACCTCAACAAGGTCCTGGTATGTTTACAGGTGGTGGTATGCTTGCTGAGGACGGTATGATATATGCTCAAGATGGTCAAGCTATGATGATGCAGCAACCACAGCCACAGCAAATGTCTCAGGGTGAGGATCAGCAAATAATGCAATTGATACAAGCATTTATTCAAATAACAGAAACCTCTGAACAAGAAGTAATGCAGGCTTTGCAGTCAGCTGGAAGTGAAGAAGAAGTTCAAGCTCTCTTACAACAGATGTCACAGGTTGTTCAAGAATATATGCAAGCAGAAATGCAAGAAGCACCTATGGCTAAATATGGTATGGCTATGGGGGGTTATGATATGCCTTTTGTTCCAGAGATGCAAGAAATGGTTATGCAAGATGGCGGTGAATCAGAAGAACTAATGCTTGCTAATAATGGGAAAATTGTAATTAAAAAATCAGATCCTGATTATCAAAGAAAAGTTTCAGATGCAACAAGAGCTGGTAAACAGGTATTTGTAGTTGGAGATGATGGTAAACAACGTCTAAGAAGTACATCAAGACAAAACATGAAGTATGATGAAAGCACTATGAGTGGTTATGGCTTTCCTGATAATGATCAAGGACATGCTGCAGCTGCAACATATTATATGCTTGAAAAACAGTTAGAAGATGATGCTGTGTCAGATGTATTATATAGTGAATACAGTAATGTTGCTGGAGGTGAAGATTTTTATAGAGTAGGTAAGAAAAGAAAAGATGGAACTTATAAGGTTGGTAATGCTTATAATAAGGTAAGTAATAATTTAAAGGCTAGAACTAAGGGTGAGATGAAAGCAGATTTTCTTGACATGCAGAAAAGAAATCTTATGCTTCAAGCAAGTAATGTTCATCCTTCTTTATTTAGTAATGCTGGTAATGGTGTTCAAAGTTGGGATAAAGTAAAAAATACTATAGGTAGTATGAATATAAAAGACCCTCAAACAGGAGAACCTATAACAAACAAAGCTGAGTTTGAGGCTGCTACACAATATTTAAATGATGAATATGGTGGAAAAATTTATAATGCTGCAAAAAAACTTGGTGTAACCTTACCTACTGAAGGAGTTACAAGAGCTTCAGAACAGGCTACGTTTCATGCATATAATAAGATGATTCAGAATGCTGGAAATGGTACTTATAATGATGATCAACTATTTGCCATTCGTAATTTTATGGGTGAACAGCAGATTGGTACTGGTGATGAAAATAGCATGGAAGGTTTGTATGGGGATAAAAGTGTTATGATATCTCCTGTGGATGATTATAAAGATCTAACCTTTGATGCTAATGGTAATTATGTTAGTGGTTCTGTATATGGTAATACAACTGCGGGAGAGTTAACAGGATTGCAGTCTAATGTAGAGTCTTTTGCAGATTGTCAGTGTGATGATGAAAATGAACCATACTATATGGCACCAAGGGCAGATGGCTCATGTTCTTGTGATGAAGTAGTAGTTGAAGAAAAAGAATGTATATGTAAAGATGCTGATGGTACAGAAAGAAATGTAGGTACTGATCCAAATACAGGTGAGTGTAATCCATGTAGAGAAGATGTAACTACTACAAATATTGAGGTAGATGAACCTGCACCTTGGTGGTTACAAGATACAATTAAAACTACTGGTGCTTTTGGAGACTTGATGGGTGTTAAAAAGTATATGCCATGGGCCCCTAAAGCTGATTTAGATGTTCCTAGACCTACTTACTTAGATCCAACCAGAGAGTTAGCAGCAAATGCTGAACAAGCTAATATACAAACACAAGCTATTGGTCAATTTGCTGGAGCACAAGCTCAGTCAGCTAGAGCATCTAGTGTACAAGGTACAGCTGCTAAACAAGCGGCAGATACATTATCTAGAGTTAACAATCAAAATGTTAACATAGCAAATGAGTTTGCAACTAATGCTTCTAATATTAGAAATCAAGAACAGTTACAAAATCAAGCAACTGATCAAAGACTATATGATCAAACTACTGTTGCTAATCAACAGTTTGATAATGCTAAACTAGCAATGAGAAATAATCTTAGAAACCAGTTTACCAATGCAATTACAAATAGATACCAGACAGATGCATTAAACCAATTGTATCCACAGTATAATGTTGATCCATCAGTAGGTGGTAAGATGACATTTGATCCATCTAAAGCTAGACAGATAGATGGAAGAGGGGCAAAACCTACAAAATCATATGGTGAATACATGAAAGAGTGTATTGCAGAAGGTGTACCAGCAGATGATAAAGCAAACTTAAAAGCATGTGTTAGTCAAAAGATGGCAAGTGCGGGTCTTTCAAGTAGTACGGTTGATAACTCATCAGCTGCAATGCAACAGTATGCTGGGCAAAAGCAAAGAGATGGTGGACAAATGGGACCAGGTGTTTATGCAAACATGGTGTTCCCTTTTATTTTATAAACTTATATGGTTTATTAAACTTATAAAATTTTTATAGATTTACAAATAGAGAAAATTAGTTATGGCAACGTATTTACAAGGAGTTACAGATTACATACCAGATTATCAGCCTTTTCAGCCTGATCTAAACTTTTATGCTAATACCCTACAAGCAAAACAAACTCAATATGATTCAAATTATAAGTCATTAAATAACTTATATAGTACATTATATAATGCACCTGTTACACATGAGTTAAATAAAGAAAAGAAAGATGTTTTAATTAAGCAAATAGATGATAACTTAAAAAAGGTATCGGGATTAGATTTATCATTAGAACAAAATGTACAGCAAGCTACACAGGTGTTTAGACCTTTTTATGAAGATAAGTATCTTATGAAAGATATGGCGTGGACAAAAAATACAATGAATGTATTAGGTAATGCTAATAGTCTACGTAATTCTGAAAATCCTGATATTTATGAACAGTGGTGGCAAACTGGAATTGATGCTATTAACTATAGAACACAAGAATTTGGTGAATCATCTTTAGATGAAACAATGAATTTTCAAAATGTTAGTTATACAAAATATACTAACGCTGTACAGGATTATATGGATATGGCAACTAAGTTAAAAATTTCTGCTGAACATACAGATTTAACTGCAGATGGTAAATACATAGTTACTCAAAAAAATGGAAGCTTAATTATACCTACACTACAACAGCTATTTAATGCTGAGTATGCTAAAAACCCAAGACTTCAAGAAATATATTCTGTTCAAGCTTATGTAGATAGAAAAAATTGGGTTGCTCAACATGAACAAGATTATAATGGTGATAAGCTTACTACAGAAAAAGAGTACTTACAGCAGAAATATAATTTTATTTCAAACTTAGTAAATAAAGAAAATGTAACTGCTAATGATAACCTAAACACAACAAAGAATAAGGTTGATGCGGTTGAGAATGATATTGCAAATGGTGATGTAAATATTAAACAACAAAAATATTTAGATGCTCTAGCTAATGGTGCCACAGTACAAGAGGCAATAGCAGCTAGCACTAAGAAACTTAATAAAGATTTAAATACAGGTAACAGAACTTCAGTTACAGTGGGTCAACCATCAGGATTAAATCTTGAGAACTTAAAATTAGCTAGACTAAAGGTAGATGCTGGTGTTGCGTCATTACTTGCAACAAAAGATATAAACAGAGCTGCTAAGGCTTACTCAGATATTGGTAAAGAATACAAGAGAGATATCAGTAAGATTGGTATGGAAGACATTAGAAATAGAAATGCTAGAAGTAGAATTAGGCTTGCAGCTAGTCTTAAAAAAGAAACTGATAGACAAAGTAATTTTGAAAAATACATGACAGATAAAGGTATGTTAATGTATGATATGAAAGGTAATCTAGTGCCTGATCCTAAATTTGATGGTTCATTTAAAGAGCAAGACGGAGGTGATCCTGGTCAGTCTACAGACCAAGACGTTGATATTAATAAACTAAATAAGAAGACTTGGAAACAATTTACAGATGAGTCAACTAGCGGTTGGACAGATCAGTTTATGATAGACATGAAAAACCTAGTTGATAAAAATGAAATTTCTAATGAAGAGATAGCTAGGTTTATGATTCCAGGTGCATCAAGTGGTATTAATATAACAAGTGGTTTTAGTGATTCAAAAGAAGAATATAGAAATATTTTAAGAGAAGAAGGTACTTTAAATAAAATTGATGATAAACAATTTAAAGAAGGCTTACGAGAATATAGAATAAGTCAAGGTATTTTAGATGAGAATGATAATGTAACTGATAAAGGTCGTAAGCTAAAGGAGGAGATATATGGTACAGAGAATGCTAAATCAGAATTTAATAAAATATATAAACTCTGGAAAGAAAATAAATCAACTACTGTTAATGGTCAAACATTTACATATAGAGATCATTTGAATAGAGAGTATGCTCCTAAGATATGGGTTGATGAGTGGGATACATGGTCAAAAAGAAATGCTGGTAATACGGTTGTAGAAAATTATTTACAACGTTCTGATAACATTTTAAAAATGGAAACTTATAGAGCAACTTATGATGCTAATGAGGCAGTCTTTGAACAGAATAATGATAAAATAGTAACAGAGTTAAGGCAAACAGTTAATCAATTAGGGTTAGATGATAAGGTAGCTGAAGAAACTGTAGAGTTATTTAATAATATTGTAAACCTATCAGATATTCAAGGTAATGATGCCTTGTCAGATTTTACTGAAGATGAAATGCTGGCGTTGTTTAATAACAAACTAACACAATTTCAATATGCATTTGCAAATCTTGTTGATAGTAAGGGTGGTAAAATAAAGGGTCAACAGACTATGTCTTCACAGGGTGGGAGTTCATATGATATGGATGGTGTAAAAACTGATAATGCCATGCCAATGCCATATTTACCTAAATTTCAAGATGGTACTGATTGGAATGAAACTAAGGGAATTTTACCTGAGCAATGGGCTATGGTAAATCAAATGTTAGATAATGATCCAAGAATGAGATCTGCTATGTCTGAACTAGGTCTTAGTGATGATGGTAGTACACCAATAACAAGTCCTGAATATTATAATTTTGATCCTGCTTCAGGCTATGGAGATATTAAAAGATTAAGAGATGATATTGTTAAGCAGTACAGAAAAGGTATTAATGTAGAAATATTTGAAACAGATGAGGAAATACAAGATTTTGCACAAACTGCTTTTACACTTTTAAATGCTAAATATGATGAAATAGTATTTAGACCATCTGGGGATAATGCATTATTGTCATACATACCTACTACAGCTGGAACAGATGGTAGAGCATCATTAGCTTCAGAAACACAATCTCAATATGTTAATATGCAGGTTCCTGGTAGTGCAGGCTTTAAAGATTATGCAGCTATGGTTAGAGATATAAATAACATAAACTTTAATCAAGCAGGTAATTATAGAATTAGTCTTAATGGTAATATGTTACCTGAAGATTTTAGTTCTATGAGTTTAAATAAAAATGATATGAATCCTGATTTTGCAAGCAGATTGCTTCAAGATGCTTATTTAGCTGGAAGAGAGGGAGCTAAAGGTATGGGTGATTTAAAGATTAGTAATAATCAAGTATCTATGGAAGATGCGGGTACGGGTTCTATGACAGTTAACTTTTCTAAAAAGTTTTTAGAAGAATATGTTACTAGTATCCCAGAAGGTACAATGGTGAATGGTGCTGAGATTGAAGGTGAAAATGCTGGTAAGGCTGAATTTGTAAAACAATATGTTGATCAAATATATCAAAATGGTATTACATTTATTGCACCGAAACAACAGTGGACTAACCCTTTCTTTAATAATAATCAGGTAGGTCAAACAGAAGCTATCATGAATGCATTAGGAAGTCTTAATTATAGTCATCCAAATGGTGCAGGTAGTTATACGTTAGAAAAAATTAATAATGTACCAGGAGTTACTCATAGAGGTGTATTTGAAATTAATTACATAGATCCCCAAACAGGAGAGCTTAAAACTAAAAGTCAAGAATTACACCCTAACGTTAGAAAAAATGGTGATGCATTAGATCAAACACTAGCACTTATGTTTAATAGTATTAATCAGACATCAGTGATAAATAACCAGCTTTTTCAATCATTTGTTAAATCAGATAATACAGAAGCACTTAATAAAGTTAGAAGTAATCAAAAGCTTACATTAACTCCAAAAAGCTCTGGGTTTAAATATGGTAATAATTAAAACATGGCAGAAGAAAACGTAGATAAAGAATTTGATAAGTTTGCAGATAAGACAGACTTTCTAGGACCTGCAAGAATAGAGATGGAACTTGATGCTCCAGAACTTACACCTATTTTTCCTAATTCTGTTCCAGATGCATTTGAGAATAATACATATAATACTCAAAGAAATACTGGTGGCATTTCTCCTAATTACCCACCTAGTGCTGTAAAGCAGAATGTAGTAAATACACCTGATTGGGGAGAGTCTTTAATAAATGCCACTGCTGCTAAGATAAACTCTTTAGAAGATAAAAATGAGTATGCTAAAATGTACACTTTTGATTCATCTCCTAAAGGTGCATTTAAAGCAAGATATAAAGCTTATGATCAAGATATATATAATAAAATTGGATTTAGTCCATTACTAGATAATGAATCTTGGTATAATAATAATACAACTTTCGGAGATGATATATCTAGGACAATGAGAACTTCAGCATTGCCTATGCTTGGTCTTGGTTTTCTTAGTCCCTTAAATTCATATGGTAATATGCTTCAGGGTAAAAGCCCTTTTGCACAAGATGCAGATGAAGCTGCTGAGTACGATTATTATAATCAACTATCCTACTCTTCTAAAGGAGGAGTTGGAGGTTTTACAAATAACTTAGTATTATCTGCAGCTTATTCAATGGGTATACTAGCAGAAGGTGCTGTAGAAGGTGCTCTTATTGGTGGTGCAGTAGGCTTTGTTGAAGGTGGTGTTGGAGCTATTCCTGGAGCTGCTGTAGGTGGTGCACTTGGTACTTTAAAAAGTTTATACAGACTTCCAGGTAGTATAATTAAGGGTGTTAAAGCTATGGGATCTATGGCTAAAAATTTAAAGGCATTTGGTGATGTTACTAAAGCTAGACAGTTATTTGCTGCTTCTGGACGTAATGCAGCTAATTTTCTAAATCCAGCATCTAACCTTACAGCACAATTAAAAGCTACTGATAATATATCTGGATTAGCAAAATCAGCAAGAACTGTAGGAGCTCTGTGGCATGATGTAAAAAATATCAACATGGGTATTGCAGAAGGAAGACTTGAGGGTGGGTTTACTCAAAATCAGACATATGAAGAGTTGTATAATAATTACTATAGTCTATATGGTATAGCTCCTGATGAAGATATGCAAGAGAGTATGATGAATCAAGCAAAAGCTGCAGGATGGAGGAATTCATTAAACAACTCTATGTTAGTTTTCTATTCTAATAAAATAGCCTTTCCGTCTATAACTCGTGCTGGATTTTTAAAAGGGTTACCAAAATTAGGAGTTGGTACTGTTGTAGGTAATGTGGGTAAAGAATTTCAAGTTGTATTTAATCCAGCTAAAAAAGCTAGTGAAGCTGTATTTACTGCAGAAAAGATTGGTTTTAAGAATGCATTAAAAGGTTTTACTAAACCTAAAGTTTGGGCTAATAATTCAATTAATTATTTTAAGGCTAATCTAGTAGAAGGTTTTCAAGAGTCTGCTCAAGATATTTTAAATGATGCAACAAAAGAATATTACAAAGAAACATTTTATAATCCAGCTGCTAGAAACATGAGGTATACAACTGGAGTTTTAGGAGATGCGTTTAATAAACAAATAAGTGCTCAAGGTGCTGAAACATTTGCTTCTGGATTTTTAATGGGTACAATACTACAATTACCTGGTAAAGTTAAGGGTGGTTTAAATTATTCTTATAATAGGTTTTATAAAAATAGAGGTAATTGGGAACAACATGTTAAAGAAAGAGGTAATGATGCTCAAGATGTAGTGGATAACTTAAATAACATGTATAAAAATGCACATCATTTTTTTGATCCTAGAATAAGTAATTATTCAACTCAGATGCTTGCAGCTAAAATGGCTGATAATCCTGAAGAAGTTTCAGAAAAAGAATTAAGAGATACATCATTTACAGCATTTCATGAATCAGTTATGACATCATTAAGTAATGGTACTTATGATATGTTTACTCAAAATTTATCAGAGTATAAAAATGCTACGCCCGAAGAACTTGAAGAAGCTTGGAATTTAGAGAAAGGACAAGGGAGAATTGCATTAGATAATATAGATAATCAACTTGATACAGCAAAAACAATTTCTAAAAGATTTAGAGAAGCTAGAAATAAAATGAAGAATCAGATTGACTTAGCTCAATTTGAAGTAGGTAGTCCAGAATATGAAAAAGCTAGAATATATAATGAAGCATATAGAGTAGCTCTTTCTAATTTAGTCTTTTTACAAGGGTCGTTTGATAAAAACTTACAGTCTATTAAAGACTTAGGAGATGAGGTTAGTTCTTTAGATGCTATAAAAGATTTAAATTTTTCAAACTTTAGTAACTTAATAGTACCAGAAAGACTGAGTCAAGAGATTGCTATGCTAGAAACAGAAATTGAATCTTTAAAATCAAATCCTCAAAGAGAATATCAAGCAAATATACAGACTGAAATTAAAAGAATGGAGTCTAAACTATCTGCACTAACTGATTTTCAAAATGGTCAGAATGGTTTGATTGAAGGTTATATGCAAAATGAGTTGCTTAAAGGAGTGATGTCAAAAATAATGACTGAAGATTCATCTTTAACACAACAGGATGCTGAAATAAAAGCTATTCAAGAGTTAATGGATCAATATACAGAGGGTAAATCAGAACCGTTTTCTATATATAAAGATTCCTTTAAAGAACTTCTTTTTTCTTTAGCAGATACTCCAGAGAAAAAAGCAAGATTGCAATCACAGTTAGATGAAAAAGGTGGTATAGATACTATGTATAGTAAACTTTTAGATCTTCATATATTAAATAATGAAACAGCAGGTCTAACTAAGTTTATAAATTTATTAAGTAGCCCAAGAGATTTTTATGAGCATGTAGATAGGAATTTTAGTTGGATGAATGAGCTATATGATAATAAAAAAGAATATGTTAAAGATGTAGTTAATCAAGAGATATCAAATATTGAAAGAAATGCTATATTAAATGAATTAGCAAATAAAGGAATATTTGTTGATCTCCAACAATTTTCTGATTGGATAGCAGATACTAACAACCTACCTGATGAGTTTATTGATATCACTAATGAAAGAGTTATTAATAAAGATAGTGTCTTGTATGAAGAGTACGTTGATTTGTTTATTGCTGCTGCAGATTTAGAAAGTAAAAAACCAGCTGGAGAAGAGTTAGATGCTAAACAATCTTTAGAGGCAAGAGTAGAAGAATTAAATAGTGAGAGAAATGATAAGATTAATGATCAACTAGAGTCTTTAGATTCTAAGCTTAAGTCTAACTATGGTAAAACAAGACAAGAAATTCTTGATGAAAAAGCAGAGTTTGATAAAGAATATAAAGAAAAAATAAATCAAAAAGAATCTAAAGAAGAAGAAAACAAACTTATAGCAAAATCAAGAGAGCAGTTAAAAACAAATAATGTACTTGAGATTCAAGCAATTTATGATTATGCTATAGAAGAAGGTTATATTACGGAGGAGCAGTTTGAGAATGCTGTAAATACAATAGCTCAAAATGCTGGTAAACCTTTACAAAGAGTTTTAGAAGCTCGTAAAAATATTGATGTAAGTGATATAGAAGATGCTGAAGAAGCTAGGCAAATAGGTTCTACTCAAGCATTTAAGAAAGTTATAATTGATAGTATTTTAGAAGATAAGGCTGAAGATATTGAAAAAGAAATACAAGACATAGGTGATGTTGATAGGCAACCACCAATGGTCCTAGAGTCTACAAAAGAATATAAAAGTTATGAAGAGATAGTGGCACAAATAAATGCAAAGTATGATGCTGCTATTGATGAGTTAAAAGGTAAGATTTCTAAAATGGATACTGAAGAATCAGTTGAGCAATTTTATACTACATCTACACCATTTGATAATTTTGATCAAACTTCAAAAGATAAAATTACAGAGTTATTTGATGATTACCTTATAACAGATTTAAATGAAAATTTAGAGATTAAAGAAAATGATCCTGAGCAATATAGAAAATTAAGGGAAAGATGGTTAGAAAGACAATCAGAACTTATTAATGAATTAAATGCTGATGTTGTTGAGGCTAAGAGACAGAAGTTAGAAGAAATGTCTAAACCACCTGAGCTAAAGTTTTTACCATTTAAAGCTGATTCTAAAACTAAGACAGAAGTCCTGGGTAATATATATGATAAGTTACAACGTATTTTAAATGATGGTGAATATGCCAAAGATGCTAAGAAACCTGAAGAAAAAACTCAGCTAACTGAAGAAGATATAGAAAATATTAACTCAGATTTACAAGCTATTGAAGGTTATATACAATCCCGTGCAGAATTATTTGCACCACAAACTGTTGCTGAAGAAGTTGTAAATAGAATTTCTGAAACAATAATTAATAGAAGAAATGAAGTTGTAGAAGTTACAGATGAAGAGGGTAATGTTATAGGTAGAAAGTTTGCCAATAGAGAAGATTCTGATCCATCACCTGAAAGAGTTACCGCAGTTGCTGAGGAAATTAAACAAGACCTAACAGGTGAACCTCAGTTTAAATATGACCCAATAGAAAAAACAGAAGATGGAGAGCCTGGTGCTATAGAAAGTGTGTATAATACTTATTTTCAAGATCCTGATATTACTAATGAAGAAGCTATTGATTTATTTGTAGCTAGGTTTAGAGAAATGGCCTACAGAGAATATAAGAAAGTCTTTGGAAATGAAGCTAAGTTAAGTTCAATTGAGAGTGGTATCAGACAAGATTCTTCATTTAGTAATGTAGAAAGACTAATTAAAAAATATGTATTCAAACATTACTCAGATGCAGGAACTAATTCTGATGCTTTAATTAGAATGTTTTTAACTCCTAAATCAGAACAAGATGGTTCTGGATTTATAGATTTTACATATGACTCTGAAGTTGAAATAAAAGGTAATATGATTAAGGTATCAGATACTATGTCTGAAGAAGCCTATAATACTTTATTTAACTCAGCATCAGGTATTATATCTAAATTACGTCAGGGAATTATTGATGGTAAATGGCAAATACTATCTGAAAATGTTTTACTGTTTGATGAAAACGCCAGAGAAAATGGCCTTACAGGAGAGATAGATTTACTTGCTATAGACACTGAAGGTAAAGTTAAGATTATAGATATTAAAACTGGTAACCCTGGTACATGGAAAATTTATGGTACAGGAGCACAGTATGATAAGGAAGCTTACTTCCGTGGTCAACAAAGTATTTATGCTGATTTATTTTATAATATGTCAGGTATAGATGTGGATTCTATTGGTTTATTACCATTAGAAACTATTGTGAATTTAGATGGTTATATTGAATCTGTAAAAAAACCAAATCTAGTTCCTAAAGGTGAGGACACTATTGAAATAGAAAAGATTGAGGATATTAGTAAGTATGGTCTTGAGAGAATTAGTCCAAATTTAAAAGAAATTAAAAGGGAAACTGAGAGAGGTGAGAGTAAAGTAGAAATAGGTATTCCACAAAGTGATCCAACAAAACTTACATTAGAAGAAAATCTTGGTAACATGATTACATATAATGGAAAAACAGGATTATTATCTAAGATGGGTAATGGTACATTTGGTGTATTAGTTACATCTAAGGTTGATGATACATTATTAAATCTAACATTAGAATCAGTTCAAAATGAATTAGTTCTTGAAAAAGCTAGTGAATTTAAAAATGAAGAGTTAATATCTCAATTAGAGGATCAAGTTAAAAAACTACAAAAGAATATTGATGATAAAGGTGAGACCAAAGAAATGTACTCCATTAAATTTGATATGGAGAATGTTTATGATGGTGGTCTTAACATGATGGAATTAGGTATACAACCAGTTGCTATTATAGAAAGTGTTGGTCAACAAAGAATGGTTGGTGGTAAAATTATCAATGCTAAGTTTGATAACCCTGCAGAAACAATAGCTACTATAAATGGAATAAAGTATAATGTATTAAGAGACACGTCAGGAAACATTACTATATTAAATTATATGTCCAATGAAAAAGAAATCAAGGATGTAGATCAGGAAGCTGGTCAAGTATCAATGGAGATTGGTAAACTAAGACAAGAAGCTGCTGAACTTGAAGGTATAGAAAAAGACTTTGTATTAAAAAAGATATCTAAAAAACAGGTATATAAAACAGAGCTTGATAGAAAGAGGCAATCATTAGTTAATAATAATACAAAGGTATTTTTAAGGGGTAGAAATAATGAAGATCTTATATTTGCATTAAATAAATTACCCAACAGTCTTCAAAAGGTTACAGAAGGTCGTACTAAAGCAGATGAGATAATAGATTTAAAAGAAATAGGAAGGTTATCTTTATCACAAAGTATTTCTGAAGCAATAGATGAAGTTATGTCAAGAAATTATCCAGATGCAATGGATGTTTTAATTGATAAAGGTTTAGCTGGTGCAGCTGGTCAGAATGGTCAACAAATTATTGATTGGGCTACAGAGACAATTAAAGAGTTAGAAGACTTAGGTTTTAGTGTAATTAATAGAGGAGATCTAGTTGATGATATATCTAGACAAATAGATGCTTTAAATTTATTACTAGGAGATTTAGAATTAATTAATTTAAATAAAGATGGAAAAATCAGTAAAAGACAAAAAGGAAAAGTTAGAGACTACTTTGAAAGGGAAGAAATACAGGAAGGGTCTAGTGTATCTACGGATGCAGAGTCTGTCCAACCAGAGACAAAAAGAGTTCTTAGACCATCTGCAACCAAAACAGAACTTAAAAGAAAAATAGATTCTATTAGAAATAAGTTTGATAAAGAAGACAAAGCTACTTTAGAAAATATAACAAATAATGAGTTCATTGTTAATCTAAATGAAGCTACTAAATCTAATATTGAAAACATATATGAAAAGGCCTTATTAGAAGCAGCTAAAGAGACTACTCCTTTAACAGTAGATGATGTAAAGTTGGCATATGAAACTAGGCTTGAAGAGTTAGAAACTAATATGGACTTAGCCAGTATAGAAAAAGGAATGATCTTAATGGACAAGTTAGATACTCCAAACTATTATATGGTTAAAAAAATCAATAAAAATTCAGTAACTTTAGAGAATATCCAAACTCAAGAAAAGATGAATGTATCTGAAACAGATCTTACTGATTATGATAAATCAAATGATGAACAAACTCCTGTAGTAGAAACAACTGAAGAGCTAGTAGAAAGCTCAGAAGAATCTGTAGCTAATTTAAAAGAATTAGCTAAAAATGAAGAAAAACTATCTCAAGCAAAAGAAAATGCTAAAAAATCTACTAGAGAAGATAGGATGAATAAATTAAAAGATAACTCATTAAAATGTTAAAAAATGGCTTGTGCACTAAATCAAGAACAGGTATTAGATGTTTATGAAATCTTAATTGGTGATATACTTGAACTAGGTGTTGATACACCTTTTCAACTAGACACTGTTGTTAAAGATCTTTATAATGCAATTAATGATAAAGAGAAAGCTGTGCTTTATGCTCAAGCAACTCCTGATATATTAAATTTAGTTTTACAAGATGATGAAGCTAATGAAAAGCTAGTAATGTCTGGTTTTGATTTTACTAATCTAGCTAAAATGAGAGTAGAGTTTAATAACTTAGATAATGTATCTAAATTTGTAGCTCAAAAAAAAAGAACTAAAAAAGATGTTGATTCAGATATAGCAGGTATTAGTAAAGGTAATGCTGCTAAGCGTCCTAAAGATTCTGGTGATGAAAAAATCTTATGGTCATATAATGAGAATGAAGGAGCAAAGGTTGTATTTCCATTAGCAACAACATCTCAAATAGCATACTCTGAAAATCCAGAAGAGGTTTCAGAAGAAAAAAGAAATGAGATTGATCCAGAAAAGAAACTATTCTATGATGTTATTAAAGACATAGTATATATTTCTAGACAACAAGAAACAGATTCACAAGAAATTATTTACGGTGATACTTCTCTTGCTTTAGTGGCAAAAAAAGCTAGTGATGTAGACCCAATGCTGCTTACAACTGATGATAGAAACTTTTTAGAAGAAAACCCTGAGTCATCTGGTATTGTATCTATTATATCTGACACGGAAGGTAAACCAGTTTTTTTTGATGAGGGTGGTAATGTTACTACTGAAGATAAAGGAAGAATAGTTTATAGCTATTTAAGAAGAGTTAACCTAGTAAAAGATAAATTACTGTTATCTAATAGAAGCAATAGACATTACAACCTGGTAGAACCAGAGGTTATTGTGTCTAGATTAGTAGAGCAAATGGAATCTCAACCTAAAGCTAAAAAAGTTTCTAAAAAATGGTTTGATGATAAGGTTAAGGAGATAAGAGATAAGCAAGAAAAAGAAATGAATGATTTGTATACTCTTAGAAATCATATCATGGATACAGAACAGTCTGTTATATTACCCATTATAGGTGGTAGTTTTGGTATACCTACAAATAAAGCTAAGACAATGAGTTTAGCAGAGTCGGGTATTTCTTTACAGGATATAAAACAGTATCAGCAAATTACTACTGAAGGTAAAAATAAAGGTAAGCAGTTTATTATGTTGTCAATGGAAAGACCAGGTTTAACCGTTGATCAACAAATATTTTTACAAAGAGGTGATATAAACTCTGAATTAGCAGATAAAATTGCAGATGTATTAACTACAAGTGCTACACTAAAAGGTAAGCAATTAACACCTGAAGATAGAAAAAACTATTTTGAAATTTTTATTAATAATGCTATTGGTAAAGGTTTTAAAACTAATAGAGATAGAATTACTGCTAAAGTTAGAGTAAGGGATAATGAAAAATCTTTAGTGGTAACTATAAAAGGAGAAGAGATTCCTCAAGATCAACTTTATACTGAAGAAACTAGAAATAAGGTTAAAGAGCATCTAATGAATGCTATTGACTTTAAAGGGGTAAGAACTTATCCTGCAAACGTACAGTTTAATAATAAGTATAAAAATGGTGACTTTGATGATTATACAATAGACGGAGATAAAATTACAGTAGAGAGTAAAAACTATTTTAATTTTATAAAGCCTTTTATAAAAATAGAATATCAGGATAGTGATAATGCATATATGAATGGTCTAAACGCATATATGAACTATAGTATTCCAGAAGGGTTTAATCCTGAAGATTCTCAGTTCTATAAAGTTGGTAGACCTGTTACTAAAGATAAGACAAAGGTTCAAAAACGTTTTGAGAAAAAGAAAAATAAGAAAAAAGATAAAGATTCTTATAAGTCTGTAAAGGAAAAGAAAAGTATACGCAACACTAATAAAGTTCAACCAGCTGCTGAGACCAAACCAAAAACTAAAAAAGAAGCTGTAGATAAAGCAGTTGGTAAGGGTGGTCTTTTAGCTGATATACTTAACCAACCATCTAGAAATCTTAATGCAACTGTTAAGGCTAAATCTAAAAAGTTAAATAGAGATAAGACAATTAATGCATATTTAAATAATGTATTTAGTAATAAAAAAGACCGTGATTCAGCTGAAACTTGGTGGTCTAACTCACCCTTAAGTAAACATATTGAACTAGAAAGAATTACTGAAATTGTAAATTCAGATGCTTATGCTACCTGGCAAGGATATGGTATTACACTATATGAAGGAGATGGTGGTACTGCTGTTGATTTATACCATGAGGCGTGGCATGGTTTCTCTCAATTATTTTTAAGTGTATCTGAGAAAACTTCATTATACAATAAGTTAATGGAGAATGATAGGTGGAAGAAAAAATCATTCTTAGAAATTGAAGAGGATATTGCTGAAGATTTTAGAAGATTTGCTAAATCAAAAGGTAAGGTTAAAAGACAAGGAGTTGTCGGTAGAATATTTAATAAGATTTATAATTTCTTAAGAGATCTTTTTAAGGGTGTAACTAAAAAAGAAGTTATCACAAGACCTTCAGATATACCCGTTGTTAAAGAATTGTTTGATAAACTATATAGAGCATCAGAAAATCCAGAGATTATTTCTAATCTAAAACCTTCTATGAACAATATATTGTTTACAGAACTTAATAGATTAAAAACCATTAATGAAAACTTTACTATTGATGAGTCTGTAAAAATATCTAGTGCAATGGATAATATTGTTTCTCATCTTATTAAGAACTTTAATAGAGATAATAATACTACCGCTGGAGCACTTAAAATCTTAAGAGATACAGATCAAAAGATTGCATTATATGATGATGCTTATGCCATGTTAGAGGCTGTAGCTAATCAGTATGAGGGCTTTATTACTCAGATCATAGAAGATAATGAAAATGCTGCTAAACCTGACATAGCTTTATTACAGCAATATCAAGATAAATTTGACTTGATTAAAAAGGCCATGGCTAACTATGGAGATCCTGTAGAAACATTAGATGGAGATACTGTACAAGCAAATGTTATAAATTATCACTTAGAAAAATCTATTTATAAAGTACTAGGTGATGAGTATATAGAGGTGGAAGATCCAAGTGATTTAAAAACAACAACGTTATTTAAAAAAGACCAGGGTAATAATATCTCAGCAAGAGAACTTGCAGGACAAGATACATTAATGCTATTAGCTAGTATAGTTAAAACAGAAAAAGATGAAGATGGTAATTTGGTAGATTCTTTAGATTATTTTGGTATACCGCAAATACAAAGTATTGATATAACATGGAATAGATTAGCTAAAATACTAGAAGGTTCTTTTAATGATCAAGAATTGTATAATAGAATATTAGAAAACGCTGACAACTATCCTGAGCTAGAACAGCTTTCAAATCTATTACCTAATCCAGGTGTAGATTATAGAGATTCAGCTGAGTTTGATTTAGAGACTAGTTTTTGGCAAGACTTTAAAAAACCAAGATTACCTTATATTCAGTTAAACCTAAATACAGAAGGAGATACAGAAAAGGTATATGAGGCTAGAGTAATGAAGGCCAGTTTTGATACACGCCAGGTTATGAATGACTGGACTCAAAATTTTAAGATATCAGATAAATCAACTAACCCATATGTAAATGTAGATAAGCTAGGAAGATCTGTTTTAAATACTAAAAAAATTATAAAAGACTTTAGTATAAATGGTCAATTCAACTATAAAAAAGCTAATAGATTTTTAAAAGCTGTAGGAATACAGTTAGATATGACAAGCACAGCTCTTAAGAATATAGTTAATAATAGAACTACACCTTTTAGTAATACTTTTGGAATTGATAGAATGTTCCAAATAGTAAGTCAAGTAGATAAGTTAGAAAAAACATATCCATCTGAAGCCTATCAATTTAAAATTAATCCTTTAAGATACTTTAGAGAAGGATTACCAAAACAACTTAGATTAAGTGAAGATAATAGTCAAGAAGTTAGTGGTAGAATTAAAGTCCTAGCAGAACTTCAAAATACATATTCAGATAAATTTTCAAACTTTAGTGTTCAAAGTGCTGAAGGTAATAGAGTATGGGAACATTTTCTTGATAATACTATAACTAGAATGGTTACTTCTATTAACTATGCAGAAAACTGGCAAGAGTTAACAGGTCAAGAATTTGCTGATCCTGATCAACTCTTTAAGCACATGTATTGGATGGGTGAGGATAATAACACAATGACTCAATTTTCTGTATTATTAAAATCTATTTTTCATTTAGATGATTCAAATCCTGAAACTTATGGTAAGAAAAAAGATATAGGTAATAAATTAAAATTACAAAATGTATCAGGTACACAATTAATAGGTAAAAATACAATTGGATCTGCTACAGCTTCAATGGACGCAACTAGTAAGTATCTTCAAGAGTTTCATACAATGTTGTTAAGTGGTGTAGAAGAATTTATGAGACATGCTTCTAAGAATACTGCACAAGGTTTATCTTTAACAGAAAAAATTCAAACCTATAATGGCAAAAGAGCTAATAATCTTTATGTAGACATTGAAGCATTTATGCCAGGAGCTTTTGGTACAATGAAAGCTAATGATATACTGATGGGTTATATTGCAGGAGAAGGTAATAGAATCTTTAGATATAAATCAAACAAGAGTAAGTTTTCACAGTTTAAAGGTTACAATAGAACGGTTAAAAGAAAGGATGGTAAATCTGTAGACGCAGCAGAAGCATTCACTGCATTTGATGATGTATTATCAGCTGAAACACAAAGAAACTTATATAAAGAAATAGATAATTCTATTGATGAAAATATAGGTGATTTTAATTTGATGGATGTTCTTAATGCTAATGAAGAATTAAGAGATAGTGTAGCTAGAGATTTAGATTTATACTTTGAAAAAGAATCTACAAATAATAATAACCGTTTAAGTAAAGCAAAATACTTAGATCAATCTCTCTTAGATAGAATAGATAGAGAGGGTTATCAATTAACACCTGATCAGCTTCAGGAAGTACTTTCTACTGCATATACGTATAACTCATGGATTCATAAGTTTGAAACAACCATATTAGCCTATGGTGATGTAGTACAATATAACCATGCTAAAGAAGAGTTCCATAAACGTAATGCTGGTTTAGGATCGGGTGGTAGAAGTTTCCGCTCAGATTTAAGAGCTCAAGCTTTTATTAATGATCAATCATTGTTTAAAAAGTATTATGCAGATAAAAAAGGTTATAGTGTAAAACCATATGACGGGACTCTTACTACTGGAATTCTTAAAGAGTATAAAAGAGATTCTATTATGTATGATGAGTACTTAAAGAGTTTGGAAGATGCTTATTATAATAAACTTAAAAATCGTACTAAAGCTAAGAAGCTTGCTAAAATTGCAATGGGTGAGTATATGGGCATGGAAGTAGGTGATGGTCAAGGACATATTACTTTTGAGTCATATAGAATGCTAAAAAAACTTGAGAATAATTGGACTGATAACCAAGAAAGATTATATAGAAAAATATCTTTAGGTGAGTCTATTAATATAGAAGACGTTGTAGAATATTTTCCACCCTATAAGCTTCAGTATTTTGGTAACATGCAAACTACAGGACTTCCATTAACATCATTTCATAAATTCTCACTTGCACCAATAGTGCCAGGTGTTGCTAAGGAAAATACACCACTTGCAAAGATTCATGATAAAATGATGAAGGATCAAGTAGACTATGTAACATTTGAGTCAGGTTCTAAAGTAGGTCATATAGGATCAGGTGATGCATTTTTAAATCAAGATGGTACATTCAATGAAGATGCAACGTTTACTAAAAACGTAATATTTGCTGAGTATCTAAAAAATCAAACAGAAATAAATCCATCTTATAAGGGTAAATCAATTTTCTCAACTCAAATGAGAAAGCTTATTTTAGAAGGGTTATATACACAGGGTGTCATAGATACTACTGATGAATCCAAGATAACGGAAGTAAAGGTTAAAAGATACCTAGACCATGTATCAGACTACACAGATCTATTAAAGTATGAGCTCTTAGAAGAAATTGGTTTTAAAGAAACAAGTAATGGAGAATTCGTAGCTAAAGATGCTAAAAGCAGAGGTAGACTTGCTAACCTAATAAGAACAAACTTAGAAAGAGAAGATGTACTAAGTGATGACTTAATAGAGTTTATAGATGTGTTTGAAAATGATGGTGAAATGCTACATGATATATCGTTTCATCCAGATGCTTCTAAGATTGAAAAAATATTACTTTCTGTAATTAACAAAAGAATAATAAAACCTAAAGTAAAAGGTGAGCCTTTAGTTCAAGTTTCTTCCGCATTATATGAGAACCAACTAAATGTACCTGTCAATCTTAAAAATGCAAGTCAAGAAGATATTAAAAAATATGTAGGGACAAATCTATTACCTACATATCATGCTGGTAAAGGTAAGACTAATGCAATGAAGGTAATGGTGGCCATGCAAAGTGATTATTATAATTTGTTTAAGCTACCGTATGACTTAACTAAAAGAGAAAAAATAGAGGTTACTAATGAAGATGGTACTGTTAACGTAGAGGAAAGTATAAAAAGACTTAATGAAAAAATTAAGGATGATGCATGGCTAAACGGTAATGATGGTGCTAATAGAAAAGCAGTAACTATGGTAGGTGTTCGTATTCCTGTACAGGGACTAAATTCTATGGAGTTCATGGAAGTCTATGAATTCTTACCCCCAGCTGCAGGTAACATAGTTGTAGTACCAGCAGAGATTGTAGCTAAGTCAGGTGGTGACTTTGATATTGATAAGCTCACAATATTTATGAGTAACTTAAATAAAAATGGTAGAGTCATAAGACCTCAGTTTTCTAACACAGCTGCTTTAAAGGAAGAAATGACTAAAGAAGGTTTTAATCTTAATGAACTTAAGATTCAAAAAGCTGGTATTGAGAATGAAATGATTAATGACATTAGAGAAATCTTAGAAATGCCACATAACTATGCAAGTCTTGTAACTCCTAATGGTACATTCTTGTTGAAGCAACTATCTGAAAAATTAGCTAGAGATGTAATGGAGTATGATCCGTTAGAAAATAGAATGTCTGATGAAAGAGGAGAGTCTATTTCACCTACTAGAATCTTTGAGGCAGGTTATAACTTATACAAGCATGAGTCAAATGCAGTTGGTAAAAGAACATTAGGACTTGGTGCAATTGAAAATACATTTAATGTAATCATGAATGCTGCGGGTGCAAAGATGCCATCAGTAATTAATATACCGTTTGAAGGACAAAGAGATGTAAGTCTTTATTTAAGACATAATAAGTTTGGTGATACAAATCAAATATCATTATCAGATCAATTTGATATAGATGGTGTAAATAAAGTTGCTGACGTTATATCACAAATGATGAATGGTTGGGTTGATGTTGAAAAAGATGCATGGGTATTCTTTATACAAGGTAACTATGAAGTAGCACCTCAGCTATTATATTTAACAAAAGCAGGCGTACCAATAGAAGAAGCTGTTTATTTTGTTTCTAATCCATTAGTAAGAGAATATGTTGATGAACAACGTATTGCCAGATCTACATTTGCAGAGGTTTTAGGTAAAAAACCTGCTCAACCAACCTTTACTAAATATCAAGCAGCTAAGAATGTAATTAAAAATAACTTTGACTCAGATGTATTAGGTGCTAGAACTAAAAATAAAGTAAGACATGAGACTGGTGAAAAAATGATTGAGGACTTGCTTAGTAAAAGAAAAGATAAACACTTTAATTTAAAAGAACTTAAGAAAGTTGTAGAGTCGGATCCTACAGATATGAAAAAAGATAAGTTAGCACAGGCAATGTTCTTACATTATCTTTCAATAGAAAAACAAGTTGGTGGCCTAACCGCATTAAAAATGTCTTCTAATCCTGACACTAGTACAAAGAGTACAATATCTGATGTAGAACAAACAGAAGCTAACTTGGATCAAATTAGAGAAGGTGATCATGCTGAGTTACTAGAATCTTTTATGAATGATTCTGTTATTAGTTCCTTCTTTAATGGCCCACTAGCTCTTGCTTTAAGTAGACCTCTATTTAAATTAAGATTTCATAAGAACATTAGTGATTATTTAATAGTAAAGAGTGAAGCTATAAGAAATGATTTACAGTTTACATTTCCTGGGGGAACAACTGAAACGTTTTTAAATGTATTTAGAAATGACCTTGTAAGCTTTTTATTTCAAAATTCTCTAAGAAGATATAAACTAGAAGATACTTATATGTCTCATGCTATTAATAAAAGCATTCCTGTTAAACTTGTATCTAAGTTAGATAGAGGGGCTTTTGTTAAAGATGATATTTTATATGTAGATGAAAAAGAAATTAAAAGAGAATTTAAAACTAAATCTTGGGAGGTTGATTCTGAAGCGGAAAATAATTATGAGGACAAGAATCTGTATGCTCTAAATCCAAGTACGTTTATGCAGAATGGTGAATCTAACTATAATGAATATTTAAAGTTTGTATTAGAGAGAGAAACATTAAGGCCATTATTTAGCTTTGCAGATGTTACAAAGACTCAAGAATTTGCAGAAGAATTAAAAAAGTCTGAAATAGAATTACCTGAAGAGTCCAATCAAAATCTAGCTAGATATACGTATGAAAGAATACTAGCTAATAAGGCGTTAGATAACACATATAATTTCTATCATTTATTTAATAATCCAGAATACTCCATGGGTGTAAGATTATCAGAAATGCTTGTTAAATATCCTGATCTTGCTAGTAAGTTTGAAGTTCTTCAGAGAATGAGAAATAATACTAATAAAGAAGAGACTGTATTTAATATTGAAATTAATGATAAAGATTATAATAATGATAAGTCTAACCTTTACACTAAAAATCTAGCTGATTTAGCTGACATATCTGTAATAAAATCTAATGATAATGAAGAAAATGCAAGAATTAGTGATTTCTTTAATAAGCTAAAAATGTTTGGCTTCTTGCAAAGTGGTATTAATAAGGAGAGCGTTAGTATAACTAATGTTTTAGATTATAGACCTTTTGTACAAGTACTTGAAACTGAATCTGATGCTTTTATAAAAGCTCTTGATACTGATGGTAACAAAATCTTAGATAACTTTTATAAATTATTTTTAGAGCAAAATGCAGCTACTAATAAAGATAAGCGTAGATATAAAGATTACCTATCATTATTAAATTATAAGCAACCATCTAAGATTAAAGATATAGCTATACCAACAAGAAGTAGAACTCCTATTCTAGAGGATTCTCTTGATACTAGTGATTTAAATGTATCACCAGTAAGACAAGGCCTAAAAACAACTACTAAAAATAAAGTATTTACTTATAATGATAGATTTGCAAATAGTAATGTCTACTATAACAATCTTATGCTTAACAATCAAGATGTAGTATTTATTCATAATACAACATTAAATGAATTAAAATCAGAATTTACTAAATCATTTGGTGGTCAAACAGCGTTGGCTACAAACAGTAGTGGCATGGCTGTAAATTTCCCAACTGGTAATACTAAACCAGATGATGCTATGGAAGGTTTATCAGAAAGTCAAATAAAAGATATACAAGATTTATATGAAAGAAGAATAGCAGGTATCAAAGAACTAGTTGAAGGAGACACTAATATTGCATTTCCTGAAACAGGTATTGGTACCAGTTTACCTCAAGAATTATTTGTATATTTAAGTAAGAGGTTGTTTGAAGAATTTCAGTATGTTAATCCAGGATCTACAATGTATGATCAAGTTAATGATCTTATAGGTAAGGCTCAAGGAATTACTGATCAAGAAATACTAAGTGCTCTACAATTAGAACAAGACCCTTTTAAATGTTAAACTATGCTTTGTGACGTAAAAATAAATTCATTAGACTATCTTAAGAAAAAAGGTGTAACTGATGATGTAAGAAAAATTTTAGATAGAGAAGAATTTGATAAGGTTAATGACCAACTTACAGAACTTGCTAGAATTAAATATGGTCTAGAAACTCAAGGGGATAAATTGTTTGGAGTAAATATATCTGAGCAGATTGACCCTAGAACATCTAGATATTGGAGAGATGATCAATATAAGATTTATAGAGCAATCCCTAATGATACATTATTTGAAAAGTTAGATCAATTATATAAGCAAAGACAGAATACAGAAAGTTTAGATACTATAAATTCAGATACACGTTTTTTTAAGTTTGACCCTTTTTTATATAACCAAGGTGTACCTATGGTTGATATTGATATAAATGACTTAAAAAATGCTAGAGTTAAGGAGAAGGTAGAAATTATAGCAGAAAAGCTAGCTGGTAGTATGAATGTACAATATGCAAATATTACTTCAGAAGCAGCTACTCAATTGCTAAAAAATAGACCTATACCTTACAGAGGAGAACCTGGATTTTATTTTGCAGGTACAGTGTATACTGTGGGAGATAATGTTTCTTTATCAACTGTCATGCATGAATTTTCACATCCACTTCTCCAAGGGTTGAGAAGAGATAATGTAAAATTATTTAGGAGTCTTTATGATCAGTTCATGGCTACAGGAGAAGGTCTTGGTGTTAATGAATATGTAAAACAAGTATATCCTGAATTAAAAGAAGACTCTGATTTATTTAAAGAAGAAGTTCTTGCTTTTGGTTTACAATTAAAATCGGTAAATAAAATAACAAATGAAGTTGAGACAGATGGTTTTAGCTCATTTATTAAAAGATTATTAGCAGGTATTAAAAAAATGCTAAGAAATATGTTCGGATCTAAAGTAAAGGTATCTAAGCTAGATGTAGATACTTCTTTGGATGAAATGGCAGATATGCTTATTGAAAAGGATTTTGAATTTAAAACTGCAGATGTAACAGAAGAAGATCTTGTTATGTATGCTAGAATGGTATCTGAAAGAGCTAATGAGTTAGCTAAAGGAACTACTGAAGGAAGTCTACAAGATATATTGGAGAAAACTTACGCTTCTAACTTAGATATATTAAGAAATGCTAAAAACTTTAGAGGTGATAAAAAAACAAAAAGTATTGTAAGAGAAACCTTATTTGAAAAAGGGACCTCTCAATTGTTACCTGGTGTTAGATCTTCACTATCAGCTTATGTAGATACTCAAGAGTTAAAAAACTTAGAGGATGATGATCTTATTGAAAATATATTAAACTCTGAAGAAGCTAAAATTAATGATATTCAAAATAAATCAGTAGCACTTATTAATAGCTTCGACACTATTAATAATATGAGTAAGAATATACTAAAAGATATTAATAAGATATCTAAAGATCAAACTTTAAATAGCAGACATACAATTGCTATGTTAGCTTTATATAAGAATACATCCCGTGCTTGGATGACATTACTAAAAGATATTGATAAAGAGATTACTTTAGAAAGTGGGGAGTTTATAGATACTAATAATCCATTTTATGCAACTCTTAATGAAATAGCAAATAATGTTACTAGAATTCAAACTGGTGTTGCAGATGTACTAAAGAAAAATAATGTACAGTTTTTCGTAGAGATAACTAGTTATATGAATGAGTTTGTAAATAAAAAACTTAATTCTAATTTAGGGACCGCTTTAAAAAACGCATTTCCTGACTTACAAGAAAGAGAAAAAATTGTATTAGATATAGCTAATAAAGTTGAGCAGCAATCATTAACTCAAGAAGATATTCAAGGTCTTGTAGATAAAGGAGCCCCAGCACAGATTCTTAAAGAATTTTTAAAAGAATACAAGGACAATGTAGTTGATGAAGAAAAAATAAAAAATGCATTAACTGGTAATGCCCATGATGTATCCTGGTTTAATAGATGGTTAGAAAGCTATAGTTCTTCTAATGATGTTGTAGTAGGTCCATTAGCAATGTTTATTCAAGATCAAAGAACTGAAGTTGAAAATGAAGTTTGGAAAAAGTCAATGGCTTTTAGAACTAAGCTAAAGGAGTTATTACCTAAAGTAAATTTTTCTAAGCTTAACACGGCACAGGTAAGAGATCTTGTAGGAGAAAAGGATACTATAATGTTTTTTGATAAAGAAACTGGTGAGCCAGCTGAAAAAGAAATATATAAATTTGTTAGTGAGTTTGGTAATGGGTATAGATATCAACAAGATATGTTACAGTACAACCTTGCAAAGGCCAAAGATGTTGGAGATCAAAACAAAATTGCTGAAGCACAACAAGCATTACAGGACTTTAACAATGACTATATGTGGCAAGAATATGTTCCAGAGTACTACTCTAGAAATAATATTTTTAAAGAATCTTCTGTGGGTAAATTAGCATATAGTGTAAGAAAAGAAAAACTAGCAGCTTTTAATAATCTTCAAAATCAATTTGATAATGAACTTGAAAGAGTTGAGAACTATGGTTCTATAAAAGCCGCATGGAGAGAGTATCAACAACTATCTTCACTTGAGTATGAAGACGGTACTCCTAAAATAGATGATGTAGAAAATGGTATTTACGATAAAAGTATAGCTGAGGTATTAATAGAGTCAAAAAAAGGAACTCAGTTTAGAGAAATGGTTCCTATTGCAGGATCTTTGCAAACATCATATAATGAGTATGTAACTTTGCTTGAATCTAGAGGTATAACTAGAGGTAGTGCTGAATTTAAAATGAAGCTTGCAGACTGGCAAAAACAAAACATTAAAATAAAATATACCGATGAATATTGGGATTCTAGAAATGCAATTATAACAGAATTATCAGAATTACAATCACAAATAAATGAGACTACTAGTGATGAGTTTGATGTTTCTAATGCATTTAAAAGAATAAATGATTATATATATTCTTATAGAGATGAGTTTAATCAGCCTATTGCTAATGAGATGGGTGAAACAAGACTTAGGGAAATAAAAAATCTTCAGCAAAAAATTATTGATACTCAATCATTATTTGATAAAAGAACAGGTCTTAGAAAAGATCAATCAGATGAGTTGTTTAAATTAACTAAGGACGCTAAAGAAGGTAAGCTTGAATTAGGTAGTGCTAAAATGGATAGATATAAATATCTTATTAGTTTACAAGAAGAAACTGGTATTTCAGCTCAAGATTCAGCTAGAGTTAAAGAGTTATTAAGTCAACTATTTGATTTGACTGAAGTTCAGTATACAGATTATTATATGGATGCCATAAACTATAGTCTTTCAAAACAAAATCTAAAAGAAGTTGGCTCAGAAGAAGTTAAAGATTTTATTAATAGTGATGACTTTCAAGAAATATTAGATAATGATCAAGTGTTTAGGGATTGGTTTGTATTAAACCATGTTGAAAGAGAAAAATGGAATAATACTACTAAAGCATTAGAAGTTGAATTTGTACCTACAAAAGCAAATACAATGTCTATACCTAAAGATCCAAGTCATTATGAATCAAGTACTGTTGTAGATATTGAAACAGGACAGGATGTGATATTACCTGGTGTACCTAGCTCAAGACATTCTAGATTTGAAGTTAAAAATGAATATAGAACTATACCCTATGGTGAAAGTAGAGAAGACTATGTAGGTAAGTATGTAGATAATAAAGGAAATTTTTTACCAAGAAAGTTTGATCCTAGTAATCAATATAGTGCTAAGGATGATAAGTTTATGAGTCAAAAATATAAAGAGTTATCATCTAATACATCATCTCCAGTATTTCAATTACTTGAAGCAATGACCGAATATCATTTAGATATGCAAAAGGGTATGACAAACTACGGTAAGTTATATCTTGATATGCCAAGGTATGCTACTAAGAGAGGAGATTACTATCAAGCTTTTGAGAAAGGTAAATACGGAGAAAGGTTTAAAGAAGTTGGTGCTAATATAAAAGAGTGGATGAAACAATCATTTACTAGATCAGCTGTTGACTTTGAAAATGACTATAACTATGATCCTGAAAACAACTTAGTAAATACAGATCTAAATGGAGATGCTGTAACTTATATTCCTGTAACAGGTATATACAATCTTGAATTAGATATTACAGATATGGATGTTATTTCTGGTTTATTTAAGTATGCATTATCTATTCAGACACAGGGTAAGTTATTAGAGAGTTTACCTTTAGTAGAAAGCGTATTATCAACTTTACAAGATCCTAACAATCAACCAAAAGAACTTGAGAAGTATTCAAAAAATATGCAAAAAGTAAGAGGGATCTTACAAAAGGCCAATAAAAAAGGTGCCACTAATAATAGAATGCAACAAGTTAAGTCTTTAGTTGAAAGAGAATACTATGGTAAACAAGTAGAGGGTATAGATGAAACACACCCTATGATAGCTAGAACACTACAAACATTACAAGGTATATCTAGTTATGGTTCATTAGCATTAAATATTCCTGCAGATTTAAAAAACCAGTTTTCAGGTTATGTGCAGACTATTATTGAATCTGTTGGTGCAGATTTTATAACAACAAAAGATTTAGCATTAGCTACTCCGTGGGCATCTAAGGCAATGTTAGAATGGTCAAGAAGTGATATATATGAAACAGGGCCAGGATCATTGTCTGGACAATTAGTTCAAATATTTGACCCAGCATTTAAAGCTACTGATGAATTTGGTAGAGAAGTTATGAGATCTATGGTAAAAGACCTTACTAATATGGAATGGATGTTTATGCATAGAAAGTTTGGTGAGATGGATGTTGCTATGAAGTTGTTTGGTGGTTTTATTCACGGTCAAAAAATTACTCAAACTCTTAGTGATGGTACAGAAAAAACATTAAGATATGTTGATGCTTGGGAAAAAGATGAAAATGGCATTGCTAGATTAAAAGAAGGAATTCACCCAGGTTGGAATAATACTTCTGTATTTCATGAGTATATTAAAGGAGAAAGCTTAGCGGAAATAGCTAAAAAATATAACATTAGTGAAACTGAATTAAAAGCTAAAAATAGAATTAAATCTGAGATTCAGTTAGAAGATGGTCAAGAATTAGTCATAGCTAAATCAGAAAAATTTAAGGCATTTAAAAATAGATTACAAGGTACATCAAGAAGATTGTTTGGTGTATATGATAGAATGGGTCAACCAGAAGGTAACAAACTATTGATGTATAGAATGTTTATGTTTATGAGAAAGTGGTTTACTCCTATGTTTACTAATAGATTTGGTATGGATACTAAAACTGCTACATTAAGAAATGGTGGTGAAAGGTATGATTGGGCCCTTGGTACATATAACAAAGGTTATTATATAGGTGCATTTCAAACAATGTACAAAGTTTTATCTACAAAAGGTGCAGACTATCAATATTTAACTAAACAAGAAAAGTCAGATTTTAGAAGATTTGCAAGTGAAGGTCTAGCTACAGTTATGCTAGCTTTAATAGCTTCTATGTTATTGGGCTTTGATCCAGATGATGAGGATAAGTGGAAAAAAATGAAAAGAAGATCAGGTGCAATTAATGAAGGTAATTATGATACATACGGATTTTTAGCTAATCACGCACTACTTCTTATACTAGGTGTACAAGCAGAAACAACTGCATTTGTACCCCTGCCATCAATAGGAGGTGTTAATTTAGGAGCAGATGATTACATTAGAATGGTTACTTCAACTTCTTCAGCTTGGTATAATACAACCACACTTTATACTCAGATTTTAGGTGATGTACTTTCATTTGTAACATTTAATGGTTTACCTGAGTTTAAAAAAGATGCAGGGCCATATTGGTTTCAACAAAAGGGAACTCCTAAAATTTGGAAAAAATTATTTAAAACAATAGGTTTTACTGGTGGTTCAGGAGATCCTACAAGTATTACTAAAAACTTAGCAGCAAGCTCAAGTAGACTAGGACAATAATATGAATTGGACATTAGACATAGGATTACATTGGCCACATGATAGATGTGCAGTTGGTTGGGAATATATAGGACCTACAGATACTGAAGACATCTCTACTTTTACATTATATTTATTTATTTGTACAATAAGTCTTAATATTTATAATAAAAGTTTAACTTAATATAAGTTAACTCTATTAAATATTAACGGATTAGAAAAAAAAAGGGGATAGCCTAAGCTACCCCCCTCTCTTTTGTGTATTAATCAACTTGTATGGACACAAGTACTTCTAGTCCTCTTTAATTTTATTAAAAACTTCTATTAATTCTTTTACAACATTTATATCTTTTATATCTAAAGCTTCAGATTCTTCTGCAGAAATATAAACTGTTCCAGTTAATGTTACATCACCTATTAGTGATATACCACCTCCAAGTTTTTTACGAAAGTAATAATAATCATAACCATTATTACTCTCTTCATCATATACCATAATTTTATCAAACTCTAAATCTATTACTTCTTGCTCAGTCATTAAAAATCAAAATTTACTTCATCATTATCATCACTAGAATCATCATCTACTGCTGTAAGATCTAAATCAAAATCTGCATCTTCAGTAAATGAATCTTCTTCAGGCTCTGTAGCTGCTGCTTCTTGTGCCATTTGCTGATCAACAGCTTCTTGACCTTTGATTAGCTCTGCAGCTTCCTCATCTGTGACTTCATCACATACTTCAGCTACTGCAGCTTCATCTTCCTTGATACGTTCTGCAATCTGATCTTCATCATATACAGGATCCTCATCATCAGTGTCAGATAATTTGTCACCATCAGGTATTCCTGTAATTTCAGGACTATCATCTACTGGTTCTTCCCATTCTCTTTCATCTCCGCCTTTATGGTCAAGACCTTCTTCAACTCTAGTTTGCTGATCCCAATCTTCTTGTTGTTCAGCTTCAACTTCAGCAATAGAATCTTCTTCATCTCTCTCATCAATGATCTCTTCAGTTTTCATCTCTTGCATTTCTACATCAGCCTCAACTTCTGCAATCATATCTTCTAGATCTACTTGGTCAGGATCTGCTTCTTTTACTTCAGGTGTCTCAACTTTAGTAAATTGAACAATAGAGTCAATAAAATAATGAAGAATTCTTTGATCTTCCATCCAAGTCTTTGGGTGTGATTGTTGTAAAGCAGTAGTTACATAGTTATAAAAGGCCCATAAAGACCATCTTGAGTCTTCATCAAATGTATTATTAGATTTATTTAAAAGATCTCTAACTATACTAGCTTGCTCAGTAGTTAGTATCTCAAAGTCAGCAAATAATACTCCAAGTAACTGAGACATTTTTCTTTTGTCTAATGTTACACCTTTCATTACATCTTTATCAGTTGCTAATTGGTTATAATACATAAGAGCTGTTGTTACTTGCTCATCAATTGTATTTTCAGTTTCAGTATCAGCATTACCCGTATGCTTTCTAGTCCAAAGACCCATGTCTTTAGATACCATAAAGTTACCAGTCTTGTTTACATAAGTACCAATACCGCACTTAAATCTAACTTGTTTATTATAACTGTTTGTCCAAGCAAACATCATTGATAGTTCAGGGTCCTCATTATAATCTAACTTGTATATTCCTGAAGCTATATTTCCATCAGCAGTACATCTATATAACTCATCTACTACTTTAAAACCTGCATTTTCCAATGCTGTTTTTGAATAGTCAATAACAAATTTATGACTAATTACGGTATAAGTGTCACCATGTGTTGGTAACGGTACATTAATTAAGTGATTTAAATCACATGCTTTTATTTTCTTTGGCATTTTAAAATAATTTTAATTGTTTAATTTTGGGCTCAAGAATTTCTATTTCTTTTTTAATATTATCTAAATAATATTTATAGTTTATATCATATTCTTCAAATGGTTTTTCTACATATTTATTAAAAATAGTCTGCATCCATTGCCCCGCTTCTACTTGTATTTTTCTTCCGTCTTTATTATGTGTTTTTATTATTTTAGACCCTTTGTTAGAAATATAATATCTAATTGTTTTTTGTAAGGGTTCATTTACATACTCCGTGTCTATTACTTTAGATTCCATAAACGTCCAGTCACCTTTAATTTTAACACCAGCACAATAATCAAAAATATTTTTGTTACTTTTTAAATACTCTTCAGGATCAATTCCTTTGACAAAGTAATTATATATTGCTTTGGCCACTATTAAGTGACTTTTATTTTTATGTAAGTGTGTATACTTATGGTTTTGCAAATCTTCCCATTCAAATCTACCCTTACATTTAGCAGCTTCATTTGTGTAAACACTTATATAGTTATTGACATCCCATATATACATTGCTTTATAGTCAGCAAACTCAAGAACTAAATTAGTAAGCTCTTCCCAATCCTTACATATCTTGTCATAAATATCCATGTGATCTTTATGAAATTGAAATGTTGCACCATCTGTATTAGTTTGTAATAAAACTGAGTCAGGCACTTTAATAAGAATTTGCTCAACTAACATGCTCAATAATAGTTGGCCATTTATAGTTGTTTGCATTGTATACTGTGGATCATATAACCAAGAATATTCACTATTGCTATTACCATATGAAGCATTAGCAGCTTCTTTGAATCCTTCAATAATAGATATGTCTCTTTCTGCTTTAGGTTTTTTCTTTTCAGCAAGTCTTACATCAACAATACCATTTTTATAAACTTGAAAAAACTCAGGTCCCAAATGTGCGGGATACATATCGTTCATACAAGCTATACTAGGATATAGAGATGCTACATCTAAGTCTTTAATAATTATATTTTCATCTGCTAAAAATGCACCTGGTTCAATACACTGATGTATACCACCTGCTCCATAATGAAACTCAGAACCTTGAAATCTTAGCTTATATTTAAAATCACTTTTAGTATTATAGATTGTTTTATTTTTTAATTTGTTTAGAAAATTCTGAAAGGGTGCGGTTTCAAATTTGATATAATCAAATAAGATATCACTAATCTTAATTCCTTGTCTATAGGTTCTAAGATCTTTAATATCCCTTGGGTTATTTTCTGTGGCATCACAATATAGCTGTAACAAAAGTTTACTTCCTAATTTAGTATTAGAGAAGTTATGACAATTAAGTCCATAATTTTCTTTGATGTTACTTCTTACAGCAATTAAAGGTTTGGATAAATGTAAAATCTTTTTGGTTGATTCTACATCGTTAATACAATATTGAGTAATCATTTCAATTTCCTCTTCTGTATAAACCTTATCTGCATGGTGTATTGGCATGTCTTGAAGATTTTCCCAATCCATACTAAATTGTGCCCACTTTAAACTTGTTCTTTTTGCTCTGTTGTCCCAATGATTTATTTTAAAAACATCTAGTTGAGGTATACTAAGTTTCCATTCAGGATACTTAGAAAACTCTCTTGCATTAGATATCTCTATTGTTTCTTGAGCAACACTATATATTACTTCTACTAGTTCCTCTTGATCCATTCTAGTTAATTGACTTCTATTTTTAATTATAAATTCAATTATCTGTGAATCAAAACTTATCCCATTAAAAGATATATGTTTTTCATTTAGATTTACATTCCTGTCTAGAAACTTTAGAAGTTCTTCTATATCATTATATAGAGAAGAATGTATTTTAAAGATGTGTGTTTCTTTTGTGATATAGTCTTGGAAGACTCCAACAAATAAATTTGCCATGGTCTCTAGATCCATCACCCAGTGAGTTCTATTCATATCATCTGTGTTCAGTTAAGCTGTTCCCCCATAAATTCATAAGAAAGGTCTGAGACCTTTACTTAATCCCAGACCTATCTAGGATTAATTAAGCTTCTACAGCTTCAGCAGTCTTCTTCATAAAAGACTTCCAATCAAACTTGCTGCTATTTACTGCAAATAATTTAATTAGATCTTCTATTGCCGCTTCATCTTCAACATAAAATTCTTGGAATACTTCCATCTTATGTCTTTCTTGTCTCTGTCCTTTATTACCTGTCAATGGTTGTCCATAATCATCTAACTTAGGTAACATGTGTAATGTTAACTTTTTAGTTGTTGAGATAATCACAAACACTTTTGAGTCTGGATCAAGGATACATTCCACATATGGGCAATCATTGCTTACGGGAATCATTCTAAAAGTTTGCTTGTCTTGCCATGTAGACTGTACAAGCATCATTGTGTTTTTTGAATCTTCATTCATGCTGTTGATTTTTAATTTGTTTTACTATTGATTTTGCTATATTATCTAAATCAGCTAACTCCATTTTTAAATTTTCTTTGTCTAAATCAGGCTTGCTACATAACTCACCTACATCTTTAAGAAAATCCACCTCTACATCTAAAATTATAGAATAATCTTCAAAGTGCTTTTCTGGACTTAGATAACTTTGCATGTAAGCATAGTTACCACTGTGTTTATCAAAAAACTTTAAAATTCTATTTTTTAAACTTGAGGTAAATTTACTATATTTTCCATTAATAAAATAGTTCCAATCTTCATTTAAGTCAGAAAAGTCAAAAATAAAAATACCTACATCATTATTATTGCAGTAATCATATAATCTTGTATGTTTTGTCAGTATGTTTTTTTCAAATGTTTTATACTCAGCATCAGTTCTTATTTTGTATACACATATTAATTTCATATCCTCAGAAGAATAGTGTCCATCCCAACTAAAATAAGTTTCAATTGGGACAACACTGTTACCTCTTTTTATTCCAAGGAGCGGATATAAAAACACCTTGGATTTTTGGAAATACCTATCATATAAAGATTTTATTTTCATACACTATAATTTTACATTTCCTAAAGCTAATTCATATGGTAAGTTATAATCTTTTTCTTTGTAATGATAATCTAATTGTGGTATAATTTCATCTCTAAAGTCTCTAAGCCAATTAGCCATAGTACTAGGAGTAACTTGAAAAGGATATACCTGATTATATTTGTCTACTACAACAAATGTAAACTGTATTCCCCAGTCATTTTTATCTTCTCTACCATGAATATACTTATAGAACGCTAAATTATAATAAATAGCTGCTTGAATCCAATACTTATAATATTCTACTGAATCTGTAAATTCTACTAAAGGCTTCCCTGTTGTTTTTAAATCATTAATAAATACTTGCTTTGCTTCTTTATCAACCACAACATTATCTAATATTCCTTTAAAGCCAAAAGGCTGTGTTTCATAAAAGATTGTGCTATCTATTTGAATAAGTTGCTCATTGTGAACTTCTAAATGATCTTCTTCTTCTGTAATATCAAGTTGTAATAGACTTCTAACATCTTTATTTTGCTTAAGAGTGTCTACACATTCTTTGCAATAATTAAGTGTCTCGTAATCTACTAAGGTTTTACCTTGACTATTTTTAAGGAATTCAAAATAACTGTTGTTATCTTCTGTAAGTACTTTCTTAAGTCTTGACTCGTCTGTTTTTAAGCTCTGGTGTAAGTTAATCTTTACTAAAAGGTCAAGTATACTTGCCTCATAGTTTTCCAAAGTTAATGAATTATCTTCAGATTCCAAATGAATTTTAAAAATATCATCAACTATTACTTTATTATTACCGCTTGGTAATTTTCCAGGAATGATTATAAACTCATTGTTAAACTCATCCTCATTTAAAAGGAGACAGTGTATGACTCTACCTTTTACAAGGTGAGAGCCAACACTATCTTCTTTCTGGTTGAGCACGTAGTGCTTATAAAACATTCTTGGAGAGAATAATAGTTTATTTATTCCACTATAGCTAAAATAAAATCTTTTACTATAGAAATTTTTTAATTCATCAGAACCAGTCAAATCCACTGTCTTCTGTTTCTCCATATGTTACTTTTTTTATAATTTGTGATTTGCCTGCAGGAACAACTTTTGTTTCTACATCTTCGTCCTGGACCAGGGAGGCCGTGGTCTTTAAAACTTCTTTTTCTTTTAATTCATCTACAGTATCTTCAGTATCTACATTTTCCTCAGTTAACTCTACTGTATCTTCATTAGACGTTTTCACTTCTCTTAAGGGGACCCCTGTGGGATGATCATCATCTGACCATTTTAAGTTATGCTCTTCACTTTTACTTTCACTAAGCTCAACTGATTTAACCTTAATAAAATCACTATTACCATTCTGATCATAAAAATATTCCTTAAACTCTGATACTACTTTAGCTATATTTTCAGAATCAAGGGCATTATGATCACTTAATACATTAAAAATAGTATCTACATGAGCATAGTAACTACCTACTCCCATGTAATTTTTCAAAGATTTAAAGTTTACATGGTTTTTACTTTTACAACTATACATTTGATCATCCCAGTGATAGTGAAATAAAAAACATAAGTATAACATACTTTCTTTATAATTACAATTAGCCATAATTTCCATAGCCATCACATGATTATCAGAATCAGAACTATTTAACATGTTTCTTAAGTTTTCATAAGTTGTTTCATCTATAGTTGTACAATCATCTCCATTAATAACTTCAAGTAACGCGTTTTGCTCAACTATAGTTTTACCTGCTGTTTCTTCTAAAAACTTTAAATTTCTGTCACTAATTGTCCAATAATAATTAGAACTATTTCTGATACCTTGAAGATACCCTTTATCTACATTTGCATCTACTTCTTCATATGCTTTTATAATATCCTCTGGCATATTTTGACCACGGACATGTAGGTATCTTTGTGTTGAATGATTAGTAAGAAAGTATTTAACGTTATCATCTTCAAGATAAGGTTCTATTATTTGCATAATTGCATCATAATAATAACCATCTAACACAGCTTCTTTTTTTGCATAGTCTAAAAATGCTTTTAACCTAAATTTACAGCATTTATAAAACCAACTACTTGATACAAGCTTATCACTTGCGTGAGAACTTCCTACAATAACTGTAGCATTTTCTATATCTGTAGTTGTTCGTATTTTATATTTTACAGCTAAATCTTTTAGCTTAACTCTTGGTACAGTAACACCTGACATAAAATAAATTTTATCTTTCATCTGTGGTGTATACTTCTGAGACTGTAGATCTACTAGATTATGAGTATTAAACCCATTATCAGATCTATCAATTATATTTTTTATTTCATTTTCGCTATTATATACATATTCTAAAGAATATTTTTTATACTCATCTCTTTCCATACTAATATCAAGAGTGATGTATGGTATCTTAGTTATATTCATAATTTTTTTAATATAAAAAAGGGAGCATTACACTCCCTTATTTGTGAATTTAATTAAACCTATTGTTTATTAAAAGTGGTAACCTTCTATGTTAGTTTTATTTAACAGTCATCTTTACCACGTCTTGATTTAACATCAACTTACTAAACTTAGGTTTATTACCATTGATTATCTCTTTAACCATATAGTATTTTAAATCATTAGTAAATGATTCACACTCAGTTGATAATGCTATAATTCTATCAATCATCTTTTGAGGAATAGAACCTTTACTAGCTTTAACTAAAGCATAATTTACAATTCTAGTACTAATAATACTAGAGATATCTGCTCTAAAATCATCATCTGCACCTATAGATGAACTTAAAGAACCTTTAACATAGTCCCAATTCTCATTTTCAAGAATTTGTTGAGGACTTACAATCTTATCTAACTTGTTATTAATAAACATGTTAAATAATGCTGCAGGCTCTGAACCAATAGAACCATCACCAATCATCTGAACAAGAGGTAGATTATCTTCAAACTTTGGAATAGAACTAATTGCATTAAAGAACGTAGTCATACTTCTAGGATTAACACTTTTAGTAACAACTTCAGGATTCATCAACAAAAAGTTAATACACCTACCGTCTATACCAACTGTTTCTGCCCAACGTGCCCATACATCTACATCAAACTTAACCTCAGTAGTTATAAATCTAGTTCTCTGAGCATCATCAAGAGATGTTACATTATAATCACCGTCATCTGGATTAGTAGTCAAGATAACATGCCAGTTTTCAGGAAGAGACCAAGAAATATATTCTTGTCTATCAATTAACTCCATAGTTGCTTGCATAAACCTGTGATCAGCACGAGTATAATCATCAAGAACTAAAAATCCACCTGGAGTTCTACCCTGAATCCATTCAGGTGCAGCATGAGACATTCTTTTATCTACAACTTTGTAGCCTTTCTTCATAGCAGCATCCATTTGGCTTTCATTAATCCAAGTGCTTTTACCTTCTTTATTCTGAATCTTAAACTCTTTAACAGGAAAACCAACAAGGTCACCTAATTCTTCTATCTGAGATAGATTAATCTTTACAACATCCATATCCATTTCTTTACCAAGCTGGACAATAGCGGAAGTCTTACCAAGGCCCGCATCACCTTCAATATTTACAGCAACAGGTATCTTACCTTCATTTTGAATATGCTGATTATTCTTTACCATGTGCTTTAAAAAGCCTTTTAACTCGTCTACATTTAATTTTGTGTGCTCCATCTCTTTTTTTTATTAAATTTCTAATCTTATTTGTTTACCAGGTAGACTATCATTAAAGTCTGATCTCTCCGATAATACCCACAAAACTGCTTTTTTGGGCTTTATATCTGTATATGCTTCACCATCTGTAAAATAAACTAAACTTGTATACTTTTTATTAGCATTATAATACTCAAGTACAGGATCAAATTCAGTACCTCCTCTACCTGTTACACTATACTCTTTCTCTCCTTTATATGGTTCAATAGATTTAATAGTTGTATCACATTGAATTATAGTAATGTCAACACCACACTTATATAAGTGATGCATTTCATTCATAAATTCTTTTAATTCACTATCACTTACTGAACCTGAAGTATCAATAGCTAGTAACATGCTTTGCCTCATCTTTACTTTTAGGCCAGGATTTTCAGAGTATCTCTTATTCTCCTTTCTTCTAATTTTTCTAGTAAATATCTTTGTAGATATTCCAGTAAATCTTCTAATATATGCTTTCCAATTAAATTTAGGTGGTATTATTTCATCTAGAACTAGAACGTTTTCTATCTCACCAGGAACATACCCTCTTTTTTTAATTGTCTGTTCCTTAGCTTCATTAAGAACTCTTTGAAGTTGTTTTTCAATAAGTTTTTTCTCAGCATCAGGCATGTCTTCAAACTCTTCCCACTCATGATCAGGAATATCAACTTCCTTATCTCCATCTCTACCACTAGCTTTTCCAATTGTAACTTTACATTGAGATTGCTCCATACCATCAAGCAGCTTGTCCATATTATCATCTCCACAACTACCATTCTGCTTCTTATTCTTTTGAGCTTTTAATAGAGCATCATAATAATATCTGGAACCAGCTTTCCTGTCTAGATTAAGATCAGCATAATCATTTATATCTATACCACCTTCAGGTAACGAGTGTCCATCTATATACTGATTGATCTCCATGTCCATAGCAATATTGGCCAACTTTTTATCTGAAAACATTGAAAAGGTTGTTAAGTGATTAAAAGCTATATGTAATAGCTCATGCTTTAACAGACCTAGTCTATGATCTGAACTTAACTTTTCCCAAAACTCTTCATTAATTATTAGCTGAAAATTGATACCATTTTTACATACTGCAGCAGTAGGTATTTTAGTCTTTGTCCATAGTTTATTTAACATTAATAGTAAAAAACCATAGTATGGTTCTTTTAACATTAAATCTTTAGACGCTTTACTTAACGTTTCTTTTTTATTTGTCATTCTTTTAATTTTATATTTAATATAAACTTATCCATAGGGTAACCCATATCTTTTAAAAAATCTTTAATATCACTCATAAAAAATTCTAAAAATAACTCTATAGATTCTTTACTAGCTTTATTATCAGTCATTGCCATTAATGTTTGAGATCCTGATTTATAATCTCCCATTATTGGTGACAACTTTTTAAATACTAATGGACAATTGTTACTCCATGCATCAGGATGTGCTTTTCCATATTTATATAATAATATTAATTCGCCCATACTAGATTTAATATCAACACCTTGCAATCCTGTTAATGCCATTGTGTGGTTCTCTTTATCTGAAGATACCAGCATCTTATGTAAATTTTTTACCTCTTCTTTACTAAATTTTAATTTTTCCATTAATTTTTTATTTTTTATAAATCTAACTCACGTCAAAACCAGCCAACTTTAAAAGAAGGCTTTGTCTTTTTTCTTTTATACTTATTTTTGTTTGTAAAATCTACCTAAGATATTAGCATTTAGGTATTCATCTTTTTCTAGAACTTCATGTTGAAACTGATATTTAGTTTCTTGATATGTTAGTTCTGTTTTAGAATAGCATATTTTTAATATAATTCTATGTATAACTATTCCTTTTTTATGTGCACTTTTTAAAACAGCGTTACTACTAAAATAATTTTCATAGTCCAGTTTAGTAACTATTTCATATTTTTTAGTTCTTTTATCCGTTATAGCTGCTAATGCTTTTTTGCCAAACTTTTTCTTTCTTTTAGAATAAAAGTTTTTCTTTCCAATATACTTTACATGTTTACCATCTATAACTGCCTGCATTTCATATATAAAACCAACTGCACCATTAGGTATCATTTTGTCATTAAACTCTTTACCATTACAAAGCCATGAAGTTTTTATTGCATTTTTAATTCTAGTTTTTAAGTGCATCTTTTAAGGTTTCAAATAATAAACTTCTAACTTTAGCTATACCATGTTCTTTAACAGAATCTGATAAGTCTTTTTCTAAAGGTAGTGATATATATTTTAATCCATATTTTTTCTTATATTTTTCAGCTGCTTCCTTACCTGGATCATCAAAATCAAATAAAACTATTACTGTTTCATACTTATCTTTTAGTTCTTTCATTTTTATATCATTAATCATAGTATTCTCACTATCAGGAGCAATTGCTTCAATATTTTGAATACTTAATTGATTGAACACCATAAGATCTTTTAATGAAGAAGTAATAATTAAATATTTACTTTTATAATTTAATTGATCTGATCCTTGAATATAATTTTTAACCTTAATAAACTTTTTTACAGCAACTTTAGGTTGATAAATTTTATACAAATCACCATTTTCTCTAAAATATCCATATAAGTAAGGTTTGGAAAATTTTATCTCTTTTAGACTACCATCTAGATTTTCCTTAGACATTGTAAAGTGTGATAATGGATGCACTTCATAATTTGATAGAATATTAGAATTAATTTTATAATCAGTCCAGTACCCTTCATCAAAATTATTCCAGTGTCTTATTTCATAGTCAGTAACTTTAAATTTATCATGATGCTGAAACTTAATATCAATACTTGTTTTATTATTTAAAATAAACTCTTGATAATCACTTATTATTTTACTAATAGCCTGACCCCTAGTGTTTAAATTAAACAGCTTTTGAACCAGTTCAATACAATCTCCTTGATTACCAGAAGAAAAATCTTTGAACTTATAGCTATTTGAACTTACATCATAGTATATAAACATTGATGGTACTTTATCTTTTAAATTAAATACTGATAACATTTTAATGTCTTGACCAGTAAGTTTTTCTTCTAGATTTAAGTAATATTCAAATATCCATTCTTTTTTTACATCTTTTATATTAGAAATTAAATTTTTTGTTGATATCATATAACTAAGTTTAAATAAAAAGGGAGAAACATAACATTCCTCCCTTTTCTTTATTTGTTAAACTTAGTCTAACTTAAAATCATCATTTTTACTTGATGAAAGAGAGAGATCCTCATCTCCAAATTTTGATACATTATTAACTTCAAGTTTTCTTAAATGAACTTTCTCATCATAAAATAAAACTTTACCACTTTCAACTTCACCATATGCATACTTTCCTTTAGATGCTTTTGGTAAATGTAAATCATAATTAACATACCCAGATTTACTCATATACTCCTTACCTGCAACACAAAATTCAAGAAACTTATCTTTATAAGGTGCAGTCTCTATAAATGCATTTACAAAATCTTCAATTGTATCATGAGCATTATCTTGCTCAACAAACCAATCATTAACACCTAAAGATTTTGATAGGTTTTGTAAAAATATTAAAATAGATCTATCTCTTTCTATTTTAATACCACTTTTTGTTTGCCCATTGGCAAATGCATACTGACCTGCTTTTAATCTACCAATTTGACCATCATATTTACCTAGACTTTCATCATTTTTATCTCTAAAGAAACCTTCAAATCCATCAATAGGTTTTGTTTCTACATTCATTACTATATGATATGCACCAGGAATAAAGGAATATTCTTCAAGTTTAATATCATTAATTTTTAATGTATGATTGCCAGGAGCAATTGTTTTAGGTAGCCCTGTGCTACCACCGTTTCCTAAGTCAGTTGTACTTAATCCCATTTGTTTTTGTTTTTATTATTTGTTTAAAAAAATTTTATCCCAGTTATTTTCTAGGACATTCTCATTCATTTCAGTCAGAACAATTTCTTGATCTCTTAAGTGTTTTGGTCTAGCACCACAAGTTACATCATCTGTATTTTTAAATGATAACATTGCTTTACTACCTTTTCTATACATATATCCAATTGCATCTGCATTTGCACAGATTAAAGATTTCATTTTACCAGTAAGGTCAATATTAGCTGCCATAACCATTTCTCCATCATCATCAACTACCTTGTCTTTAATGTGACCTGATAAAATAATTGTGGGTGCTAATGTATCAATAAAATCTAAAACTTGAAAAAATGCCTGACGAATATATAAATATCCTGCACCATTTGCAAGAGTTGCTAGATTATCTCCCTGATAATTTTTACCCATAGGAGTAGACTTGTAAGTTTTTATTGCTAAAGGCATTATCATACTTTCAAGTGCTGTTACTGTATCTATGGTTACATAGTCATAAGGTTTTCCAGCTTCTTTAATAGCTTTACCTGCATCTAATAATGCTTTAAGATCAGGAATATTAACTTTTAAAGCATCTACATATCCACTACCATTTTCTAAGTCTAATATTAAATTATTATCTAACATAGAAAACGCAGTTGTTTTACCTGCTTTTGGCTTACTATATATAATCAACCTCTTAGGGTTAACTTGTTCAGCTTTTACTTTTTTTGTTGGAAGTACTATACTCATTTTCTTAATATTTCATGTTTTATTCCTTCTAATGCTTCTGCTATTCTCTCTAAAACCATAAGTAATGGTTCTTGACTCGTTAATTCAACTTTTTCATCTTCTTTCCAAGGAACATAATTAGGATCATCTTCCTCTTTCTTATCATCAAAATCAGGAAATATACTTAAAGACTTCTGAAGTTTTGGTAACTCCTCATCTTTTTCTTTTTTCCTTTTCTCATATAATGCATAAGTTATTTCAGAACCATCAATAAGAACAGCAGTTAACTCAGAAACTGGTATAACATAACTGCTATAACTATTACCTTGTGAACTGGTACTTTCTTTTAATTCATATTCCTCAGCATAATATTTGTTATAAGTGAACTTAAATAAAGCTCTATCATCATTCATCGGAACAACATCTTTAATTTGATTATTGTCACCATATACATTATCATAAAACTCTACATAAATATCTTCTCCCTTTTCTAACTCCCATTCAAAAAATTGAACTTGTCTACCATACTTACCTTTTTTAAAGAAGGCAGTTTTAATAGTAAAAAAAGGATCAGCTACTTTAGCACTTTTAAATTTTTCCATGTGTTCTACAAAGAACTCTTTTTCTTTTTCTTTTCTTATATTCATTTGTTTATCTAATTGTTAATCGTTGTTTCATACCTTGTGGTGGTGCATCTATTTCCACTATTCTCATAGTTGTTCTATCTAATTTAAAAAAGCTTATTTTGGTTAGTCCATTTCTAGATTTTAAGAAGTGAAATACCAATGTATCAGGATCTTCAATAATAAACTTTTCAGGACCATACTGTCTTATCTTTCTTATAGAGGGTTTATTTATACCAATTACTACATCTGCATGCTGTAATAAAGCATCTGAACCATATATATCAGAATCAAGTACGTAATTTCCATAGTTACCATCTTCTGACCTTTTAGGGTCATCAATATTTCTATTTAACTGACTTAATACTAAAAATGCAACAGGAAACTTTTTCTTTAAAGTTGTCAATGCTTCACCTAATTCTCCTAGCATAGCAAATTTATCTTTTTGATACTTACCAACTCTAAATAAAGCTGAGTGATCAATAGTAACTAGCATATTAGGAAACTTATCATCTACCTTATATCTTTCCATTTCATATCTAATGGTAGCAGCAAACTCATCAATAGTACAAGCATCATAAATTACATTTATACAATCTTTATCCTTTGAAGATTGATAATACTCTACACACTTATTGTATATAGATTCATCTACTTTTACACCCGCTTTACTCATTAATGTATTATAATCAGCTCCTGTTTTTAAACTAAACTTTCTTATACCATTTGTTTCATCTACCATTTCCATCTGAAACTTTAAAATTCTAAACTCTTCATCTGGATTATGAACTAGTATATCACTAATTAATTGTTCCATAAATAAAGTTTTACCAGTTCCAGGTCTTGCACCAACTACAGTGATGCTTTTCCATTCTAAACCATCGCAAAATGCATCATTAAACTTAGGCCATGCACTTTGTAAAGATTTTAATTCACCTTTTCTTCTAGCTTTCATTTTCATGAGAGCTTTAGCTAACGCATCTCTTTCACTTACAGGTTGGAGAGGTCTAGCGTTTGTTGTAATATCATTCATTAATCTACTTCGTCTTTAAAATAAACAACATCTACATCAGGATTACTTTGAATTAACTCACAATAATTAGCTAACTCTGATTCCCAGCTTTTATCATTATTGTTTTGCTTTCTAATAAAATACTGTGATGTTCTCATATATTCATAATTTCTAATTTCAAAATCTTTTACATACTTACCAGTAGCATTAAGAATAGTACTCCAGCTATAATCATAAGTTTCAAAAAACCATCTAAAGGGGTTTTCTAAATTCTTATAATTTACTCTTGCATATTTGCCAGATGGTAGTTTTTTATTTGGATATAGTTGGTTGTAAGCTTTAATATTTGTTATAAAATCTTTACCCATTAGATCAAGAGAAGTTTTCTTTTTACTTTTCTTAAAATAAGAATTTATCTCATCTATAAATATAATGCTTTTGCTTGTTAATTCCAAGTTATCTTTTAACCAATCATCTTCTTTTAATCTATTGATTTCTAATGATTTATTTACAAATTTATTAGGAACAATTTTATTTTTTACACAGGATAACACATAAAAACTATTAGGTGTTAATTCATTTTTTACTAGCTTACTAAATACTTCTTTCATCACCAAATAATTTGTTGTTTTGTGTTATCATATATTATTTTATTTACTTCTTTAAAAAGATTCTTTGAATCCCATTTACCACCTTTATATGCAGCTGATGCAGGATGTGGTACAGTAATTTTGTAATTAAATTTATCATTAATTAATTCACCCCAACTTTCAGCTTTTTTACCCATAAAAACATACACTATACCTGTATAATTATCATTCAAGTATGTTAGTAAATACGCTGTAAAAGTTTTCCAAACATCATAATGAGAACCAATATTACCAATCTCACATGTAAGAGCTGTATTAAGCATTAAAACACCTTGATTACTCCATTTTTTTAAATCTAAAGGGTTATATAATAAATCATTAGTTCTAAATGCTGGATACTGTGCTTTTAATTCTTTAAATATATATCTTAATGATGGTTGTGGCTTTTCTGTTTTAGAACAACTAAATGCAATACCATCAGCTACTCCTAATTGAGGGTAAGGATCTTGCCCTATCATAACTACCTTAAGGTCTTTATATGGACATTCTTCAAATGCTCTAAATATATCTTTAAGTGGTGGTGTGAATCTCTTATCTTGAGATGCAAATGTATGTAATTTTTTAATACTATCTTCAAAATCACTACTAAATATATAAGATTTAAAAACCTTATCCCACCCAGTACCGTCTAATTTATTAAACATTTTTTGTTTAATTTCTTCAATGTTAATTTTATTCATATAATTATTTATATATTTGTTAAAAAAAGTCATGGCTATAACTGTAAAAGAAATGAAAGATGATGCAATAGTGCAGATTAAGGTTAATAAGTCTTTTTATCTCATGTGTAAAGCAGCATCTTTTTATATTATTCAACAGCTAAATGTTGAAGGTTCTGATCCTTCTCAAAAACTTCAAGAAATAATGACTAAAGAATATAAAGATCTTGATGATGTTCAAAGAACTTTTTACACTTTAGCATTACTCTTAGCTGAAATTGAAACACAAACTAAAGAAACCAAACTTTATGATGAGAAAGAAGTACTAGAACCTGGTGATGAAGGTTATGAAGAACCTATTGAGGAAAATTAATATTTAAATCTTCACCTATTTCTATACAGGCTTGTATTGCAAGTGTTAACTCATCTTTACTACAATCTGCAAATGACTTATAACAGTCTGCACCCTCACATAAACCTGCTTGTTTTTTAACAAGTTCTTTCATCTCTTTAAAAGTATAACCACTTTCGTTAGCTAACTCTCTAATACAAGCATGAACTTTTGCAAGTTGTGCTTTACTGTGATCTACATTAGCTAGATCAACATACATTTCTACTTCCTGACCTTCAGAAAGCTTTTCCATAAATATTTCATATCCTAGTTTATCTTTAGGACTGGCATATGTTAATCTGCCATTTTTCATTTTAAATTTACCTGTAAACATATTTTAAAGTTTATTAAAAATAGAGTGGTTAATTATATCTTCATCATACTTAATATCGTTGTAATTAATATTATCTGTAGTAAAGATACCAAAGTCTTTGATTCTTTTTTCTCTTAAACTTTGAATTGCCAAAAAAAGCATATATAAGTTTTCAGAGTCATCAGATTTCATTTGACTAAACATTCTATTTCTATCATTTTTATCTATCATTTTCATTTTAACAAGCAGATTGATTTCTGATGCTAAAATAAAAGGTTTATATGTACCAGATTTAGTACCTTCTGTATACATAAACCATAAATATGTTAAGTTACTATGTTGTTTAGAAACTTCATGATGCTCTTTACAGATATCACTTAATAATTTCTTGGTAGTTTTATTAACTATTTCAGAATATTTACCTACTGTTCTGTCCATGATAATACTGCTTCTCTAATGTTTTTACCTAATTCAGCATCATTTGGATACTTCTTTTCCATATCTATTATCTCAAATATCACATCAGCTCTTGATCTTAACTTTACAGGTAAAACCATGCTGGTCATAGGACCAATGCTATTACTATCTACACTTTTTACTTGTCTATGTTTATTTAAATCTTTACTCATAAGTTTATATTTTTTTAGCTTTGACTGCAAAGACTTGCATCCTTTGTAATCCCCATAGGATCCTCCAGATGCAATTCTTGCAAATTCAAGCATGTCCTTATCGGTCCATTGCTTAATCATATTATGCGTCTAATAATAGTTGTGTTAAATCTGCATTAGCAATAATAGTCTTAGTAAGTTTATTTCTAAATGCACGGTTAGTATCTAAAGTCAATAACTCATACTCAAGAGTAGCTAAAGCTATATGATCATTTTTATAAGCTTCATTAAAAGCGTTTACTTTTTTAATTGCTATCTTAAGATCTTTTATTTGGTCTTTTGTTAGTTCTTGATCTACTCTTTTATTAAGTGTACCTTCCCATCCATTTGAATCTTCTACTTCTTTTATTAAATGATATGCAAAAGTACTACCACCTCTTGTATCTACTTTATAAGTATAAGTTGAAGTATGTACTTTTTTCTCTTTTACTCTTGTAGGATTCTTTACAGTATTTAATTGTATGATATTATAAACATCATATCCATTAAAGTCATAACTAGTTAGTTCGTCCCAAGCATATCTAACACGGCTTCTAAGGTCCTTAGCATAATAATGTTCGTATTCTGTAAATTCTTTACCTGTTATTGACAATATAAAATCTTCCATTACTTGTTTTGAGTTCTTTTCATTCTCATCTTTTATAACAGTCAACTTTTCTATAGCTTCAATAAGCTCATTTTCTTTCTTTTCCAATAATACATTTAATACATCTTCTTTAGTTACTTTTAACTCTAATTGTGCATTAGTGTTTACATTTACTGATTCTAATTCTGCTTTACTCATAATTTACTTTTTTTCTTTTTATTTTTACTTTCAGATCCCTCTAGGCAATCTTTACATATCCATACTCCAATTTCTTCCATTTCAGAGGTGTTTTTTACCACATGACATCTATAACAGGGCTTATTCATAATTTAAAGAGTATTCTGCTAATGTTTCTCCTAGCAATTGATTCTCTTCTTCTAACATACGGATATACTCTTCATCATTATCTAAAGGTATTGCTACCATACGTCCACCATAACTACCATGATATATTATAATCTTGTGGTCATCCATTATGAATGTACTTAGTTTCCTTTCATAGTAACTTGATGGATCTATATATCTTTCCATTACAAGAGGCTTGGCTTTTGACCAATCATCTTCATACTTCTCTGATCTTTTGTCGTCCCCACACCCCACTAAGTGGTATAGTAAGCCAAGAGTACATATTGTTAATAAAACAATAAATCTAACTCTTGCACCTTTATTAGTTCCTAACCATTTATCAAATTTTTCAAATCTACTCATCATCTTTGTTTTGGTTTA
>Ga0209336_10000011_pt1 | contig 110503 bp, 148 predicted proteins | sample LinPmetageLP32_FD_184042 | JGI IMG/M metagenome (GOLD analysis project Ga0209336, IMG submission 184042) | Marine viral communities from the Pacific Ocean - LP-32 (SPAdes) (version 2) | ecosystem: Environmental > Aquatic > Marine > Oceanic | place: Pacific Ocean | collected 2009-08-23
TAATAGTGTGCTTATAGAGTTTAGAGGCTATGGCTTATTAAACGACACACCCGAAGAGCGACAGCAACGTATAGATCATCACAATACTATATGGGGACCGTTTGGACGTAACTTGCACGAAGACTTGCTAGGTGTTACTGGACAAGGTGTTTCAATGGCTCCGGGTACTGAACGTAGAAACATACTACACGGACGTCATGAGAACGGTACTATACATGATGAAGTAGGTATGCGTCATTACTACAGTGAATGGGGTAAGTACCTGGATCTAGATCCTTATCAGTAATAAGTTATAAATAAATGTAATATAACTACGAGACTATTATATGGCTTACTCAGAAAAAGTAATGGACCATTACGAAAACCCACGCAACGTTGGAAAATTTGATCCCAGTAAAGATAACATAGGAACAGGAATGGTAGGAGCACCTGCCTGTGGTGATGTTATGCGTCTACAGATAGAAGTAGAAGATGGAATCATTAAAGATGCAAAATTTAAAACTTACGGTTGCGGTAGTGCAATAGCAAGTTCAAGTTTATTAACTACAATGGTTAAAGGCATGACACTTGATAAAGCAGGTGAAATAAAGAATATAGACCTTGCAGAAGAACTTGCACTACCGCCAGTTAAAATACATTGTAGTGTACTTGCTGAAGATGCAATCAAAGCGGCAATAAAAGACTACCGATCTAGAGCTAAATAACTATACGTTCAGGCAATAAGCCCGGAAGTAGCACTAAGCGAAGGAACGCACTTAACTGTAAAAGGGAGAGTGTTATGAATTACAGAGACTTCGAAGCGGCTCGCAAAAAGATCCAAACGAAATTAGCACACAAAGCAATACATCGAAAGCAGATGGAAAGACCACTGTCTAGACCACGAGCTGAAAAGAACATACTAAGTTCAGACCCAAGATTACAAAAAATCTAAAAAAGAGGTTGACTTTTATAATAGAAGATAGTATTATAAATACATAATAAGGAATAAGGAATACTAACATGTCACAGACTAACACAACATATATTACTTGTTGGCCACCATCCGGGGGTATGTCTTGACATGACTTTGTAAAAAAAGTTATTTCAATAAGCCCCTAGTAATTAATTTTATTGGGGGCTTTTTTTATGGGTGAAGTGTTAATGGTTGCACGTCAGACTCCAAATCTGAAAGACAGGGTTCGATTCCTTGCACCTATGCCAATTTTATTGTCCAAAAGAGGTTGACATTAGTATATACTGATGCTATTATAGTAACATAATTAATTAATGAGGCACACATGAAAACGCAACCGCAGGCTATTATAGAAAAATTAGAAGCAGACAACAGTCGACTAGCAAAAGAACAAGTGATACTAGAAGCAATGGAAGAAGGACTAGATGAGTTCTTTGAAGGTGTACGTATGGCACTTGATCCACTTGTTACATTTGGTGTTAAACAAGTACCAGAAGCAACAGAAGACGGACAAGGACTTGCTTGGCCTGTGTTTAAAGAACTTGCACGTAAACTTGTTAATCGTAGTTTAACCGGACATGCGGCACGTGATGCTATCATCCTTTGTAAAGATACTGCTACAGTTGAGCAATGGAACATGTTTTATCGTAGGATACTTATTAAAGATCTACGTTGTGGCTGTAGCGAAAAAACTGTAAACAAAATTGCTAAGAAATTTCCACAGTATACAATTCCTACATTTACTTGTGCATTAGCACACGACTCAGCTAACCACGAAAAGAAGATGGTAGGCAAAAAGCAAATTGAAGTTAAACTAGATGGCGTAAGAGTACTAGCAGTATGCAAAAGTGGCAAGGTAGAATTGTTTAGTCGTAATGGTAAACAGTTTCATAACTTCCCACATATTATTAAAGAGATTGAAGCAGTACTAGAACGTAAGCCTAGTCCATATGATTGTGTACTAGATGGTGAAGTAATGAGCAAAGACTTCCAAGACCTTATGAAGCAAGTACATAGAAAAGATGGTAAGGCCGCAACTGATAGTGTATTACACTTGTTTGACTTTATTCCGTTGACAGACTTTTTAGAAGGTGGGTGGGATAAACCACAAACATATAGAAGTAACTTAGTTAAGTATTGGGTATTAGAAAACGAAGACCTCTTAGAGCACGTACAAGCGTGTGAATGGGAAGAGGTAGACCTGAGTACTGATGAAGGCAATAGACGCTTTGTAGAGCTTAATAAGACGGCTGTAGACGGTGGTTACGAAGGGGTTATGATAAAAGATATTGATGCACCCTACGAATGCAAGCGTACACATGCTTGGTTAAAAGCAAAACCGTTTATCGAAATTACATTAACCGTCGTTGACGTCGAGGAAGGCACAGGACGTAACGAAGGAAGACTAGGTGCCGTAATAGTAGAAGGAGAAGACGATGGATACAATTATCGCCTTAACTGTGGGAGTGGTTTCACTGACGCTCAACGTGATGAGTACTGGACTGAACGTGCTAGTCTCATTGGTCAGCTAATTGAGATTAGAGCAGATGCTAGAACTAAGTCGCAAGACAGTGACACATACAGTTTACGTTTTCCACGATTCAAAACGTTTCGTGGTTTCGTAGCTGGTGAGAAGATTTAATGTATAGAGTAACGGCATATTTTAAAAATCACAAGGTCACACAATCATTTTATGATCTGTATGACGCAATAGATTGGCGTGATGTCGCCGACGCCCATTACCCTAAGAAAGTAACATTTGAAAAGGAGACTTCCATGAGAGAGTGGATTTATAATTGTTGGAATGTAGTAATGGATCACGAGAAGAATCCATTAAGTGTTATTCCAGACTTCAGCACACGGCATATGATTATGCAGGTATTAGCATGGATGTGGTGTATTGTATTTGGTATCATTGTAGGTAGCATGTACATGGGAGTTTTTAGTATGGTACTACATACTCTAATACTTGGAGCAATAGCAATTACTGTAGGTACGTTTGAAACTGCTAAACGTAAGCCTAATGCGTTTAATTTTTCTAGTGGATATACATCATATGGCAGAGGTAGAACTTATACTATTTGGAGAGATGAAAAAGGCAATGCTCAAAAAGTTCTTTTAGATCCTAACGATCCAGGAGGCGAACATGAGTGATAGGATTATAACATGTGGACTTTAGTATTTGTATACTTCTTTGAAGTAACACCTTTTGTAGAACTAGTTAGTGTTCATAGATCAATGAACGAATGTTTTCAAGCGAGAGAAGTTCTTAGTATAGAACACGGCAAAGGCAATGGTTATTTTGAAGCAGGACATCAAGCAGTTTGTATTAATATGGACGAAAGCACCTAATGAATATTGAATTTATTTGTGGTGACAAAAGTGTCTTAACAAATTTCCCTATTGTACCGGCTAAGGATTGTTTACCTGACTGGTACAGTAGTATTAAAGCAAATGACGACAATGGTGTTCCAACCATTGCTGGCTGTTGGCCTGTAAGAGATATGGTAACCGCAGGATACATTATACCTAATGTATTTGAACAAGAAATTATAGCTCAAACTAATCATGATACAGGAGAAGAAGAACTTGAAAGAGTATTTCCTGTTGAACGTATTGGTGAATTTATGGAACTACAAAATAAGTTTACTGCACCAAGTGCATTTCATTCAAATCAACAATGTCCTGTACACATACAAGGCAAAAAGAAATCTTATATTAAAGTATCTGTGCCTTGGAAGATTAAAACTCCTCCGGGCTATAGTTGTTTGTTTGTACAACCGTTTTGGCATTTTGATCAAGAGTTTGTAATAATGCCTGCAATTATTGATACTGATGAATTTGATTTAAACAATCTTAATTTTCCTTGTTACTTAACTGATCCTGTAAAACTAATTAAACCAGGTGAACCATTGGTACAAGTAATACCTTTTAAAAGAGATAATTGGAAGCACACACTTAAATATGAGCGTCCAACAACTAGAAGTAAGATGAACTTGTTCTTACATAATATGTACAAAAGAGCATTTCATCAAAAGAAAAGTTTCCAATAATGCTTGACTTTTTGATAAGTCGGCTATATACTGTTTATACACATTAGAGGAGTGATAGATGGCTAGAGTAAATAAAATCACAGGTAGGGCTGTTAAGAAAAAAGTAGCTCGTGGTGCACCGCGGTTAAAACGTGGTAATAAACTTACTGAACCTAGTTGGGAAGGTTGGGAAGAATGGACTGGTGAACAATTTCATCGTGCCAACCAACATGCACGAGCATGGTATTACGAAAATTATAAGCCACTTGATTTATATCCTGCCGTTGGAGCATGGATGGTTAAAAATGGTTACACAAAAGAACAAGTTAACCAAGTTAAAGCCGCACCTACACATGCACTAAGCATTACTGCTGGTATTACTGCAAAACTGCTAATGAATGGTATGCCTGACTATAATAAAAAGCATGACGATTATTGGGTATCACTAGCAGGCACTATGGGCAATATGGCTCCTGCTACAGTATTCTTAAAAAAACGTATTGAAGAAGCATGTAAACAAGGTGAATATCTACTTACACAAAAGAAAGAAGTAGAAGAAGAAAAAGCAAAAATACATCAACCTACTATCCAAGAACGTATACGTGATCAAGTTAATCTACAATCAGAAGAAATTGAAGAGTGGTTAGATGGGTGGATAACAGACCCAAAGTCATTCGACCCTAAAGGGTTTAACTTTAAACAACACTTCCAGAACTTTGGTGTAACACAAGCTCATGCACGTAAGATTTCTGGATACTACGACGGAGAGATTCAAGAGTATACTGAGCTACTAAACTTTCCTAATAAGGCTAAGATTGCAAAGATGGACGAACATGCACAAGACATGTTGGAACAACTTAAAGAAGCATATGCACACCTTAGCAAAGACGATGTTAAAAAGATACTAGAAGCATTAGGTAATATACAAATGGCTTGTCAACTAGTAGTTGATACAAGCAAAGCAACACGTAAAACTAGAAAACGTAAGCCTAAGAGTGCTGAGAAACTAGTTGAGAAGTTGAAATATTGTAAGGTAGATAATAAAAACAGTCTTGCAAGTATTAATCCTGTAGACATTATCTATGCAAACGAGCTTTGGGTGTTTAACATTAAGACACGTAAGATTGGTAAGTATGTTGCTAAAAACATAGATCCACAAGGTATGCAACGTGAAGGTAGTGGACTTAGTGTAAAAGGTACTACTATCATTGGATTTAAAGAATCTGAAAGTGTACAAAAGACAATGCGTAAGCCTGAAGAGAAACTTAAAGAGTTTAAAGATGCAGGCAAGGTTAAACTACGTACATTCCTAGAAGATATTAATGCTGTAGACATTAAACTTAACGGTAGGATAAATGCGGATACAGTGCTTATGAAGGTAAGTTGATAAATACTTACATGAGCCAGATAGACAATATTAGAGAAGGTCTCGCACGTTTAGCAACGACTGTCGAGACTATAGCAAACACACAAGCCGCAGAAATGCCAGCCGCAACTGTAAACAGTATTAGCGGTAACGCAGTACATGGTGGTAAAATTACACTGCTTAGAAGTACAGGTATCAACGACAAAGCAACTAGAACTAGTTTGCTTGTAGAAGATGATATGATTACTGTAGGTAGTATGGACGTAGATAGCCTAATAGGCGATATTGACGTAAGTGGTGCATTAAATGTACAAGGCACTCTTACTGCTGGCAAACTACATGTTGAAGAAATGAGTTCAACACAAAAAGTTACACAAAATATTGACTTTACTGCCCAAGGCGGAACCATTGACATGATGGGTATGCAATGGAGACAAGACGGTGAAGCAACTAAACAAATTGTATGGCGTGGAGATAGATTCTACATCAGTAATACAATTGACTTACACAGAAATGCTACTATTGAAATAGATAATATTCCTGTACTAAGTGCAGACAAGTTAGGTGTTACAATCAAACACAGTGAACTTGAAACTGTAGGCACATTAAATAATTTACGTATATCAGGCGATCTAAGTGTTGACGAGTTTGTTACATATGACAGCGGAACAATGCGTTTTTCTATTGGCGCTGAAGCACCTAATGCACAATTAAGTGTAGCAAGTAATGAAGCAGAGTTTGTAGTTGATCCTGAGTTTGATCACATTAGAGTAGGTGCATACACTACAAGTAAAATGAGTCTAATTACAGACAACAAAGAACGTATTGTTATTAAAGAACAAGGCGGCGTTGAAGTAAAAGGCACACTAGGTATTAAAGTACAGTATCCAGGTGATGATGTAGATTTACAAGTAGCAGGGGCAATTAGATTTGCAGACAAAAGATTAGCAGTAGGTAATGAAATGCCTATTACAGGAAATAATAACCAAGGTGATATTGTATACGATACTAACCCACAAGCAGGAGGCTTTATGGGTTGGGTATGTGTAGAAAGTGGTGCACCTGGTATATGGAAACAATTTGGGAAGATAGAAGCATGACAGCATTAGTAAACATAAGTGCCGATAACGTTCTTGCAATTAAAGAAGGTCTAAACAGTCTAGGTAATGCACTTCTATCAATTAATCAAATTGCTGGAGACGATACTACGTCAAGACTTATTATTGATGGTGGTGGAACACTTAAAGTACAAGGTTCTTCAGATACTGTATTTGAAGGCAGTATAGGTATTGGAGTTTCAGCAGTATCAAATGGTGTAGCATTAGAAACTAACGGTCCTGTTAAGTTTCAAAACAAAAAGATGGAAGTTGGTGACGGTATCCCAACTATTGGTCTTTACAATCAAGGTGACATTGTATGGCATGATGCACCTGCCCCGGGCGGCAACTTAGGTTGGATTTGTATTAGAACTGGCACTCCAGGTGAGTGGCGCAGTTTTGGTTCAATTTCAGGTTAACTAACGATTTAATCAAACATACAAAAGCAGTAAATAGTATGCGGTGTAATCTTATTTACACTGTGGAACTATGGACAATATAAAGGCAAACAATACAATGATAGATGAAGAAAAAATAGAGAAACAAGTAGAACGTTGGGACGTATTCGCAAGAATAATTCCTACAGTTTTTCTTGTGGCTTGCTCAGGCTTAATTTTTACAGGTATAATAAATTTCGAACAGGCATTCTGGGTAGGTTTAGGCCTATTCGCTGTAACAGCAGTAACTTGGTGGTTTTGGACAATATATACCATCAGACAATTAGTAAAAACACTAAACAGGGCTAGTAAGAACTTAGCCGAAGTGCGAGCCGAATTTAAGAGTGTAGCACAGGACATTGAGGCAATGAGAAGTAATGACAAAAGATAGAAGATTTATAATAACGAAGGCAATAGCAAATATAATCAGCGGATTAAGTATGGTAACCATAATAGGGTTTGGAGTTGCCTACATGAGTTTTGACAATGCATTTGTGTTTCAAGACACGAAAATTAACGTAGTAAACAATCCAATTAAAAAAGGGCAGGACATAGAGTTCTATATGGTTGGATCAAAGAAGTATGAGTGTAACAGTACAGCGGCATATGGCGTAGCACACGCAGTAGACGGAAGTCACTCACACGACTTAACAAAGTTTACAAAGCGTTACATACAAAATACAGCACCAGGGGATAGAGTAGAAAACGGATGGCACATGAAAGTTCCAGAAGATATGATATCCGGTGGTGAGTATCGTGTTAGTATGACAGGTGAGTTTGAGTGTGTACATTTAATATTCAAAACACATAAAAAACAAACGTTCGATAATATTTACTTACTCGTAAAACCAAACTAAATAATTTTATGTTAGTAATTGGTAACGGATCTAGCCGAGACGGCGTTCTACTTGACAAGATACATCAAGAGAAGATAGGCTGTAATGCAGTCTTTAGAGATTACTATGTACAACATCTAGTATGTTGTGACAAACGCATGGTTAAACAAGCATTACCACATCACACAAATATATACACTAGACAACGCTGGCACAAAGAATTAGGCGTACTAGCACTTCCTAACTTAGTTGAAAAAGGTACACAAAGAATGGACGATCCGTTTCATTGGGGTAGTGGACCGTATGCAGTACTATTAGGTGCAACACTAGATAATAAAGTAAACCTAGTAGGATTTGATCTATACAGTACAGATAACAAAGTTAATAACATATATAAAGGCACAGAAGGCTACAGTAGTGCTGATTCGCATGCAGTTGATTACAGTTATTGGATTCATCAAATAGCCAAAGTGTTCGAATGGTTTCCTAATAAATCGTTTAGAATATACAATACTGCTGATTGGAACTTACCAAAAGAGTGGAATTTGGCTAACGTTTCACTTGACATCGTAGACAAACTATAGTATAATAAGTACATAACACAGAGGACTTAATGCGTCGACCCTCTTTAAATACTCCGCCGTTAAATATAGGAGAATACTATGGCTTATTATAGCACAAAACATTATGGACACAACATTGGACTGTCAGCAGTCTTTAGACAACCTAATGCAGATCATTCACACTGTCATTTGCTACATGGTTACAGTTTAGCATTTACATTTACATTTGGATGTGATAAACTAGATGACAAAAACTGGGCAGTAGACTTTGGTGGACTGAAGCCTCTAAAGAAATGGTTAGAAGATCACTTTGATCATAAGACAGCAATTGATAAAAATGATCCGCATATGGACAAGTTTATGGAACTACAAGAACTTGACCTAGCAGAAATTGTTGTAATGGACGGAGTTGGAGCAGAGAAGTTTGCTGAACATGCATTTAATTTTGCAGATAAACTTATACGTGAAGCAACAGATAATCGTTGTTATTGTGTAAAAGTAGAGTGTGCAGAACACGGTGCTAACTCAGCAATTTACGAGGCATAACATTGGCCAAGGTTGATAAAAGCCAGTATACTAAAGCACAATGGAATATTATCCGTGCGGCTAGACGAGCTGAAAAAGATCAACGCCGAGCTGAAAAAGAACGTTCTAAATTAGCAAAAGAGAATCCCCCGGTTGAGGCCGTAATACCTCCGCAAGAGCCAACGGTAAGCTCTTCAATCGAAGTACATAATCAAGATACTAAAAATTATGTAGTTTGTTTGAAACATGGCAGTAAGTATTCATCAGAGTATGTTAATAAACTTTATAACATGTGCAAAAGGCACTTAACAGTTCCTTATGAATTTGTTTGCTTTACAGACGACCTACGTGGTATTGATGCAAATATCAAAACCATTACACTAAAGGAGATTGGTGTGTCAGGTTGGTGGTATAAGCCTATGTTCTTTGACAAGAACTTTCCTCTTGATGGTACTTTACTGTACATGGATCTAGACATTGTTATTAATGCAAACATTGATAACTTGTTTACATATCAACCTGATAAATTTTGTATCATTCGTGATTTTAATCGTTCATTACGTTCTGATTGGAGTAGAATGAACAGCAGTATTTTTAGGTTAAAGTCATGCTCAATGGGGTATGTGTTTGATAACTTTATGGAAAGCTCTGAAATGAATATACGTAGGTTTCATGGAGACCAAGATTGGATTTTTGCTGAGGTAGGACCTAACAGAAGTCAATGGGTGTTTTGGCCAGACGAATGGATCTTGAGTTACAAATGGGAAATGCGTGATAGAAATGATTTAGTTAAGTTACACAATCAACCTCGCAACTTTAGAGAAAAGAAAGATCCTAAGTTATTGCCTAAAACTTGTGTAGCAGTGTTTCATGGTGAGCCACATCCTCATCAGTGCGAAGATAATTGGGTAAAGGAAAATTGGAAATGATACAAAAAATTAACGAACATTTACCAGGTTGGTTACTTAGAGTACCTCTTGCTATAGTGTTTATTCAACAAGGACTTGTTAAACTGCCTATTTCAATAGAAGATGCACAAAGTTTTGATTTGCCTTACATTGTATGGATTTTTGTAATACTAGGAGAACTAGGAGCAGGACTTGGTTTACTAATAGGCGGTGTTTCGGCACTGTGGCAAAGGCTATGGCCCTGGGTAGGAAATTTAATTACCAAGTTCAGTGGTTTTACTATTGGTTGTATTATGACTGGCGTAATTTGGGTAGGTCAACCTGAGAGTTTTATGGATGTTATTCTTTATGATAATTTTCATGTTATGCTTTGGGTTGGTGGATTATATTTTGCAATGAAAGGAAATGATAGATGAAAGTAGATCCAGGTTCTATCAAAGTAGATCAACGTAAAAAAGATACACGGAGAGATGCATGGGACAGAGACTATATGGGGTTGGATTACGTAAAGTCCGAGCCAGTTAGTAATAAAAAAGTTTCTAATGCGGCACCAGTTTTTGTATTTGCATTTTTCTATGTTGCAATATTAGTAATGATTGGTAGTGCCAAATGATGTTTGTATTTGATGTAGACGGAACACTTACACCAAGCCGTAAAGAAATTAACAATCTTTTTAAATGGTGGTTTCAAGAAAATATTCAGAACTACTGTTTTGTAACAGGTAGTGATAGAGATAAAACAATTGAGCAAGTTGGCCTAGATATGTTTGTTGGTGCAAAATATAGTTTTAACTGTAACGGCAACGATGTAAATTTTTACGGAGCACAAATACATACTAATGACTGGACATTGCCTGAAGATGCTCGTGATTGGTTAAACACTAAATTAGAGCAAAGTAAATTTGTTCTACGCACAGGTAACCACATTGAAGAACGGCCTGGTATGGTTAATTTTAGTATTTTAGGGCGTAATGCTACTATGGGAGAACGAAAGTTATATGTTGAATGGGATGAACACAATCTAGAACGTCTAAAAATTGTGGCGCAGTTTAACTTCCGCTTTCCTAAGCTAGATGCTAAGGCAGGTGGCGAAACAGGCATTGACATTGGTCCTAAAGGGTCAGATAAAAGTCAGGTAATTAAGTTTATAGACGACGAAGAACTTATATTCTTTGGTGATCGTATGGATCCTGCAGGTAATGATTACCCATTATCTAAAATAATACTTGACAACGACTTAGGAAAATGCTATAATGTAAAGGATTATAACGAAACTTGGGACATACTAAAAAATTATGTATAAACGTATAGGCTTTGCATGTAAATACATGCATCCAGACCAGACACAGAAAAAGAAACTACTTGAAGAAATTCAACGACCGCTAAATACTCGTAGCACAACAGTACAGTGGCTCAATAGGCAGACACGCGAAGTTGCTGAAGAACGTTTGTGGGATATCATGGTTCACAATATACAATCGTATATGAACCTTATTACCTATGTAGGAGGATTACCAAATGAACTACGTATGGTTAGACTGGGTAGTGATGTGCTACCAGTATATACGCAAGCAGATTGGTCTTACTTTTGGCAGAAGCCCGATGTACGTGCCTACTGCGAGAAAAACTTTGCCAATGTTGGCAAACAAGCAAGAGCCCTCGATGTCCGACTATCGATGCACCCAGGCCAATTTACTGTACTTGCGAGCGACAACCCCGAAATTGTAGAGAGGAGCATAGAAGAATTTGAATATCACACCGATGTCATACGCTGGATGGGATACGGGCGTACCTTCCAAGACTTTAAATGCAACGTCCATATATCAGGTAGGCAAGGTCCAACCGGTATCAAACACGCAGTCAACACAAGACTTTCTCAAGAAGCGAGAAACTGCATCACGATCGAGAACGACGAAAACAAGTGGGGACTCGAGCATTCATTGGAGCTCGTCGACACATGTGCATTGGTTCTTGACATACACCATCACTGGTGCCGTGAAGGTGAATACATTCAGCCAACCGACGATAGATTTGCTCGCGTAATAGATAGCTGGCGTGGTGTACGTCCTACAATACATTATTCATACAGTCGCAACGAAGCATTGCCTGCAGACTTTGCACACAATACAAAACCCAACATGCCTACACTATTAGAAGCAGGATACAAGAAAGCAAAATTACGAGCCCATAGTGATTACTATCCTAATAACACAGTTAACGAGTGGGCGTTACAGTTTTTAGACTACGCAGATATTATGTGTGAGAGCAAGATGAAAAATTTAGCAAGCATTAAATTGCTAGGTCAATACAATAAATATGTAACAACGGAGGCTTATGCCGAAAATGAGAAAGTTCCTTTTTTGGAATGAAAAAGGTGATGAAAAAGAAACAGAACAATTGAGTCTAACAAGAGCAGTAAAATCTGTACAAGGCGATTTTAAAGACCAGTTTATTGGTGTTGAATACATTAGTAAAAAAGGTAAAGAAATGATAGACACAGTAAAGCTACCATGGGGTAGAAAAATAAGACAAGCGATTCAAACTGAACAGAAAAGAGCCGCTTTGAAGGCTAAACAGGCCTTACGTTAATAAAGGAAAATAAAATGATTAAATTATGGATTAAACAAAGAATCGAAGAGCGTACATCTATTGATGGTGCGGCTCTTATTGCATTAGGACTAGTAGTTCTTATTGCAGGACCATTTGCAAAGATCGCGGCATATGCGGCTATTGCATACGGTGCATGGACTATTTGGAAAAAAGAAGACTAAATTTGGTCAATCCTTATATTAGATCCTGCAGGTAAGTTTAATATCTTACGCTGTTCAACACCTTTACGTTGAGCAAAACGCTTAGGATCACAATCTGGGCAAACGTGGACATAGAAGTTATCTAAACGCTTTGGGTCTACTTTGCCCTTTTCTCTCTTAAAGTCTTCTTTACACTCATCACATTGGAATAGAGCATAACTACGTATACGTTTGTATGTATGACTTTTTCCAGTCTTACTCTTACGAACGTAAAAACGTATTTCTTTTTCAATTCTTTTGAACATAATTGTATTTATTTACATTCGGATTATAAAGCATTGCATAAATACAATAGGAGAAGGTAACATGGACGCAGTATTTTTAACAGATTCAGCTAAAGAACAGATGACAAACTTACTTAAAGATAACGACAAACCAGCAATTAAACTACAAATACAAGGTGGCGGATGTGCAGGTTTCAAGTATGATTGGGTAATGGCAGATGGCGTAGAAGAAGGTGATGAAGTTATAGACTTACTAAATGGTAAGTTTATTATAGACAGTACTAGCCTCATGTACTTATTAGGGTCTACTATAGACTACAAAAAAGAACTATTCGGTTCATACTTTGATATTAAAAACCCTGCAAGCACAAGTAGCTGTGGTTGTGGTGAAAGCGTAGGATTTTAAAAGATGGCAAAACAAGATATTTATTTAGGTGTAGAAGGTAACGACGGTACAGGTGATAGTATACGTGAAGCGTTCCGTAAAGCAAACGAGAACTTCACAGAACTATACGCTGTATTTGGACAAGGTGGAACAATTAGTTTTACCGCACTTAACGACACACCAAATGGAATTACACCAGGAGGTGTATTAATTGGTAATACAACAGGTACTGAAATCCTAGCTAAAACGCTTTCAGCAGGAACAGGTATTAGTATTGACAATACAAGTGCAACTAACATTACTATTACAAACACAGGTGCTAATATTAACGCTGATACAAGTCCAATATTTGGTGGACCTGTAAGTGGTAACGAAGTTTATGCTATTGGTAAAATTGCTACATCACCACAAGCTATTGCAGAATTTAATACTACACATGGTAGTGCGATTACAATTAACGATATTGTAACAGACAAAAAGTTTCAAGATCAATACTATGCACCAAACACAACATTCGAACCAACTAAGCCAGTTTACGCTAGAACAGAACCATTAAATGCAAACGAGTACACTAAAACTGTTGCAGAATATAGAGCTGGTAATGTTGTAATTAGTAATCATGGATTTGATTGGAGTATCAACGGAACTAAATGGAAATACTCAACTACAGGTACAGCACCAAACGGTTTAGTAACTAATACAGATTACTATGTAAGATGGGTTAACGAAGATCAACTAAGTTTACACACTACTAAAACAGAAGCACAAAATAATAACGATACTACTCGTGTTAAAGTTAATATTGCACTAGGAACACAAACAGCAATAACAGGTGTTGATATTGTTAGAGACACAGCATATGATGATGCATACTATGGCTTCTACAAAACAGACGAAACATTACCAAGAAGTGCAACAGTAAGACGTCAAGGCGATGATATGACAGGTGCATTATACTTGCATGATCATCCAGGTGACTTATCAGGTATTGATACTGGCGACATTAAAGATAAGCAGGCCGCAACAAAATTATATGTAGACAACAATAGTTACAGTTCAACAGAAGATATATTTGTTACTAAACAAGGTGACGATACACAAGCACGTACACCGGTAGGACTTGAAGGACGTGGATTAGGATATGCATACGGAAGCCTTAAAGCGGCTTTAATGAAAGCTGAAGAAGTTATTGAAAGTGCTCCAATTGAGCCTGGTGCTTATAGACAAACAATTACATACAACAATGGTAAGAATATTTCACTTGTTACTGGTGTAGGACCAACAGCACAAAATAGTGCGGCATACCATGCACAAACTTACCTAAGAGAAAACAAAAGATTTATTCAAAAAGCAGTTATTGATTATGTAGATGATACATTTCCAACTCTTGCATATGATTCAACAAGCGTACAAAATCCAAATGCTGAAGCAATTCTAGCACAAAATAAAAAGTTTATTCAAGAAGAAGTTACATACTGGATTAACCATAATGTAGGAACAGCTGGTGGTTCAGGTATATGGAATAACTTTGATTATAGCAGTGCAAAATGTAAACGTGATGTAGGTTATATTGTTGATGCATGGATTAACGACTTGTCAAGAGGCGGTAATATTGAAACACGTAGAATGGCTTCTAGTTATCTAGCAGGAAATCAAAATGCTGTAGGCCCATCTGGTACAGGATTAGGTACTGCAGACCAAATTGCACAAACAAATGGAGCAATTGAATTTGCAAGAGACCTTGTTGTAAACTATGTATTATCTAACACAGCATATACATCAAAGCAAGGTACATTTGTTGTTGACGATCAGAACTTAACTGCAAACGCTTTTCAATTCTACATTGGTAGAAGTAGCTATGCAAACGTATATGTAAACGGTGGTACAGTAACTAAATCAGACAATACAGTATTACCAGTAAGTGTATTTGCTTATGACGAAGCAACAGGTATTGCTACTATTACAACAGTTGGTAATCACGGACTAAGTGCAACAAATGTTATTACAATAGCAGGTATCAATGTTACTTGTACATTTGAAGGATCTACAGTAGCAAAAGTTTATCCAGAAAGTTTACCTCAGGTTATTACAACGCTTGCAGTTGAAACAGGTACAGGTGTTAAAGATGTTGCAAACAGAGCAAGCACATTAACAAGTGTAATTACAAATGTTATAACTAACGGACTTAATTCGTTAGTAGCACCAGAGAACCCAGTTGCGTCTGATAACACATGTGAACGTGATGTTGGACTTATTATTGATGGAATGATTATTGACATTGGTAATGGTACAAACAGTAACTTTAACGCTATACAAGCGGCTACACGCTACTTTAGTACAAGTTCAGGTGCTAGAGCACGTATTTCACAAGGTACAGAAACTAGAGCGGCTATGACAAAAGCTAAAGCTATTGTTAATAGTGTAGTACAAAATATTGACTTGTTAACACAAAGTAAACGGTTTGCTGTTGAAACAACTAATTTAACAACAAATACATTCCAAGTAGCAGTAGGAACAAACCCGTATGCACACACATATGTAAGTGGCGGTACTGTTACATTTGGTGGTGTTGCTTATACTATTAGTGGTTTTAATTATAATCATACAACAGGTAAAGGTATTATCACAACTACTACTGCACACGGATTAGGTGCAGGTGATGTTGTTGTACTTGATGCTATTACATTCGAATGTACATTTGGCACAAAAGTTTATCCATCAGATTACACAACTTTAATTCCACAATGGTTTAATTCTAATATTAACGATGTTAGTACACAAGTTAAAGATGCTCTTAATGCTAAATTTGATATTATTCTTGATATCTTACAAAACGGATTTAGTGCTAGAAATAATTACACACTAGTTGAAGGTAGTACATACTCAATTGACTTTGGTAATGGAACAGGCAACGATAGTACTGACCAAGGTGTTAACACTAACGTTGATATCCTTCCAGGTAAAATTATTGTTGGTAAGACGTCAGGTGCTAGAGGACGTATTGTAAAATATACAAGTGGCGTAGACTTAGGTGGCGTAGCATACGACAGAGCAGAAGTTGTACTAGTTGAACCGAGAGACTTTAGAATTGGTGAAGAATTAGAATACGGTAACGGAACTAAAGAAAAACAAATTACTGTACACGTTGAAACAGGTATTTACTACGAAGACTATCCGTTGAAAGTTCCTGCTAACGTTTCAGTTAAAGGTTCAGACTTTAGACGTTGTCAAATTAGACCTGCTCCAAGAATTTCACAATCACCTTGGGCAACAACATATTTTTACAGAGACAAATTACTAGACAATCTAAAAATTACAGACTACACAGGTAGTGACATAGCAACACCACAAGCTATTACAATAACAGGTGATAATAGTGTAGGTGGAAAAATTACAGTAACACCAGCAGACAACGTTGCTCCTATTGCTTGGGATGGTGCTTGGTTTTACACAGACAATGGTGCTGTAGGACTTATTAGTAATGCTGATGGTGGAAGCGACTTTGAAGTTACACTTACTACTGACATACTACCAAACCTAAGTGGAATTGCAAGTGGTGCTTGGCATGTTAAGAAAACTGTTAACTATGGTTATCACTATTTAACTGATCCAAGTAATGCCGCAAGTACACCTAAACTAAACAACCAGATGGATGTGTTCTTAATGAATGATGCTACAAGACTAGCAAACATGTCATTCCAAGGACATGGAGGATTTGCACAAGTACTTGATCCAGCAGGACAGGTATTAGTTAAATCACCGTACACACAGGTTTGTGGTAGTTTCTCAGGTAGTGTTAATAAACAAGCCTTTAGAGGAGGTATGTATATTGATGGTTTCTCAGGTAACTTAGAAACTAAGATTACAAGCAAAGACGACAACTTTACACTTAATGTACAATCAGATGCAGGCACAGGTTTAAGAATTAGAAAACCACAAACACCTGCTCCATTCTTTATTAATGGCGTAAGATATCAAGTTGACGCTGTTTCAGAATACGATGGCGGAACAGGTACAGCAAAACTATTAATCAACAAACTTTCAAATGAAGGTAATGGTTATAGTGATACTACATTCCCACAACAAATATATGTCCAAACTGCTGGTAACAGAAGTATGTTGGCAAACGACTATACTCAGGTTAACGATTTAGGTTACGGATTGTTCTGTAACAACGCGGCACTATCAGAGCAAGTTTCAACATTTACTTACTATAACCATACAGCGTTCTTTAGTAATAACGGTTCAGAGATTAGAGCTCTTAACTGTTCTAACGCAAATGGTAACTTTGGTTTGGTTGCGGCAGGATCAGATCCAAACGAAACTGTTGACGATATTACAACACTAAGAAATATGCAACAGCCTGCTAAGGTTTTCAATGATCCTTCAAACACATACGGCTTTGGAACATTTACACACGCGGCTGGTGCATTTAGTATATTTGTTTACGATACAGATTACATGCCGTATCCAAATAGTTTAATTGATATTTACACATCAACAGGTGTAACAACTTATGAAGTTACAGCAACAAGTCTTGTTGCATCAATTACAAGTAACATTGGTGGATACACAGGTGCTACTGGTCCAACAGGACGTAAAGGTGCTAACAGACCTATATACAGATTAAGTGTATCAGGCGACACTGGATTAGAAACAGCTATTACAGGCGCACACAATCCTACTCCAAACAGTGATGCAAGTGCATATGCAGTACTTAGAATGAACAAGAACCACTTGTTAGATGACTTAAATGGTGTAACAGCAACAAGACCTTCTACTGCGGTTGTATTTACAGAAAATCCAAATCAAGTTTACAGAAGTATTAGTTTTAATAATCAAGACGCAGACGGTAGTGCATTAGCGGCAGATAGATTCCAAGTTGTTATGGACTCAGCGTTTAGTCACTTAAACTTAACACTTAGAAATACTGAAGCGGCATTGAATACATATGCTGGTACAGGTACTACAATGGGTGCAACAATAGGTGACGTTGTACTTGCTATTGACACTTTAACATCAACACAGCAAGCTCGTATTAATAACAATGATATGATATTCTCCTTTAATGGTAAGACTCATGTTGTTGCAAACTATACAGCAAGATCAGGATATGCTACTGTTGAACTTAACGAACTAGCGGCTTCAAACATTAACAGTAACAATGGACTATATACTGGTTCAGGTATTGCGGCAGATATGAGATTTAGTCCTGCGGCAACAAGAACTATTCCATTATCATTACAAGACAACGAAGCTGGTACAATTACAGTTGGTATTTCAACACTAAGAGCTAACGGACATGACTTTGATAAAATTGGTACTGGTGGATTTAACACTACTAACTATCCAAGTATTATTTACGGACTTCCAACTATTAGTGCAAACCAAGATGCAGAAGTTAGCGAACGTGGTAAAGGTAGAGTATTCTTTGCAAGTACAGACCAAGATGGATTCTTCCGTGTTGGTAAGTTCTTTAGTGTAGACCAAGGAACAGGTACAGTTACATTTGCGGCAAGTATTGCTATTAGTAACTTAGACGGATTAGGATTTAGGCAAGGTGTTAGAATTACAGAATTTAGTAATGACGATACAATGGCAGATGGTGATCCGGCGGCAGTACCTACAGAATTTGCTGTAGAGAAATTTATAGAGAAAAGATTACATTTTGATAGAGATGGTGTAATACTTGCAATTGGTACTATTGGTCCAGGTGCTATTGCTAGAGATGGTACTACTCCAATTACAGGAAATATTAATGCTGGTAGTAACAAAATTTATAACCACAGTGATCCAACTAACGCACAAGACGTAACTACAAAGTCTTACGTAGATGCCAGAACACCATTTGATACAGAAGCAATTGGTACAGACATTGGTAACAGAGTAAACAACGATATCTTAATGTTCCATGGAGGACTTTATGATAATCATACTGTTACAGGCGATGTTGTGTTTACAAGTAACGGCAGTAATGTCGCAACAAGTGCAATTAGTGCAGGCGTAATTGTAAACGGAGATGTAAATGCTAGTGCAGGTATTACACAAAGCAAACTTTCAATGCAAGCGGCAACTACAAGAGCTAACGCAACAAGTATTGCACAAGCAGACTTAGGACTATCAGCATTTGATGCAGATGACTTTACAGTAACAGATGGTTGGGTAACACTAAAAGCAAGTGCAGTTGACTTTGCTGACTTACCAGACATTGCACAAAACACAGTATTTGCTAGAAGTGCTACAGGCACAGGTGATGCAAGTGCAGTAACATTTGCAGACATTGTTAACACTGGTGGTTCATTTACTACAACAGGTGTTGCTGATAGAATTGTTAAAACAGGTGCAGACGGAAGTATTGACGCACAGAAGATTAAACTAGATAACTACGATATCTTAGACCAAACTAACTTAACAATGACAATGAAAACACCAGGTGGTGCAACAGTGTTAGATACAGTTGGTACAGTTCCTAGTAATACTACAACAACATTCCCAGGATCAATACAAGTAGGTAATACAAGTATTACAGCATCGTTCTTCCAACAGAACAGTAGTTATGGTGATCCAAGTGATGCTACACTAAACAAACCAAGAGTAGCAAGTGACTGGATGTACACTTCATTTATTGAAGCACCAGGTGAAAAGAGTACTTCAAGTACAGGTATAGGTATAGGTGCTGGTACAGGATTTAGTAGTGCAGGTGAAGTTGCTATTGTTGCTAATAATAATACAGCGGCAGTAGTATTTAAACAAGCGGCTATGACTCCAAGTACTAACGGTGGATACGATATAGGTACAGCGGCATTAAAATTTGGTACATTCCACGGAACTGCTACAGCGGCACAGTACGCTGACTTGGCTGAGAATTACTTAGCTGATGCAGAGTATGAAGCAGGCACTGTTTTAGTATTTGGTGGTGAACAAGAAATAACAACTACTATGCATAAAGCAGATAGAAAAGTTGCTGGCGTTGTTTCAACTAACCCTGCACACTTAATGAATAGTGATTTAAACGGAGATTATGTTACAGCATTAGCACTACAAGGTAGAGTACCTTGTAAAGTAATTGGTACTGTTGAGAAAGGTGATATAATTGTATCTAGTGCAATTCCAGGTTATGGTATGGTACAGAACGATCCACTAGTAGGAACTGTTATTGGTAAAGCAGTTGGAACTAAAAACGGAGATGAACCAGGGTTCGTTGAAGTTGTGGTAGGGAGAGTATAATGGCTATTCAAACAATTAATATTGGATCAAGTGCAAACAAAGGCGATGGTGATCCATTAAGAACTGCATTTACAAAAATTAACGCTAACTTTGCAGAGCTTGCTGTTACAAATAAAAATAGAGATATTAACGGATCTGTATTTGCTGATGACTCGACACTATTAGTTGATGCTGTTAACGGAACAATTACAGCGACAGTATTAGTTGGTACACTTCCAGTATTAAACGGAAGTAATCTTACAAACTTAACTATTCCAGCACAGACGTTTGCTTCACTTACAAGTAAGCCAACTACATTAGCTGGTTACGGAATTACTGATGCGGCAACTTCTGCACAAGGTACTTTAGCGGCAAGTGCATTACAAGCAGAAACAATCACATTAGCAACACTAAAAACAGAGGTAGCGGCAAGTTCCGACTTTGCAGACTTCAAAACTAGAATAGCGGCGTTATAAGGAAAAGAATATGGCAAACAGAATACCACTCATAGTTGACAGAGACGATAGCAACAAACTAAAAGAATTACCAATAGGTGATAATTTAGACTTAACAGGCTCAGGTATTACTGGAGCAGGAATGATTTCTGCAACAGGACTTACACTTGCTGGAGTTAACTATAATCCTTTTAGTGGAAGTTGGAATGACTTAGCAGATAAACCTACTGTAGCCGCAACTACAACAGAATTGACAGAAGGTACTAATCAATACTTTACAAACGAAAGAGTTGATGACAGAGTAAATGCTATCCTTAGAGAAGGTAGCGGAATTGATATTACATACGATGACCTAAACGCGACTATTACTATTGCCGCAACAGGTGGCGGTGGTGGCGGTGCTGGAGGTAGTGGACTTGTTACTGATCTAACAGGACTAGCATCAAGTAACGTTCTTAAATGGAATACAACAGCAGGACAAGATAATAATGGAGCATGGGTTAATAGTTTTATTAATTACAGTGAAATTGTTGGTACACCTAGTTTAGCCGCAGTAGCTATAAACGGAAGTTACAATAGTTTATCAAACAGACCAGACTTAGTTAACGACATTAGTGATTTATCAGATGTTGATACACAAGGTACACCACCAACTCCAGGACAAGTATTAAAGTGGGATGGACTTAGATGGGCACCAGCTAACGATGCTACATCAGGTGGAGGTGGATTAAATGCTGACACACTTGATGGCTTTGATAGTCCATACTTCTTAGACTACGCAAATCTAACTAATCAACCTACACTATTCGATGGCAACTTTAGTTCATTAGTTGGATTACCAACTACGCTATCGGGTTACGGCATTACTGATTCTATTAGTGCAAACCAAAGTTATACACAAAACGGTAGTGTAACATTTAACAGTGATACAGGAATAGTAGTTGGTACAAATAACAACATTAAGCTACGTGTAGACAATGCCGCAATTATTGAAAGCACAGTTAATGAACAAGATTTAGATATTAAAGTGACACCAATAACAGGTGTTGAAACAGCAATCAAAATTGATACAGGTACAAAGCGTATTGGTATCTTTACTACAACACCTTCACATAAACTTACAGTAGCAGGAGATGTTAGTGCAACTACATTTGTAGGAAGTGGTACAAGTTTAACAGGTATTACACTTAGTCAAGTATTAGCAGGTGGTTCAGAAGTTAGTGATAGTGTTAGCTTTGGTAATGTAACACCTTACGCTACTGCAACATATAACTTAGGTGCAAGTAACAACGTTTATTCAAATGCATATGCAACTAACTTTCATGGAGGTGGTGCAAATATTACAGGAGTACAATACTCAAATGTTACAGGCACACCTACACTAGCAACAGTGGCTACCACAGGTGCATACGGTGACTTAACAGGAGCACCAACAACAGTAAGTTCATTTACAAATGATTCAGGCTACTTGGCAAACTTGTCAACAACTAGTATTACTACACTATCAGATGTAAGTATTAACAGTCCACAAGCAAACCAAGTTATAAAATATGTAGGTGGGATTTGGACTAACGCTACAGGCGGAGAGTCAGTTGGTAACTTTACATTTAGTTCTAGCATAATAGATACTGATGATAGTTCACAAATTGTAATAACACCTAGTGTTAGAATGAGCAGTGATCTTGTAGTAGACGGAAATATTAATGCACAGAAATTTACAGCAGATAGTTTTGAAAGTAATGGCATAGGTGTACCTGCAATAGATAGTAACAGTTCAATTGAGCTAAGAGCTACTGATCAAGTTAGAATTACACAAAGTCCTTTAAGGCTTGCTAGTTATACAACAACAGAAAGAAATAGTTTAACACCAGGCAATGCAGATATGATCTATAATACTACAACTAACAAGTTCCAAGGTTATGCCAACGGTGCTTGGGTTGACTTGCACTAGGAGTAAGCATGAGTGAAAGAGAATACATTGTCACACTCAACAAGAGTGTTGATTACGCAGAATTCAACCAAGAAATGATTTCGTCAACAGGTGGCGGAGATATTCCAAATAGAACTGTTGACGTTGCAGATCCAAGAGTACTATCTACAAGAAATACACACTACGCATTAACTGATGCAGAAGCAGAAACTTTGCGTAACGATAATAGAGTTACAGATGTACAACTACGTCCAGAAGACAGAAGCGATATAGGTATAGGATACCAAGCAACACAAACTGCTAATTTTAATAAATCATCAAGCGACTCAGGAGATTATAGAGACTGGGGGAAGATTAGACACAGTTTTGTAGAAAACAAATACGGCACATCAACTTCATTAGCTACTAATCCTTTTGGCAGACCACATTCAATGGACGGAACAGGTGTTGATATTGTAATTCAAGATAGCGGATTACAAATTGATCATCCAGAATTCCAAGATACTAATGGAATATCAAGAGTACAACTAATTGATTGGTATTCAGCTAGTGGAGTATCAGGATCACAAAGTACTAGTCACTATGGTGACACAGACGGACACGGAACACATTGCGGCGGAACTGCAACAGGATTAAATTTTGGTTGGGCAACTAATGCTAGAATTTATAGTGTGAAAGTATCAGGCTTAGAAGGAACAGGCGACTCGGGCGGAATAAGCACAAGTTCATGTTTTGATGTAATAAAAGGTTGGCACGAAAATAAACCTATAGACCCAAACACTGGTTATAAAAGACCTACCATAGTAAATGCAAGTTGGGGATATAGTTTTTACATGGGGTCTTCTTTTTCAAATATAAACAGTTATGTATATAGAGGAGCAAATTATAATTCTGGTACAGCAGGCTGGAGCACTGGTACAACTTATCATAGAGATACATATGGATTTTATCCTTACTATTCAAACGGAGGTTATCGAGGCCCTGTAAGATTAGCGTCTGTAGATGCAGATGTGCAGGATTGTATAGATGCAGGTGTACATATTTGTATAGCCGCAGGCAACAATAGTTTTAAAATTGCTAATAGCAGTGATCCCGATTACAACAATATTATTTTTTATAGTGGTGGATCAAACAACTATTATCATAGAGGAAGTTCACCTTTTGATGATCAAGCACTTATAGTAGGTTGTACAGACAGTACTCCCGAAAACGCAACTACCGAAAGAAAAACAAGTTTTAGTTCAACAGGACCAGGAGTAAATATTTTTGCCGCTGGTGAAAATATTGTCAGTGCATGTAGCACTACTACTAGATTTGGAAATACCCCATACTTTGGTGACTCTGGTTTTAAGCAAACAAATATTAGTGGAACGTCTATGGCTTCTCCACAGGTTTGCGGAGTAGGTGCATTATACCTACAAGCTGATCCTAGCTTAACTCCAGCACAATTAAAAAGCAAACTTGAAAACGATGCTTTATCTGTTTTAAAAGACGAATCAAATAATAGTAACTACGGCGATACAACTGATATTTGTGGAGGAAATAATAAAATGTTGTTTAATAGATATAATAATGCTGTTCCTTTTACAAGTAATGTTATAGGACTGAAGAAGCGATAAATATAGTATAGGAGACTTACATGGCAATACAAACTATCAATATTGGAACTATTGCAAACGACGGTACAGGTGATGATCTACGTGAAGCGTTTGTAAAAGTAAACAGTAATTTTACAGAACTTAACGCTAGAAGTACAGAATCAACAACTGTTGCTAACTTAGGCAGTGCTGGCGAAGGTGTATTTGGTCAAATAAGTGGCACTGAACTACAGTTTAAAAAGATTATAGCAGGTTCAGCAATATCACTTGCGTCTGATGCTAACGCTATTACAATTAATAGTACAGCAACAGGACTTCCAAGTGTGCAGATATTTGCAGACAATAATAATATTACACTAGATTCTAACGGTAATGCATTAACACTTGCAGGCGGTGGAACTACTACAACAAATTTAAGCGGAACTACACTTACAATTAGCAGTGTAACTTCTGTACAGACTGATACAGATCCTAAACTTACAGCGACACTAAACGCACAGACAAATAATATTACTAACGTAGGTAACATGACTGGTAATGTACACGGTCTCGATATAAGAACATTTGATGGATTACAGCAATATCTAACATTAGATATGGGCGAAGCAGTTCCTACAGTGTTTACTAGTACATTAGAATATCTAGCACATAATTTAGCAATTGATTACGATAACGGAACTGAAACGTTTACAGCATCAACGGCAGTCGAAGCAGATATGGGAACGCTATAGGGAGTTTTGCATGGCGCAATTATGGACTGTTAATCCAGGGCACAACTTAGGTACATATCAAGAAAGTATTACGCAAACTATTGCGTTACCAATTACAACTGGTTGTACTCTTTCGCTTATTAGCGGAAAGTTACCAGGTGGATTAAGAATCTCTGGTGATAACTTATTAGGCACCCCTTTTGAAGTAAACAGATTAAAAACGTTTAGATTTGTTCTTCGTGCAGTAAAAGGTAATGACAAAGAAGATATAACATTACGAGTAACAATTGATGGTGCTGATGCTCCGACCTGGATTACAGCAGAAGGACCTTTACCTATTGGTCCTAATAATAGATTTTATATACTAGATAGTAGTCCATTAGATTTTCAACTACAAGTTATTGATCCTGACTTACCAGCAGGCGATACTATTGAATATTTTATTGCTGATAACGATGGCGAACTACCTCCAGGGATTACACTAGGAAGAACAACAGGTAAACTTACTGGAGTAGTTGATCCAATATTAGCATTAGAAAAAAGATCAGCAGAAGGATTCTTTGATAGTAACGTATATGGTACTTTTCCATTCGACTTTGGAGTTAAGAGTGCAAACGGTTTTGAAAGTTATTACTACGATACAACATTCTACGATTATAACATTCCTACACAAAGTCCTAAAAAATTAAATAGATACTACGAATTTACTGTAAGTGCCAGTGACAAGATTGTAATTACTAAACGTAAATTTCAAATCTATCTTGTAGGAGATGACTTCCTAAGATCAGATAACACAATTATGCAACTTGCTACTGGATTATTTACAGCAGACAATACGTATCTAAGAGCTCCTGTTTGGTTAACACCAAGTGACTTAGGATATCGTAGAGCAAACAACTACGTAACATTATTCCTTGACGTTTACGATCCTACTAGCAATACAGGTATTATTAGTTTTACAGTTAAAGATTCTAATGCAGACGGTAGTAAAAGTGCATTACCGCCAGGTATGTCTATTGATAGTACTTCAGGAGAAATTGCAGGACGTATTCCTTATCAACCAGCAGTTACTACAGAATATAAATTTACTATTGAAGCCTTAAGACAAATTGGATCTAAAACAACTACATCTACAGAATCACTTGCAAATAATATTGGAGTTGGAGAAACTTGGAGTGGTGCAAATAATGTAGCATTTACGACTTTTGCTGATAGTTTGTTTAACGGGTTAGGAGCAACAGGTTGGATTGTATTCAACGAAGTTCCTGTAACACAAGCAGACTCAGGTGATAACAAAAGCTATAAAGCAATTGATATTATTGACAAGTCAGTATGGACTATAGAAAATGGCAGAGTAACATCTACAGCGACCGACAAAGCAGATACAAAAATTGAAGTAGGTAGTGTTGATTACTTAAGGGGATCGTTTTTAGGAACTATTGCAAACGTAGGTTACAAAACTTATGATGCATTTGGAGCAACTGTTGCAAATAAAGTTGTTACTATGTCGTTTTATAGTTTTACTAAAAGAACAACATCATTGTTTAATCCAACAGTAGCTAAAGATAAAGAATTTACAGTTAAGCTATTAGGCGAAGTTGAAAGTGCTATTACATGGAATACTTTGGCCGCACTAGGAAACTTAAGAGCTAACTTTGTTAGTACACTAAATGTTAGTGCAACAAGTAGTGTACCTAATGCTGTTGTGTTATATACTTTAGACTCTGGGAAACTACCTCCAGGACTGACACTTGCTATTGATGGACAGTTACAAGGTAAAGTAAATCAGTTTGGAGAACCTAATAAGCCTGGACTTACTACTATAGACAAATCTACTACAAAAACAACATTCGATGGTGCAACAACTACTATCGACAGAAGTTATGTATTCACTATAAAAGCACAAGATCAATTCCAATTTAGTGCAAGTACTAGAACATTTACAATTACAACAACTGATCCTGATGATACACTTTATAGCAGTATATCAATGGTTCCTTTATTAAAACAAACACAACGTAATACATTTAGAAACTTTATATCAGATCCTACTATTTTTACACCAGCAAGTATTTACAGACCAAATGACGACAGTTTTGGACTACAGCCTCAAATTAAGATGTTAGCGTATGCAGGTATTGAAACTAAGAGTATAGGAGAATTTGTTGCCGCAGTAGCTAAGAATCATAAAAGAAAAAAGTATAGACTCGGGGCTGTTAAAAAAGCAGTAGCTAAGAATCCAGGAAGTAATAATTCTGTATACGAAGTAATATATGTAGATGTAATTGATCCTATAGAACCTGATGTAGGTAAAGGAAAAACAAAGACTGATTTCACTATTCAAACAGACAATGAAGTTACAGTAGATCAAATTCAGTACTCTATTACAGATGATAATACTGGTGTAGGTACAGGACAAGGATTTTTTGACTTAGGACTACGTGGTGGTGACGGACTTAGTCCTGCTAATACAGGAACAATTTCATTCTTTACTAGATCAGGACCTATAACATTTGCTTCAGGTGGTAGTATTACAGTTGAACTACAAGACGGTACAACTATTAGCAGTCAAAATATCGATGATAGTATTAGCTCAGACTCATTAAGATTACGTCCTATAACAAATACTATAAAAATTGATAGTGATGCTATAAAAATTAGTGATAGTAATGATCAAAGAAAATACATTAGTAACATTACTAATATGAGAGATAGAATACGGGCAGTTGGTAAAAATCTTAGAGAGTTTTACCCTTTATGGATGCGTACTTCACAAACAGCAGGACAAGCAGAACTAGGATTTAAACTAGCAATACCACTATGTTACTGTAGACCAGGTGAAGCTGATAGTATAATACTTAACATTAATAATAGTAACTTTAACTTTAAACAACTAGATATTGAAATTGAAAGATATAATATCGACAGTACAGACGGTAATAGTAACGAGCAGTATATTCCGTTCGCAAACTACCAGTTCAATGTATAATGCTGATAAATAATAGCAACGAGAGGATAAACTATGGCAAGTAATATTAGTGACACAGGAATTAACAGTGATTTTCCTATAGCGGGACAAGATAACGACTCGCAAGGATTTCGTGATAATTTCACAACAATTAAGGCAAACTTTGTAGCGGCGAAAACAGAAATTGAATCAATACAAACTAACGGTGCAGTAAAGAATGCAAATAATAATTTCTTAGGAAATACAATTAATAGTGCAAACTTTCAAAATACTACTGAGACAGGATATATTGCAGGCGCAACAATTAATACTAGTCAAAATATTAACCTTGACAACGGTGCTTATCAAGAGTTTACAGTAGGTGCAGATATTACGCTTACTTTATCTAACTGGTCAAGTACACTAGCAAGAACAGGTAGAGTACGTTTACACATTAAAAGTGATCAGGCGGCAGGTAGTGCTACTAATAGGACTATTACATTTGCAAGTAATGCAGGTGGCGGAACTATTAAAACAAACACTAACTGGCCAACTAGTAATCTTACAGCAGTAATTGGAGCTCCAGCTGGTGCTTCAACATATTATGCTTTTGAATTTGTAAGTTATGATAGTGGTGCAACTGTTTGGGCTGAATATTTAGGCGACTATCAGTAAGATGCATCCGTTTGCAGAAGATACATCAGATATGACCGTATCGCAACTATACGATAAGGTTACAGAACTAACTTCAAAATATTTTGCAACCAATAATCCTCAGGTTCAACAACAAATTACAACGTTTATTGAATACTACAAGCAAGAAGCTCTTGTAAAAGAAGCCAAAATCCGACTTCAAGACAAAGAAAATCAACAAAATGGCGATTTAGATCTTGACAAACTGATTAATATCAGTTAAAATACATGTATGCTTATGAAAACAGACTCACTCGGTATTCCGAGATTTAATAACAAAGACCTTGTCGATATGATTTATAGTGGAAACGCTGATAAGTGTCATGTAGTTCTCTGTGATGCATCTGATGATGTAGAACAATTTAATGAGGCTATGGAAGAACAAGGCCTTAATAAACTACAAAAATATATTCCCTTAGATGTAGATCAAAAGACTTTTGATGGAGTATGTCAAGGTGAATGGTTTATGCCTGATGAATATAAAGACATTAATGTCTATCAATATGTATTAGGTAAAGCACATACGCCATGTCCAAAACATGTACAAGATCGTATATGGGAAGAAATGGAACAATACAAGCAACGTGATATGCACAACTTATTACGTTACATGATCTACTTAGTAGACTTTATGCGTGAAAACAATATTGTATGGGGTGTAGGTAGAGGATCAAGTGTAGCAAGTTATGTGTTATATTTAATTGGTGTACATAAGATTGATTCAATCCAGTTTGACCTGGATTGGAGAGAGTTCTTGAGATAAGTAAGTATATAACCAGGAGAAGAAGATGGCAGTAAAACAAACAGGTCGAAAACAATATAGATCAATGCAGGGTAAGCCTGTTGATATGGATTTGTTAAGACAAAGAAACGAACTAACACCAGCAGTTGGTAACGTTCGTGTTAATGCTAGAGGCGACGAACTAGGCGCAGGCGGAAAGATTATTAAAAAGCGTGAAGACGTTTTACGTGATTTTTACGAAGATAATGTTGAGCCTACGCAGTTTGAAGCATCTGAAAAAGCACCAACAGTAGAAGAGCCAGTAGTTGAAGCAACAGAAGTTGAAGCACCTAAGGCACGTTCTACTAAAGCAAAAGTAGGCCAAACAAAAGCTGAAGCAAAAGAAGAAGCTGATGATTGGGTAGAAGACGCAGACGGCAACTTTGTAAAAAGAGGTGACTAATGTCAATTGATTATCAAGCAATGGCCCAAGGCCGAAAAGGTATTCAAGGAAAGATTGAGGCAGAGAGTATTCGTCCAATCAGAAATAGAGTACTAGTACATAATATGCACTTTGGTGAACAAACTACCAAAGGCGGAATTATTATCAGAAGTGATGACGGTGAAACTAGAGGCATTTACCCACGTTGGGGACAAGTATATGCTAAAGGTCCAGAGAACAAAGATCCATACGAAGAAGGACATTGGATTTTAATCGAACATGGACGTTGGACTAGAGGACTTGAACTTCATTTAGCAGGAGAACCTGTTACTATTAGAATGGTTGAAGCTGAGAGTATCATTGGGTGGAATGAAGAAGCACCATCAAATGATTTACGCATTGGTGAAGAAATGGATCTAAGCGGAGACAAAGCAAGACCAGAAGACTTTACAAACGCTCACGGGCAAATGAATCAATAGAGAAAGTAAATAAATTGAACAACGTAGATCTGAATAAGTACAAAGAATTTGTACAAGAAGTAACTAGTGAGCAATCTAATAATACAGATGCTCTTACTACAACTTTAAAAGAATTAGAAGCTAACAGTGGTGTTAATATGGCACTGTTACTAACAGGCTCGATAGGAATGGCGAGTGAAGGAGGCGAGTTTGCAGAAATTGTTAAAAAATGTATATTCCAAGGTAAGCCTTTGGATGAAGACACAATCTTTCATGCTAAACGAGAACTTGGCGATATTGCTTGGTATTGGATTAATAGTTGTCGTGCATTGGGTCTCGATCCTAACGAAGTATTAGAAGAAAACGTAAACAAACTAAAGTCACGTTATCCAGGCGGCGAGTTTGATGTTCACTATAGCGAAAATAGGCAAGACGGTGATCTTTAGTGCATGATATTGATTATGTAGCTGATCTAGATAATCCTGATGTAAAACTTTTCATAGAGTCAAATTATACAGAATCAATTTGTTATGAGAATGTGTTTGATCAAAATACACTAGACCAAATTTGGCAATACTGCTGGCAGAATCCAAAACCTAGATTTAACGGAGATAAAGGTATTGTATATATACATACAGATTTATCTCCACTAAAAGATATTGCAAATTTAAATTTTTTATCCGGCTATAAAGAATCGCCTGTAATAGGTGGTAATTATTTTATATCCTCGTATGCTTACACTGTACACACAGACTCTGTAAAAAAAAGTGATTGGAAACCTAAAGGACAAGAGTGGGTACCATGGAAAAATGTTCTTATACCTCTTTGGCACAATAACAATCCAGGAACTTTTATAACATATAAAAATAGATATGCTGATTGGGCTAAATCGGACAGTGAGTTAAGTAGTTATAGTTTGGATAATTTCAATTCTCTAGAGAAAGAAAATGAATGGGAATGGGTTCCGGGCAATGCTTATGTTTTTGATGCTATGCAGGCACATTCTTCAACAAAGCCAAAAGACCGGCCTTTTACCTTAAAAGGTGGAGTGTTTTTAAAATTTTTAAAAAGATACAATACTGTTACCAAAACAGGTTGACATTCGTCTACAAATAAGCTATAATGTATAAAATGAGATTATACGGAGTAGCATATGAAATTTCCAAAACCACAAACAAGTAGCATAGGCACAACAGGCCTATCTGGCGTAGCATTAATGACGTTGCATTTAACCGGTATGATTACAGGATGGGGATGGCCTATACTTTATATACTGCTTATTATAAGTGCAATTGGACAAGAAAATAGGAAGGGCTAATGGCAATACACGGAATGATTGATTTAGAAACACTAGGCGTTGAGCCTGACAGTGTTATAATCACTCTAGGTGCTGTTAAGTTTAACCCGTTTAGCGATGCTGAACCTAATCACGGATTGTACCTAAGGTGTGATGTAGAAGAACAATCAGAGAAGTACGGTCGTAGTATTGATGACAATACACTTGAATGGTGGGGTAAACAATCGCAAGAAATCCAAGACGAAGCCTTTGGAGATCATGAGAGAGTAAATATGGATAGCTTAACAAAGCAACTCAACAAATGGTGTGTTGGAGTTGACTATCTATGGTGTCAAGGTCCGTTATTTGATTATGCAATACTACAAAACTTATACAAAAATATTGGCAAGCCATGTCCATGGAACTTTTGGCAAATTAGAGATAGTAGAACTGCGTTTGCAATGATGCCTAGCGATCCACGTAAAGCAATACAAGAACAACTACACAATGCTCTAGCAGATTGTTACTATCAAGCAAAATGCTTACAGCAAACATATAAACACTTTGGAGTTACTAAATGAAAGAATTATGGGTAGAGAAATACCGTCCAAGCACAGTTGATGGATATGTATTTAGAGATGATGCACAAAAGCAACAAGTCAATCAATGGATTAAAGATGGCACCATTCCGCATTTATTGTTTAGTGGTAATGCAGGTATTGGTAAGACAACACTTGCAAAGATTCTTCTTAATCAGTTAGAAGTAGGTGATCTTGATGTACTAGAAATTAATGCTAGTAGAACAAACTCAGTAGAAGATGTACGTGATAAGATTGTAAACTTTGTACAAATGATCCCATTTGGTGACTTTAAGGTTGTACTACTTGATGAGGCTGATTATTTGAGCCCAAATGCACAGGCGGCACTACGTGGTGTGATGGAGGAGTATCACACAACAGCAAGGTTTATTTTAACTTGTAACTATCCTAACAGAATTATTCCTGCACTACATAGCAGGTGTCAAGGCTTTCATATTGAACGTATTGATCAAACAGAATTTACTGCCCGAGTTGCAGAAATTGTACTTACAGAAGGTGTTACTCCAGACTTGGATATCTTAGACACTTATGTAAAAGCAACGTATCCTGATTTGCGTAAATGTATTAACATGGTGCAAATGAATTGTGTTGACGGAGCATTAGTTCCGCCAGCTAAAGCAGACACAGGTGATGCCGACTATAAGATTGAAATGGTTGAATTGTTTAAAGCAGGTAAAATAGGACAAGCACGTAAACTAGTCTGTTCGCAAGCAAGGCCAGAAGAGATTGAAGATATATACAAATGGTTGTATGACAACATCGATCTGTTTGGTGATGAAGAAAAGCAAGAGAGTGCAATCCTAATTATTAAGCAAGGACTTGTAGATCATACATTAGTTTCCGATCCGGAGATTAATTTGGCCGCAACCTTAATTAGATTAGCGAGATTGTAAATGAAGATTTTAATATTTGGACTACCCGGTAGTGGGAAAACTACACTTGCAAAACCCTTTGCAGACTTAATTGGAGCAGTACACATTAACGCTGATGCAGTACGTACACAGTACGAAGGACCAGACATGACTAAATGGGACTTTAGTATGGAAGGTCGTATGCAACAGTCACAGCGTATGCGTCATTTAGCTGATGGAGTAGTCATGGCCGGCAAAATTGCAGTTGCTGACTTTGTGTGCCCCACTGAAGAAGCACGTACACAGTTTGCACCAAACTATACTGTTTGGATGGATACTATCAAAGAAGGAAGATTTGAAGATACTAATAAAATGTTTAAAGCACCTACACACTTTGACTACCATGTAAAAGAATGGTTTACTGATACACACGCACAACTTTCAGAAGTAGTAAAAAATTATATGGAGAGAAACAATGTCGTTTGATTCTCAAAAACCTACAACACAAATGCTAGGCAGGTGGCAACCTTGGCATGATGGACATACAGAGTTATTCAAACGTGCATTAGCAGAAACAGGACAAGTATGTATTCAAGTACGTGATGTATTTGGTATAGTAGGCGACGATGCTGGTGCTGGAAGAACTGTAGCACAAACAGATAATCCTTTTACACATACAGATGTAATGGACGGTATTATTGCTGGCTTAGACAAAGCTGGCTATACTTACAATAAAGAATATACTATTATGAAAGTACCTAATATTGTAGATATTAGTTACGGACGAGGTGTAGGCTACACTTTTACAGAACATGACTTAGGAAAAGAGATACATAATATTAGTGCTACAAAGATACGTGCAGAAATGCGAGATAAAGGAGAGCTATGACTTATCTAGTCAATGACAACTGTATTAAATGTAAACATATGGATTGCGTAGAAGTATGTCCTGTGGATTGTTTTTATGAAGGTGAAAATATGCTTGTAATTAATCCAGACGAATGTATTGACTGTGGAGTGTGCGAGCCTGAATGTCCAGTGGACGCTATTATTACAGACTTTCAAGATACTGATAATAAGTTTTACGAGCTTAATCATAAATGGTCAAATACATGGCCAAATATAAGTCAAGCAAGACCGGAAGATGTTCCGAAAGATGCAAAAGACTGGGATGGCGTTGAAAATAAATTATCAGATCATTTTTCTGAAAAGCCGGGAAGAGGAGACTAAATGAAATTAAAATGCAAACACATTTTATTAAGTTTTGATAAATCACCAAACAGTTCTCACGATAGACCTTTGGGTGTTGCTGTTTCTGATGCTGAACAATTAATAAAAGATATTAAAAGTAGTAAAATTAGTTTTACTGAAGCGGCAGGCAAACATAGTGCATGTGCAAGTGGTCCAAGACACGGCGGAGAATTAGGATGGTTTGAAGAAGAAAAAATGCACCCTGACTTCAGTAATGCTGTAAAGGTAATACCAGTTGACGATATTGGTCCGCCTGTTCTTACTCCTTGGGGTGTACATATTGTGTATAGGCAAGGTTAATGGGTCCTGAAGGTTCAAATTTAAAATTTAGTGAAAACGGCTGTGACTTTTGGGCGTTAGAAAAAAGTTATTACAGAAGTGGTTTCTTTGTTGACATTGGTGCTAGTGATGGAGTTACTGCTAGTAATACATACTTACTTGAAAAGTTTTATAAATGGCAAGGCATTTGTGTAGATCCAAATCCTGTTACACTAAAAAGTATGTGTGGTGCTAGAGATACAATAGTTAGCGACCTTTGTGTATACAAAGAATCAGGAAAAATATTACCCTTTAAATACTTAGGTGACCAGTCAGAGTTTTATGGTTGGAATCTTCGAAGTGGTATAGATGGTCTTGTAAGCAAAGATATGCCCGTTAAAATGAACGATCATAAAGTGTTTACAATTACACTTACGGATTTGTTAGAACTTTATAATGCACCTAATAAGATTGATTATATAAGCATTGATGTTGAAGGAAGTGAAATTGAAGTTTTAACAGGGTTCGACTTTTCTAAATATAATGTTAAAATGTTTAGTATAGAATATGAGAATGAAGAAAATAGAGCAAAGATAGATTGGATCATGTCTAGTAACAATTATAATAGAGTTGACTTTGATCAACAATGTACAGAAGATAGGTATATAAAGAATGGTTGAATATCCACAAACAATTATATATACTACTGAAGAACGTATTTCTTGTATGGGTGAAGACATGGATCATCCTAAAGTTTATTATAGTGTTCCTGAAGAAGGTTTTGTAAAATGCAATTACTGCGACATTAGATTCACTAGAGATATAAAATATAAGGACCACAAAAATGATTGAATATGAATATTATGATTGGACTTCCTTGTTAAGCCAACGAGATATCGATAGTATGTGTAACGAAGTTGATACCGGTATTAAAGCAGGCAAGTTTTGGACTAACAGTCCAAAGTATCAAACAGACTGGAATGTGTTTCAAGACTTTACAGATCTAAAGATGAGCTTCCTTTGGAGTTGCTTTAGATACTTAGGAAGAGAAGTGCAGATTAAAAATGTGCAAAGCTGGAGTTTTCGTACAAGTTTAAAACACGTTGAAAACAGAGATACACTTTGGCATCATCATAACCATAATACAGAAACAAAAACAGTAAGTGGTGTATACTATATGCACTTACCTGATGATGTAAAAGATTTAGAAAAAGCAGGAACAGAATTAGCACCGGTTAGTCCAGAAGGTGAAGGCAACTTTTTTGTGCCTTGGAAAACAGGACATTGGATGATATATCCAGGAAGTGTTTGGCATAGGCCAGGCATAGTACAGTCACAACAAGACCGCTATATTGTAGCGGCAGACATGGAGTTTTAAGTGAACGTCAAATTAGTAAGTTATAGTAAACCATCAGATGAGTTTTTAGAAGAAGGACTAGAGAACGTTCAAGATCTTATTGCTTTTTGTGCTAAAGTATCAAATCCTACAGCACAAATTAACAATGAAACAAGTGAACGTTTAATTAAGTATTTGATTAAACATCAACATTGGTCACCTTTAGAAATGGTTAATGCTGTATTAGAGATTAATACAACTAGAGACATTGCTCATCAAATTGTGCGCCATAGAAGTTTTGCTTTCCAAGAGTTTAGTCAACGTTATGCTAATCCAGCAGAAATGGGTGAAATGTTTATCACTAGAGAAGCACGTTTACAAGACAAAACAAATAGGCAAAATAGTGTAGAAGTTGATAGTGAATCTGACATTCATTATGAATGGGCAAATAAGCAACAAGAAGTAATTGACAAAGCTCGTGAAGTATATGATTGGGCTATTGGTGCTGGTATTGCCAAAGAGCAAGCTCGGGTAGTATTACCTGAAGGTCTTACAAAAACACGACTGTATATGAATGGTACCCTAAGAAGTTGGGTTCATTATATTGATCTACGCGGTGCCAATGGCACACAAAAAGAACATATGGAAATTGCTCATTCGTGTGCCAAAGTTATCGCTGGAATTTTTCCGTTAATGAAAGAGCTTTAGACTCTATTCATCACCGTATACTTCAAGTACCTCCCTCACTGCGTCATGCCTTTCGATATCTTGGTGGCCAAATTCTATAGATGCTAGGTGTGACGCATTACCAAACTTACCTAAATGATTAATAAAGTCAATTAAGCCATTATCTTTCATTCTGTCTGCTTGATTTAAGTCTCCTGTTACGGCCATCTTGGAACCTTCCCCTAAACGTGTTAGTAGCATCTTCATTTGATTAGCTGTTGAGTTTTGCATCTCGTCAGCAATGATGTATGCCTTTTTAAACGTTCGACCACGCATGTATGCTAACGGTGCTATTTCTAGTACACCTTCTGCAATCATGCCTTCAATTTCTTTTGCTGTAAAATACTCTCGTAATACGTCAAAAATAGGTCTGGTCCAGGGAGCCATTTTTTGTTCTAAGGTGCCAGGTAAAAAACCTAGATCCTCGTCAACTGAAACAGCCGGTCTTGTAACAATAATTTTGTCCACAACACCTTCTTTAAAAAGTTTAATTGATGTTAAAACTGCTATCAGAGTCTTACCAGTACCAGCCGGACCAATACCAAAGACAACGTCTTTCTTTGCATCAGCCAGAGTTAGCATGTAAGATTCCTGTGCCTTATTACGAGGCACAATTTTAACATTTTTGTGCTTTTCAGGAAGGTAGTTATTAATTTGAACAACATTATTGTGAAAGTTCTTGCTCTTGCGAGCTCGCTTTGCACTCATGAAGTGTCCTCCTTTAATGTGACTTCTATAAACTCTTACTTTGTTTACAAAAATATTTATCTAGGTTTGTCAACTGTTAAGTGCTAACACAACTTATGTGATAAATAACTATATAATAGAATAGGTGGCGATATAATGAAAGATATCACAGACGTAGTAAAAAACATATCAGAAATATATGACAGCGATGTAGCATTCACTGTATTAAAAGACTTTGAAAGAGTGCTAGACGATCTAGACATATATGTGTACGATAACTGGTCAGAAGGCGAAATAGTACATGGTCCTAAAATTAGTAGACATTGGGTAACTTGTGCGTTTATGTGGCCATTAGACGAAATGCCTGATCCAATGGGTGGAAAACGTCTATTAGACTATGACTGTAAAGTTACCTATAAAAAAGACAAGATTATTAGACCACGTAAAATACGTAAACCGGATGATATTCGACCTGGCACTAAAAAAGGCAAGCTAGATACATTACCTATTTGGGTAGTAGAGATTATGATGCCTAAGAAATTAATTGCAGATATATACGGTGGTATGAAAGCTATGACTGACTATGAAATTGATGCAGGATCACAACCTACAGTTCCAGCAGAAACACAAGAAGCTGATGTAGGTGCAGAAGCAACTGCTGATGTAGGTGGCGAAGAGTTAGAGACAGTATAATGGGGTTACTTAAAAACGATTTAGGACATTTAGTAGATAAGATTATTGAAATTGATTCTTATAAATCTAAGATGGGTGAAGATTCTGATATTGTTACACTAGCATTTAGTGTACACGGAAACGAACCTGCAAAAGATTTAGAAAATTTTATCGAAAAAGGTTATCCGTTTGTGCTTGATGCTGATGTTACTTCAGGTGAACAGTCAGATGGTACATATAAAGTATTTGTCGAAATAGAACGTAATAAAGATATATCAAATAATATTTTAGAAATTGCAGACGGTGTTAAAAAATTGTCTGAATTAGAAACTATGAAATTTAGATATTATAAGAATTTTAGAAGTAGAGACTTAGACGAAGAAAACTTAGCAATTATACCTGTTGATCAATCAAGTTACGAAATTGCAATAAACGAAACACAGTACGAAAATTATAAAAACTTCTTTACTAAAAGTTATGCTGAATCAATCGATATGTTAGGTGAAACATTAATTATTAAAAACACTTATGCACAACCAATGAGATTCGAAGTAACTGACTTTGGTAGAGACCCAATGATTGAAGAAACAATAAACATGAAAGATATGGGTGAAGTAATTTTCCTTTCCAAAGTATTAGGAGACTATAACATTACAAAATTTGGTAATACTATTGTACTAACAAATGAAGGTTATAGACTACACCTAAAAAGGATTTAAATGAACAACTGTTTAAACTGCGGACATGAAGCACATTGCGGAACAAGTTTATTCAAAGATCATAAAGACGGCGATAACCAAATTATAAATATTAAAGTATGTGAGCAATGTCGGTGTAAGACATGCCAAAAAAAGGATACACATAATGGCTAAAGAACACTTTAAATTTGATTTCGAAGAATGGATGGCAGAAGAGCTTATTCATAGAGAAGACTGGAAAGATTGGTACGAAGCAATGTTAGAAGTGCTTCCGTTATGGGAAGTGAATACAGCAGAGCGTGTAGCAATGTTTGTAGCACAGTGTGGACACGAGTCCGGCGGCTTTAGAGTATTAAGTGAAAACTTAAACTATAGCGCCAAAGCACTTAACACAATTTTTCCTAAGTATTTTAGACGAGCAAACAGAGATGCAAATGAATATCATAGACAACCTGAAAAAATCGCAAACGTTATTTACGCTTCACGTATGGACAACGGTGACACTGATAGCGGTGACGGCTGGCGCTTTCGCGGTGGTGGCATACTTCAGTTAACTGGACGTTACAATTATACACAGTTTGCTAAAGAAATGGAAATGACTCCAGAAGAAGCAACTGATTATGTACGCACTAAGAAAGGCGCACTAGACTCAGCATGTTGGTTTTGGGATACAAACGGTATAAACAAGTATTGTGATAACATGGACGTTGTTGGTGCTACAAAACGCATCAACGGTGGTACAATTGGTTTAGACGATCGTAAGAAACATTACCTACACGCAATGGATGTATTAGGTGGTGATTTTGAAGAGCCAGAAACAGATTACAATCAAACAATCAGAGTAGGATCACGTGGTCCATTAGTAGCAGAAGTACAAGAAAAACTTGATATTTCACCTGCTGACGGTATCTTTGGTCCAGGCACTGCACGTATTGTTAAAGAATGGCAATCAAGTCAAGGCTTAGTTGCTGATGGTATAGTCGGACCTAAAACGCTGGGAAAGTTACTAGGCTAAATACAAGTATGTTTAGTTCATTAAAAATTGCATTAGTTTTTATAGTTCTAGCCGCGGCTGGAGGAGGATTGTTTTATGTAAAACAACTACAATCCAATTTGGAAATAGCAAGATTAAACAACGCTAAGTTAGAAAGTGCTGTTGAAACAAGTGAAGCAAGTATAGCAACGCTTAAAGCAGACAATATTAAACTAAACAAATTATCAGACCAATTAACAAAAGACTTACAAAAAGCCGAAGCATACGGCGATAACTTACGCAATAGATTGCGTGAGTTAGATTTAGTACAAGATGCTATTAGAGATAGTGCTAATTTAGAAGGAAGGATGAATGGTGCCACAGCTAAATTATGGCGCGAGTTGGAAGCCGCTACTGGCGGCGATGGCGATACTCCTCTTCCTAACTGGTTGCTCGACGTTCCGCGAACCGGAGATAAAAGTAGTAACACAGATAGAGAAGACAACAGTACCGACGGTAGCTCGACCAAAACCGATTGACCTAGTAGATACTAGAGTCTATGTTGTTACAGCAGAAAACTACGATTCCTTTGTGGAAGAATTTACAGCCGAACACGGCGAATTAGCATACGTTGTGCTATCAATGAAAGACTACGAAAATCTTGCAATCAACATAGCAGACCTTAGACGCTACATAGAACAGCAAACTGAAATTATTGTATATTATGAAGAAGCTGTTAAGCCTAATACTGATACTGATACTAACAAGTAGTTGTGCTAAAAAAGTCAACTGCGAAGCCAAACCCGATCCTAAAGTAACTGTAGATGCCGATATTAATATCGAAGTAACCCCTGGTGCTCGTGTAGCCTGTGAATTTTGACATAAATACATACATAATAATGAGGGATTAATATGTGGGAAATGATTGAACAAATGGCGAGTAATCGCTTGTGGATTTATACAGCATTAGCTGGATCAATATTTGGTGCAGGATTTTTATTCTGGTTCAAAGATACAAGAATGGCAACATGGGCTGTAACAAAGTTTGATGCCACATTAGAATACCTAGCAATACGTTGGGGGTGGACATGGTTGCAAAATGATCCAAATGCTTGGCGTGTAAAATATCCTAAAATAACATCTAAAATAGATGAGCTTGAAGAGCGTTTAAATAAACTAGAGGGAAAGAAAAATGCCAAGAAAAAAACTTGAAGATTTAGATAAACCGGTTGCAGATATTGGCCCAGCAGTTGAAGCAAAGCCTGATGCTGTAGTAGTTGCTACACAAGATAGCACAACACGTAAAGTTAAACTAGATTTAGAAGTAGATACAAGTGTAAGAGATATGGGACCTAATCCATACCAACGTGTAATACATTTAGCAAAAGCAATTGATGCTTGGAGAATTTTTCCAAGGTTGTTTTTAACTGTTTATATTGTATTGTTATACAAGTGTGTTATTTGGTATATGAATTTACCAAATCCTACACTAGAACAATCAGGGTTGATTAGTATTGTAGTTGGTGCTGGTGCGGCATGGTTTGGTCTTTACACCGGAACTGACAAATCTAAGTAACCTATACAATAAGTAATAGTATGGACTATTACAATGTATTAGGTGTTAATCGAAACGCTTCAGACAAAGAACTTAAATCAGCATACAAGAAATTAAGTATGCAACACCATCCTGATCGAACAGGTGGTAGTGATGAAAAGTTTAAGCAAGTTAACGAAGCGTATAGCACACTAAAAGATCCTCAAAAAAGACAAGCATACGACAATCCACAACCACAGTTTAATTCGCAACATTTTAACCAAGGTGGATTCCAAGGAGGCTTTGACATTAATGATTTAATGGGTCAATTTGGATTCGGTGGTAGACAACAAATGCGTAATCAAGATATTACAATAGGTTGTAATATTAGTATTAGTGAAGTTTATACTGGTAAAAATGTACTTGCTACATATAGACTTAATAATGGATTAGAACAAACTGTTGATATTAAAATACCTGTGGGTGTGCGGAATGGTGACAAAGTAAGATACTCAGCAATGGGTCAACAAGATATACCACAAATACCGCCAGGAGACTTATATGTACAAGTAGTAGTACAATCCACAAATGAGTTTGAAGTTAACGGATTAGATTTAATTACTACAAAGAGATTAAATATTTTAAAACTAATTACTGGTTTGTATGCTACAATTAGTGTTCCAGGAGGTGCTAAAGTTAACCTAAATATACCCGGAGGAACTCAATCAGGAACAGTATTAAAAATTACAGGCAAAGGCTTACCAAACAGACAAGGCAACCCAGGAAATATCTTAGTTAAAATTATAGGTCAAACACCCTCAGGGCTTAGTGAGTCAGATAAAAGGATTATTGAGCAAATTGGTGAAAAATATAGTTGACTTTAATACTATGATATCGTATAATGTAAATACAGTATAGAAAAGGAATAAAGACTTATGGTTGAACCCAGCGAAGAGCTACAAGTAGTATTTGATAAAGCAATTAAAGATGCTAAGAGATTGGAACATGAATATGTTACATTAGAGCATCTATTGTTTGCAATGCTATGCACAGAAAATTTTACGAACATCTTAAAAGGTTTTGGTATTGATGTTCAGCCTTTGCAGAATGATATCCTAACTTATCTTCAAACAAAACTTGATGATATTAAAGTTCCTGCAGGCACAAAATACAAGCCAAAGAAAACACAAACAGTAGAACGTGTAATGAATAGAGCATTTACACAAGTACTGTTCAGTGGTAGACAACACATTGACATTTGTGATGTGTTTGTATCATTATTAAATGAAAAGAAAAGTTTCTCTGCGTATACACTTACAAAAGCAGGTGTTGAAAAAGAAGCATTTAACACATATATTAATAACGAATTTGTAGGCTCTGCTGAAGATGAAGAAATGGCAGGACATGCACAACGAGCTCTTAAAGCATTTACATCAAATCTAAACCAAGAAGTTGTAGATGGCAAAATTGATCCGGTCATTGGACGTCAAGACGAAATTGAAAGTATTTGTTTGTCATTAGGACGTAGAGGAAAGAACAATGTATTACTAGTTGGTGATCCAGGTGTTGGTAAAACTGCTATTGCAGAAGGTCTTGCATATCGTATTGTTAACAAAGATGTTCCAACCTTCCTTGAAGATTATTCAGTATACAATTTAGACATTGGTGCCATGTTAGCAGGTAGTAAATACCGCGGAGACTTTGAAGAACGTTTTAAATTAGTTATGGCCGCAATTAAACGTCAAGGCAAAACGATTGTATTCATTGACGAAGCACATATGATGAATGGTGCTGGTGCTGGTGGCAGTAATAGCTCAAACGATTTAGCTAATATGTTAAAGCCTGCACTAGGTAAAGGCGATATTAAAGTTGTTGCTTCGACTACTTGGGACGAGTACAGAAAGTTCTTTGAAAAGGATCGTGCATTGATGCGTAGATTCCAACGTGTAAGTGTTGATGAGCCTGATAAGAAAACAACAACAGATATTCTACATGGTATTAAGAAGTACTACGAAGAATTCCACGAAACAATTATTACACAAGAAGCAATTGATGAAGCAGTTAAACTTTCAGTAAAATACATTACTGATAAAAAGTTACCTGACAAAGCAATTGACTTGATCGACTTAGCATGTTCACGTTTTAAAGTAAACAATGTTACAACTGATCGTATTGTTGGTGCTGAAGAAATTAAATTTGAACTTGCTAAGTTTGTAAATCTTCCTCCAGAACAAATACAACAAAAAGAAACTAATAATCTAGCAAGTCTTGACAAGAACCTTAAACTTAATGTGTATGGACAAGACAATGCTATTGAAGAAATTGTTGATAAGATTCTTGTTGCACAAGCAGGTCTTAAGTCAGAAGAAAAACCAATTGGATCATTTGTATTCATGGGTCCAACAGGTGTTGGTAAGACTGAACTTGCTAAACAACTTGCAAAGAATCTAAGTATACACCTTGCACGTTTTGATATGAGTGAATATCAAGAGAAGCATAGTGTAAGTAAGTTAATTGGTTCTCCTCCAGGCTACGTTGGACACGACGAGCATTCAGGACAGTTGATTAATCAACTACAAGAACATCCTAACTGTGTTCTATTGCTTGATGAGATTGAAAAAGCACACCCAGACATTGCACAAATTCTATTACAAATTATGGACAATGGTAAAATTACTGGAAGTGATGGTAAAGAAGCAGATGCACGTAATTGTATCTTAATCCTTACAACTAACTTAGGTGCTGAACAAGCTGAGAAAAACACTATTGGATTTAGTCAAGATTTTGATGGAAATTATGGTGATGAAGAATTTAAACGTTTCTTTGCTCCAGAATTTAGAAATAGACTAGACGGTGTAGTTACATTTGGTAAACTAGAAAAACCTATTATGTTAAAAATTGTTGGCAAGTTCTTACTTGAACTTAAAAACATGCTTGATGATAAAAATGTTGTTTGTCAAATTAGTGACGATGCACTTGATCATCTTGTTGAAAATGGTTTTGATAGTAAGATGGGTGCAAGACCCATGCACAGGTATATCGATAAAGAAATTAAACGCCCACTTAGTAAGATGCTTTTATTTGGTGATCTCAAAGACGGTGGTACTTTAAAGATTGATGTTGCTGATAATAAATTGCATCTAGAACCTATCAAAGAAAAGGTAAAAGATGTTACAGAAGCTGTACACAACTAAGTTATTCTATAACAAGTATCTATACAAACTTCGAGTAAGGAGCAGTATTGCGTCACTCTTTCGAGGACTTAATTTAGGCTTTGTTAAATCAAAACTAGATGCTATGCAAAGAGATGCAGAAGCAGACTTACCTATACAAAGTCCTTATAATCACGGGTTGCATAGACGTAACATTGTTAGTTTAGAAACATTTATGGATGCTTGTGTTTTATACAATGCACTAGAAAAAAATAAAAGACATGCTATGGTACGTTGTGAAGGATACACGTTAGACATGTATTCAAACGAACCTGCGTGGTTAGAAACATTACAAACACAAGTAAGTGCTACACAGTGGCATGCTCCAGAAGATGATGATGTATTTAATTACCTTTTACAAAATGCAAACACACAACTAGTTGATGGTGAAGTTGTATGGGAATACAAAGCATTGTTAGGCAAAAAAGTTGATCCTAACTTTGCAGATTACTGTGAAAATAATCCGGATGGATTTAGAATAGGCAATGTTGCCAAACGAGTTGTACGTAACAACCACTTTGCTGAAGGATTTTATTTTTATGCTAAAAATGAACGTTACCTTATGTTAGCAAAGATAGCATTAGGAGGACAAATCCGTCGTGTAATAAAATATGTTTCACGTAACGATTTGCATAAATAGTATTATGCCAAGCACAAGTGAAATAATTTTATCAGCAAACACACATCCAGGGGACAGTACGACTGAAACTGTAACTGGAAGTAATTTTAAGGGTGACGGATACTATGGAAGATCAGATGGTATTCATACTGTACAGTATGATTATGCAGGTCTTACAGGTTCAATTACTATACAAGCAACACTAGCCACTACACCAGCAGATGCTGACTGGTTTGACGTAGATACTATAACCGTTGCTAATCTAACAGAAGTCAAATATGCAAACTTTACAGGTAACTTTGTTTATATTAGAGCAAAACTAGTATATACAGATGGTACTGTAAACAGTGTTAGACTTAATCACTAGGAAGTAATATGGAAAACTTTATTAACGTTATTTTTGATAACAAAGAAGAAATAGATGATATTGTAGTATCAGAAGTAGCTACTATGGCTTCACCTGCATTACTTGAAAGTGAAACAAACTATAGTCTTAATGAAGGCGAAGATGGGAAGACAGTACTTACTGTAGAAACACACGCACAACTTGACGAAGAAGAATCAGATTTAGTTGCTGAGGATATAGCAAACAAGTTATTTGATCTAGGTTATAATAACTTTGATATTGAGGTTAGTGTATAATGCGTTATGGTCAGTTTAAATTAAGTGAAGATGAAATACAGTCTCTTAGACCTGCGGTTGATCCTAACGATTCACAAATAGATAATGAATTAAAAAGTGCAGTACTAAAAGCAGATACTCCAGAAGAGAAACAAAACTTTGTAGCGGCAGTAAAAAAAGTTACACAAAATTTAAGTGATAAAGTAACCGATTTGATTAAAAGATACGGAGGTGATACTTCCGAATCAATTGATGAAGATCAAGGTTTGCCAGATATAGATCCACAAGCAGATAAAAAAACAATTTTTAGACAAGCTAGAGAACATGTTAGGCAACAAACAGAGCGGTTAAAAAATGCTAACATTCCACCTAATATATTAGCACAATTTAAAAAAGATGCGGTAAAAGACTTTAGAGTAATTTTTACAGCAGGACAAGAAAAAGAATTTTCAGATGATATGTCGTTTATCGAAGAATACGATGTACTTGTAAAAAAATTAGCGGCGAAGACTACAGGAACATTATTAGCATTAGAAGCACATTATGAAAAACAATCCCAATTGGCAAAAGAAGATATTGCAAGAGGCGATCCAGATAGCGATGATTATCATCCAGGAGTAGAAATTCCAAATGTATCTGCACCAAAGCAAACACAAGTAGAAAAAGCTGTTGAAGACACTATTAGAAGTGTATTTTCTGGACCAGCATTTTCAGCTAAAACTAGAAGTGAAAAAATAAAAACTAGAACAACGCTAAAGAAATTTTTAGGAGACTGTGTTGAAGGAATATTACCATTAGGCCCATTATTAGATAAAGGATCAGGTAATGTAATTAGAGCATTTGAAAAAACACAATACGGCGAACTTTCAGATTTTTTCCAAGAACTGTTAGGTAAAGTTCCAAGTGGTAGTGGTGCTGGTAGTTGGGGTCCTGCCGAACTTGCATTATCAGTAGTAGGAACACCAGTTGTAAAAGCTGATAAAGGTGACTTAAATATTGGCGGCGGCAGAATGATAGAACTAAAAGCTAGTAGATCAGCAAAAAGTGGCGGCAGAGTTAACACTGAAGCAATTGGTACTGGACTTACTGGAAAAGGCAATTATGACAGAGTATGGAAGCCTTTTGCAAAAGAAATTGGCATAGGAGATGATCGCTATACAGAAGACAAGAAAAGTATTACTTTTAAGTCACAGACTAAAAAAGGCGAAGTTACGAAAAAAATAAAATATACTTCTTGGGGTCCAACACTAATCAATAACATTATTAATCCTGCTATAGAAAGTAGTAGTGTAAATAGAGGAACTGTTGTTAAGTTTGTACAGGCTGTTGCGTTGGCTCCTGTTATGGAATCATTTCGAAAAGGTGGAGGGCATCAATTTGAATCTAATCGTTGTGTTAATCCTGACGGTACAATTAATGATAAAAACTTTGTTGCTGAATACTTAAACATGGTAATGAACTTCTATGTACAAACAGATCAAGTTTCAGAAGTGTTAGTTATTAACCCAGTAACCGGAAACTATCATGTTATTGATGCAAATAAAATGGACACTTTACATAATAAAGTAACAGACGGTGATATACAATTAAGTACTACTTACCTTGACTTTACAGATAATCAAAGCAAAGCATCTCCGCAAATAGGTACAGCCTAGACTAAAGTAAGTTCTTTTTCTCTATCTAAATATTTGTATTCAACTTTAACTGGATCCCAACGTTCTAGTGCATCAAACACTTTATCTTTATCTAATTCACCACATGTATATACATCTAGTTGTACTAGTGCAGGACTAGTTTCGTCCCAAACATGTATTGCTATGTGACTTGTTTCAATAATAGTAACACAAGTAAACCCTCTATTGCCTGGCATTGTGCAATACTTGGCATACGGTCCCATCATTATTTTCATGCCTATATCTCTTATTAAATTTTCCGCCCAATCGACTATGGTTTGCTCGCATTGTGGTGGATTGCTAACTTCAGCCCTAATTATCATGTGTTTATGCTTCAACATAGCCGTTCCTTTTTGGTTTCTATTTAGCCCATTGAACTATGAGAGGTTGACTAATAATGATAAATACTTTAATATATACGAACTAGGAGTATAACTATGGAAAAAACCTTCAAAGACTACTTGTTAGAAGCGGAGACAACTGAATCAGGCTTACGGTACCATACTGGTGTTGAGAAGCACGGTAAAGAATACATGGACAAAGCCGCTGAAGCAGGACGTAAAGGTGCAAGTCAACAAGAACTTGGCGCATTAAAAGACAAGTACAGCAAAGCAGAAAAGAATAAAAAAACTCCTGAAGGTAGTTTATCAGAAGGTAATGACGCAATTATCTTTAAAGGCAAAGAAATTGACACTGATACTATCGAATACGATATGCAAGATTTTAGTGATATGGTCTTTGAATTAGAAATAGGTATCAAGTACACAGATGGCACAGAAGTCTCTGATGAAGATATGGACGACTTAATGTATAACGATCAAATGATGGATTGGGTTGCGGCAGACTACAATGACAGACAAATGGACCAAGCAGACATGTATAGAGATATGCAACGTGATGCAGGAATGGAATCAACAGAACTTGATAGAATTAAAGAACTTGCCGGTGCAAGTATAGACGAAACATATGATGACGATGATGCATTCTACGAAGCATACGGTGAGATGTGGTATAATGAAGATGACATTATGGACGAAGCAGAGTACCAAGGACGTAAAGTTAAACTTGGTAAACCAATGCAAGGTGATGTTAAGAAATTTAAGGTATATGTAAAAGACCCTAAGACAGGTAATACTAAAAAAGTAAACTTTGGGCACGGCGGATCAAGTGTTAAAGGTAAAGCAATGAGTATTAAAAAGTCTAATCCTGCAAGACGCAAGAGCTTTAGGGCAAGACATAACTGTGATAATCCAGGACCACGTACTAAAGCACGTTACTGGTCATGCCGTAAATGGTAGGGAAATAATATGTTACTAAGAGAAATATTTGATATGAAACAAGACTCGATGCCATACAATGTCATTGACGATGTACACTTTCATATGATTAACGATGAAGGATTTTATAGACAACACTATATGCCTTGCATGGATAAAATGAAAAGTGAAACTAATGAAAAAGTTATCCAAGGATTAATTATGCCCTTGTGTGATAAAGCATTAAATCATTATTGTTTAAAGTACGATGTTAATAAAATGCCTGCAGAATTAATGAATGCACAAGAAAAATCAGACTTAGTACACAAAGTCTTAGATCACGAAAGAAATCCTAAGGAAGAACTAGATGCATCTCCGAGAACTATTTGAAGCTGACGGCAAAACAGCAGTATTTGCTTTTGGTAGAATGAATCCTCCAACTATTGGACACAAAAAACTTGTAGACAAAATGGCAGGATATCCTGGAGACCATTTTTTATTTTTAAGTCATACACAAAAGCCTAAAACAGATCCATTATCATTTGCAGAAAAAGTTTTCTTTGCACAAAAGAGTTTTGGATCGAGTGTAACAGTGGGCAACAAAGATGTAAAAACAATTATTCAAGCAATGCAACACTTACAATCTCAAGGTTATAACGAAGTTGTATATATAGCAGGTAGTGATAGAGTTGAATCATTTACAAAACTACTTAATACATATAACGGCAAAGATTATGAGTTTGACAGTATTGATGTTGTAAGTGCAGGCGAACGTGATCCTGATGCAGAAGGTGCTGAAGGTATGAGTGCAAGTAAACTTAAAGCCGCGGCAGTTGAAGACGACTTTGAAACTTTTAAACAAGGTGTTGCAGGTGATGAAAGACTTGCACAAATGATGTTTAACAAAGTTAGATCGGGTATGGGTGTTAATGTTGTTAACGATAGTGTATCAGAAGAAGAACTCGCAGAACTTAAAGTACAACAACAAAAACCAAAGATTGAAGTTTTAAATAATATTGCCGCAAGGAAAGATGGCACAGCTTTTCCTTTAAGTTGGAATTCTGGTAAAGACGAAATATCAGTAGGCGGAAAACTGTACGTTGATCCTAAAACTGCTAACAGGTTTGTAACTTTCTTTGACAATAATAAAGATAAACAAGACGCTATGGTACAAGCATTACGAAGTGCAACTACTACAGCTAAACTATTTGATGTATTAGGACTAGAATACAATTTACGAATGGACAAGTAAATGGATATTGAACGTTTAAAAGAACTTGCAGGAGTTAATGAGTATAAAGGATACACACCTTACACATTAGAAAACATTAGTAAGACTGCTGGTGAAAAACGTAAGATAGAAAGAGAAAAAAATATTAAACCAGGAGACAACGAATGGTTTAAACTTTGGTTTAGTTTACCACACATGACTGGTGGTGGCTTTAGAGGACGTAAAAAATAATGTCAGTAAACAATATATCACACTTAACGTACAAAAGGCAACGTCAAGAAGCAAAGTTAAAACTTGCGGCTGACAAACGTGTAGCACAAGGGCATCCAAGAGCTACACTTAAAAAGGGGTTAGTGCCTACGCTATATACACCAAGCAATAACGACTCTGGTGCGTTAAAACAAATCACAACAGGTACATTAAAGACCGGGAGGCCGTGGAGTTAATGAAGTTTCATAGTTTAAAAGACCTTGATAACAAAGTTCCTAAGCCAGGCAGTTTTAAGCACTTCTTGCGTATGCACGAAAACGGTGGTCGTGTTGTAAAAGGTGTCAACACTACAGCAGATGTTGGTGTAGATGCTATTAAGAAGCAAGCCGCCAAGTTTGGTAATACCGTAGACAAAGATGGACGCCCACCTACACTATCAAAAAAGGTAAAAGGTTCCAAAACCAATGTATTATTCAACTTAGGCATGACAGAATCGGTTGACAACACTGATGAAAGTATGCTATACTATGCTAAGATGGCAGAGAATTTGGGCGAACTAGCAAGTACAAGTAAAGTATACGTAGACATGGATGGCGTATTAGCAGACTTTTTTGGCGAATGGCAAAAGTTAATAGGCAGTGACTGGCGTAAAGTAAAAGACATTGAGCCTGCACTACAAAAGATTAGAGATACAGATAATTTTTTCCTTAATCTTCCTATGCTACCACAAGCAAAAAACTTACTAGGTGTTATTAAAAAAGTTAAAGGTAGTTATACTATTCTAAGTAGTCCACTACCAAACGATCCTAATTCTGAACCACACAAACGTGAATGGATTAAAAATAATTTAGACTTCTTTCCACCAGAAAATGTTATTATTACACATGACAAACCTAAGTATGCTGTTAACAGCGATGGTACACCAAATATCTTAATTGACGACTTTGGCAAAAACATTGCAAGTTGGGAAGCGGCTGGTGGTGAAGGCTTTAAACATAAAGATCATAAGTTCGAACGCACAGCAAAAGCAATCAAACAACATATGTCAGAGCCTGTAGAAGAACGTACTCTTACCAAAGGCGAAGAAAAGAAAAAAGAAAAAAACGTCAAGGGTATGAAAAAGAATAAAGCCGACTTCAAAAAACGTTATGGGGATGCCGCTGATGATGTTATGTATGCAACTGCAACTAAGATGGCAAAAGAGTCGTTGCTATGGAGTATTGAAACAGGAAAAGATCTTAATGAATCACTAGATAAAATTATTCAAGTGCTAGAAGAAATGGATCGTAGGCAATTTATGAAAACTGCTGGAAAAGTTGGAGCAGGACTAGGAGCGGCCGCATTATATTCTGCTTTACCTACGCCAGTAAAAGCAATGACTAAAGATTCAAAACCAAAACCTAAAATTATTATGCACACGAGCATTGGTCGCGAGTTTGATTTATCTGACCGTGCAAATCCTGCAAAAGCAATTCTAGATATGTATGCAAAAATAGAAAAAATATATGTTGATAGAGGAGAACCACTCCCTCAAGTTTGGGTTACACTAGACGGCAAACAAGTTTGGGCACCTGCTGGTAGTATTCCTAATGCTAATAAAACTCTTTGGACTAAGGAAAAAGCTAAAAAGTCGAATGATAGAGAAGCCAAAATTAACAAAGAGGCCCGGGCCGCATGGGATAATGGAGAGAGATTAAGTACGCAATACAATATGCATTTGATTAAATTTCGACATAGGTATAAAGAAAGTATAGAAGAAGCTAGGAAAGAAAAGTCCAATGAAATAAAAGGTTTTGATTCTCAAACAATGCAGGCACTAGTACAACTTAAAGCAAAGTATCCGCATGCAAAAGATCCTTTAGATGCATTACTTAAATCAGTTCTTGATACTGATAAACAAAGCGATGATGCTGATAACAAACAGAATAGAAAACTTAAAAGATTATTTAGAACAGTATCTAAATTTGAACCAGAGATTAATGACGTAAATAGAAGATTAGCTAATCTTGAATTACTAATAAGAAAAGAAAGTATAGATGAAAATTTTGCTGACGGTAAGAAAAAAGGCAAAAGCAAGCCTGGTAGAGTAAAGAAGTCAGGTGCTAGTTGCAGTAGTAGTGTAACTGAGCTACGTAAAAAAGCAAAGAACGCAAGTGGTGAACGTGCTAAAATGTATCACTGGTGTGCTAATATGAAGTCTGGTAAGAAAAAATGAGATATGTAGAATTTAAACAATTTGATGTTAAGTCTTTTCTAAGTGAAGGAACAGAATACAATTTATACTTGCAATTAAAAGAAAATACTACACAGCAATTACAAGAAGGTATTGCAGATAGTTTAAAAAAACTTCCTAAGAACTTATTAGGCAAAGTACAACCAATGCTTAAAAAAATACCAAAGACAGGCAAGAATCTTGTGCTAGTAGCAACACTACTTGGAACTATGGTTGGGGCAGTACAAGCAGGAGACATGGCAAAAGTAGATACTCCACTCGATAAACTTAATAATATGACAACAATGAGTGCAACAATGGACCCAGGTAATGATGTAGGTCCAGGACAAATGGCTCCTAAGAATATAGATGTAATAAAAATGCCAACTCCTCCACCAGCACCAGGTGCTGATACTCCAGACGGCGCAAACGACAATGGTGTAAGTACACAAACAGATAAAAACGGTAACCGTACTGTAGCAAGTGGAGCAGGAACATATACTTTTTCATCAGGCGGTGACTTGTTAAAATACGAAACACCTAAAATAAAAGGTCTACAGCAAACACACGATATTGCAAAGAAAACTGTAACAGTAGACTTTACAGGACAAGGTGATGGAGCAAGCATAGATCAAAAAGCAACTTATGATATGAGCGGTAAACTTATAAGTGGTGATCGTACTTCTGTAAGTTCCGGAGGTATGGGCATAAGTATTGACAAGGATAAAGGTACAACTATAGACTATCAAATGAGTCCTGATACTAAGATATCAGCAAATAGCAAGACAGGTTTGTCAGTCAACAAGTAGAAAAAAGGTAAATACTAGCATGTTAATAAGAGAATTATTTAGAGAAGAAAAAGAAACTTGTTCATGTGATTGTGGATGCGGTAAACCAGTATGCGAATCTTGCGGTAAACCACATGCTAAAAAAGACATAAAGAAGAAGATTAAAGAATTTGCTACAGCAGGTGCTACTAGTTCAGGTAATGTAGCATCAGTTGCTAATCCAACACAAGCACACGGGCACAGGAAACGTGATAAAAACGGTGTTCCAAAAGCCCCTCAAAAGAAAAACCCAGACGGTACTGCTAAAAATGCCTTAGATATTAATAATAGTTTAATGGGTGGCAAAGTAGCTAAAAGATAAATATATTACAAGGATAATATGATGAGAGAAAAAGACTTAAAAGAAAACGGTTTAGCTGACATGGCATACAAGGTTGAAAGAGACCACGAAGTGCAAATGGCTAGAGGCGATCTATATAAAGTTGCTAAGTACGGAATTAAACTACACGAAATGCTTAAAGGCGTAAGTGAAGAACAAGGACTTGAAGGTTGGGTACAAGCAAAGATTACTAAAGCCGCAGACTATTTAGGTAGTGTATATCATCATTTAGATTATGAAATGAAATTTGACCAAGTATCTGAATCTAAAAAAGCTGACAAATTTGAACCACATACTATGTATAAAGATGGTAAAAGTAAAAAAGCTAATACAGAAAAAGATCATAAAGACCTAGCAAAAAAAGGCTGGAGTCACGATAATCCAAAAACTAAAAAAGTTGAAGAATCAGAAGAAGCTACAATGACAGTTACTAATGCTGATAAGAATACAAATTCAAAAGCATGGCAAAGATATAAAGCAGGCGATCCAAAATACAAGTACGACAAAGATGCAGTTCCTGACAAACCAAAAACAAAGACTACAGATTCGAAATCATATGTAGATTTTTTGCAATCAAAATTAGACGAAGCAAAAGGTGTTTGTGCAGAGTGTGGTAACCCAAGTTACACAACATTAGGTTTATCAGAAGCAGAGTTAGATGAAGTAGCTGGTCCTGAAAAATGTTGGAAAGGCTATAAGAGAGCTGGAACACAAAAAGGTACTGGTAAAAACGCAGGCAAACGTGTTAACAAATGCGTTAAGGCCTAGCATGTCATGCAAAGTTTCAAGTCATCGATAGATGATTGGATACAAAACGTACTAAGCAAACCATCAAAAACATTTAATAACTTACCTCCATGTCCGTATGCTAAAAAGGCATGGCAAGATAATGCTGTACACACGCATTGGCTCGACGGTTCATTTGAAATCAATACTTGGGTAAGAGCAGAAATAGAAAATTATACATATCATTGGCCTAAAGGTAAAGAAGTAGTTATACTAGGCTTTGATTATGATCGAATATCACCTGAACAACTAAGTAATATTATAGATGATACAAAACCTATGCTTGATGAACGAGGTTATGTAGCACTTGAAGATCATCCTCTTGAAGTAGAGCAAGTACAAGATGTAAAACTTAATCAAGGTGAGTATGCTCTTGTTCTTTTGCAACCAAAAGACAAACTAGAAACAGCAAGGGAATGGTTAGAAAAGAAAGACTATTATAAGAATTGGACTAAAGAATACAAACAAGAGGTGCAAGAGCGTGAGTGACATATATGCTAGAATTAATTTATCTAAAACAAACTATAGAATATCTAAATCAGCTGTACTGTTTGAAAATCCTCCAGTAGAACAACTACAAGAAATATACGATCAATACTGTAAGTACAAACAGTTTGAAAGTGTAATGCCTTTATTCAACGAAGACTTGTGTGCGCCGCATTGTGATATAGTTGGATACTACAGCAACAAAGAACTAGTTGCGTTTAGCCACTATTATTGGTATAATTCAGACAATGTAGAAGCAATACAGTTTGCTTGGAACTATAATAATCCTAAGTTATTCTTAGGTTTAAAGAGTCTACGCCACGAATGTGCGTATTACAAGGCCAAAGGTGTTAAGTACATATATGTTGGATATGCAGACGAGTATAAGAAGCAGATGAACGGCTTTGAAATTTGTCCTCCAAGATAATTGGTAAAAATAACACTTGACAACACCCTAAAAATATAGTATAATACTACATAAACTAAGGAGAATCTTATGAGCGACAGAGTATATGGTGGTGACGAGAAGGCTAAACTAGAACGTTTGGTTAACGAAGGCGCTACAGTTATGAGAGAAATTGAAGATCTAAGCACAGGTCTTAAAGAAACTGTGAAAGCAGTAGCAGAAGAACTTGACATTAAGCCAAGTTTAATTAACAAAGCAATTAAAGTTGCCCATAAAGGTGATTGGGAAAAGGTTGCTGACGAATTTGACGATTTAGAAACACTAGTTGTCACTGTAGGGAAAGATAAGCCGTAATGCAAAAAGTAAAAGATTTTTGGATCAATAGTTACAAAAGCGATAAGGTTGCTTTTGGATTCGAATTAGTAAGTTTTGTATTTACAGTTATAGCAAGTTTGACTTTGGCATTTAATGCTATTGATCCAAATATGCTAGTTATATATCCGTTCTTCTTTGTAGGATCGGTTACACAATGCTACGCGGCTGTACGCAGAGGCGCGGCATGGGTCATGTTACTAACAGGATATTTTGCTGTTATTAATGTAGTTGGATACGGGGTAGCCGCATTATGGTGGTAAAACCCTATCAATGGTTAGCGTGGGTCAGCACAGCATGTTTGCTAGTGGCCGCAACTCTAGCCGCTTTTAATGTTTATCCTTTTTATATATGGGCATTCATTGTAAGTAATAGTCTTTGGGTACTAATAGGTATCCTTTGGAAAGAGAACAGTTTGATAGTCCTTAATGCAGGACTAACCGTAATTTACATTGCGGGCTTGTTGTTCTGATAAGTAATAATAACGCCAAAAGCAATAGCTAGGCATGTAGAAGGTTAAGTTGGCCATAAGCAACGTAGGAAGAATATGAAGTTAAGTTGTAGTACACTATACATCTCGCACCCTATAGCCATTAGACATGGCCAGCTTGGGTTTACTAAACAATTCACAAAACCTATTATTGATTATTTCCTTAAACTAAAGGAAGAAGACCAACCTACTTCTGAGTCATGGAAGACTAACCATGAAATACATCTTGATCACGATATAATTAGTCCTTTACTAGACAAAATACATTTATGGTATTGCCATAATATTGTACGTCCAAGAGGTCCTAAGTTTATAACTGAGCAAGTTTGGCACGAAACTAGTCAATTAAATATTGATGCAGAAGTATGGTTCCAAGAGAGCTTGCCCGGACAAGGTTGTCCACAACACGAACACGGTACATTAAGTCGTTACAGTTGGGTTTACTACTTAGACGTAGGCGAAAGTAACAATCCACTTACATTTGTTGAAATGCAAGAGTCTAAAAACGAAATCTTTCCGGTTGACGAAGTCAACTTACCAGTGTATAATGATATGGTAGTCATGTTTCCTAGTACCATACATCATAAAGTATATCCTGTAAACACAACAAGATATGTTTTAGCAGGAAACATTAATGACATTACTTATAGGGAGAATTAATTGAGTTACGTAGACGCATTATTTGATAGAGACAGTGACATTGTACGTGTTGTAGAACGCAAGGACGGCAAAAGAAAGTTTACTGAGTATCCAATCAAATATACATTTTATTATGAAGACCAAAGAGGTAAATTTAAAAGCATCTACGGAGATCCAATTAGTAGAATTGTGTGTAAGAACACAAAAGAGTTTCGTAAAGAACTTGCTATTAACAAAGGCAAGAAGATGTTCGAAAGTGATATTAATCCTATCTTCCAATGTTTGAGTGAAAACTATCTTAATCAAGATGCTCCTAAACTAAACATTGCGTTCTTTGATATTGAGACTGACTTTGATCCAGAACGTGGGTTTGCTGATCCTAGTGATCCGTTTATGCCTATTACTTCTATAAGTGTATATTTGCAATGGATGGAAACAATGATTTGTATTGCTGTGCCACCTAAGACACTTACTATGGAGCAGGCTAAAAAAGAAATTGAAGGCATTGATAATGTAATGCTAGTTGAAAAAGAAAGTGAAATGATTGACACTTTCTTAACACTAATTGAAGATGCTGATATTTTATCAGGTTGGAACAGTGAAGGATATGATATTCCGTATACTGTAAATAGAACCAGTCGTGTACTAAGCAAAGACGATACAAGACGTTTTTGTTTATGGGGTCAACTGCCTAAGAAACGTGAATATGAGAAGTATGGTAAATCAGCTGTAACCTTTGACCTAATAGGTAGAGTACATCTAGATAGTTTAGAATTATACCGTAAATATACGTATGAAGAAAGACACACATATAGACTTGATGCTATTGGCGAAATCGAAGTTGGAGAGAACAAAGTTCCATATGAAGGCACTTTGGATCAACTGTACAACAATGACTTTAGAAAGTTCATTGAATACAACATACAAGATACCGCACTATTGGACAAGCTGGACAAAAAACTAAGATTTATTGATCTAAGTAACGAACTAGCTCATGCAAATACTGTTTTGCTACAGACCACTATGGGTGCTGTTGCAGTTACAGAGCAAGCGATTGTAAACGAAGCACATAGACGTGGTATGCAAGTACCTAATCGACCACATCGTGACGAAGAAAACACACAAGCGGCTGGTGCATATGTCGCGTTTCCAAAGAAAGGCTTGCACAAGTGGATTGCTAGTATGGATTTGAACAGTCTGTATCCTAGTGTTATTCGTGCATTGAATATGGATCCAGCAACAGTTGTTGGACAACTACGTCCAGACATTTCAGATGCTCGTGTAAAAGAAGATATGGGTCTTAAGAAAAAATCCTTTGCAGGTAGTTGGGAAGGACGCTTTAGTACAGAAGAATATGAAGCAGTTATGGAACAGAAACGTGATACTGCACTAACTGTTGACTGGGAGAACGGACAAAGTGATATATTATCAGGTGCAGAGATTTATAAACTTGTATTTGATAGCAATCAACCTTGGATGCTTAGTGCAAATGGTACTATTTTTACAACAGAACACGAAGGTGTTATACCCGGACTACTAAAACGTTGGTACAGTGAACGTAAAGAACTACAAGCAATGTTAAAGAAGGCTAAGGATGCCGGCAATGCTACAGAGATTGAGTACTGGGACAAACGACAGCTGGTTAAAAAGATTAACTTGAACAGTTTGTATGGTGCTATTCTTAATCCAGGTTGTAGATTCTTTGATAAACGTATAGGACAGTCAACTACACTGTCAGGTCGTACTATTGTTAAGCATATGAGTGCAGAAGCAAACAAAGTTATTACAGGTACATATGATCACGTAGGTGATGCTGTTATATATGGTGATACAGACTCTGTTTACTTTAGTGCTTACCCAACTCTTAAAGAAGGTATTGATAAAGGAGACATTCCTTGGAGTACTGAAAATGCTATTAAACTTTATGATCAAGTAAGTGATGCAGTTGACGGTACGTTTATGGACTTTATGCTAGAAGCATTCCATTGTCCAAAGAGTCGTGCAGATGTTATTGCGGCAGGTAGAGAAATTGTTGCAAAGAGTGGATTATATATTACTAAAAAGCGTTATGCGGCACTAGTAATCGATAACGAAGGCTTTAGAACAGATGAAGACGGGAAGCCAGGCAAAGTAAAAGCAATGGGCTTGGACCTACGTAGATCAGATACACCTGTGTTTATGCAAGAATTCTTAAGCGAACTGTTACTTATGGTACTTACTGATGTTGAAGAAAGAAAAGTATTAGATCGTATTACAGAGTTTCGTAAGGAATTTAAATTACGTCCAGGTTATGAAAAAGGTGCACCTAAACGTGCAAACAAAGTTGGACACTATCAACGTCTTGAAGAAAAGCAAGGCAAAGCAAACATGCCTGGCCATGTTAGAGCAAGTATTAATTGGAATACACTTAAACGTATGAACGGTGACAAGTACTCACAAGAAATTGTAGATGGTATGAAAGTTATTGTTTGTAAACTAAAACAGAATCCGCTAGGTTACACAAGTGTTGCGTATCCTACAGATGAACTACGTATTCCGGATTGGTTTAAAGAACTGCCATTTGATGGCGATGCTATGGAAGCAACTATTATTGATAACAAACTAGATAATCTAATTGGTGTTCTAAACTATGATTTAGAAGATACTAAACAGAACAATACGTTCAATAGTTTGTTTGACTTTGGAGGTGAATAATGCAACATACGATACAACAACTAATGGATAAGGTTAGTGCAATGCACGGAATTGCTGTGCAGGCGCATAGAGAAAAATACAAAAAGGCACCAGGTGAGGAGTATGACGAACAGTTAGTTACTCATCTAGTAGAACAAATACAAGCAATGGCAGGCGATATCTTCAATGATAAAACTCCACACCCTAAGTTGCAAGCAAAGAAGGAGACTAAATGAAATTAACTTTAATTGGGTACGGGTTTGTAGGCAAAGCTGTATACGAAGTACTCAAAGACTATCATGAAGTAAAGGTTGTTGATCCTGAATATAACCAACATGTTATTGATAACGATAGTGACGGTTATATTGTTTGTGTACCAACACCTGCTACAGTAACAGGAGCATGTAATATGACTATTGTTGAAACTGTAGTTAAAGCATGTCCAAGTGATAAACCTATTTTAATTAAAAGCACAATTAGTTTAGAAGGGTGGCGCAAAGATCTTAAGCCACAAAACAAAGAAATTACATTTAGTCCAGAATTTTTAACTGCCGCAAATGCAAACGAAGACTTTAAGAATCAAACTACAATGTTATTCGGTGGTGGTAACGTAGAGTTTTGGAATGATGTGTTTATTTTATGTAAAGGATTCAATCCAATCTATGCTACAATAGAAGAATTAATATTAACAAAATATTTACGTAATAGTTTTTTAGCAACTAAGGTTGCTTTCTTTAACGAAGTATTTGATCTATGCGAATCAGCAGGAATAGATTATAATCAAGTTAAAGCATTGGTAGGAGAGGACAAAAGGATTACACATAGTCATATGCAAGTTCCTGGTCCAGACGGCGACAAAGGTTTTGGAGGTGCATGCTTTCCAAAAGATACAGAAGCATTGTTGTATTCAGCAAATGTAATTGGCGCTAACTTACCAATATTATCAACGGCTGTAGAAAGCAATAAGAACAAAAGGAAAGAAACATGAAAGTATTAGTAACAGGACACAAAGGATTTATTGGAACTAGACTTTGTGAAAAACTTAAAGAACTAAAACATGAAATAGTTGGTATTGATGTTAGAGAAGGTACAGATATACTTACAGCAGAATTACCTAAGGCTGATTTTGTAATACATTTAGCAGGTATTGGAGGAGTTAGAGAAAGCCTCGATAATCCAGCAAGGTATTGGAATAATAATGTAGAAGGTACAAAGCGTATACTTGAGTTCTACGATAATGTTCGAGTATTAGTAGCAGGATCAAGTAGTCAGTACGAACCGCATCTTAATCCGTATGCCGCAAGTAAGCATGTGATTGAAAAAATTCCGCACCCTAATGTGTTGTTTATGCGTTTCCATACAGTATACAGTGAAAGTCCAAGAGCTAAAATGTTCTTTGACAAACTGCTTAACAATACACTAGAATATACTACTAATCATCAAAGAGATTTTATTCACTTAGAAGATTTAACAGATGGTATAATCTTGTTAATGGACAAAGACCTTACTGGAAATGTAGACATTGGTACTGGAGAATGTGTACGGATCCAAGATATAAGACCTGACTTACCAGTAAAGTTAAATACTATTGGCGAAAGACAAAAGACACAGGCAAATACACATTTGATGGATAAGTTAGGCTTTAGACCTAAATATACAGTAGATGGATTTTTAAAAGAACAAGGCTTTAAGAAATGAAAATAGGCTTCACATGTAGTACATTTGATCTGCTCCACGCAGGTCATATACAAATGCTGAGAGATGCAAAAGAACAATGTGACTATTTGATTTGTGGCTTACAAATTGATCCAAGTCTTGATCGTCCTGAAAAGAATTCACCCGTACAAACTATTGTAGAAAGATACACTCAGCTTAATGCACTTAGGTACGTTGACGAAATTATCCCATACCAAACAGAAACAGACTTAGAAGATATTCTAAACATGTTTCATATTGACGTAAGGATTTTAGGTGAAGAATACAAAAATGGTAAGTTTACTGGTAGGGCTATATGTGCCAAACGAGGAATCGAACTGTTTTTTAACAAAAGAGAACACCGTTTTTCGAGCAGTGATCTCCGAAATAGAGTAAAAAGTAGTTGACTTTATCAACAAAATGTCGTATAATAAAAGGAACATAGGAGAAGTATAATGAAAGATATTTTACAAGACGTAGTAGCAAAGACACATTCTCTAGGCTTTTTGAGCTTAGTGAAAGTAACAGGCGATGATGCCGGTACTATAGTTGAATCAATGGCAGAAGATCGCAGTGTGATCCTGTCAGCAAACACAAAAGAAAAGGTAGCTGAATTTGGTGCAAACATTTTTGGTATGCCTAACTTGGATAAACTTGCATTGCATTTAAAGAATCCAGAGTATCAAAAGAATAGCAAACTTACTGTTGTTGAACAAGATCGTAACGGAGTAACTATTCCAACTGGTATTCACTTTGAGAATGAAGCAGGTGATTTTCAAAACGATTTCCGTTTTATGTCAACAGAAATTATTAATGAAAAACTTAAAAGTGTTAAGTTTAAAGGTGCAACATGGGACGTAGAGTTTACTCCATCGTTGGCGGCTATTACAAGAATGAAACTACAAAGTGCGGCACATTCAGAAGAAACAACTTTTACAATTAAAGTTGAAGAAACTGGTGGTGTTAGTGATGTAATGTTTTACTTTGGTGATGCAAATACACACGCAGGTAAGTTTGTATTCCAAACAGGCGTTGAAGGTAATTTGAAACATCCATGGACATATCCAGTAGCACAAGTACAAGCAATCTTAAACTTAGACGGACAAGCAACAATGAGTCTAAGTGATCAAGGAGCAATGCAAATTACAGTTGACAGTGGTATGGGAACATATAATTACATCTTGCCAGCACAATCTAAGTAGGAGAAAAAGTTGAATACTGACTTAACAACAGAACAAAAAGACTATGCAATATTTCTTCCAGCTCTAAGTGGATTCTACGCAACGTTTGTAGGTAAACAAAGACGTGAAGAATATGTTGAAGAAAGTCGTATTCCTTATCCTAATATGGAGAGCATGAATTGGTTAAACAAGAAAGAAGGATTGTTTAACTATCATTGGACTCTGTACTCAGCAGGACATGCTGATTTAGATACAATGAAAGATTCGCCAAAAGAACTTATGGTTCGAGAACGTGATCGTAAAAACAGTTGGTTGTTAGGTGACAGTGGTGGTTTCCAAATTGGTAAAGGTGTTTGGGAAGGCGACTGGAAAGATCCTAATTGTCCTAAAGCACAAAAGAAGCGTGAGCAAGTACTTGCGTGGATGGATGCTTATATGGACTATGGTATGATACTTGATATTCCGGCTTGGGTGGCACGTTCACCTGCTGGTGTTAAAGCAACAGGTATTAGTACATACCAAGAAGCAGTTGATGCTACACGTATTAATAACGATTACTTTATGAAACACAGAAGCGGTGCTTGTAAGTTCTTAAATGTACTACAAGGCGAAAATCATGCTGATGCAGAAGATTGGTATCAGCAAATGAAGGACTATTGTGATCCTACAAAGTATGAGAATCACTTTAACGGATGGTCAATGGGTGGACAGAACATGTGTGATATACACTTAGTTCTTAAACGTATTGTAGCATTACGTTTTGATGGTTTACTTGAACAAGGTAAACATGACTTTATGCACTTTCTAGGAACAAGTAAACTAGAATGGGCTACACTACTAACTGACATACAAAGAGCAGTACGTAAGTATCATAATCCAAATTTTACAATTACATTTGATTGTGCTTCTCCTTTCCTTGCTACAGCAAATGGACAAATTTATATTCAAACTGAAACCGAAGATAGAACTAAATGGGTCTATAGAATGGTTCCAAGTATTGATGAATTAAAGTATGCAACTGATACACGTAACTTTAGAGATGCAGTATTAGCAGATGGTATCTTTAAAAACTTTACTGATAGTCCCTTAACTAAAAATATTAAAGTAAATGATGTTTGTATATATGCTCCTGGTGATGTTAATAAAGTTGGTGGGCCTAAAATACTTAAAGGTGAAATTGATCGAGACAAGCACGGTGCTCCTATCCTTGATGAGCAAGGTAACGAGCAAGTGCGTAAAAGAGATTCAACTAGTTGGGATAGTTTTAGCTATGCTATACAAATGGGTCATAATGTATGGAGTCATATTAATGCAGTACAAGAGGCAAATAGACAATACGACAGTGGAAGTGTTCCGGCAATGCTTGTGGAGGAGCAGTTCGACAGGCTATATTTTAGAGATGTTGTGGAAGCAATATTTGCAACTTCAAACAGAGACGAAGCAGAAGCAATTATAGAAGAATATAGTAAATTTTGGATGTCAATTATTGGCACTAGAGGAGCAACTGGTAAAAAGACTGTAAATGCAAATACAGGATTTGGAAACTTATTTACGGAGGTATAAAGATGGCGACAGGAAGAAAAAGTAAAAATGCAAAAAAACTACAAAGTATGCACGACTACTTACATGACAAAGTAGAAGATGTTGAAAAAGAACGTGTAGGTGATAGATCATACAATCACAAAGCTCACCTTATTAGTCTTAAAAAACAAAAACTCGCTGTAAAGGATCAGCTTAATAGAAATGAATAGAGATTATGATGATGGCGTCAAAGATGACGTTGTATACTTTACAGGTTACGAAGTAGAGCATACGCCAGTACACGGCGAGCATACATTATTTGTTGTAGGTCCACAAGATCCTGCAGAAGTAATTGCAAAGGCAAAGAAAGAAGCAGTCGAACATATCTACTTAGGTGCCAATCAAAGTTTTAATATTGATGGCGGCACTAGTAGACAATGGGATGGATTAGTTCAAGAATTATGCCAAGCAGGGTTTTGGGTTACACTAGACTATGATGTTAGATATCATGAATATGTGCTAGAAGCAGGATACAATGAACAGAATAAGTTTATTAGTATGATTAGTGTAAAACTGCCTTATATTGATCAACTTAACTATAATGCATGTGTTAAGATTGATGACAAGGACTTTAAAGCATCAAATGCAGGTGTTTGGGTACATTATGCTAGAGATTTACAGCCAAGAGATAAGTTTACTTCTTGGGAAAAATATGAAAATGATTCACCAATATCTATTGACAACGATGAGTAAAGGTAGTATAATAAATGGAACAAGAACGACATTATGACTATATGATGCGTAGAATGAAAGAGGCAGATATGATTGACGCTAAAGCAAAAGCAATGAAAGAAGCAAAACGTATGATTTGGGTAACCTTTAAGAAGGAAGGTATCCATAAATATCCTGCGGCACTAGATGATCCTAGTCTTGCAACAGGTGATGAATATGATGTTAGTTTTCTGGGATATCCCCATAGACACATATTTCATTTTAGAGTAGGTATTACTGTTACACATAATGACAGAGATATTGAGTTTATTCAATTTAAAAGATGGATGGAGAAACTTTACGCAGAAAAAACCCTTGAACTAGATTATAAGTCATGTGAGATGATGTCAGATGATTTGTACGAGCAGATTACAACAAAATACACCGGACGTGAGGTCCACATCGAAATTTCCGAAGACGGAGAGAACGGTGCACATATTACATACCCTAGCTATTAAAGGAGATAACAAATGGCCACCCAGGGTGAATACTTTGCTAATAATCCAGAGATTGTTAAGATCTTTGATGACATGGAACGCTTTAAGGCATTCTGTAGAACCGCTTACTTGTTTGGTCATGATGGCTACACTTGGGACGAAAGCAATCTGTATAATAATAAAAGTCGTGCTTGGCAGGCTTATAGCAGATTCCGTTCAGGCGGTAAACGCAAATTTAATAACCAACGTAATGACCGTAATACTCAAGGTCGTTATCAAAGTAATAGGAGAAACTAATGACAATCTTTATCGTAGACATTGAAGCAGTAGATACTAGGTATACTAAGCAATGGAAGGAATATCTTCCAAAGCAACTGCAACGATCTACGAATGAAGAAGTTATTGTTATTAGCGGCGGAGAAGTACCTCAGGCTACAACGCCTGGGGCATTTCTTAACTTTGCCGGAACTAATAATTATAAATCTCAACAGATGTTAGAGATCAGCAGGATGTTTGCTAATGGAGAAATTACAAACGGCGATTATTTTGTCTACACCGATGCCTGGAATCCTACAGTGGTACAACTTCGCTACATGGCAGAACTACTGGGTGTTGATGTTCGCATTGGCGGCTTGTGGCATGCAGGTAGTTATGATCCGCAAGATTTTTTAGGTAGACTTATAGGTGACAAACCTTGGGTTAGGCATGCAGAACGTAGTATGTTTGATTGCTATGATCATAATTTCTTTGCTACACAATTCCATATTGATTTATTTTTACAAACATTTAAAAACAAAGATAATCCTAAAGAATTTCAACAAGTAAACGAAGATAAAATTAAACGTGTTGGCTGGCCTATGGAATACTTGGCTACTAGTTTAGACAGCTACAAAAATATGCCTAAAGAAGATATAATTTTATTTCCGCACAGAGTTGCTCCTGAGAAGCAAGTTGAAATTTTTAGAGATTTAAAAGAACAACTACCACAATATGAATTTATTGTGTGCCAAGAAAAAGAACTATCAAAAAATGATTATCATAATTTGTTAGGTAGAGCTAAAATGGTTTTTAGTGCAAACTTACAAGAAACATTAGGTATTAGTTGGTACGAAGGTTTATTAGTAGATACTATTCCTATGGTTCCTGATAGACTCAGCTATAGTGAAATGGCAGATCAAACTTTTAAGTATCCAAGTATTTGGACTAAAAACTTTGAACAATACAAAAAGTTTAGACCACAACTTGTTGACAAAGTAATTGATTATATGGAAAACTATGATAGTTACAAGGCTCCTATGAATACACAATTATACAACTTAAAAAGATCTTTCTTTAGTGGTGAAGCATTATACAAGGAGGTAAGCAATGGGTGATGATTACGATATAACTTATACTGCTGGAACTTCTAGTCCTAGTTATGCTACTGTTAATGATCCTAATTTAACTGTTACAATAGGTGGAACAGAGAGTGAACCTTCGCATACTATAACTTTAGATAGTATGGAAATGAACGACACAGGCACAGAATTTACTTATAATATGCCCACCTTTGAACAAAAAGATTTTGTAGATAGAATGCCTCTTGTTTCACGTATAGAAGAAATGTGTGACGAATATCCTGCACTTTCAAAAGCATATGAGCAGTTTAAACTAATTTACAAAATGACAGAGCAAGACTACGAAGGCAAATTAAAAGAAAGAAACATATAATGTTTGAATTTTTTAGAAATAGAAAACGTGTAATTACAGATAGAAGCGGAAAAGTACCTTACTTAGTACGTTGGTATTTGTTTTTAAAAGACAGGAAAAACTTTCCTTTTAATGTTACACTACATAAAGTTTTAGTAAGTGACGAACCTACACTACATGATCATCCGTGGAGTTGGGGAGCATTTATTATTAAAGGCGGCTACTGGGAGCATACTCCAGAAGGTAAGATTTGGCGTGGTCCAGGTAGCATACGTTTTCGTTCAGCAAAAGATTTACATTGGTTAGAACTTGCTAAGGACGAAGATGGAAATAATATTCCATGTTGGAGTTTATTCTTCATGGGTAAAAAGGCACAAAGCTGGGGCTTTGTTAAAAACGGTAAATGGATTGACAATAAGGATTATTTAAAAAATGTTTAATACAAGACAAGACCTCACTGAATGGGCTATCGAACAATTTAACAAATATGGTATTAGGCAACCTGAAACTTATACAGAACAAGAAATTAAAGATGCATGTTTAGAAGTTCCAAGTTGGGCTATTACAAAGCATGTTGAAAAAAGAAATATTCAATTACTAGACGAGGACGATGGATATCATGATTAAAAAGCATTATTATAGTTGGGCTGACGTAGAACGTATGTGTGTTAGTATTGTAAACCAAATGTACGCAGACAACTGGCGTCCTGATTATATTGTAGGTATTACACGTGGTGGTAATGTACCTGCTACTATTATTAGTAACATGACCGGTATACGTTGTGAATCATTTAAAGTAAGTTTACGTGATGGTGAATCAGGCAAGACTGGCGATAGTATGTTATGGATGGCTGAAGATGCATTTGGGTATAGCGATGGTACAAAAGTAACAGCAGGACCATTAGAAAAGAAAATTCTTATTGTTGATGATATTAACGATACAGGCGCAACATTTAATTGGATTATACAAGATTGGCAAGCAAGTTGTTTGCCAGATGATCCTAAATGGAATCGTGTATGGGGTAATAATGTAAAATTTGCAACTCTTACAGATAATTTAGCAAGTGAGTTCAATAGTACAATATCCTATAGTTGTCACGATGTAAATAAAGCAGAAGAGGATGTTTGGTTAGTTTATCCTTGGGAACATGTTGGAGAATATTAATGATTGAAAAGCAGTTTATATTTCCAACACAAGTATTTAGAGCTGTATACGATAAATCTCAAGAGCTACAAAAATCTGTAGTTACAGAACTTTTAGCAAAAGAAAAAAGCGATACAGCACCTGTTAGATATACTGCTAATGGTTACACTTCATACGGTAATGAAAGTATTTTAGAAAATCCTTTATTTGAAGATTTAAAAAACTTTATTAATGCATGTGTACAAGAGTGTCATAAAGAAACTAAACTACAACATACGCCTTCACTTAAGAGCAGTTGGTTTAGTATTAATCGTAAATACACATACCACGAAGAACACAATCATCTTCCAGACACATGGAGTGGAGTATACTACATTCAAGCAGATCAAGATCATCCAGGACTAACACTAGTTAATCCTAATATGAAGTCTAACTGGCCTAGAGTAAATGTTTCAGAACTAAATGAAGCAAACTCTCCTAATGTAACTTGTGCGGCAATGACAGGAAGTTTAATTATCTTTCCAAGTCATTTGCATCATAAAGTAGAACAACAACTTGTAGATAAAGAACGTATAATGGTGGCATTTAATTATGGATTCTAAACCTTGGACAGATATTTTAATTGACTCAAAAGAGTTTACAGTATATAAAGATGGCTATCCAGTTACTGAAGGACATATACTTTTTGTTCCTAAAGAAGAAAACTGGCAAGGCCTTACTAAATGTATGGAAGCGGCATACAAGTGGGGCTACGATTGGGTTGAACGCGGATATTGTGATGCGTTTAATATCGGACAAAACGTTGGAGAAGCGGCAGGACAAACTGTTATGTACCCACACGTTCACTTAATTCCTAGGCGCAAGGGCGATATGGATGATCCACGCGGCGGCGTAAGACACGTAATACCTAACAAAGGAAACTACAGGAAAGGAACTTATGTTGAAACAGCAAATGATTGAAGCGGCAAGAAAACATGCTGAAGCGGAAATCTTATTACACAAAACTAATATTAATGTGTATATGGAAAAAGTTGTGGGCATTGGCGAACATTCAGATATTATTGAAACTATTCAAAAAGAACTGGATAAAATGGCCGCGGCACATGATCGTATGGAAATGCTAGACAAGTATTTTAATGACTAGAACACTATTCATCGGCGACAGTCACGCACACGGATATTCCGAAATTGGTGATACAATCTCAGCATGGCAAGATAATAACTATGCTGAGATCTACGCCGATGAAAATAATAAAGAAGTTGTTATCTATAGTCAACCAGGTGGATGTAATAGAAAATATCCTGCTTGGGTTAAATCAATGCTTGATCGTTATGACGACATTGATGAAGTATTTGTACAAAGTACATACTGGAATAGATTCTTACTTGCATGTTCACGTAACTTAGATGTTGGTGAAAACACAAATGTAGATTTATTCTTAGATGACAATCAACCAAAAGACAAAAAGATACAGAGATATACAGATCATCGTGTAACCGAAAATTATATTGAAATGATTGATCAAGTTCGAAAAGAAAACTACGAAGACTTTAAAGGATTCTTTTTTGACGATATGAAAGTACAAGCAGACTTTAAACCCTTTCATGAAAAGTATATCTACACAAAACTTTGGCACGAGCTAGTAACACCTTTGCAATATAAAGACTATTGCTTAGATTTATTAGCAATTGATACTATGTGTGCTAGACGAAATATTAAATGGTATCAATGGACGATTAACAACAGAGTATTTGTTCCTGACAATGTTGAGCTTTACGGAGACTGGCAAGCAGGTACAAAAGCATCATCGTCCGCAGAAGGTTATTTGCAATTAGCAAAGGCCATTAACATAGAAACGGACGAACACAGAGTCGACGGCGAGCATTATACTAAGAATATACATGAATTGATTGCCAAAGACTACCTAAATTATGTTAAAAAAGGTTGACATAGACCTAAATATATTGTATAATATAAACTATTACAGGCAATCCACTGCCTTAACATCGGAGAAGTAAATGAACAAAAGTGAAGAAATTAAAACAAGGCTAAAAGAAGCTGGTATTAGATCGTGGGCTGGTGACAATATCAGTGATGTTTTAGTAGATGGTGACAAAGAAGCACTAATTGAAGAAACAACTGTAGCCTTTGAAAGTGTGCTAGACTCACTTGTGATTGATAGGCATAATGATCCTAACAGTATGGGAACTGGCAAACGTCTAGCAAAAATGTATATTAATGAATTAATGGCAGGACGTTATGATCCTATTCCGGCCGCAACTGCATTTCCAAATGATGGCGAAGACCGTTATGAAGGTATGTTAGTTGTTAGAAGCGAACTTACAAGTATGTGTTCACATCATCATCAGATTGTAAGAGGTGTAGCATACATTGGTATAATTGCCGCAGACAAACTAATTGGCTTGTCTAAGTATACACGTATTGCACAATGGTGTGCTGAACGTGGTACACTACAAGAAGAACTTGCAAACGATATTACTCGTGAAATACAAAAAGCAACAGGTGCAGAACACTTAGGTGTTTATGTACAAGCAACACATGGTTGTGTTGAGAACAGGGGTATTAAGGCACACAGTAGTCTTACACAAACAACTGTACTCAAAGGTGCGTTTAAAGATGACGCAGGTACTAAGAAAGAGTTTATGGATAATATTAAACTACAACAGGAGTTTGCTTGTGGAAAGTAAATTAGCACAACATGAATTTGGTAAAACTGTTGAAAAGAAGTTTTACTACTCAGAAATATTTCATAGTATTCAAGGTGAAGGCCACTATACTGGTGTGCCTACAGCCTGGATACGTTTCTTCTTGTGCAATTTACAGTGTAATGGATTTGGACAAATAGATCCTACTAATCCTGATACATATGAATTACCTTTTCAAGACTTTGATGTATCAAGTGTAAAACGTGTTGAGGACTTGCCTGTATGGGATAAAGGTTGTGATTCAAGTTACACATGGGCAAAGAAGTTTAAAGACTTAATGGGTCAAGAAACGCCAACTGTAATGGCAAATAAAATTATAGATATATTAAAGAACGAAAGTAATCCTGAAGGATTATTTAAACATCCAGTAACAGGACAAAGTCAACACTTATGTATCACAGGCGGAGAGCCTTTGATGGTAACTGGACAAACAGCAACCGTTGGAATATATGAAGAACTTGAAAGACAAGGCAACTTGCCTGGGTCAATGACATTTGAAACTAATGGTACACAAAAATTAAAAGATCCATTCAAAGAATGGGTTAATAGGATAGACACAGAAATATTTTTTAGTTGTAGTCCTAAACTATGGTCAGTTGCAGGTGAAAAAAGAGAAAAAGCAATTAAGCCTGAAATAGTAGCAGAGTACAGAGAACTTTCTGACAAAGGACAACTAAAGTTTGTAGTAGGTCCAGAGGATAGAGAGTGGGAAGAAATGGAAGAAGTAATTAAACTTTTCAAAGCAGAAGGTGTTGATTGGCCTATATGGGTTATGCCAACAGGTGCTAGAGAAGAAGAACAAACAGCAGGTGCAGGTAAAGTTGCTGAAAGAGCCTTTAAACGTGGTTATAATGTTGCGGCAAGAGTACACGTATACTTGTTTGGTAATGCAATAGGAACTTAATATGATAACATATATAAAAAATTTATTTAAAAGTAAGCCAGCAAAGAAGCCTTACCACCCACCGTATCCAGAACACGAACTTAATAACATACGTGAATATAAAAATCTACAACATGAAAAAGCAATGAAAGCTAAAATTGTAAAAGATAATAACCTCGAAGATAAAATAAGAAAGGCAGGATGGTAATATATGTTAGATAAAGTAAAAAAAGCGTTGGGGATGAAGCCTGAACAAGTGAAAAAACTTACAGCGGAAGAACAACGTAGAGCTATTCTTGAAAAAGAAAAAGCACAAGCAACTAAAGATAAAAAGCCTTGGGTAGCAGTACTAGATACACAAGTTAATCCAGAGAACATTAAGAATGGTTTCTTTGAGCTCGATTGGAATAATGAGTTTATTGAACAACTTATTGATGCAGGATACTCAGGCGAACAACCAGAGCATATTGTTGATCAATGGTTTAGAACTATTGCTACACAGATGTTAGAACAAGACGGTCAACAAACTGATCGAGGTATGGGATACATTGAAACTAGTAAAGCAGACGATAATGGTAAAGCTGAAGTCAAATAATGCTTGACACAAGCCAGATTTGGTGCTATAATACTACTATAAATTACACAAAGGCAGACTAATGACATACATTCTAGTAGACACAGCTAATACATTTTTCCGTGCAAGACACGTTATACGTGGCGATCTTGATACAAAGGTAGGCATGGCTTTTCATATTACACTAAGCAGTATTAAGAAAGCATGGGCTGACTTTGACGGTAGTCATGTTGTGTTCTGTTTGGAAGGACGTAGTTGGCGTAAAGACTTTTACGAGCCTTACAAGCGTAACAGAAAAGTTGCACGTGATGCACTTACTGAATCGCAGGCTGAAGAAGACAAAGTGTTTTGGGAGATGTTCGATGAGTTTAAAGACTTTGTAAGTACAAAGACTAACTGTACTGTAATGCAACATCCTGAACTAGAAGCAGATGATCTTATTGCAGGTTGGGTACAAGCACACCCTAATGATAAACATGTTATTATTAGTACCGACGGTGACTTTGCACAACTTATTGGTCCTAATGTAACACAATACAATGGTGTTAGCAATACAATTATTACACACGAAGGTTACTTTGACGATAAGAAAAAGCAACCTGTTATTGACAAGAAAACTAAAGAGCCTAAGCCTGCTCCTAATCCAGAATTTATGTTGTTTGAAAAGTGTATGCGTGGTGACACAAGTGATAATGTGTTTAGTGCATACCCTGGTGTACGTACAAAAGGTACTAAGAACAAAGTTGGTCTTATTGAAGCATACGAAGATAAAGACAATAAAGGCTTTAACTGGAACAACATGATGCTACAACGCTGGACTGATCACGAAGGTGTAGAACATCGTGTACTTGATGACTATCAACGTAACGTTGTCCTTTGTGACTTAACTGCACAACCCGGCAACATTAGAAGTATTATAAACGATGTAATTGAAGACAACATGGTTGCAAAAGAAGTTACACAAGTTGGTATGCGACTAATGAAATTTTGTGCTAAACACGATATGCAACGGATTGCAGACAATGTTCAGTTATATGCTGATCCACTCAATGCGAGGTATTCATAACATGGAGGCAAGAATGACAATTAAGGCAAAGCCAATCCTAAAGAACAAATTTTGGATTGTAGAAAAAGATGGTGAACGTATTGGTACACTATCAAAACAAGAAGACAAAAGATATATGTATAGTTGTTCATCAGGAACAGATTACTTTACTGACATTAAATCATTTAATAGTTTTATTGGAGGGATTAGTTACGATAAATCGACTATATCAGACGGTAGTTCTGCTACTAAAGAAATACACGGTTTTTCAACGTCTAGTACACCATATAATGTAATGTACAATGTACAAAAGAAATTACCGCTCTTTACTAAAAGTAAAAAGTCTAAGAGCTTGTATGCGGCAGGATATTATATTATTCACTTTGATAAAGGTTGGGTAAGAAGTTTTTGCCCCAAATTAGTTACACTTGAAAAGTATGAATCTAAAGGTCCTTTTAAAACTGAATTTACAATGAGACAGGAACTTTCAGATGCAAACAAACGAACCAATTAATACTATACCAATTCAACAGTTTATACAAGTTGTAAAGACTGCTGAAACTACTAACCAAAAAGAAATCAGAATTCCACTAGCACAAGCCAAAGCACTTGTATACGCCCTAGGAACTGTAATGGCAAATCACCAAGGAAGACTAGAAAAACTTATTATTGATAATAAGTCTAGTGTAGATGGTGAGCCTGTAACAGTTACTATGGACGGCGGTGGAGACTGGAAATGAAGTGGTTTATATTAGTATTATTTTTAAATCAAAACGAACCTTATCTTTTTACACAACCTACATTTAAATCAGAAGATCAATGTACAGGTACTATAACAGATCCTCAATTCTATCCAACTCTAATTGGAAAATTAATACAAGAATATAATGGGAAACCAGATACGATACAACATGTATTTTGTATTGACGAGAATGACGTTAAGATGTTAATAGACTACATGACTACACAAGAAGTTTAATATAGTAGCACTTTTCTAATAAAAAAAGATAAATATATGCGTAGTTAATTAAAAGGATACGCATATGAGTAGACCAAAACCGACGATTATTTTAGAGAATGTTGACAAAGCATCTTATAAGTGCGAACAAGTTTTACAGGCTGAAGCTATTTGGGCTGTATTTTTTAAAGGTGCTCCATTCAATCTAAAGACATCAAACGCAATTACAAACTATCCTGGACCTAAATACAAAAAAGTATCTTTTTCAAATCCAGGACATGCACATAATCTAGCAAAAAAACTAAACGACCTTTTCAGAAGCGAAGACTTTGCAGTATATAAACTTACCTCAGGTGAACTGGTTACAGATGAATGAACTGGAAAGAAACATACACTAAAGTCTTTCTGAAGCAATCAGACACTGCACTAAGTGATGCTAATGTTAAACAGTATATGTCAGATTGGTGGCAGAACACCAGAGGCAAATCAACAGGCGGACTAAGACTTACTGAAGCTGGCTTTGATTTTTTAGGTACAAACTTAGATATTCAAATGTACGAGATTCCTTTTCCTAGGGATTTTAAATTTACAACACAAACTTACATATTTTTAGATCAATTTATTACATGCCCTTACTATCTAACATCATATAGTATATGGGTTACAGACGAAAAAAAGAGTATGGAATTACACCTTTTTAGTGGGGACTTACGCAAGTACGGACTTACAAAGGCCATGAAACGACACGAATAAAACGTCATTAAATGCTCTTATAACGGTCTTATAGTCTAATACATACAAACACCCCAGAAAAACGTTAAACGCAGTTTAAGAGCCATTTAGACGTGAAAATCGTACATTTTAGACGTCTGTCGCATAGGTTCTATTAAATGGTACGAAAAAATAATTTGTAAAAAATGTCCAAAAGTGGTTGACTTTCAGAGTTAATGATCGTATAATATATACATACTTAGAAATAAAGTATGGCACTGATAACAACAAACGAGGAATATAATATGGAAAATACTGCACTACGTACTGTTTCACCTAATGGCGCAAAAAAAAGCATTATACGAGCCTTTAAAAAGAAACGTCCTGTCTTTATGTGGGGGCCTCCAGGTATTGGAAAGTCTGACATTATTGGACAGATTACTAAACAACTTAAAAAATCACACTTAATTGACATTCGTTTGTCACTTTGGGAACCTACAGATATTAAAGGTATTCCATACTATTCGGCAAATGATAATGTAATGGCTTGGGCACCACCGCAAGAACTTCCTACGGAAGAGTTTGCTAAACAATTCGATTATATCGTTTTGTTCTTAGACGAAATGAATTCTGCGGCTCCGGCTGTACAAGCGGCCGCTTACCAACTTATTCTTAACAGACGTATTGGACAATACAAATTGCCAGACAATGTTTTAATTGTTGCGGCTGGTAATAGAGATGCTGACAAAGGTGTTACTTATAGAATGCCTGCTCCGTTAGCAAATAGATTTGTTCACTTAGAACTAGCAGTTGATTTTGATGACTGGTTCCAGTGGGCTGTAGACAATGACATACATCAAGATGTTATTGGTTACTTGACTTTTAGCAAGAAGGACTTGTATGACTTTGATCCAAAGAGCCCAAGTCGTTCGTTTGCTACACCTCGTTCTTGGTCATTTGTTTCCGAGCTTATCGAAGACGATGATGATGAGAACACCACTACCGATTTGGTAAGTGGTTCTGTCGGCGAAGGACTTGCCGTTAAGTTTATGGCGCATCGTAAGGTTGCTTCAAAACTTCCTGACCCTACTGACATACTTGAAGGTAAGGTTAAGGATTGTGAAACTAAAGAAATCAGTGCCATGTATTCCTTGACTGTTTCACTTTGCTATGAACTTAAAGACGCATGCGATAAAAACGATAAGAAGTTTGACAACAAAGTAAATAACTTCTTAAGGTTTGCAATGGATAACTTTGATACTGAACTAGTTGTTATGGGTATCAAACTTGCTCTTACACAATACTCACTTCCAATCGATCCAGATGAAGTAGAGTGTTTTGATGAGTTCCATGAGCGTTTTGGTAAGTATATCCAAGCCGCACAGAGTGCCTAATAGGCACGGTAATATTGGGCAAGGCAACGGCTTATGCTGGTAAGACCTTGCCCAATATTTTACCAAAACTGTTGACAAATGGTATTAAATACTGTATACTGTAAGTATAAAATGGCACACAAGGAGTACACAATATGGGCATAGATACAAAAGGTTTTCAACCTAATCCAGACATTACTGAGCAAGAACTTGCAGAAATGCGAATAGACGTAGCTGATAGAATTATTGTTGCTCGTGTTGGTTTACTACTTAGACATCCGTTCTTTGGCAATATGGCTACTAGGCTTATTGTTAAAAACTGTGACGATTGGTGTCCTACTGCCGCTACAGACGGCAAACATTTATATTATAACACACAATTCTTTAATGCTATGAGTAATAAAGAAATAGAATTTGTAATCGCACACGAAATTTTACATTGTGTTTTCGATCATATTACACGTAGAGAAGATCGTATTCCAGTACTACACAATATCGCATGTGATTACATCGTAAACAATACATTAGTACGTGATCGTATTGGTGAAATGGTTAAGATTGTACAATGCTACCAAGACTTTAAATATGATGGTTGGATGAGCGAAGCAGTATACGATGACTTGTTTAAACAAGCAGAAGAAAAAGGACAAGAGTATTTAGAAGCACTTGGTGATTTACTTGATGAACACATTGACTGGGAAAAAGAATCAGAAGGTAGTAACGAAAGTAAAGGTGCTGGTAAAGAAGGAAAAGGCGAAGGTCGTCCTACATACACTAAAGAAGAACTTAAAAAGATACGTGACGAAGTAAAAGAAAACATGTTAAGTTCTGCACAAGCCGCAGGTGCTGGTAACACTCCTGCAGAAGTACAACGTATTATTAAAGAACTTACAGAACCTAAAATGAACTGGCGTGAACTACTACGTCAGCAAATACAATCTACAATTAGAAACGATTATACATTTAGTCGTCCTTCACGTAAAGGCTGGCATACTGGTGCAATACTTCCAGGCATGAACTTTATGGATACAATTGATGTTGCTATTGGACTTGACATGAGTGGTTCAATAGGTGATCATCAGGCTAAAGATTTCTTAGGTGAGATTAAAGGCATTATGGAAGAATATAAAGATTATAATATTAAGTTATGGACATTTGATACAGCCGTGTATAATGAACAAGACTTTAGTGCAGATGGCGGTGAGGACTTGCTTAGTTACGATATACAAGGCGGTGGCGGTACTGACTTTATGACTAATTGGGAATATATGAAAGAACATAATATAACACCTAAGAAGTTTATTATGTTTACAGATGGATACCCATTTGGTAGTTGGGGAGATGAAGACTACTGCGAAACAGTATTCATTATACATGGGCATCATGATAAGAATACTAAAGCACCGTTTGGTGTAACTGCCCACTATGAGGAGGCACGTTGATCGTTAAAAATAGAGTTACTGCTCAAGATTTTTTTGAGATAAGAAGGCTATCTTATGAGGCTTCACATCTTGCCACAATAGACTTACCACACACTTATAATATAGAAACTGCTATTTCTAAATGGATTGATAGTAATCTAAAAAAGAGATACTTTCTAAAAAGAGTGATAGGATTAACTAAACAAAATAAGATTGAAACGGTTCTTAGAGCAGGATTCGAAGATCCAAAAGAGCTTTCTTATTTCGTTTTAGCATGTCCACTTTTGAAGTACAAATAAATATTAAGTGCATATATAATACATACAAGGAGTAAAGAATATGTCAGAAGAAAATAAAACAGCAGAAGCTCAAACGGCACCCGCAGGTGAAGCACCACAAGCAGGTGTATCAACAGCACCAGTTGAACTTACTGTACAAGATCTTGGAGTACTAAGATCTATTATTGATGTCGCATCACAAAGAGGCGCATTCAAAGCAAACGAAATGGAAGCAGTTGGAAAAACATTTAATAAATTAGATGCATTCCTACAAACAGTCCAGAAAGCTGAAGAAGAAGCAAAAGCAAAGACTGAAGGAACTGCTCCAGCGGAAGCACCTAAAGGAGATGCATAATGGCCGAAATTAAACACGTAGGCAGACTTAAGAAAAATAATCGCAAAGTTGTAGTAGCATACAGAGTTATTCCAGGGGAAAATCCACCTGTGAATTCTTTAGTAATTGATACTGCTACACTTAGAGACGAAGATCACGATGTCTTAATTAAAACAGTTGAAAGTAACTCATCTCAAACAGCATTTGAGTTTGCAGAAGTAATGGCAAGAACACAACTAAGTGATGGTGCTAACATGTTAGCAAGATTTCATAGCACAGGTAAATTACAACCGTTACCTATGAGTGAAATTGAAATGACACCAAACACTGCAACTGTAATTGGTCTAGATGAACTTAACAAGATTATTGCAGATCAAAGAGGTGTAACTATTAGTGACTTAGCTCTTAAAGATCCTAATCAACTAAAACCAGGTGAAAGTATTACCGAAGCTGGTAGTGTTAGTGAAATGCCAAAGACAACAAATCCGGCAGTGGTAGCTGAAGCAAAAGCCGCTAATTTACAAGCACCTAATGACGGTGTATTAACTGATGCTGATTTAGCCGCAAAATATCGCAGTGATGCTGACAGACTATACAAAGAAGCAAAGGCACTTAGAGCACAAGCAGAAGAGCTTGTTCCTACTACAAAGAAGAAGTCTAGTGCCAAAGCCACTACCTGATGATGTAATCAAACATTGGCCTGAAGTTTTTAGAGATATAGATATACAGACTATACCCATAAATTATCTTCATTCGATACGTATCGAGTTTAAAAAAGGTAAAATATGGGAAATAGATTGTAATGCTAAACGTAGTACAGGCGCAAATTTAGACGATACTATCGCCGATTTATTTAATGAATACGGCGATGACATTGTGCATGTAGACTTTAGGTTAAATACAACAAAAGTAAAACGTGATGTTCAAAAGCAAACTAGAGCATTTTTAAAGAATCCTACTAAAAAGAAAAAGTAGAGATATCGTAGTTTTGATATAAATACATGTAACAATGAATTAGGAGCATTACATGGGCACTTTAAGAATCAAACGAGGCACCAAAACAGCACTACAAACCAGTCCAGGTTATGTACCAGCTGAAGGTGAACTTGTTTACACAACAGACAGCAAAGAAGTATTTGTTGGAGACGGGGCCACAACAGGTGGTACTCCAGTATCTGTATCAACACAGAATTTAGAAGATTTAGGTAACGTACAAGCGTTAGCCGCACAGAACGATCAGATCCTTGTATACAACGGCACTAAATGGGCCGCAACAGACAATCCACAAATTGACATACGTGGTAACATTTATGGTGATGACTCAACGCTCCTAGTTGACGCTATAAACGGAAGAATTGTAGGACCAGTAGTAACTAGTTCAGTAACAGCAACTAATGTAGTTGGTAACTTAACAGGTGACGTAGTTGGTTCAATAACAGGTAACGTAGTTGGTAACACAACAGGTACACACTTTGGAAACGTAGTTGGTAGTATTGACGGTGATGTAACTGGTAGCGTATTTGGTGATGACAGTGTTCAACTACTAGATGGACTTGAAGGTGAAGTTGTAGGACCAGTTAGAACATCAATTGTAACAATTCAAGATGCGGGCACATCACGTCTTGTACTAGATTATAATTTAGCAGGTGCGACAAGTAATACAGTACTTGGCGAAATCCGTTGGCAAAATAATAAAGCCAACAAAGCATTTATCCAAGGTAGACAAGATAGTGTTTATCTTACATCAGCAGATGATGGTACTACAGGAATTACAATTAAACCTACATTTAGTGTGTATGGTGGACAAAAGATTAAAATTGAACCTGCAAACGCAGACTTTGCAGAACCTACAGAAGCATTAGAAGTGTTAGGAAATATAAAAGGAACTGGATTTGTTCAGTTTGGTTCACTAACAACTACTCAACGTAATGCACTAACAGCGGCAAACGGAATGGTTATTTACAACTCATCAGATAACAAATTCCAAGGCTACGAAAACGGTGGCTGGGTAAACCTTATTTAATAATCTATCAGTACAACTGAGATAAGTATTAGTATGCAGATACTATATTTTATTCTATTCTCTTATCTCTCGTATATGCTAATTGTTACAGTTGGTATTACGTATGGTTATCACAGGTACTTTTCTCACAACGAATTTTCTGCAAAGCCTTGGCAAGAAATTGTTATGCTATATTGCGGATTGCTTTGCGGGAACAGAAGTCCACTAGGTTGGGTTGGTGTTCATCGTATGCATCATGCTTATACTGATACTCCTAAAGATCCTCATAGTGCAAAATACCAACCTTGGTATTCAATATTGTTTAGTCTATGGAGAGTAGAAAAAATACCACGTAAATTTTTAAAGGATATAATTTCAAATCCAAGGGTAGTATTCTTTCATAAACACAGGAATTTAATCTACATCACAAATGCAATATTACTTGCTTTAATTTTTGGATATAAAGCACTTATAGTATTAGCAATAATATACGCACTAGCCTACTTTGGCTTTGGCGCATTGAACTTTTGGGGGCATGACAGAAAAGGACCGATTAATAATATTTGGGTAAATTTAATCGCACCGTTTGAAGGAAACCATAAAGATCATCATGAAATGGCGTTTAGAAAAGATTGATCCTCATCTAGAGGACATTAAAGAATTGTTTACAAAAACACAAGGACACAAACATGCTAACAACTATAGCAAGTGGCCTCTATTCGAGCATACTAAATTTGCTCGCATGGCTTGGGATCCTCATCTAATATATTATAGTGCTGGTATCGAAAGACCAGAATACAATGGTAGCATACGCATTATGAGTCGTCATACTAGAGACCGAAATTACGATTGGGGTACAATGCAAGATGATTTACAACGAGGTAATGCTACATTAGGATTTAGCACTAAGATGGCACTAGACATGGGATATAAAGATATATGGCTAAGCAGAGAAGAAAATCCAAAACTATTAGAATGGTTTCAGAAACATAGTTTTTATAACTGGGATATAACTCAAGAGGAAATACCATTAGGAGGACTACAATGGGTCTTACGATTGGTATAACAGGTCATACAAGTGGCTTTGGTAAACACATTGCTAATAGATGTAAAGAACTAGGGCACACTGTCAAAGGATACAGTAGAGCAACAGGATTTGATTTACACTTTGATGTAGAAAAAGTGTTTGAAGATAAAATAGACTGTATGATTAATTGTGCTGACATAGGAAATGCACAAGTAAATATTAGTATTCGTGCATTTCGTAACAAGATAAATTGTATAAACATTGGAAGTAAAATTACTGAAGCAAAAGTTACAGATCACTGGGATATAATTACAAAAGATAATAAAATTACACTACAACATATGAGTAACAAATTTAAACAAACATATCTTACATGGGGATTTACAGAAGGACATGCAATACTAGATTCAAATCCAAGTTTGTTAGAAACAATTAGTATAGATGATGCAGTAGAGGAGGTAGTAAATGAGTTGGGAACTACATAATAATATAAATGCGTTTGGCGATGTGTGTGAGTTAAGCAATTTAAATTGCAATGCAAAACAAGTAATGAAAGAATTAGAACAATTCAAAGATAATTGGAAGAAATTTAATTCAGGTAAGCCTTGGATATTAAGAGACGGGTTAAGTGTAACAAGTTTACACGGAGAATTAGATGGTCCTGATCTAGATAGTCTTAAAGACGTAATGGAAAGAACAGGCAACAGTTACACTGAATTAGATTTTGCTACACTTACAGATGTTTATCATAAATGTCCTGAATTGCAAAAGGTTATTGACCCATGGAAGCCTTGGTTAGCAAGATGTCATTTTTTAAGATTACCACAAGGAGGACATTTTCCTCCACATCTAGACGGTGGCAGAGAAATTGTTCCAGATGTATTTAGAATTATTGTTCCTATACAAAATTGTATACCACCTGATTTCTTTATGATGATTAAGTCAGGAGCAAACTTTGAAAGCATTCCTTTCAAATACGGTATTAGCACATTTGTTAATACAACTAAAAGACATGTGTTGTTTAATGCCAATAGTAAAGATAGCATAATGTTAATAATGAATATTAAACTTACAAAAGAATCATTTAGCAAATATAGATTTGAGGTGTACTAATGCTACCCTATTATCATCCTGTAGACTTTATTACAAAATCAGAAATACAACATTTAGAAAGTCTTATACCACATGGAGATTTTATCGACTATGATACAATCAGTGGAAGCAGAGATGGAAACTTATGTTGGGATAATAATATACAAGAGTTTAATAAATTTAATTTAAAAAGTTATACTTTCTTTGTATATCAACCTGCAAATACAAAAGTAATTGCACATACAGATAACACAAAATGGAAACGTAATACAGTTTTAATAGTACCATTACTTTGGCACAAAAATTACGCTCCCTGTTATTTTACAGACGGTACTATAGTACAAATGAATACTCCGTACTTGTTTAATACACAACTAGAACATTATATAAACAACAACAAACACGACAGATACAATTTTCAAATATGTTTTGAAGAGCCAATAGAGGAGGTTGCAAAATGTTTGATCCTAATATGAATGATGCATTTGTTCACTGCAATCCTATAAGTGACACAAAAGAACTTACTACATTATTTTATAGCATGACAGAAGAAATTTGGCCGGACTTAGAATTTGGTGATCAGACATATTTAAATGTGTATATGCAACGTCCACAAGATTTAATGAACAAGCGTGACATATATAACGGCTTGCGTGGATTTGACATGAAAGATGAATCTAATTGGTTAGATTATGTTACAGAAACACAATACAAAACCGGTGTATTGTACTATGTAAAACTACGCAAAGAAAATGCTAGGATAGAAGATCATCAATGGTTAAACATATATTGTTTTGTACACAAAGATTTTAGAGAACTAGGTGCAAAGTATTGGAATGAACTAGAACAAACAATACCTGATTTAAGAAATAATTATTGGTTTAGTTATATGGAACATGAATGTGAATTCCAATGGCACACAGATGGCGATACAGGATTCAGATATCATCATGTACTTAATAATGATGGTGAAGGTATAACGAGTAGTATTGAAACAAGTGACGGCAGTGTGTTTCGTAAACCAGGTGAAGCGTTTATTCTAAACACTGCAAAGCCTCATTGTGTTGTACCTTGTCGTAGTGTAAGACTACATGCTGTTGCAAGTGTAAATGGCCCGCAAAGTAAAAGAAAAGATCATAATAATCAATGGCTAGAAGATACAGATAAAACTTGGAAGGATTGGGAACGTGAACACGGTTATAGTAGCTGACGATATTTTTGACGAAGATTATCTACAGCAACTAGATGAACTTTGCAAGGGCGAACTGTTACAACTAGACAGTGAAACAGGATCCCACGTAGGCGAATATACAGACTACGAGTGGCAAATGATTAAAAACAACATTAGAACTTCTACACATAGACTAATGCTGTTGAGTGAGATAGGCGAATACATAGGCACTAGTTTACCTACACAGGATCTAGAACCTATGCAACTGTTTGCTAAAAAGTTTACTCCTAGTAGCCGTATAGGCAAGCACAAAGAAGATCCAAAAGTATATGGTGACTGGGTATGGATGCTTTACCTTACAGACGAATCTGATGGAGAACTATGTACAGAAGATATGCGTATATTACCAAAACGCAACAGACTTGTAATAATGCGTACAGGATTTGATCATTGGGTAGAACCATGTACAGGTGAAAGAATAAATTTGACTGGATGGCCTTTTGTTACAGACGAGGTTAGAAAACGTTGGAAGAATGATAATACTCAAGGATAAAATTTTAGTACATGTTCCAAAAGCAGGCGGTACTGCTGTGCTTACAGCATTTGGTATTAACCGATGGCACAACGGCATATCACAAACAAGCATCGCAAAATTATATGAAACTGATAAAGTTGAAACACATACCCCTGCAAAAGATAAACCAGTAGACTTACCTACCTATGCATTTGTAAGAAATCCTTGGACAAGAACTGTCAGTAGATATCATTACTGTAAAAAACATCATAAATTAGATTGTCCGTTTATACAGTTTGTTGAAGAAAAAATAGTAAGCGAAGAATATAAATGGGGACCAACTAGTTGGCAACAACAAGTTGAATGGTTGGAAGATTCAACTGTAATAATGAAAATGGAAGAAGGACTAGAATATCATTTAGAGCATACGCTAGGACATAAATTATCTGTGCCTATTTTTAACAGTTCAAATATTGATAATTATAATTCTTATTTTAATAATAGAACGAAAAATTTAATTGGTGATTATTACAAAGACGATATAGAAAGATTTAATTACTAAGCAAATTATATTTGTCTGCTACACTAACAATAGTATCCCAATCAACTGTATAAAGAGTACTAAAACTAAGCATGCCTCTTACTTCGTTTGTGCTTTCTACACTATGCCAAATACCTGTTCTAAATAAACAAGGCTTTGTAATAACATGTTCATATATACATTCCATCTCATAATCTTTGTTATACCAAAAATCGTAGGGATGAATATCGTCAGGATTTTTTTGACGCCACCATTTTGTTTTAATCTTGTCATTTTTGAATAATGGTATATTCAATGCACCTTGCACAATAACAAATCTGTCTTGATCATACTGATCATGTTCATTAACATCAAGATGTTTTTTATCAGTTCCTATTTGATTAGGTGTATGATTAAAGACTCTTACTACAGGAGAAAACCAGTCTCCTAACCTTCCTAAAGGCTCAAATATTTCAGGATACTTTTCTCTTGTAATTTCTGGTGCTCGATCGCTACGAGCATTTTTTTCTTCTCGTGTATATACAGACTCTACCATTTCTGAAAAATCAGCAGGTAGATTTATATTTAGATCATAACAACATTTATCTTTCAATTAAGAATCCTTTCTCTCTTGATATTTGAACAATGTTTTCATACGAGTGTAACGGCCAGAAAAATAAACTTGCAATTAACCTAGTTTGACCAGGGCTTGTTCCTACTCTATGCATAGTTTGGGTGTTAATTATACTTGCATTATTACCTTGTTTAAATGTATCCATTACTTTGAAATTTTGTTCCATTCCATTTGCCCAATAATAATTATTACCTTCTTGATGCATTTTAAAATTAGTTACATCTGGACTGTCAAATTCTTTGCCACTACCAACTTTAAGTTTAGTTAATGATAAGTCTATAGCAAAATCTGTTTCAACTTCTGTATTCCCTTCAATTAAAACATTTAATGTAGTTGGGATCATTGTAAATTTAGGAACTTCAGACATATGCATGCCTTGTCCTTCTTGGTCATGATCGATATGATATGTAAAATTAGCATCATGAGTTAGATAAATGTAACGTACACTTTTTAAAAAATAATTATTATAATGATGTTTAAATTTTTCTACAGCGTTTAAACCACATTCTTTAAACAGTATGTCATGAAAATGTAAAACAGCGTTCTGGTCATTAGTAAATCCTGTGCCCCATGTACGTCCTTGTTTTTGTTCTTCGGTAAGATTATATCTGTGGATGTGCCAAAAATCTTTAAGGTCTTTCCTGAGATTATCAACAGGCAAGTTTAGATCGTAAGCATAATATGTCATTAAATATTTTCCAAATCTACTGAACCATTTAGAGTAAACATAAGAGCAATCCTTGGTTTGCTACTCATGTTAACTACAGCATGTGGATATCCTATGTTTAGGAAATATGCATTACCATTATCAAGATTATAGGCTTCTAATTTACCGTCACGCCTAAATAAATTAATTACTTGTTTGTCTCCAAATATAGGAACAATACAACGCACACCGTAACTTACATCATAGTCAACATGGAAAGGTATAGTTTTGCCGGGTGCTAGTTTTGTAATTCGAATTCTACTTGCAGGTGCTTTTAATTGTGTTACAATTTCTTCAAAGTAACTACCAGTGTATTCTGGTGTAGGAACATTATAAAGGTGTTCCTCTCGGCGTCTTAGACGCTCCTTAATGCTGGCTGTATGCGGTAAAATCTCACTAGGTGTAGTAAGGTTTATCTGTTCAAAATTATCGTACACGCTTTGTACTAATTCTTCGTGATTCATACACAACATTGGATTTGCTGTACGCACATCAACAAATTTTTCTGCAAGTAAAGTCGTTGCATCTTGCAGTGTTTTAAGATTAATATCTAAATTAAAATTGTGTATGCTAGGTAAGTGTTTCTTATTCATCTAATACTCCTTCTTAAATAGACACCAAGACATAATCATTTCCTATTTTTTCTGCTTTATATCTTTTGTCTACATAATCATAAAATTGTTGTTGATGATTATATGCTCCCATTAGCACGTTAGCATGATGATTGCCATACTTACACCAATAATTAAATTGTTTTACGTTTTCTTCTAACAAAGGTGATACATCAAATATTGCTAAGTCAAATCCAATTTTCCAATCATACTTAAAAGGACTGGTGTCTAATAAAATACTTACATTGTCACAATCTTCAAAAGTTTTTGCTAGTAAATTAAAGTCAAAATAACTATGATATTCTTCTGGAAAGTGTCTTTTAACACTACGTTTCCAATCTTGTTCTTTTAAATCTTTATCAAGGCCTTCACTTTTATCTTCTTTTGCTTGTCCAATACTATATTCGCCTCTATCTGTGTTAGGCATGTGATTAAGTTTATGATCATGATAACTTTGTATAGCAAAGAAATGGCTATCTGGAAGTATCTTACTTAACTTGTAAGTAATGCCGCCGTAGTATGTTCCTATCTCTACGCAAGTTTTAGGTTGTAGTCGTTTGGCTACTTGCTGGTGTACACTTATATTTGCGCCATCATGCATTGAATACATCTTGTTTCCTTATTACGTTACCGCTATACTTACTTACGCTTTTTTCTATTAGGTCCCAATGCTTTTTGGCATTCACTTTTCCAAGTATAAATCCAATTAGTCTATCTTCAGTATCTGCTTCGACGCCATGTGCTTGGTCTTGGTTGCGTATTAAAAAAGCATCTGTTTCATCAGGGACAATGCATCTATGTTTTTCTTGCCAAGACATGTCCTTTGTATAATCGTAGTCTTTGCACATATACATTTTATCCTTACTACCTGCAACAACAAAACGGTAACCAATAGGTTCGTGTGCCATGTTATATTCTAATGTTTCTGGCATAATAGCAAGATGGTGTTCATGTGTTGGTTTAATAGCATTACCGTCTATGTGTGGAGGTATTGAATGTTTAGCTCTTGCTATACGTATATAATAAAAATCATCACACGGTATATACGTTTCAATCCAATCTATAAGTTCAGGATAATTTTCTTTTGCTTTATCTGTCCAATGTTGTGGATTACCTAAAGGATTGTTATTTTCTTTTTCGCCTAATAGTGTTTCTTCGTCCCACCAAATATAAAAATCTGGTGCATTGAACCTATCTAGTATTTTTTGTTTATTAGGAATAGGGGGTATTGCTAATGGTGTAAAAATTACGTCTTTCATTTACTTTCCTTTATGTGTGCAAAAGGACTCATTAATTCAGTGTGAGCATTTTCAATAGTTAACTTAGGCATATTTAATTCATCTCTTACTTGTTCAATATTGTCCTTAAAATAAATTAGTTCTTTTCCTCGGCCTAAATTCTTGTGCAAATAATTTAGATCGTACCCTTCTAATAATAGCTCTGGGCCGGGTTCAAATATTCTAGCAACAGCTAGTTTTACTTCTTCTACACAACAACTTACCAACGGCATGTCACTTAAATTGTTAAAAAAATCTTTCATTGTTTGTTTAGTAATTGTTTTGTCGATACCAAAATTATAAAAAGTATTAAAATACCACCAAGTAAGATAAATGTTACCAATTTCTTCTTTGTCGTAACTGTTACATTGATATATCATTTCAAACTGTTCTTTATTAGGCAAAATTATTTTTTTAGTTTTTATTCCGTGTTCTTCTTTATATTCATTTGTTGCCATAGGTGTATTGGGTAACACATACAAAGGATAACTTCTTGCAAAATCAATACCTAGTTCTGGGTGTTTAAATAATGTATCTGCCCAACTGTTTGCTGTTTCGCCAGGCAGTCCTATAATTAATTCACTGTTTACTTTGATATCTCTTAGCTGATCCATAATACGTAATAATTTATCTGTACTAATGTTTTTACGCTGTATAGTATCTAATACATCTGGAGATAACGTTTGCAAACTAATTTTTACATTACGCATCTTATCGTTAAAATTGTCCATTGTAAGATTCATAATTTCAGGTAAGTAAGGTGATCCATTTTTTGCAAATCCTGCAAAAGTAAGCATCATATCATCACGTTTTTTGTTATCAACAATATGTTGTATAAAGTCTACATCTCTAGGAAATATACCATAGTTAGCATCTAGTATTTCTAAACGTTTTACATTATCAAAGCTCAATACATGTTCTATAGTTTCTTTTACTGCGGTATCTTTTAACTTAGTTATTTTACTGCGACTAACTCCTCCCCAATCACAAAACGCACAATGGTACGGACAACCTCTGTTGGTTTCAAATGCTACAGCAATATCATCTTCTTTATTTAAGAGTTCATCAAATATTCCATCAGTATAAGGTGTTGGTATAGCGTATTCGCTTTCGCTGTTAGGATCTAAAAACTTTTCCCATTGTAGCTCTCCTGGTCCTGTCATATAATGATCTACAAAGTCACGTTTGAAATCTTCTAAATTTTGTTCAGGAACATTTGGGCCGCCGTATATAACTATACCTTTAGGATTATACTTTTTAAATAACTGTGCAATTTCGTCATTTGCATTTTGATTCCATACATAACAAGTAAGTCCAAGAATGTCTGCTTGTTTAAGTTTTGCATGTGTGTCATCATTATCCCATTTACTTTTATATAAAGGTTCTAGGAATGTAGTATCTTTTGCTATAATAGGATTTTTCATACAATGAGAGATGAGGCATCCTACAGGGTAGGGCACCCAATCGTGATACACACTTGAAATGGTTCCTAGTAACACGGTGCGAGGCATAGCCTATTTACATCTCCTCTTTTAAATTTGTCGTATGCAGGATTGTCTGTAGTTGCGAGCCAAACACTGTCGCTTGGTGTAAATCCATATTCTTCACAAACATCTTTTTGTTTGCTATTTAAAGTACGCCAAACATAATCTATGTCAAATTTGTTAATAATTGTTTCTGCAACACTATTCGCATAATAGTTATAGTACTTAGCACTATTAGTAATTGCATCTAAACGTTCATCTACCTTACGTGTAAATATCCAACCTGTGCGAACATTGCGTACACCAAAAGGTTTACTTAAACTGTAAAAAACATATTCTACGTTTTTAGGTAAATTAATTTTTTGTATTTGTGTACTTCCTACATAAGCAAGATCAACTGCTGTAGGTGTGTCGCTAGGTATGTCTATAAAATTACCATCTATAGAACTAGGTACACTTACATAATGAATACGCTTTACACCTTCTTTTGGATGTATCCATTGATAGTCTCCACGTTCCATTGTTACAGCTCTACGCTCTTTATCGTACCACCAATCTAGCCCTTGTGTAATACCGTTCATAGGATATACATGGAAATTAGATAGATCTACAACTGGTTTAAGCCAATCAACTATGCTTGTAGAGTACGGATATATACCGTCTAAATCGCATTGTAAGCCCGATACAGCGTGGTTTATATCCGCAAGTACGTTTGTTCGTACCGCAGTACTAAGAGCCATTATATCACTACAAATTTTCATGTCCACTTGCTACTCTCCAAAGTATACGCTTACCCATTTGTTCAAAATGCCAACGCTTGTGTATAGTTACTACTTGTTCTGCTATGTTTAAATCACCATTTTTCCATTCATGATGATACATATACTTTTCATTTAAAATATGATTTTGTAAAAATTCAATAAGCTCTTGACTTTCTTTTTCACTATAACCAACTACTTCAAATATTTGATAAAAAGGAAAAAAGATTCCTTTGTGTTCTCCAAAATTCTGTATAAGTTTTACAGGATTTTCTGTATCTAAATGATCCTTAAACAATGGTGTATCGCTATAGCGTCCTGCTTTGTACCCACAGATAACATTTAGATCTTCTACTTGTACTTTTACATCTCTAGGTAAATCATCGTATGCCCATGCGTTGTTTAACCAACTTGTACGACTGCCTACTGTACCTGTAAGTGCATACAACCATATTAGTTTTTTTCTATTAGGATTGCTAGGTTGGTTAGCATGCCAATCTAAATCATGCTTGTGACTAAAGAGGCTTGGCTTGCCTGTTATATCATCTCCACCTACTCTAAGTATACCTTCACCTGCCCACACATCACCGCTACCGCCGTGAGCCCTTTGGGCGTCTTTAGGATCTTGTTTCTGCACACTACCTACTACTTCACTAATACGCAATAGTTCTGCTTCGTCTAAATCCTGATCGTGAAAATTTAGAACAAGATAGTTGTATATGTCTTTAAAAACTTCTTGTAGTTCATCTTTGGGCATGCCTTTTAGTTTGATATCGTAATCGGCGCACCATCCATCACATAATAATTTCATTGTTTTACCTTTGGAATCTTGCTGTCTGCACTTGATACACAACTATCTGTAATACAAGGCATAGCTTTGTCAAATAATTTAAAGCCTGTTTCAATATTACCTAGCGGAACATCTCTACAACTGTAACTGCGTTTTATACTACCATCTGGTTCACGTATAATGATACCTTGATATCCTGCATTACAATTCCATCCTTTAAACTTATTAAAATTAAAAGCATTGAACCTTTCTGCTTGGTCCATATAATATTTATTTCCCTTTGAATCTTCCATTTCTATTTGAAAGTGTGGCGGAATAGTTTCTTCTGTATTAAACTCACTCCATTTTTTAAAATTAGCACGAGGTCGATCTGCCCACTTACGTTTGCTTTCTGTATAAGCACGTTGTGGCATACCATTATATAATTTTTCTAATTGTTCTTTTGTATATCCGTCAACAACAAAACTTGCTGTTGGATCGCTCATAGGCTTCAGGGTTACGTTAATACCTTGCTCATGAAAGAATAATGCGTTCTCCCAATCACGTTCAAACCAGTCAGGTACCATAACCATGTTAATTGTAACTTGTACATCATGCTCTTGACAGAATATTAACTTGTCTGCAAACTCTTGCATCTTAACAGGTGTGTTTACAGATTCTGTATGTAGGCTTGCTGTTATACTTGCCCTATGGAATGCTTTTGCATATTCTACATAAGTTTTAAACCACTTTATTTTACGACTACAATTTGAAGTCATGTGTATACTTGTATAGTTTGTGTTTTCTACATCATCAGCTAGGTATTTAAGAATATCTAAGTAACCTGGATGAAAAGTAGGTTCGCCGCCACTAAGACTAAAGTGAAAACTATTAAACCCGTTCTTACGAGCTTGGCTTTTTATTTCATCGATAGTTGATAAACAAAGTTCAGTTGGTCTATGGTCTTTTTTACTGCTTCTAGCATAAGGCCAACAGTAACTACAGTTATAGTTACAAAAACGACCAAGTAACCAACTAACTGTAAATATGTCACGATAAAGTAAAGTACGTTGACCTACACTAACTATATCGTCAAGTGGTATTTTTTTAAAGTCGTACTCACTCCATTTTAAATCTTCGTTCATAGTTTAGTATAGCACCTTTTATTTATTATGTCAACCTATGTATTGGAATATCTTTATTTCCATGTGTTGCTTTTTTTGCTTTTAAAACTCCGTCGATTGCTACATCTCTTGTATCAAAATTTTTGTCTGGTTTACCTATTCCTAACATTAATGGAACTTCTTTGCCAGGTAGTTTACCAACATACTTTTCTAATATTTCTTTGGCTTCAGAAGCTTCAAAGCATTTACAAAATCCTGTTTTATATCCTAGTTCGGCTCCTGCCATAGCGGCCGCACTACTAGAGATTCCTACAGCAAGACCTAAACTTTGTCCGCTATATGGATGCGGTCCGGAAGTCCATACAAGTAATAAGTTTGCTCTAACCTGAGAGTTCTGTTTAAATGTCATCCATTTATTTGTTTTCTCATAACAGATTTTAAAAATCTCATCAATTACTTGTCTATTTGTAATTGCTATTAATGAAAAAACACTTCTTTGTTGCTTAGTTGGTACTATAGTAGCAACATCAGTTATATATTTAATTTCTTCTTCAGGTATTTGATAGGATTCGTCCCAGTTGCGTTGGCATGGTACTATTTCATTTGCATATTCTAATATCTTACTCATTATAACTTCTCTTTTATAAACGTGTCTCTTTTGTTTTGTTTGCATACTTGTTCACAACGTGGAATCTTATTATCAGATGTCCAACTGTTTTGTATATCAGTCCAAACTTTTCCATTAATTGCCTGAGCAATACTTACATTTGCTAGATTAATATCAGACATGTAATCTTGTTGTTGTAATATATCTTCAAACTTATCTTTATTTTTTCCGCTTACTGGATATTCTAACATCTTTGCATTTAAATGACAGCAAGGTATTACATTGCCCATATGATTTACAAAAATACGTTTTTGATTAGCATACTTGCAACTAATACAACTAGACTCTTGTACTTCAAGTTTAGTATGTTTTACTCCGCCAGTGTCTTTTCTATGACTAATAATAGTTTTAAATTCTACAAAGCCTTCTTGCTTTGCTTTTTCTCTTGCTTCTTCTAGTTGATGTTCATTGTGTTCAAAACTAATAAACTGCCAGTTAGCTCTGCCGCCGGCGGCAATAAATGCTCTATAATTTTGTTCTACCTTTTTAAAGTTAGACCCTTCTCTGTATACTTCAGATAGTTCGTCACTACCATCTATGCCCCATACTACTTTGTGACTACTAGGAAGTATACTTGCTAGTTCTGTCCACCATTTTACTGTACGTAAACTTCCGTTAGTAGCAATATTGATATGGCAGTTCCAATCCGCAAAGTGTTTTATAATTTCAAAAAATTGTGGATGACTACACGGTTCATCTACACTACCGCAAAAATTTATAATCTTAATATTAGGAAACATTTCTTTTTGAAATCTTTCTTTAATTGTATTAATATCCAAGTAAGTCTTATTGAGTATCTGATCAGCATAATCTGATTGTACACGAAAACAGCCTTTGCATTTAATATTACAAAAACTTGTAAGTTCTATATCAATCCATTCTAATGTATTAGTTGTCCACATTATTCAAAACACCACGGTATGATTTTTCTGCTATCAGTTCCTCTTTTGGTATCTAAATCCAAAAGGAAACTTTGCATACGTTGATTTAACTTGCTATTAAATTTATGATCTTTATAAAAACTATTTAATTCAACAACTTTTGTATCACGTAATACTTTTTCAACTACTTTAGGTTTTAAAGAATCTACTGATAGATAGTTTGGTCCCCAAAGTTTATGAATCTCGTATTTTCCATTCCAATTTTCTTGGACTTTTGTTATTAACTTATCAACATTAGGTAAGTTCATTGCTTGTACAGTAATGTTAAAAAATAAATGATTGCAATTTAAGTCAACAAGCTCTTGTGTATTCTTTAACCATACATCATGCTTAGTTGGAAACCGTATAAGATCATTTACACTCCCCCAACCATCAACACTGATACTAAATTCTAGTCTTTTAAATTTACTTAATATATTTAAAAACTTATCTGTATTGCTTACACCATTAGTTTGTATTTGTATTACTGTGTTATTACAATTCCATTCATGTTTAGATAACTTGTTAAGAAAATTTTGTACACTTTTCATATAAAAAGGTTCACCGCCTGCTATATAGATAAATTGTGCTGTGTCAACACACTTTGTATAAATCCAATCCCAATCTAACGACTCTCTAATTTGTTTGCTATTTTCATTTCTAATGTTTCCGCGATATTTTTTAAAAACATCTATATCTTCATACCATTTACTGCTATTCCAAGGATTGCACATTGCACATTTTAAATTACATGTATTACCTGGACGCAAATCCCAACGTGTAATTTGGTCAGCTGGCCTTCTTAAACTACGTAATCTCTTACTATCTTTACCTAGTGCTTCGTTTCGGACACAATCTATACATTCAGGTCGTTTCCAATCGCCTTTAAAACCTTCTCTAATCTCATTAATTGTTGGATTGTCAAGAACATCATCTAAAGTAGGTACAAAAACTTTACCTTTATCTTTATACAAACAACAAGGACTTACTACATACCCTTCTTCTGATTTTTCAACATATATACTGTTTGTTGATTCTAAGCAATTAAGAGACATCTAAATCTCCTTTAAAGATATCCCTCATCTCAGGAAATGTTTCAGCAAAAGTGTTACCACGTTGTGTATCACATCTCTTTAAGAATTCTTGCATTTCAGGTAGACGTCTACTCCAGTCTTCGCTTTCCATAAAACTAAGCATACCTTCAAGTCGCTTTAATCCGTATCCAGCTTGCATAAAATCTTCTTTAGTAACTTTACCTTTGTGCCAGCTAGGAACTCCAAGTTCCCAGTTTTCTTCCCACCAAGGATAAAATTCTTCGTACTTTTTACGAACTTCTGCTTTAAACCATTTAGGTAGTACTTTTACATTTAAATGCGGTGGATGATAAACAAAATGATAATTTACTCCTCCTGCACCAAAAGGCCACATGTTAATTTTCTTGAAGCCTTGTGTAAGTTTCCATTTAATAAAGTCTGGTATGTAATAAATGTTAAGTGCTTGAACAGCACAAGCAACTGTAACTTCTGTATTGTTAGGTGTGTCGTTGTCTAGTATGTGAAATACTTCTTCTTGTCTACTCCATGTGCTAGGATAACGAATGTAGTCGTTCATTTCTTTAATACTGTCTATTGAAAAATGAAAACGTACTAGTTTGAATTCTTTCCATAGATCAAACAAATCATCACGCCATTCAACACCATTTGAATTATAGCGTAGTTCTAAATCTTTAGCGTAGCCCATTTTAATAGCATGTTCAAGTATTTCGTAGTGTTCTTCAATAATAAGACTTTCGCCGCCTGCAAAATAAATTTGTTGCATACTAGGCATCTGCTCGTAGAACTGTTTCCAAAATGTAGGATTTTGTTTGTGCCAATTGTAACTACTACCGTTGGATGACCCTTTGTCTTTCCATTGCATTGTTTCTTTGAGAGATTCATTTTGGACTGCTGGAAACATTGCTTTCCAGTCTTTTATCCAACCACTACTATCATGAGGACTACACATAACACAAGCAAGTTGACATTTAGTTCCAAAGCGTAAATCAATATATGCTAGTTGCGGAGGTACGCTACCATCTTCTTTTGTATTTTCTAGTAATTTATCTACATCAACACGCTTACTCCAATATGCTGTTTCCCACATACGCTTTGAATTATGTCCTGCCGCTTCTTCTTTAAAGCATTTAATGCAACTAGGAGGTATTTCTCCGTTCAACATTTGTTTACGTACATTACGCATGTATGTACTGTTCCATGCTGTTTCAAAATCACTTACATTGAGATTGTTAGGTCTTCCTTCTTCATCTTTAAGGATGCCTACTTGTCCGCCATGTTCTTTGTCATTAGTAGGACCAACACTACTTGCATTTGCTGTACAACATACACGCATACTTCCATCTGGTCTTGTGCTTAAATGTACCCAAGGTAGGATACAAAATGTTTCACTGGGTGAATCTGTCATGTTAGTAATTCATACTCCATATCATTTATTAAATTTTGTTTGCATTTTGTATTACATACTGGAATAGTACCTGACTCCATAGCTACAGCAAAATCTGTAAACCATTGAGAGTCATATAAACTTTGAATACTGTTAGTTCCGTTAAGTTTATGGCCTTCTACACCATGTTTACTAGAAAAGTTATCAAGTAATCCTTTAAAACTCATATTAGATGCCATCCAACAACAAGGAGTAATATATCCTCGAAAGTTTATAAAAAGTCCTTGACTCTCTCGAGTATTTTTATAGCAGTCCGGAACAACTTTTGAATATGTTGCCTTTTTAGTATACCCTTCGTGTTTTACTCCTGTAACATTAGGTCGATGGCTACCAATCCATTTAATATTTTCAAATCCTTCTTGTTCAGCATACTCAGAAACAAGATGGTGTTGGTGAGCATTGTGTTCAAAGTGTATCCATTGCCACCACGCTACTCCTCCAGCTGAAATGTATGCTCTCCAGTTTTTTTGTAACTTCTTCCAATCTACATTTACTCTATATAAGTGATTTGTATCTTCAAATCCATCAATACCAAAATTAACTTTTAGACGGTTTGATTCTTTAGATAATTCACCTAATTCAGTATAAAACTTTTCATTCCTAGCACCGCCGTTTGTAGCAATTGATATTTTAGGCAACTTTGGAAATAACTCTTTACTATCAATTATCCATTTACATATTTCAAGTACATCTGGATTTATTGTAGGTTCATCATAGTTACCGCAAAAAAGAATCCTATCTAAGTTTGTCCATTTATCTTTGTCAACATAACTTTTAAATTTTTCTAAACTTATGTAAGTATCATTTAACGAAAGTCCGTATTGTGGAGCATCTGTTTTATTACTTGCTAAGTATCCTCTTGCACAGGCTGGACAAGCCGCATTACAGTGGTTGGTAATTTCCATCTGTAATTTTACCTGTTCTGATACCGAAATCTTCCAACTCATATTACTTTCCCCAAGGATTATATATATACTTATTCTTACTTAAACTGCTCAGCATAAGGATCGAATTCTGCTCCGCACTTCATTGCACAGACTTTAAGTTTTCCCAAATTACAACTTTCATATTTCCAACTACGTTTTATTGTATCAAATATTCCTGTATTAAAAACTTCACGTAATCCGTTTTTTGCATTGATAGCTTCTTTGCCGCCTGCAATATCAATATGTTCCCATATCTGTTCTACGTAAGGATCTTTATGCCACCACTTGTACATACGTCCAGCTGTCCAACAACAAGGTAATGCAAGTCCTTCTGCTGTAATATATAAACTATTTTCTTTTTTTACTTTACATACAATAGGTGCCTCGTCATAGTAAGTATCCATACTACCATATTTGTTAATAATTATATCTTGTGTTTGTAATGCTTTGTTTTGATATTTTGCGTCTGGCTTTTTAAGTTCTGTTGTTTGTTTTCCTTTACGACTTACGGCTTGGTGTGACTCTTTCTTTTCACTATTAGTTGTAATAAAGCGTCCTGTCTTTTTAGCAGTAAATTTTTCAAACCCTTTTTGCTCGCTTAATGCTTTTGCTTCTTCTACTTGATGTTGATTATGTTCAAATATTAAAAAATCCCAACGAGCTCTGCCGCCTGCTTCAATAAAAGCATCCATGCTACGCTCTACAGCTTTCCAGCTAACACCTTGTCTATATAAATGATTAGTGTCTTCTAATCCATCTACACTAAAAATAACACTACCCATACGTCCAAATATATTAGACAGTTCAGCCCACCACATTTCGTTTTGAGCGCCTGCGTTTGTATTCATACTTAACCACATTTGAGAATTGTGTTTTCTAAAATAACGGAATATTTCTAATGTATCTTTTGCAACAATAGGATCACCTAAATTACCACACATATACATTGTGTTTAGTTGTGCTATGAATGTTGGTGCAAAAATACGTTTACAATCTTCTAATGTAAGTTCATCAAGTTTAATGTGTGGATTAACTCCTTCACCGTTACAATTACGATCACACATAGGACATGCCGCTTGACAATTTTGTGTAACTTCTAAATGTATTGATTTAATGTCTTCGTAGTTATACATTACACTATCCTTTGCATTATAAGAGCAATTTTTAACTGAGATTGATAAAATGTATCGACACTATGATATCCATTATTTACTGCCCAACTATCTGCATCTATTATCTTAAAACTAATAGTACCGTTTTTATCTTTAAGAACTACTATGTTTGCTAGTTTAAGATCACCACTGCTCCAAAAATAGTCGTGATTAAGATGTTTGCTAATAACCATTGCACTTTGCCAAGCACCTGTAAAGGTATTATGTAAATTTATAAAATTATTTTTATTCCTTATATACGAGTATTCAGATCTCCAACTTTCTGTAAATTTTTCAACTGTAGTGAGAATATTAGGAATATATTCCATACTATACGTATTCTTATCTACTATATCAATTACTTTTACAACAGAAGCAGTTTTTTGAAATTGTTTATAAAGTGTTAACCACTCAGTATTAATAGTTTTTTGTTTAAGTGTTTTATATACGATATTATGTTTAGGATCGTATACAATTCTTGAAATATGTGAGTCGTGTAATATTTCCATTATTTAACACCAATCCTCATAAATCTTGTGTACTTAGGTAATTCTAATGCTCCACTGTATAAACAATTTGTCATTGGAGTTTGTTCAGCAAATTCTAAAATATTTTTTGAACAATTAATATGATCTTCTATTTCAAAATAATTATTTGATTGTAATACTGTTAAAGTTTGTTTGGGAATTTTAGAATACCATTCTGCAAAATTTTCTATATGTTCACAACTTGTATTAATTACAGTTTCAGCAGTGTCTGTAATCTCACATACTGTTCCGTTAAATCGTTTTGTTTTATACGTATAATCTGTGTATTCTATGTTGTGTATATCTGCTGTGGATGCTTTAAAGCGCCAGTCTTTTTTAGTATAGTTTCTGTTTACTGTTTCAGCAATAGTAGCACAGTTTTCATCTATATCAAAACTTCTAATTTTATTTATTGAACATTTACTTTGAAAAAGCATTGCGGCTAAAGTAGCATACCAGCCTGCACATAAAAATATAGTTCCTAATGGCAAATCTATCTTTTCTAATTCATCTACTAACCATCGTTTACTTTTTAATTGTCCCCAACTAAGAGCATCGCTAAGATCAGCATCATGATTGTCAACAGCATTACGAAGATTATTAAATACAGGATTTTTAGTTAGTACTAACATTCTTCCAAATATATCGTTATCGTTTTTCCATTCAATCATTAAACTGTTCCTTTAGCCAATCAAAGTCGTTTATTAAGTTAAGATTAGAGCTGTTAGAAAGGCCAAACTGCATGCCAGCATTAGCACCTCGTAACGCATCTCGCTTATAACTTCCAGTAGCATAAGTAGTCCAAGTTTTAAGTCGTTCATTTGTTTCCTCCTCGTCTTGTCTGTCTATTGTTTTACTTGCTAATTTAGCACATTCTCTAAAAGCACTTTTCCAAGTGCTAAATGCATCTGTATCAAATGCTGTAATGTTACTAACTTCATTCATTACTTTGAATTTATCACTAATGCTTGTGGTCATATCATTAGTTGTTGTATCCATATTACGTGTAAGTGTAGTAGGCAATAGTTTTACGCCGCCGTATCCATACGTTAAATTATTGATAGGATTAGCACTACGATAAACGTGTACTAAGTCTTGTTCCTCTGCTGTATGAGCAAATTTGAAGTCTTGTACGACCTTTGCGTCACCATCAACTACATAGAAGTAACTAGTTTTTACAAGTTTGGCCGCTTCAACATGAGCATTGTGTATACCTTTGACATTGGTAACACGCTTTACTCTATCACCAAATACTCCAACAGTATTAAATCTATTGTACAAATCGTCAAAATTTTGTTCCGCATTTGGCTCAAAGTAACTTATAAAGACTATATCATACACTTTTTGCACTCCTTGTAAAAATCTTTCATTTGAGGGAATACTTCTAAAAAATTAACATTTCGGCGTTTATCGTATTGTTGGATCCATTCATAAAACATTCTTCTTCCTTCAATAGCCTCTTGTTCCCAATTATCTGAATTAGCATGTCTTAGATCTAAGTCTTTTACAATACGCTTCATTTGGGCTTTTTCTCTATTATTAAAGTTTTTTTCTTCCATGTAAGGAATACACGGATGTAGGTATTCTTTAATTAATGCATCTGAAGCAATTTTAGCATCTAAGAATCCTGGACTTCTTACATAAGGTATATCTACTTTAATGTCATTTTCATATCCGCTCTTAAGTCTAGAAACATATTTTAAAAAAGGTAAAAATGTAGGAATACTTAATACGTTAAACGCACTCATAAACACACAACTACTATTTGTATGTTTTAAATAATATTTAACATTGTCTGTAAACATTGTCCAGTCCATACCGTATCTGTTGTAATCTTGTTGAGCTCCTTTAGCTTCGGCACTTACAAACAATACAAATCTTTTAATACAGTTATTGTCTTCTAAAATTTTAATTTTATCTACAAATTCTTTCCATTGTGTTTCTCCTGGTGGACATGCATTTGTGTTTATTGCAAATTCTAAATTAGGCTGAGGATTTTGAATTAAATATTCTATTACTCTATTAGTATGTTTGCTCATCAAAGGTTCGCCACCTGTAATACGAAACGTATGCATATGTGTTACTGCTTCTGGAAACCATTTCCAAAATGCTTCAACATACGGATTAGCTTCTCTTTGTGGTATTTGTTTTTGCGATTCATCTGGTTGGTTGTATTTCCAATTAACATATTTGAATTTGTAAGGACCATGTTCCTTAATTTCGTCAGTCCATTTACTACTAAATGCAGGACCACAATAACCACACTTAAAATTACAGACATTACTAAAACTAACTTCAACATAACGTGGATAAAAATTTTCATCACCAGTCATTTTAGATATAGTATCAAAATCAGGCCAGCTAAAAGGATCGTTACTTTTAAAAACCCTATCACTATATTCGTCTGTATTATCTTCAATACGCCAGCAATAATCACATTCGTTTGGACGCTCATTGTTAAGCATTTGTTTTCTTACATTCTTTTTAAATCCGGTGTTATGCAATGCACCTGGATTTTCTGCAAGCTCGTTTAAATCAATTGGGTGTGCTTTAACATGATGACAACTGTGTGTTAATCCTGATCCTAAATGAATTGTTACTTGTGTCCATTTAGCCAGACAGAATCCACAACCTACTTTGTCTAATTTTTCTTTGACATCAATAAGTTGAGGTTGTTGCACTATTTTTCCTTGTCTATAAACTGCTGATTACTATTTCTACTAGGATTTTGATAAACAGTTTTAAAGAACTGACTTTGTTCTTCAGTAAAAGGTTGAATCGCAATAGGGCAATCTAGTTGATTAATTAAATCGCTTCCATAATTAAAAATCTCATCGTGTAAAACATCTGCAGGCATTTCGTCTCTTCCGCCCCAAAGCTGATTAAGATATTCAAAGTCACGTACTTGTACGTAATCCCAATCACTAAGCATTGTCATACTAAGGCCTTCTCTAGCACCTAGTATTGCCCAGTTACCGTTTTTAGCATCAGCGCCAACCATTAACCAAATCCATAGTCTATGTAAATTCTTCCAATGGCCGTTTAAAAATTCTTCCTTAGTTGGTTTGACTCCTTGATCAAGTGCCATTTTTACACCTTCACGAAATCCTGCTCGCCATGCCTGATGTGGTGTTTCGTTATTATATACATCTGAGTAGCAACTATTTTGTTGGATATACTGTAAGTCCCAACAGAAGTCTACTTGTGCTTGTTTATTATTAGGATCAGCATTTTCGTGTGTTTTCATATCTAATACATATTGTTTTGGCCAGCATTTTAATCCTCCATTGCCATATAGCAATCCGTTAACAGAATTTTTGCCGCACCAACTAATTACACTATGTTCTAAGTCTGTATGTTCATCAAAGTCTAATACTTGATTAATAAAATCTTGCCGTATAGTATTGTCACCGTCTACTGTAATAAATCTATCTGTTTCAGAAAGTTCAGCACAGGCTTTATGTGCCGCATCAGAACCTTCAACACCATGTACACGCTTTGCCCACGGAACTTTAGTTAACAAGTCTGCATAATTTTTATCAGCGTTTGGTTCGTCATAACTTAAATAAATTATATCTATTTCTGCAATTTTTACTTTCATTATAATTCCTTATACATACAAGTTGCCATATCACTACTTGCATAGATACTATACGTATCTTTAATATTAATTGTATGTTCTTTTGGATCTGCAATATTAAACGTAATCATATCGTATAATACATGCGGATCACCTTTCTTTGTAAAACTAAAAGTAATTTCTTTTTGTAAATCTACGTTAGTTGTTTTCATTGTATCTAATAGTTCTATACCTGTACTAATATAACATCTTTTAGCCTTATTGTCAACCGTTAAAAGCAGATCATACATTGCAGACTCGTCTACAGGCATAATCTGTGTAAACTGTGCTTCATGTTCGATATAGATATTCTTCTTAAGTACAAATCCTTTTTCAGCTCGATTGTAAGCTACAACATAATCAGTCATGTTTGTTTTAAAAGTTTTAATAGGCTCAATTTCTTCTTCAGTAACTTCAAAATACTGATAGCCTGGCTCAATACTAGGTCCTATACTAAAAATTTCTCCAGTCTTTTGATTAAAACAAACAAATTGCGGAGTGTCTACTTTAACATGTTGCATAGCATCTCCTCACAAAAACTATTTTCGGTATAATGAAAAAGTCCGTACTGTGTATAATTTCCAACTTTTAATTCATCGCCAATATAATATGGCACAGTATCAGTCCAAGTGTCTGTTGAATTATCCCATCCTTGTACTTTGCTTTTCATATGTGTAAAAGATGCAGAATTGACAGTATAGTCTTGTATATCACTATCAAGTAATGCAACAGCATGATTAACATCCATACTGCTTAAGGTAGGTGTTTGCTTAGGAACATATACTTCATAATACTTTTTATAATTGTCACATACTCTATTCAATACTTTATAATAATCTAATGCTGTGTTGTTTTTCTTAAAATAATGAAAAGCACAATATATGTTAGGTAAGTTATTTGCTGTAAATGCTTTCCTATAGTAGTCATTTGTAATTGTATTTCCTCTATAGTCCGTTACATTACTTACAAAGCCTATACTTTTTTGTGCAAAGTATTTCCACCAGTGCGAAACATCTGATAGAAATATCATATCAGTGTCTAGTACAACTGTTTCATCATATGGAGTTAAATGGAATACTTTCCAACGGTGTTCTGTTTTATAAAAACTTTTTGAATCTTTGTCGTGCCACGGTACTTCGATAATTTTATCAAAAACACTTTTATATTCTTCTGGAACTGTGTCACTTGTTACTATTGACACGTTTTTAATTGTTTGTGTTTTTTTAATACTTACAGCACACAAGTATGCTTGGCGTACATAATCATTGCCCATAGCTACCATAACATATCCTTTATCCATCTATAAGTTCTCCTAAACTAAACTTATTCATGACATGTACATTACAGTCTTTTGTTGATGCTAAGATATATTCTCCTACATAGTTTTCTTTTTGTAGTAAAAATGTAAGTGAATTATCTTTAATAGTTTTTACAATATCTCTATCTAATGTATAAAACATTTTACCTGGTAAAGTTTTTGCCCAATTACCATCTGTAAATCCATTCATCATATGTATAGCAATACTAAACACATGATCGTTTCTAAAGTTTCTGCTTCCTAAATTATACACTTGATCATAATGTTTCCAGTTACGTACTAAGTGTTGTAATAGGTTAAAAAATATTTTTGTTTCTTGTGTTTTTGTAAAGCAAAAACAAGTTGCCCAATAAAAAGGAATACCTGTATTATTAATGTAATCAAATTCTTTATGTTTACGCCAATCACATAAATCGATACCGTTCTTATATATTTGAAAATCGTGTATACTATTAAATGCATTGTTGAATACATTATTACAAACTATGTAATCTGTATCGAGAACAAGTGTAGTATCATAAGGAGATAATTCATAACTTCTTACTCTATCATTATTCTTAAACGGCAATCTTTGATGGTGTAAAGAGCCGTTATAATAACGCTTTACGTTATTATTATCATCTGCTATTTTAATTACTTGATCAAATACTGTGTTGTCGTCAAGCCCTTGAGGAGTAGACGTGACTAACGTAGTTGGTAGATTTAAATGTTGCTTTACACGTTTTGCAAGAAACTGTGCTTGCTTTATATAATTTACTTTTCCGTTATTGTGTGCAAAGCATAGTACACCATTAGTCATCAACTAAACCTTCTACATTTCGCTTGGTGCTAAGAATCTTATATTCTTCTAAGTACTTATTAGTTGCATCTGTATAATGTTGTGTTGCCTTTAACATAAATTTTTCAACATCATTTATTTCAATAGGAGTTCTATTACTGTCTATTAATACAGTTTTGTTTATGCTTGTAGAAGTTAACATAAAACAAAAATTTAAAAGTTCTTTTGAAACTATAAACTTGCCGTTGTTGGAATACATTACTAGTTCATCTGAATACTTTTCATGTAGTATACGCTTTTGTGCATTTAGAGTGGAGGTAAAATTAGAAAAATCTAATGCCTTTTCTAGTGCTTCGTCCATAATTATACTCCTACTTTATAGTATAACTATTTACTCTTATAGGTTGTTTGTGTTGGCGAAAGTTGGCGCGGCAATGTTTACACTGCTGGCATTGTTGGGTCTATTTAACTGTACAGTACTAGTTGTAGTTGCCGTAACTGCTTCGTCATAGTTTGGATTTGGACCTTTATCTTCATTAAATGTAACACGGAATGTTAAAACTGCACCGTTCTTTTGGCCTTCAATTAGGTAATCGTTTGCACTATACGCACTTGCAGTCTTATTAAAAAGTGTTGTATAACCTGTAGGTAAGTTTGAATACCCATAGTTAGTACCTACTGAACCATTTGAAGTAGTTGATCTTGCAAATACAACTGTACCAACACTTGTCATTAAGTTACGCCAGTCGTTGTTGATAGTTGTACTACCACTACCAATTGTACCACTTAAATTTATTGTACCGCCTGCGTTAAAAAACACACGCATATGTTCTGCACCACTAACTGTTGTAGTTGTTCCGTCACCATTAGTAACTGCATATCCACCAAAAGTAACAGTAAAAATATGATTAATATCTGTTGACCAGCTTGATGTTCTTGCACTACTTGTACCTGCTTGTAAACCTAGTTGGCTTGAGGCCGCAGTTAATCTTGATGCTTGGCATGTTGTACTTAAACTTTCGTATTGTACATAACCTTCTTTTGAAGTTGAGTTTGAATCTTCAACTGTGTCACCTACACTAGGTGCTAAAATTTCTGACGGGACTGATCCTGTTTGATGTAATCTAATCTTGTTCATGTCAGTAAACAGGTTTGCCATGTCTTGTGCTGTAATTGTTGCACCTACTGCCGCTGTACTACTTGTACGGGCTTGACCATAACCTTCATCGCCTGAACCTAATCCGATAACTGCCGCAACTCTTGCTTGAATAATGTTATACCGCGCCGCGGTAATTGTATCGCCTACTGCCATAACTCTTCCTTTTTAATACTTATACTTTAAGTACACACTCTATTAGCTTTTCTGACTCATCGTCACTAGCTTCTAGTGCAATACCAACTAAACTTGTTGCCGCAATCGTTGAACATACGCCATCTTCCCAAGCGTAAATTGGATCGCCTTTTGCTACAATACCTTTTACTCTTACTGGAACACGCCCTTTAAGACCAATTGCTTGACCTTCTGCTTCACTGTTCATTAAATATGCAGGTTCTATAGATATAACACCAATACAATGACTACTTGTCTTTGCCGCTGTAGTTTCAGCTTCTCCTCCTACACACATTGCTGTGCCTACTGGATAATCTTGGTCTGTTGTATATTTTTCTGCTAAGTCAGCATATCTTGCACTTGTTGATACACCGTTAAATACGTTTGCTGATATGTTACCACTTGAGTCACGCACTGCAACTGTATTATTTGTTGCATTTACATCACCTGTTCTATAATTTGATCCAACTTGTAGTGCAATCGCTTGTGTTGCTAATCCATTAAATGAAGTTGCATACATGTTTCTCCATTTATAGTTTGCATCACCTATGTCATATGTTGCTGTAGTTGTTGGAATAAGTCCAGGTGCTTGGATATTAAATACTTCTGTTGTTACTCCACCACTTGACTTAACTTTAAATCTAACTTTTGTTCCTGTTGTGTTTTCAATAACGCCTTCAGTACCAGATCCAGCTGAATCAATATAAATTGCTAAATCATTTGCCGCACCAACTGTTAATCCTGTGTCTGCAAATCTTACAATTTCACCAAATGAGCTTTCTTGTCCTGGCGTATTTTGTACGAACTGTGCCGCAGTAACTCCGCCTAAAGACTCAGCATTAGTTGCTGTACCATGGAATCTATGTGCCGAGCTAGTAACACCATTTGCTGAACTAGTTGTATTTCTTAGGGTAAGTCCTTGACGTACTACATCAAATCCAGTAATGGCATTTGCCGGATCAGTAGTATCAATTGTAAATTCTGCGTTGCTAACAATAAACACAACACCGTCATCAACAGTACCTTTAATTACAGTTCTGTTTACTTGATTGTTATCACGTACTTGTGCAGTAACCATAGCACTAACTGTTTCACCAATTGATTGTGGACCAATTAGGACGAATCCACCATCGGAGTTCTGTGCATATAATTGATTGTTGCTAGTATCCCACCAAAAATCACCTGTTGTTAAACCAACTGGCTGTGTTGTGGAAATTTCTGCTCCACCTGTTGTTCTAAACTTTGTTCCGTCATAGAACTTTAATTTTTTTAATGAACTGTCAAACCAAACTTGGCCGCTTATTGGACCTGCTGGTTGATTTCCGCTAGAGAAACTTTCTAGCAAATGGATAAAGTTTTCGTTTTGAATTTCACCATATCCAGCATAGTTCTTACCTACTAATTTAAGTGAAGTACTCTGGTCAATGGTGCCGTCTTCAACCGTTACTAACGACCCTCCATTTGTTAAATTTATTACGTATGCCATTTATAAACCCCTAATTGTGTTATATGTATTTATACCAAAGCGCCTGGAGTTAAGTCTTGTACATATCCCCATGCTCCTGAACTTATTCTAAATAATTTTAGTGTTCTTGTTACTGTAGATGAAATATTACCAGTAGCATCATTAAATGTAGCACTTTGAATAACACTTACAGACCCATCATCATTGCCGCCATTGTCTTTTTGCTGTACAAGTGTTGTACTTTCGTTAAATGCTGTGTTCAAAGCTGATCCAGTTAGTGTTGCTGTAGCACCTGTAGTGGTTGTACAGTGAATTCTAGCTTCTGTACCATCTTGTTTAGTTAATGCAGGTGAAATATCATTTAAAATAGTAGCAATATTCGTATGCTGTTGGCTAGTACCTGCTGTACCTAGTCCTGTAACATCTAATGCTAGTGCTATTACTTCTAAATTAATACTACTATCAACATATGCTTTAGTTGCAACGTCTTGATTTGCTGTCGGATCACTAACATTTCTAATCTGCCTTGCTGTAACAAGGTTAATATTCCCGGCCGCTGTTAAATTTAGGCCGTTTCCGCTACCATCAACAGTACTTGTAGTTAGTGCATTACCGCCTGTAAAGCTAAAACTACCTATGTTAGCTGATGTTAATGCACCAATACTTGTAATACCAACACCTGCTGAACCTGTAATAATATCAACACCGTTAAATTTAAGCGAACTTGCTCCTGTTAGGTTAAGACTAACATTTGATGTAAATGCATTTGTTGAATTACGCCATAAAAATTCTTTAGTACCATTCGACGATGCTATTGTAAATCCAGCTTGATCAACTCCTGCGTCATCTAATAATGTACTGTCGTCACCTTTGGCAAGTTCAATACTTTTATCTCTTACTAATAATGTTTGTACATCGATACTAGTAGTATCACCGTCAACAATTAAACTTCCTGCTACACGTAAGTTGCCGCCAACATCTAATGTTTGTGTTGGGCTTGTATTATAGATACCAATTCTATTGTTAGTAGAATCAATTGTCATTGCATCAGTCTTACCGCTACTTGTGGTCATTCTAAATGTGTAATTTTGATTACTAACATTATTTTCGTTTACAACACCTTCTGATGTTACTTTTACAACATTGTTATCTGTAAGTCCTACTGTAAGTCCATTGTTGTTTCTAACTGTTAACGCACCAGATGTTGCATCATCTGAATCACTAGCAAGGAACTGTGCCGCTGTTCTTGATACATTATTACTATCAACTAGTGCTGATGTTCTAGATGCTGTACCAGCAAAAATAAAGTCTGTGTCAACAACGTTAAATCCTTTAACAACGTTACCTGTAAATCCAGGAATAGTATCTACGTTTTGTGGTATAAATGCAACCTTACTCCATAAGCCTACAAATGATCCACCAACCCAATATTTTACAATAGTTCTACTTGTACCTGTTTGGTCAAGTACTGTAATTACTTCAGGGCCTGATTTACCTTGGAACGCATTATAAATTGGTCCTGCTAGTTCTAAGTCTGTACCGTCAAAGAAATAAAGTTGATTTGCATCATTATTAATCCACATATCGCCTGCAACCATTGTTGGTTGTGTAGGCTGTACAATTGGTCCACCGCCTGTAGTCCAGTCAGTACCTGTATAAACTTTTAATCTGCTATTTGATGTATCCCACCAAATTTGTCCTGCAAGCGGATTAGCTGGAGAAGAAACATTTGCAAAATTTTCTAACATTTTAACAAAGTTTTCGTTTATGCTTTCACCAAACCCTGTATAGTTTTTACCAATTAGTGTGATATCAGTAGTTGCTACATCAATCTGTCCATCTGCTAGGTTAACAAGTAATGCACCACTAGTCTTATTAATTTGATATGCCATATTAGCCCCCTACTCCTGTATAGATAATATATTTGACTGTTAAGAACGGATTCATAACATTATACGGAGTTCCAAGTTCTGTAATATCAAACGTTTCAAATTCTTCTAGTCCTGTATTACTATTATAAACAATGTTTCTTCTGTTAAGTAATCCACCACTTGAAGTTCTTGCTTGACCAGCACCTGATCCTGTTGGTGCATCGTATGGAATAGTATCAGCATCTTGTTGTGTGCCACTATCATCTAGTATAACATAGAACTGAGCACCTTTTGGTGATCTTAAATCGTGTTCGTGTTCTGGTAAGTTTTTAACATCAATTGCTCTACTTTCAACACCTGATGCTAGTCCAACTGTATCAGCGTTAACGTCTGATACTCTATTAGCACTTGACCCGCCCATGTTATCAGCACCTAATGCAAATCTACCTCTAAAGTCTGGTAGTCCAAAAAAGCCTGATGTAACTTGACTTTGGTCTTTAAATTGATATTGTATAGCATTGTATAAACTTAAATAATCAGCAATTCTAATTTCTGTACCATCACACAATACCCAACCTGCTGGAGTGTTAACTCCACCAAACGGTACAATAGTTCCAACTGGTATAACCGGAACACTACTAACTAGTGCCGCTTGTGAAATCTTAAACACACCTGTGTCATCACCTGAAATCCTGTTAATAATAATTTCATCATCATTGTTAGGTGTTGTAGCAAGTGTCTTGTTAGCAATAAATGTATTACTAATTGCTGTGTTAAATGTTTTTGTAGTTCCGCCAACTTGTCCATCAAATGTAATTTGATTAGAACTTACATCTCCGGATAGTTGGAATGTTGATGCACTTGTAAGTTTATTGGCGTTTGCCGCGCCGCCTGTAACTGTACCTGTAATGTTACCAATTAAGTTACCTCTAAATTCAACTGCATGTACTGCTGACCAACGTTTGTCGCTTGTACCTAAAGAATATTGTTGTGTTGAAAGTGGTGCTACTGCACCTACTGTGCTTGAGCCTGCAACATTTAAGTCTGTACCAACGAATAGCTTTTTAGCAATACCAACACCACCGCTAATTTTAACTGCTCCGGTTCCAATACTTGCACTGTCTGTTGTACCTTGTATAACCAAATTTGTACTTGCTTGTATAGAACCTGCTACGTCTAGTGCTTCTGCAGGTGATAATGTATTAATACCAACCTTTTCAGTTGAGTCAATTCTAATAACATTTTTCTGTACACCTAAGTTATTAACCTTAAAGTCAATTGGTGCACCTGATGTTAAGTTAGTAACAACACCTGATGTACCTTGCACATCAAATGTAACAATAGCATCCTGTCCTACTTGTAGGCCTGAGTTATTACTAATTGTTAATTTTTGTGAGGAAGTACTTGCTACGTCTGATCTTAAAAAGTTACTTGCCGCAACGCTTGAGCCAGAAACAACTAAATTTTCTGCTTTTTCACTTGTACCTAAATACTTGGCTATACCATCACCGCCAATATTTGCTGTAGATAAGTTTAATCCAGGTTGAATAATTGTAAATCCTGGAATAGTACTTTTTGGTTGGAATGTTCTTGTTGAGTAAATTGCAATAGGATTGCCGCCTACTTCAAGTTGTAGGATAGTATAAAGTACTTCGTCTTTACCTGTTACTACAACAGGCTTTGCACCTGTTAACAAACCATCACTATATTCTGGTCCAACTAGTGTCCAACCACTACCTGTAAAAATATACAACTGATTGTTGTCTGTATCTGACCAAAGGTCACCTTGTAGT